>OCAG01000003.1_pt1 | contig 350306 bp, 321 predicted proteins | sample 1477111 | NCBI WGS metagenome assembly OCAG01 (sample SAMEA2580288, study PRJEB22360) | human gut metagenome | biome: human gut; feature: human-associated habitat; material: faeces | place: Denmark | collected 2008/2010 | reverse complement strand
ATAACAATGGGGGGGCCAACCCCCCACGGGGGGCCCCCCCAGCCGTTCGGCGGGTAAAATGCCTGCCAGAACGGGTCATCCCAGCGCAGCACCAGACCATGCAGCGCCAGATGGCTCCTGCGGGTATGGCTGTCGTTGATGCCGGTATACATCCAGTACGGCCTGTCGTCGACGTTTTCCATCTGTTCCGCCCAACGACCGGCGCTGTAGAGTACGGACATATTGGTGCGAAAGATGGTATCGAGCCGCCACGGACTGCCCTGCTGAATGGTGACCGGCTCACCCGTTACCGGGTCAGTCGTGTCACGTGGTCCCCACCATCCCTTACGCTTCAGCACCGGCTCCAGCTCCTGCCGGAACCAGCGATCGGTTTTTCCTTCATCGACAGCCTGCTGCAGTGCCCCGCGAATATCTTCCAGAATATCCAGGCGGGTCACTTTAGCGACGGTAAAGGCGCGGGCATGGGCTTCCTGCCACATTTCTTCCCAGTCCCAGGTAATCTGATACCCTTTGGACTTCAGGTAACTGACTGCCCGCTTCGGGGGAAGCGTCATGCAGTACGCCAGTTCAGCCGTTGTCACGCTCATGCAGACGCCCCCAGATATTTGCCACAAAGAGAATGCGGGCCAGCCGTTCCTGCAGATCGTCCGTGTTCATCTGAGGGTAGAGCTCCGCCAGTTCGCCCAGCAGCTCAGACGGGTTAACCCCGTTTTCGACCCGCTTAAACAGAGGTGCCAGGACGGGTTCCAGCGTGCCATTTAACACACCTCCGTTCATCAGAATGTCCAGCGCGTCGTCAAGCTGCTGCTGAGCCTGAATATCGGCATCAATCGCCTCGGCAAATGACAGCGGCAGCATGTTCTTCTCGCGTTCTGACGGTGGTGTCTCGTCAATATCGCCGTCCTGCAGCTGGTACTCACGCTTGAAGTATTGCGGGGTCAGACGCAGACCCGCCCGGGTGAGTTTTTCGTCGCGGGTGGCACGGGTGTCATCAATGGCCTCCTGTTCCCACATGGCCCAGACCGGACACGGCACATCGCCGAAGTTCAGGGTGACCACCGTTCTGATGACCTGATTCACTGCCGCCTGAATGATGTCCGCATCCGCATCGCGGATATCAGCCGTTACCTCCAGCCCGGCCTGTGCAGAGGCCTTGTTACTGTTCGCTTCCGTGGTCTGATTCTGACCGAGTAATGCAATGGAGATCTCACTGCGTGACAGCGTGATCAGCTCGCGGAATACCTCGCTGCTGTCCGCCTTGCCATCCGCGGCTTTGAGTTCGATGCTGCTGTCATCGGGGATGGCGGCCACCGCGTCCTCCACCATCTGCTCCATGGAGTCCAGCAGTTTTTCAATCTCTGCATCATTTGCACCCCTCGGGTGCTTACCGATCACCCATGGGGAGCCAAACTTTTCGGCAAAGCGGAGCCAGAATTTCATCCCGCCTTTCTTGAAGGCGACCGGCCAGAAGCACATGGACAGGTCAGGGAAACCGTAAGGATTGTCATACGAGGCATCCTGTGCCGGCACCACGAATTTTGACGGTGACAGCAGCTCACCCTCCACACCCGCATCACGCGCCCGGAAGCGCAGGCAGTTGTCCGTATCAAACTGAAACCACTCAGGCGGTTTGCCGACAATATCCGTCACCGCCCACGCCCTGACCGAACGGCCCCACATGATTTCACAGGGCTGATACCCGTAGAGCACGGCATCGCTCATCTCACCGATGATGCGGGACAGATCCAGATCGTCGAGCATGTCGCGGATGAAACGGAAGACCCGGGCAGAAGCGTGACCGCGCTCCAGTCCACGCTCCAGTGATTTGAGCGCTGCTTTACGTCTGCGGATACAGCCCCCGACCAGCGGGTCGGTGCGCAGTTCGCGGTAGATACGGATATCCCGTCCCTGAGCCTTGAGAATGGGATCAGGGTTGGGCAGGTACATTCCCAGAGCGTAAAAGTCGATGGCGCGACTGCGCGAGGCAATCTGCGCGGTCAGTGATTTTTTGGGTTCGGTGAACGCCACGAACTCATCGGGTGAAACCCAGATACCTTTTGCCATCAGAATCCCTCCAGCATGCGGGCGGCTTCACGGCGGCGGCGCGAACGCGCCACCACCGGCCCTGACGGTCCGTCAGTGGCGTTAATAGCCAGAAAACAGGCCCATGTACGGTCGGCGTGACCTGCTGCATCACTTTCCGCCACAAAGCGAGGCGCTCCGGTAGGTCCGGTGATCTTACGGAGTTTATGCAGATCACTGCGCAGTACCACATCTCCCGCCGGAATACGCAGGCGGCGGTCCTCAAACATCTCCCTGCCACGGGTCGCGAGGGTGAGCTTGTTCGGGCTGTTAAATATCACCCCCTCCACACGACTCCTGCCGTGGCGCTCCTGAGCATCTTCCACAGGCTTTTCCCCCATTCCTGTCTGATCCATACAGCAGCGCAGCACGCGATAACGGAAAAATACGTCATCCAGCAAAGCATCCTGCTCAGCAAAGGTGGCCCGTTTACGGGTGATGATTTCCCGGGTCCAGTAGACATCCCCCACCTGTTCAAGCACCCAGATCACAAACAGGTCATTACGGACAGCAATATCCACCCCCACAAAGCAGGGGCCACCCGTATAGTGCACCGGCAGTCCGGCAGCATCGTGCTCCACGCCGTCAATCAGTTCAAACGTCAGCCAGGCCGATGCCTCATCCAGCCACTTCAGTTCAAACTCCTGTGCCCAGGCGTCATCATCGTTGAGCGCCTGTCGCATCTGTGCAATGTCACGCGGAAGGCCGTCGCGCACGGCACGGTAAATATCCACGATGTGACGTGACCAGACATTTTCAAGGGCGTTGCTGGTCATCAGTTCATAAAACTTGTTTCCCTTGCCGTTCGGCGTCGATGTCACACGCAGTCTGTAGCCGTTGGAAATGACCGGAAACAGGGCGGTCCAGATTTTGCGACTGTCGGCATGGAAGGCGAACTCATCCAGAAAGACGTTAGCCGCAAACCCACGTGCCGTGTCGGGATTTGCCGGCAGGGCCGTGATACGGGAGCCACCGGGTAACTCCACCTCAAGCATGGTGTAGCGTTCGCCGCTTTCAGCACGGTAATAACTTTCCACCTCACGGGCCGCCATCCGGTAGGCGCTGCAGTGTTTTTTCACCCCCTCCACCATGGCTTCTTTTGCCTGACGCTCCCCACGCGATAGGATCACCCAGCGAGTGCGTCCCCCTGATGCCTCTGTTTCAAAACAGTCATCAACCAGTTCCAGCGTGGTGGTGAACGTCTTGCCCGTCTGGCGGGCAAACATGCCAATCTTGAAACGGGCACGATCCAGAAACCACGCCTGCTGGTAGGGATACAGCTGAATGGCTGCTGTCATGAGATCACCCCGTAAATCTGTTCCCGCACCATCTTCAGGGTTTCCAGACTCAGGCGGGTGTCGCCGGACTTCGCCTGTTTTTCCAGAGCATTCATCCGCGCCTCAATTTTTGCCAGCACCTCGGCCCGGAATCGCTTGTGGGTCACCGAAGCACGTACCAGTGTGGCTATACTTTCCGAAGCAGTGGCCAGCAGTTTTGCGCGTTTTGCAGGGTCATCATTTTCCCCGATTTCCTGCAGACGCATCAGAACATCCAGCATCTCGGTCTGAATAAGTGCCATCATCCCGGCAGAACGATCGTCCGCCTCGTCACCGGCTTCCTGTGCCATCAGACGCGCGGCCTCGGTGGCGGCGCGGATGCGGGCCAGTTGTCGCTCCATTTTGTAGCCAAACCGCTGCAGGGAAGAGCGGGTGATGACGTATCCCTTCTCCTTCAGCAGGGCTTCCAGCCGGGCATATCCACTGAAGTTATTCTCCGTCAGTGCCCGCTCCAGCCAGCGGCGGACCTCCGTCGGCAGAGAATCAATGCTGCTGCGACGTCCCATAATCACTCACTCCAGTATTTTTCCGGGCGGGCAATACCCGGGCCGCATTCCACGGTGTATTCCACAATATCCACACCAAGGCGACTCAGATCGGCAAACCAGTCACCGGACGGTCTCTTCTCCAGCTCCACCATTTTGCGATCTGCCAGATAATCAAGCTCCCGGCGCAGCTCCAGTTGCGTGGTGTCCGGGTAGATGGCACGGGACACGTCCAGCAGCAACGTCTCGCTGGCGGTGTAAGGGCGGGTTTTGTTCAGGGCAACCAGCAGACTCCAGCGCAGGGATTCGCGGCGTACCCGGGTAATATCGACCATTATTGACCTCCGGTATTGCGGTACTGCTGTACCACTTCCAGTTTGTTATAAAGCGCGTCCAGTTTGGCCTCAATGACTGTCTGGCCACGGATATAATCCTCTCGACGGACATAATTCAGCGGTAAATCCGCTTTAAATCGCATAAATTCTTTTTCCAGCTCGCCCCAGTTGGAGGCGGATTGTTGCAGGGCCTGTTCAAGGGAGGCGAATCGTGCCGCCTGGCGTTCTTCTGTTTTACTGAACAACCATTTGGCGAGCCCTCCCACAAACCCCATGAAGGTGAGCAGAAAACTCACCACCGTCCAGAATTCAACCTGCAGTGTCATTTCTGTAATCCTTCCCGTTCATCCAGTAACGCGTTTATCTGGTTCCGCCAGCGACGACATTGTCCTGCGTTGTCGATGATGTTGGCGAGAACGTCACGCTGGGAGACACCCGAATCGCGTAACCGGGTGTCAGTGGTTTCAGGTTGCCCGGTCGCTGTGCCAGAGCGGGTGCCAGCGGCGGCAACTGAGTCTGAATGACCGGTGTCGACGGATGCGTTGTCATATCCGAGTGCGGCGTTGTACTGGCGCACGAAACCGCGAGTAAACACGCACTCAATGGGATGGCTCTTACCTTTTTCATCAATCCAGCGCTGTGTGACATCGTTAATTTGCCCCTGTAGTTGTTTATTCCGGCTCTCCAGTTGAGCAATCTGCTCAAGATAACCGGCTTCAGCCCGCTGCCCGGCGGCCACCTGCTCCTGATACCGTCTGGCCCAGGCCCGCAGCGCAGCATTCTCAAGCGTTGCCTGCTCCGTTTTGTACGTGTCGAACGCTGACTGCAACTGACTGAGCGCGGTATCACCGTCACGCTTTGCAGAGTCATGACCACTTCTGTATCCCATGGCATACAGGCCGACCAGAAAGGCATTGATAAGAATGGCCAGCAGAATGCCGCGCCACGGCAGCTTTTTAACCAGATGCCACACAACTGCTGCCTCCCCATGTGAGATATCGCGGTGCCAGTTCGCGCAGGATGCGCTGCGGATAATGGCGGTTCTCCCGCCAGCTGGCCGCATTGCGTCCGGCATTCACCGTGGCGACATGTCCGAACCAGCGGGTGCTGTCCAGCCCCTGCTGCGAGGCCAGCCGTTTGTCCCGCTGTACCCAGCCCAGACCACCGTTATAGCCTGACAGCGTCATGGCCATACGCTCGCAGTCACTGGCGGCGCTGACGCGTTGCCACAGCCAGCGGTCATAGCTGACCAGCGCCCGGATGGCCCACGCCGGATTAAACGGTTCACGGCTGTTAAGCCCCGGCATCAGCTGACTTATCCAGTCAGCGGTGGTGGGCATAAACTGCGCCAGTCCCTGAGCGCCAGCCGGCGAGACCGCATCAGGTCGCCAGCCGCTTTCCTGATGCAGCTGCGCGGCGAAGTCGGCCACCGGCGCAGACAGTCCCCATTCAAGCCGGGCATTACGGATCACATCATCGCGATACTGCAGCGCAACCTGCGGAGGCTGCGCTGCGCATGCCTGGCTGAAAAAGCCGCCACACCAGAGCAACATTGCGACAAAGAATACCCATGCCATATGAACCAGAAAGGTCCCGGCGCGGACTGACAGGCGTTCGGTTCTGATGAAGACCCGAAAGGCTTCGAAAGCCAGTTTCAGGGACATGCATACAATCCAGGTGATCTGCGGCCAGTTCATGATTAAAGCCCCATCGCAACAGCCAGACAGACAGCTGCAACAATCAGTGCACGGCGGATTAACGCAGCAGAAAATACAAGGTGAAGGCCGGTCTGCACAGGGAAACGCCCTTCAGCCATCAGCCTGTCTTCATGTTTCAGGTACTGACCGGGACGGGCTTTGGGGAAGAGCGAACGGTCAAGCCAGTACCCCAGCACTGCTGCCAGCGTGATGAGTGCCAGCTTGTAGATCACAACAGGCAACTGCTGTGGCGAGACCAGAGCGATGATGCCCAGCAACAGCACTGAGGTCAGCAGCCAGCCGCTGAGGCGAGGTTTTTTAACAGGGGGAATGAATTTTTTCAGGTTTTTCATGTGTGTCTCCTCGTTTGGTGGAGACAGCATCACAAATGTGGCGGGATACGGATTTTAAACAGCGTTAATAGTGAAGATGTAAACGTGCACTGCATGATGGCTTTGAAAGAACGACCAGCCCGGTACCCGAACACCGGGCTGGCCATCGCCCCACAGGAATGCGCTGTGAGCCGACCAAGGTTCAGTCAGTCTCGCGAGACCAGACTAGCCTGCCATATTTTTTATAATTGTAAAAGGCTTACAGATTATGAAAATGCAGACATTACCCATCGTTCCATGGATTGGTGGCAAACGCCGCCTTGCAAAACACATCCTGCCGCTGTTTCCGGCGCATGAATGTTATGTGGAGCCGTTTTGTGGGGCAGCAGCGCTCTATTTTCTTAAGGTACCCGGCAAGATCGAAGTCATTAATGATATCAACGGTGAGCTGGTGAACCTGTATCGGGTGGTAAAACATCATCTGGAAGAATTTGTACGCCAGTTCAAATGGGCGCTGGTCAGCCGGCAGATCTACAAATGGCTGCAGATCACCCCGGAAGAAACACTGACGGATATCCAGCGTGCAGCACGGTTCTACTACCTTCAGAAGCAGGCGTTTGGGGGCAAGGTGGCGGAGCACAGCTTTGGTACCTCCACCATATCCCCGCCACGCTTCAACCTGCTGCGTATTGAAGAAGAACTGTCAGCGGCACACCTGCGGCTTTCCAGAACGGTCATAGAACACATGGACTGGCAACAGTGCATAGAACGATATGATCGCCCGCATACGTTGTTCTACTGTGACCCTCCATACTGGGGAACGGAAGGTTATGGTGTGGAGTTCGGACTAGAAAATTATGATCATATGGCAGATTTAGCACGCAGGATCAAAGGGAAGATGATTATATCGGTGAACGATATCCCGGAAATGCGGCAGGCATTCAACGGTCTAAATATTCAGTCGGTTGATATCAGCTACAACCTCAAGATCACTGGCAAATCCAGTCGCAAGAAGGAACTCATTATCCTCAACTTTTGACCGAATAGTAAGACTTCATGCAGTGAATCAAGTACTGCATGAAGTCAAGGGCTGGTTTTGTGTACCAAAAATAAACAGTGATAGCGGTAATAATTCCCATAACTAGAACACCACGTATAATCCAGAACGTACGTTTCTGCGTGTCTAGTCGCGCAGAAATACTGCTAAATACACCAGCCACGTCATCTTTAATGAAGGAATATTCCTTATTAATCTGTTTTTCTTTGTATTCAATTTCTTCGCCTAAGGCCTTTATAGATTGCATCTGGTTCGAAAGTGCCAGCCAGATTAACGTTGCAGCAAAAATGCATCCCAGAAGAATTATTGTGTTTGTTATCCCTTGGCCTGACCATTTCGTAGCCACTTTGAATTGGGTAGCTACGATAACAGAGGCAACAGGAATGCCAAGTATATGGTTCTGGATATCTGAAAACGCTTTGTGGATTTTACCCATTTCTTCGACTTTTGCAGCACGCAGTTGATCCATTACTTTGTCATAAGAGAATCCAGAAGAGTAGATACGATACCCTTTCAGAAACTTTTCATGCAGACGCTGAATATTGTCCAGTAAATAAGCGAATACTAGAGGTGAATCAATTCCATCACTAACTGCTTGAATACTTTCAATCAGAATATCTAGCTTCTGATCCTTATGGGTATCATCATTGAAACAAGCTATAAGGTTATCAAGATACTCCCTTTGCAAATTTTGTACATTTTCTGCAGCGAAGTGCGGTAATAGCTTGATAACTTCTTTTTTCAGAAAAACTAACTGACAAGTTGAGTTATCAAAGTAGGCCGCGGCCTCTTTTAGCAGGTTAACGAACTCGAGAATCTTCCGGTAGTTGCTGATGAAAACGGGGATATCTTCATCATCATTACGAAATTTTGTTTCTAGGATGAAGTAATTAGCTGGCTCAAGGCACTGATGCTTTGGAGCATTTAGCAATTTTTCATGGGTGGAAAACACAAGTCCCAGTCCACTCCGTGGTGACGTCACACGTAGGATGATCGTGTTACCTGGAGCGATAGTGCCTGTATCAATAGAAAGACCATATTCACGAGGATCATCAAGCAAAGTATCAACCAGATCACAATCGGACTGATCTAAGAGCAACAGCGAACCGACACGAAACCCCTCTTGGAATTCCATACGACGATACAGAGCTGTCAGCATCTCAAATGAAATCGCCACGATTAAACCTCAGTCATCCACATTTCCCTAAATTCTTCAGGTACATTACGTAGGGTGATAATATTTGTTTCCGGATCATAATCAATATAGCCTTCAGTTTTCCCTTCCCGGTCAAACTTAAGTTCCCAATATTTAGACTTGCCTTTAAAAGATACCAGAGCCCGAATGACTCGACCATCAGGAACGAAGCCATCCGATAACTCCAACTCTTCAGCAGCAAGTTTACCAGATAACTCCTCGGGAGCCTGGGGCCAAATGGCATTAACAAGGGTTTCAAGACTAAGTGGTTCACCAGCCTTACTTAGTGCATGTAAGTGTTCAAACGCACTCTTAAGAAATGCATCTTTTTCAGCGCCGTCAAGTCCTTTCTCTGCCGCAAATGCTTTTAAAACGTCACGTAACTTTTCAGACTCTCGTTTGGCGATTAAGACATCATTACAGCCTAGGAACTGTTTAAAATAGTTTGAAACATTACCTTGCCCCTTAAGAAAACTGATATAGCGCTCTGCGCCACTTTCCCACGCGGTTAAGTCAATGCGCCCAGCCATACGCAGCTTAGCAATATCAAGATAGGTACTATCTTGGATGTTAAAATCATCTGTGACAGTGGACCCAATGGTAGCGCTTACAATAGCTATCAACAGGTGTTCATTGTGTCCTATCACGATATTTGCAAAAAGAACATAACCACCAGTAGCCATGTTTTCTCGCTGAGAACGTTCCGTCAGGTGATGCATCATTCGGCAGGAACTTTGGTAGAAATCATCAACACCTTCGAGAAAGTCCCCAGCCATTCGTTCCATAGGATAGTTATCCGTATCGCCTTCAAAATAGCCATAACCTTTACCTGTGCGTCCTGCATATTTTGCACAAATATCGTTTATAAGGCGCTGAGAGGCTTCAGTAACTAGACCTTCTTCAGGACTCAATCTCTCAGAAGCGTCTCCATTTTGTTGTTTGTCTAAAATGTGAACTACAACGTGTTTAACTTCAATGGTCTGCTCAGACATTGGCTATCCACCTTATTTTTTATTGCTTAATGGCAAATAATTTCTGCTATATGTTCTCGTTAGGAACACATTAACCCACATTTTTTAACCGCTCAATCGTTGCGGATAATTCCTTCAGTTGTTTTTCCATCTCAATCACACGCTGTTTTTCTTCAGCGCCTCGCATGAGATCTCGCCGAACCTCAGGATCTAACTGGTTTAGAAGTTCAAGCATTTTAAGGTCTGACGGGCTGAATTGATGTTGTGTTGGTACAGCAACAATTTCTTTAGATGGAATATGTTCTTTACCGGTAAGTAGCCAATCGATTGATACACCCAAATGGGTACTTAGCGCAACAAGAGCCTCTGCGTTTGGTTCTCTCTCTCCACGCAAATAGTTTTGAAGTGAGCGATATGGAATTTTTGATAAGTCAGATAATGCCTTTATTGTCATGCCATTAGCATCCATCACTTCACGCAATCTCTCTTTTGTACTCATTTGAACATATCTCAATTTGACACACTCATTTGGGTGTGTACAATAGACCCAATAGAGTACATCATAACCTAACAGGAACACGGTGCATATGAACAAACAACAAGTTCGGGCACGGCTGGTTGAACGAGGCAGTAGCTTGCGCCAGTTCGCGCTTAACGCGGGCTATGAACCACGAACAGTCACCCAGGCAGTCAGTCGCTGGGCTGGTAAAAGTGAACTACCTCGCGGTCGTTTGACTTATCGGATTTTGCGAGATCTATCGGTTGCAATAGGTAAAGAAGTTACCCCCGGTATCCTTAAGGAGGCGTCATGAATAAACCAAATACATCAAGCTCAGGTATCCGTATTTTGCGCGTTCTTAAGGCCTTACGTGGCCACGCTTTGAACGGTGTTTCTAACGGGGAACTAGCGGTTGCACTGCACGAATCACCGGCAAACATCAACCGGGCACTTAACACGCTCATTGAAGAAGGGTTGGCTCTGAAACTAGAAAACGGGCGTTTCGCACCAGGCATCCAGTTGCTGCAGATCGCCATGGCCCACAGTAACGAGATGGCACGTGCACAGGATCGCATTAACGAAATCAACCAACGTGTTATTTCAGGTAGTCGTTTGTAAGGAGTAATCAATGGGACGCACCAAATCACCGGTTAGCACTGAACTGAACGTCGAGGTACCGCTGTCGGATGATCTCAATGTCAGTCTAAACGCCATGACACAGCATCGCATGGAAATCATGCAACAGTTCGGCGATGGTCTGCCTTATGAGCGCGATCGTGTTGTCCATGAGGCACGCTTTTATATGGCACAGAGCGCTGAGGCCATGCTGGAGGCAGGTAAGCGGCTGATAATCCTTAAGGAAAATGAACCACACGGGGAGTTTATAAAGATTCTTGAAAGTGAGTTGGGGCTGGCATACCGGACATCTGTGAGAATGATGCAAGCATCGACAAAATACTTATCCCCGGCGCTGAAACCAAATGTGCCAACGTTGGCACATTTGGGAAAAGCCAAACTTTTCGAATTAATGACAGAAGACGACGAAGAGCTTGCCGAACTGGCCGACGGCGGCACAGTTGCCGGCCTGACGCTTGACGACGTTGATCGCATGTCAGTACGCGAACTTCGCCAGGCCCTGCGCGAAGCGCGCGAAACCAACGCAGCACAACAGCGCGTACTCGCCGATAAAAATGAAAAAATTGATTCTCTCTCTACCAGACTGGAAAAGAAATCCCGTATTCAGCTGCCTGAGCCTGATGAGGAGGTTAAGAAGCTGCGGGCGGAAGTGACAGCATTAGCGGTTGAGGCGGAATCTGCCATCGCCGTTCGACTGTCCAGCGCTTTTGAGACACTGTGCGCATATTGTGCTGAAAACATGATTGATACCCCCAGAGACTTCATGGCAGGCCTGGTCTGTCAACTGGAAAGCACAGCGCGTAGCCTGCGCTCCACATTTGACCTGCCGGACGAGCCAACAGGCGATGTCGCGCCTTCATGGCTGACTGAGCCGACGCCACAGATTAACGGGCTGGAGGCATAACCAATGAATGCTGCCCTGACTGAACGACTGGTTTATGTCGCCCGCGCGGCACGTGACGCGGGGCATGGTAAACGCGGTGCAATATACGACGCTGCCTGTGCTGAACTTGGCATGTCCCGCGCCACTCTGCTGCGCAGGCTGAAGGAGGTCTCTGTGACTGATAAACGCAAAAAACGCGCCGATGCCGGGCGCAGCGCCCTGACCCGCGACGAAGCCGCGCTGATATCTGCCACACTGCGTGAGGCCACCCGCAAGAACGGTAAGCGTCTCTATTCCATCGCAGATGCAGTGGAAACCCTGCGGGCTAACGGCTTTATCTCCGCAGGCAGAACAGATGAAACCACCGGTGAGTTTTTCCCGTTGTCCGAAGATGCCATCAGCCGTGCCCTGCGTAACTATGGCCTGCACCCGGAACAACTGGATGCCCCTGCGCCGCATACCGAAGTGGCCAGTCTGCATCCCAATCACGTCTGGCAGATTGATGCCTCGCTCTGCACGCTTTACTACCTGAGCAATGGACACAAAGGGCTGCAGGTGATGGACAGCGCGAAATTCTACAAGAACAAGCCCGCTAACCTTGCCCGTATCGCCAGTGACCGCGTGTGGAGTTATGAGATTACCGACCATGCCAGCGGCTGGATTTACGTTGAGTATGTGACGGGTGCGGAATCCGGTGAGAACCTGTGTTCTGTGCTTATCAACGCCATGCAGGAGCGTGGCGGCGCAGACGTGCTGCACGGCGTGCCAAAAATACTCTATCTCGACCCCGGCTCGGCAAACACCGCGGGTATGACGAAAAACATGTGCCGCTCACTGGGCATTGACCTGATAGCGCACAAGCCGCATAACGCCCGCGCCACCGGACAGGTGGAAAAGGCGCGGGACATTATCGAACGCAAGCTGGAGCCGGGTCTGAAGTTCCGGCCGGTTCACAGTCTGGAAGAACTCAACGCGCTGGCCGCGAAATGGCGCAGCCACTTTAACGCCACGGCTGTTCACAGCCGCCACGGTAAAACCCGCACGGATATCTGGCTGAAGATTACTGCTGAGCAGCTGAAAAAAGCGCCTTCCGTTGAGGTATGTCGTGAACTGGCTGTGGCGGCACCAGAACTCCGCAAAGTCACGCCAAAACTTCGTGTCTCGTTCCGGGGCACTGAATTTGACGTATCAACGGTACCGGGCGTACTGGTTGGTGAAAAACTGATGATTACCCGTAACCCATGGCGCAGCGATGTGGCACAGGTGGTTCTGACCGGTGAGGACGGCCACGAGACGTTCTTCCTGGTCGAAGAGGTCAGAAAGAACGAGTTTGGCTTTGCTGAAGGCGCGGCGGTATTTGGCGAAAGTTACAAAGCCCTGCCGGAAACCCCGGCACAGATGGCGGCAAAAGAAACTGAAGCGCTGGTTACCGGTACAGACAACGCCGCAGATGCAGCCGCCGCACGCAAGGCGAAGGCGCTGCCGTTCGGCGGGCGGCTTGACCCGTATAAACATATCGACGACACCACACTTCCGGCCTATATGCCGAAGCGTGGTCAGGCCTCTGACGTACGCGGGCCGCGCACTGAACAACGTCCCATGACTCATGTGGAGGCCGCGAAAGCCCTGCGCGATAAGTTCAGCGCCGACGGCCTTACCTGGACGCCGGAACATTACCGCCAGTTAACGGCACAGTACCCGGACGGCGTACCGGAAGCCGCACTGGATGAAGTCATGGCCACGCTGACCACACCGGCCAGCAGCAGTGTTATCAGCATAGTTAACGGCAACTGAGGAGGGAAACATGCTGGTACTGAAGCAGCAACTGAAAGAGGCCCGTATTCCACAGGCGGTGGTGGCGAGAGCTGTCGATGTTTCTGAGGCCACGCTGGCCCAGATTGTGAATCATAACGCGTGGCCCCGCACCAGCCCCGGAGAAGTGCGCCGGCGTCTTGCGTCCTGGCTGGAAAGTCAGGGGATTGATACAACGAAGAGTTTTGATGCTGTACAGGGCGCGGCCACGCCCCGTACAGCGGGTACCACAGATAAAACGAGCCTCAGTGAGGAAGAGAATATGTTACTCAAAAAACAGGTGTTATTTCCAGCAACCAAAAAAGCGTTTGGTCTTTTCCGTGACCCGTTCGCCGACGAAGCCATGCAGGGTTCTGATGATGTGTTCACCACCCCGGATATTCGCTACGTGCGTGAGGCGTTGTACCAGACAGCCCGTCATGGTGGGTTTATGGCCGTCATCGGTGAGTCCGGTGCGGGTAAATCCACGCTGCGCCGCGACCTGACTGAACGTATCAACCGCGAGAATGCGCCGGTAATTGTTATCGAGCCATACATCATCGCTATGGAAGACAACGATGTGAAAGGGAAAACCCTGAAGGCAGCAGCGATTGCCGAAGCCATTATCAGTACCATCGCACCACTGGAAAGCATCAGACGCAGTCAGGACGCCCGCTTTCGCCAGTTGCATCGCGTCCTGAAAGACAGCAGCCAGGCGGGGTTCAGCCACGTTCTGGTGATTGAGGAGGCCCACAGTCTGCCCATTCCGACACTGAAACACCTCAAACGCTTTTTTGAGCTGGAGTCCGGTTTCAAAAAACTGCTGTCCATCGTGCTGATTGGCCAGCCGGAACTGGCGACAAAACTGTCTGAACGCAATATGGAAGTCCGTGAAGTCGTTCAGCGCTGTGAGGTGGTCGAACTTCTGCCTCTGGACAATAACCTTGAAGAGTTTCTGACGTTCAAACTGCAACGGGCCGGTAAACAACTGACGGACATTATGGACGCCAGCGCAGTGGATGCCATACGTGCCCGCCTGAGCAATCCGGGAAGTCATCGTAAAAATATGGTCAGCCTGCTGTATCCGCTGGCCGTCAGTAACCTGGTAATAGCCGCCATGAATCTGGCCGCTGAAATCGGGGTTCCACAGGTCAACGCTGACGTTGTCAAAGGGGTTTAATAATGAAATCCACCACAGGTATCAACCAGCAAATCAGCAAAGTGCAGTCAGCCATTATGGCGCTTAAGGCGACGAACACGGATGTACAAAGCATCACCATCAGGGGTAACAAACCTGTCATCCGCGTTTCCCGGAGTGCGCATTGCATGCGCATGCTTGAGCAGGGAAAGGCCTGTTATCTGTATACCGGTCATGACCACAGGGGACATTTCCGTCAGGGCGTTTTCGAACTGCACGGCTGTCGCGTCGTGTGGCCGGAATCTTTGTGGTAATCAGCACAACAGGAGGAGTCATAAAATATGGCAAAAAGTACAAAAGGGGCAAAACGTATCAAAGCCGCAGCAGCACTCTGGGTGCCGGGGACACGCGAAGAGGTCATTGAGGGAATCAGACTGCTTGGTGACGCGCAACGTGAACTGGTCAGGGCTGAAACAGAAATGAATGACACCATTGGCGACATCACTGCACGTTATGCCCCGCTCACCGAGAGCCTGAAAAAACGCATGGCCGAACTGCAGTCCGGTATCCAGACATGGTGTGAGGCGCACCGTGATGAACTGACCGGCAACGGGAAGGTGAAGTTCGCTAACCTCACCACCGGCGAGGTGCAGTGGCGAAACCGTCCGCCGTCAGTCAGCATTCGCGGGGCGGATAATGTTATTGAATTACTGAGACGTCTGGGGCTTGAGCGCTTTATTCGTGTAAAGGAGGAAATAAATAAAGATGCCATTCTGAATGAAAAAGAGGCTGTGAAAAATATTCCCGGTATTACCATAAAAAGTGATATTGAGGATTTTTCAATAATTCCTTTTGAGCAGGATGTGCAGTAAACACACCACGTTAATTATTTAATAAAAACATTTTCTTTTTTATTCCGGCGTCAGCGCCGCGGGCTTCTGCACGCCGGAAACAGAGGAGAATTAAATTATGATATTTAAATGTATTCAGTGCGAGAGGGATATAACAGCCCTGCGTTTTCACAGCGCCATCGCCGTGATGTCCGGTAAGTATCACATACCTGCAGTACGTGTCACCCTGGTCTGCCCGTACTGCAGCCAGCATTTTTCGGCGGACGTGCCCGTCATAGAATTCTCCCGCCCTGACAGGGAGGACGCGCAATGATTACCCCACAGGAAGCACGACAGCGCACCCGAACTCTTGTTGAACACTATGTCAACGAGTGTGAATGCCGCGACCTCACCGATGTGAAGCACGTCCTGACGGCGCTAATCAGCATGGCCACACAGGCCATTGTGGCGACCAACGGAAAGGAGGCTGCCCTGCAGGTACTGATGAACACACTCACCCACACGGCAGAGCATGAGGTGCCGTACCGGATGGAAACCACTGCAGAAGGCGGCCTGCACATCACCGTCAGCCGGAAGCACTGAGGGCGCGGCATGACACGAAACACCGAACTCACCCGCACCGCCCTCTACCGTCTGGCCCTGCAGCGTTTCGGGCCGGACGCACAGGCCCTGAAACTGACAGAAGAGGCCGCTGAACTGGCGGCCAGTGCTGCCCGCAATCTGAACGGACAGGGCAGCGAAAGTGACCTCGCGGCAGAGCTGGCAGACGTGGAAATCATGACAGAGCAACTGCGCCTTCAGGGGATGGACCGGCTGATTGACTTCCACAAACAGAAAAAACTGGAACGTCTGGCTGCACGACTGGGCGTGATTTACACGAACGAGTAACCGGGAGGCATTCAATGGCTGACATACTCAGGGAAATCACCGCATGGACACTGATTCTTACTGGCCTGGCGACATGCCTCAGTGCGGGGGCAGCCCTGGCTGCCCTGCTGATGCACATAACAACACAGTGGTTATGGGAAAAGCTTAAAGCAGCATACAGCCTGAAAGAGCTGTCCGACGCTGTCCGGGCATGGAAACGGCAGAAAAATACCGGAGATACAGAACAATGACAGACCAGAATAAACACATTGAGAAACTGAAAAAGTTGCTGGCGCTGGCCGCATCCGGCAACCCGCACGAGGCCGCTCTGGCACTGCGCCGAGCCCGTAAACTGATGGATGTTCACGGCATCACACATTCCGACATTGCTATGAGTGATATTGATGAAACCATCAGTCATTACTGGCCGACAGGCAGTCTCCGTCCACCGCGCTACATGCTGGGCCTGATGAACATCATCCGCGAGGCATTTGGTGTTAACTCCATCATTCACCCCGGCACGCATCCGTCTGTGGGGTTCTACGGTAACCGGGAACGAGCGGCACTGGCTGCGTACACCTGGGAAGTGCTGGTCCGCCAGCTGAAAAAGGCGCGTCAGCAGTATATCAGCGCACAGAACAAAAGAATAAAAAACGCCACCCGTACCAGCCGTGGAGACCAGTTTGCTGAAGGCTGGGTACTGGCCGTTATCAGTGAAATACAGTCCTTTGCCCTGACCGATGATGAGCGTGAACTGATGCAACAGTGGCTGGAACATAAATACCCGCAGACGCAAACCACCAGGGCGCGTAAACCGGGAAGAAGCCGCAATGGCGACGCCTCGCGCTATGCGGGGTTTCGTGAAGGGCAGAACGTCAGACTGCACCGCCCGGTCAGTGGGCAGGAACAACAGAAACTGGAGGCCAGATGATTACGCTATCAGGTAACAGCCGGAAATTAAAAGCCTGCCGAATATCTGCCAGATACCTTTTTGCCCGCGCCTTTTTTAAGAACGTCAGGCCGGGGATCACAATTGGTGTTATTGCCGGACGCGAACAGGTTGAAAAATACATGTCAGGTGCATGGTGGAATAACGACCCTGTCATTGCTGCCCGTAATATTCATATCGAATGGGGAGGTATTCAGAATGACTACTGAAACCATTGTCTGTTTTCTTTTCTGGTATATGTACGCAGGATCATGCAGCGCAAGACTTCATCGTTCCCTGGGCTATGGCAGGCACTACGACACCGCGCATTACATCCTGTACATGACCGCCGTCATGTTGTTCTGGCCAGTCACCCTGCCAGCTGCAACCGACATTGTTGCCGACAGACTGAAAAAAAGGAGATGATATGCAGAAAAAACGCCTGATACAGCTTATCCATATTGCCCGTAATGAACTGGGTATGGATGAAGACACCTACCGCCAGATGTTACAGGGGCTGACCGGTAAAGCCTCAACCAAAGGAATGGATACCACACAACTAAACTGCGTGCTGGAATCCATGAAAAAGAAAGGCTTTCGCGTTAAACCAGCCAGAAAAGCCAGCTCCGGTTTACCGCTGGATAACCATCCGCAGTCCAGGAAAATTCGTGCGCTATGGCTTGAAATGGCTGCTGCCGGCATTGTTCGTGACCGTTCAGAAAATGCATTAGCGCGGTGGATCAAGCGGGAAACGGGCATCAGCGCCCTGCGCTGGCTCAATACTGAACAGGCAAGCAGTGTTATTGAGAAACTGAAGAAGTGGCAGCACAGAGCTGCGGGAGTAAAACATGAGCGACCTGAATCAGTTTCGAAGTAAAGGGCCGGAACTCCTGGTGGAGCTGGCACAGCATACCTCTGAGACCGTTCGCGAGATTATTGATATTGAGCCCGCAATTGCCGACCAGATTGGTCAGGCCGTCGCGAACCGAATGATGCAGGTCTGGGGCGGGCAAAACGTTTATTTCCCGATGGGCATGGTATGGAAGGTCAGTCAGCGCGACCGGGAAATCTTCAGGGAGTTTAACGGACGCAACCACCACGAACTGGCCCGCAAGTTTGGTGTTTCGCTTCAGTGGGTCTACAGCGTGGTTAAGCGGGTCAGAAAAGAAGAACTGGATCGGATGCAGGGCAGGTTGTTTGATGAAGATCTGCCAGAGGAGACGAAAGACGTTAACAAATCCAGATAATTCCTGCTTGTTAAAGTCCTTTCAAAAATCTCCTTATTGTATAAAAGCACGGTAGACCCCTTACCGTGCTTTTTTTATGCTCTCTCTTTAGTATTCAGGATGCAGGGAGAAAATATGTTTGACGTTTCGTTGTTAAATCTGCCATGGGCAACACTGGTGACCCTGACCAGTGGCTATATTGGGTATTTTATTGCGAATGTGGGACTGAAGGATCACCACAAGCCCATTGAGGTGACTTTTTCTTCGCTGATTTTTGGCCTGACAGCAATGATGGCTTACCAGGCTGTTATGTGGGCAGGTCTGAATGCCTGGCTGGCAACACCACCAGCACTTCTGTGTGCCGTTACATGCGGTGCGTGGTGGCGCAGGTACGGTCGCAAATGGATGTACAGATTACTGTGGAATAATGATGTTTCATGGTCTGACGATACCAGCTCAGCATGGCAGGCAATGTTTGATCAAACAGGCTTCAGCGTTACCGAGGTCAGAGTGATTCTTCGCGATGGTTCCGGTATGATGTCACGGCTGCCAGGGAACTTTGAAGAGTGGCCTAACGGTCCGTTTACCCTGGGGAATAAAGGCGATATGGTTCTTTACGTCACGCACAGCAGCCCTTCAGGCAGTAACGAATGGGAAGAGTATAAAGGCGTGGTTGATAAGTACTGGGGAGCTCTGGCAACCTATATTCCAGCAGATCAGATTGCCAGAGTGGAGATCAGGCGCGTTCGTGCAACGAACGATGAATGATGTTTATTTTTTCCCTGGGGCAGGGGCTGCCGGCATAGTGGTTTTATTGGCAGAGGAAGACGATTCTCCTTTTCTACCGGAATCGCGCTCGAACGTCACGATGTGCTTGCTTTTGGGCTTTTCTGAGTAATCCAGGCTATCATGCTTATTGTTTTGAGTAGTCATTGGAATCATCCTTTTTGTTGCGGGTCATGTTTCAGCAAACTCGATTCTAAGTTGCCAGGAAGGATGATTTCAATGCCCGACTTATCTATCGTATAGCGGAAAAGAATTTCAGTTCTGTTCACCAGAACCCATGTTAACCCACTCCAATTCGTTATTTATCTCACGGATCCCCCTTCATTTATCTCATGTCTGATCACCTTTGCACCGAAATCCTGGCCTGCTGCTATCGACTGGCACACCATCATCACCTTAAGCGGCCTGATGCTGCTGACCAAAGGTGTCGAGTTAAGCGGTTATTTTGATGTGCTGGGGCGCAAAATGGTGCGCCGTTTTGCTACGGAGCGTCGGCTGGCGATGTTTATGGTACTGGCGGCAGCGCTGCTTTCTACCTTTCTGACCAACGATGTCGCACTGTTTATAGTTGTTCCGCTGACTATCACGCTAAAAAGACTGTGTGAGATTCCGGTTAATCGGCTGATTATTTTTGAGGCGCTGGCAGTCAACGCTGGTTCGCTACTGACGCCAATTGGCAACCCGCAAAATATTCTTATCTGGGGACGTTCTGGTCTTTCGTTTGCCGGATTTATTGCCCAAATGGCACCGCTGGCTGGCGCAATGATGCTGACACTCCTGCTGTTGTGCTGGTGTTGTTTCCCTGGAAAGGCGCTGCAATACCATACGGGGGTGCAAACGCCGGAGTGGAAACCGCGGCTGGTGTGGAGTTGTCTGGGGCTGTATATCGTCTTTCTGACGGCGCTGGAGTTAAAACAAGAGCTGTGGGGACTGGTGATTGTGGCGGCGGGCTTTGCGCTGCTGGCGCGTCGTGTGGTGCTCAGTGTGGACTGGACGCTGCTGCTGGTGTTTATGGCGATGTTTATCGACGTCCATTTACTAACCCAACTGCCAGTTTTGCAGGGGGTGTTAAGTAACGTGAGTCATTTATCCGAACCCGGATTATGGTTAACGGCGATCGGTTTATCGCAGGTGATCAGTAACGTGCCGAGTACCATTTTGCTGCTCAATTATGTGCCACCGTCTTTATTACTGGCATGGGCGGTAAACGTGGGGGGCTTTGGTTTATTACCCGGATCGCTGGCAAATTTGATTGCGTTACGGATGGCGAACGATCGCCGTATCTGGTGGCGTTTTCATCTTTATTCGATACCGATGCTGTTGTGGGCGGCGCTGGTGGGATATGTTTTGTTGGTTATGATCCCGGCGGGATAAGGTCTGGCAAATTAAAAAGGCGGATTATGAGTCCGCCTTTGTTTTACGTTTTGACGATTAATTCAGACGAACCGGCATCCCGGAACGATTTTTGATCGCTTCATCAAGAACAACCTGGTCAACATCTGGCTGACCGGTCACTGTCTGCACGCTCTTCGTCAGGGTAATTGGCACAATTTCCTGACCTTCAAACTGGGCTTCGGTGGTAGACAGCGGGTTATGGACTTCAATGTAACGGCTGCCGTCTGGTTCGGTAGTCGCTTTCACCGGCTCATCAATAAACTGCACGCGAGTACCGACAGGCACTTTCTCGAACAGGAATTTAATGTCTTCGTTACGCAGACGCACACAGCCATGACTTACACGCAGGCCGATACCGAAGTTGGCGTTGGTGCCATGGATAGCGTACAGGCGACCGATGTAGAGTGCATACAGACCCATCGGGTTATCCGGACCTGCTGGAACGACAGCCGGAAGCGGTTCGCCCGCAGCGCGGTACTCTGCGTGCATTTTGGCGGTCGGCGTCCAGGTCGGGCCTGCTTTTTTACGCTCAACTTTGGTGGTCCAGTTGATAGGCGTGTCTTTGCCTAACTGACCAATGCCGATCGGCAGCACGATAACGGTGTTGGTTCCTTTCGGATAGTAATACAGACGCATCTCTGCACTGTTAATGACGATGCCTTCATGAACGGTATCCGGCAGGATCAGCTGCTGCGGAATGTTCAGTACAGTACCGCCTTTCGGCAGGAAGGTATCCACACCCGGGTTCGCTTCCATCATATTGGAAAGTCCCATCTGGTACTCGGCGGCAAAATACTCCAGCGGCTGAGTGTTACCTTCAGGAATGGTGATCACCTGATTCTGACCAACCAGGCGACTCCCGTCGGTTGGCAGAGGATAAGTTACCGCAGAGGCGGTACTGCAAAAGCCGACAACAGCGAAGGCCGCTGCGAATAATGTTTTCAATTTCATATTCATGTTAAGCGAGATTTTGTGCCTGGCAGGCCATTGGGTTGAGAATATTAGAGTATTGGAAGCGCATTATAAGTTCATTCCAGCTCACAGTGAAATCAGATGTGTACGAAATCACATTTTTTGCCTTTGGCTTGAGTGTAGACCTTAAGCGAGGAGCAGGATCTTCTTTCAGATTTATGGCATAATGCGCGGTTTGTCATATCTCTTTTCAGGATACGCCTGTGTTAGTTTCCAGTAACGTCACCATGCAGTTCGGCAGTAAGCCGTTGTTTGAAAACATTTCCGTCAAATTTGGCGGCGGCAACCGTTACGGCCTGATTGGCGCGAACGGTAGTGGTAAATCCACCTTTATGAAGATCCTCGGCGGCGACTTAGAGCCGACGTTGGGTAACGTTTCCCTCGATCCCAACGAGCGCATTGGTAAGCTGCGTCAGGATCAGTTTGCCTTTGAAGAGTTCACTGTGCTGGATACGGTGATCATGGGGCATAAAGAGTTGTGGGAAGTGAAGCAGGAACGTGACCGCATCTATGCTTTGCCGGAAATGAGTGAAGAAGACGGCTATAAAGTGGCCGATCTGGAAGTGAAATACGGCGAAATGGACGGTTACTCTGCGGAAGCTCGCGCTGGTGAACTGTTGCTTGGCGTGGGAATTCCAGTGGAACAGCACTACGGCCCGATGAGTGAAGTTGCTCCTGGCTGGAAGCTGCGTGTGCTGCTGGCGCAGGCGCTGTTTGCTGATCCGGACATTCTCCTGCTCGACGAACCGACCAACAACCTCGACATCGACACCATTCGCTGGCTGGAACAGGTGCTGAACGAGCGTGACAGCACCATGATCATCATCTCGCACGACCGTCACTTCCTTAACATGGTTTGTACCCACATGGCGGATCTGGATTACGGCGAGCTGCGCGTTTATCCGGGCAACTACGATGAGTACATGACGGCGGCGACTCAGGCGCGTGAACGTCTGCTGGCTGATAACGCCAAGAAGAAAGCGCAGATTGCTGAGTTGCAATCTTTCGTTAGCCGCTTTAGCGCCAACGCCTCGAAATCTCGCCAGGCAACTTCGCGCGCGCGCCAGATTGATAAAATCAAACTGGAAGAGGTGAAAGCCTCCAGCCGTCAGAACCCGTTCATCCGTTTTGAACAGGATAAGAAACTGTTCCGTAACGCGCTGGAAGTGGAAGGTCTGACTAAAGGGTTTGATAACGGTCCACTGTTTAAAAATCTCAACCTGCTGCTGGAAGTGGGTGAAAAACTGGCGGTACTGGGTACCAACGGCGTCGGTAAATCAACGCTGCTGAAAACGCTGGTGGGCGATCTGCAACCGGACAGCGGCACCGTAAAATGGTCTGAGAACGCGCGCATTGGTTACTACGCCCAGGACCATGAATATGAGTTCGAAAATGATCTGACCGTGTTCGAATGGATGAGCCAGTGGAAGCAGGAAGGCGATGACGAGCAGGCGGTACGCAGCATTCTCGGTCGTTTGCTGTTCAGCCAGGACGACATCAAAAAGCCTGCGAAAGTGCTTTCCGGTGGGGAAAAAGGGCGGATGCTGTTTGGTAAGTTAATGATGCAGAAGCCGAACATTCTGATCATGGACGAACCGACCAACCACCTGGATATGGAATCCATTGAGTCGCTGAACATGGCGCTGGAACTGTATCAGGGCACGCTGATCTTTGTTTCTCACGACCGTGAGTTTGTAAGCTCCCTGGCGACCCGTATTCTGGAAATCACCCCGGAACGCGTGATCGACTTTAGCGGTAATTACGAAGATTACCTGCGTAGTAAAGGGATCGAGTAAGTTATTATCAGTAGCCCTGATATGGTCAGGGCTACTGAAACTGATGACAAACGCAAGATTGCCTGGTGCGCTACGCTTATCAGACCTGGCAGTGTATCGCAATATATTGAATTTTCATGATTTTGTATGCCAAATAAGGCGGTCACGCCGTATCCGGCATAATGACATGCACTTTCTCAATAAACTGAATTGGCGATAATCAAAGATTAAACGGCGGTTTATTTTCCAGCACCGCCTGAATCACATTCAGCGTGCCTTCATGATTATTATCATCGGTAGCGTAACGGGCGATTTGTTTAATGTTTTCCGCAGCATTGCTCATCGCAAAGGAATAACGCGCCATTTTCAGCATCTCCGCATCGTTACCGCTGTCGCCAATCGCTACCACATTTTGCGGTGACAGATCCCAGCGTTTCAGTAACCGCGAAATACCGTTTGCTTTATGTAGACCGGGAATAATCAAGTCGATAAAGCTAAAACCACTGGTGACGGGTTTCATAATGCCATCCAGCGCTATGTGCAGTTTGTCGATCACTAACGGGATTTGTTCATCCGGCAGGTTGAGCGAAAACTTGAACAGTACGTCGTCAATCTCCTGATAATCTTTTACAGGTTTCAGGCGATGGTAGTGTTTTGCCATCAGTGCGACGAATGCTTCGGGGGCATTTTCGCTGACATATGCACTTTGCAGACCGCAGGCGACAAAATTGAGTTGCTTATCTTTTAGCAACTCGCCAATAACAATCCGCGATTCATGTCGGGTCAGTTCGCCGTGGAACAACTGCTTGCCATGTTCGTAAACCAGTGCGCCGTTTTCCGCGACAAAAGAGATCTCATCCTTTAGCTCAGGAAAGAACGAAATAAGCTGGTAATACTGATTACCGCTGGCGACAACGAACTCAATGCCGCGCTTTTTCAGTTCCTGATATTGCGCCATAAAACGTGGTTGGTTGTACGTTTTGGCGTCGTTAAGAAAAGTACCGTCCATGTCTGTGACGATAACTTTTACGCTCATAGGTGTGCTCCTGGCTCGAAAATGAAACCGTAACAGTGTAATAACAATGTGACGCAGAGCACAAATTATATTTCGAATGAAAGCGAGGCTGAAATTGATGATGTGAATGATTTGGCCCGGCGACGACGACGCCGGGCTGAGGGGATTACAGCATGTGTTCGGTACGGGCGATGATATCGTCCTGTGCGTCTGGAGAGAGCGCGGTGAAGAAGGCGGAATAACCCGCTACGCGTACCACCAGATCGCGGTATTGATCCGGATGTTTCTTCGCCTCCAGCAATGTTTCGCGGGAAACGATGTTGTACTGAATATGCCAGCCTTTATGCACTTCAAAGAAGGTACGCAGCAGGATCATCAGTTTCTGCTTGTCAGATTCATTCTCCAGCGTTGCCGGATTCAGTTTCTGGTTGAGCAGCACGCCGCCGAGAATTGCTGCCGTAGGCAGTTTACCCACCGAGCCAATGACCGCAGTAGGGCCGAGATGGTCAGTACCGGAGGCCGGACTAGCGCCTTCTGCCAGCGGGGTATGTGCTTTACGTCCGTCCGGCGTTGCCATAGTCTGCGCGCCAAACGGTACGTTAGCGGAGATAGACGATGTGCCCGCATAATAGTTGCCGCCAATCGGACCACGACCGTAGCGCGGGTTATGGTACTGCTTCAGTTCGTCGATATAGGTCTGATAAGCGCGAGCCAGCAGCGTATCGACAGTATCATCGTCGTTGCCGTACTTCGGCGCACCGTTAATCAGCCGCTGACGCAGCTGCTCGTGAGTCAGGCCGTCGAAGTCATCCGCCAGTGCGGCAGCCAGCTGTTGCTGACCAATCGCGCCCTGTTCAAATACCAGTTTCTTCACTGCCGCCAGGCTGTTGCCGAGGTTAGCAATGCCGACCTGCAGGCCAGAAACCCAGTCATATTTCGCGCCGCCTTGCTTGATACTTTTCGCTCGCTCAATACAGTCATCGACCAGCGCCGAGCAGAGAATATCGTGTACGTTCTCTTCCAGCATGGTATCGACGACATATTCGATTTCGATTGATTTACGCGTGTAGTAACGGATTTGCGTATCCCATGCGTCCATTACTTCATCGAAGTTGTTGAAGTTACCCGCTGACAACGCTTTTTCTTGTGGCAGGAACACTTTGCCGCTGGTGGCATCACGACCGCCTTCCAGCGCCGCCAGCATCACGCGGGCGAAGTTGATAAAGCTCATGCCGGTACAGCGATAGCCCCATTTGCCACCGACGGCGGTTTCGATACAACCAATCGCTGCATAGTCGTAAGCGTCCTGCGGTTCAATACCGAGTTTAATAAATTCCGGGATGACGATTTCGTCGTTGTTGAACGCCGGCATCCCGAAGCCGCAGCGGATCACCTGAACACAGGCGTCGAGGAAATCGTTACTCATACCCGCATGGTAACGCACGCTGAGGTTAGGCTGAGTCGAACGCAGGCGACCGCAAGATTCGAGGATCGCATAAGAGAGTGGATTTACCGCGTCCATCGGTTGACCATCAACCAGATTTTGCCCGCCAATGGTGACGTTCTGATACAGCGGACTTCCCGCAGAGGCTTTTGAGTGTGAGCCGGAGCGGATTTTGTTCACTTCCAGCAATTTCAACCAGCAGCTATGCAGCATCTCGATGGCGTGTTCGCGATCCAGTGTCTGGTTCAGTTCAACGTCACGGCGATAGTATGGATAGAGATACTGGTCCATACGACCAAACGATACCGAGTGACCGTTAGATTCGATCTGCAAAATCAACTGGATGAAGTAACATAGTTGCAGCGCCTGCCAGAAAGTCTGCGGCGGCTGGTGGGCGATAAGATCGCAGTTTTCTGCTATCGTCAGCAGTTCATCGCGACGGCTTTCGCGGGTTTCGGTCGCGGCCATTTCACGCGCCAGGGCAGCGAAACGTTCAATGTGTTCACTGACTGCCACCAGCACGATATCAATCGCTTTCAGGAATTGCTCGCCGTGCAGATCTTCCAGAACCGTCAGATTGATGCGCGAGCGACGTTCCGCCACTTTCTCACGCAGACCATCAAGACCTTTTTCCAGCAGTAGCGGGAAATTGACCGCCAGGTGCGCATCGCCGGAGGTCATATTGCCCTCCGCTTTAATGATTCCGGTCGCCAGCAGACCTTTTTGCTCATCGGTAAACATGCCGTAGCAGCGATCCTGTACGGTCTGACCGCGCCACCACGGGCACACTTCATGCAGAACGCGTTTGTTCTCTTCGCTCACCGCAAAACCAGCACCGGGACGATCTGCCAGATCATCAATCTCTTTTTCGATCCACGAGACGGTATATTCCGGGAAGATCGGCGCGGCGCGAACTTCGCTTGCCTGGTTGCCAATGATCAACTCATCGTGCTTGATCCAGATGGTGCGATTCGCCAGGTGATGCGCCAGTGCCAGCGCGCGACGTACCGGGATTGGCTTATCGAGATGTTGTTGATACATCTCGGTATAGTGTTGTGCTCGTTCGGTACAGACCGGCGGTTTCACAATATGCACCAGCGCATTTTTGTGCGCTTTAATGCGGTCGCTGAGCGTATCCAGTTTTAGTGTTGTCATGATTGTTATCCTCGTAAGGTCGCGGTTAACCCTTTCTGGCAGGCATACTGCTGGGCAAAGTCGAGCAGTTCTGGCGCATCAAGCGGTTTTTCCGGGGCGTCATAGGGCAGATTAAGTAAGTGATATTTGTTGATGCCCAGTGTGTGGTAGGGCAGAAAATGAATTTCGCTAACGTGCAGCTCGTCGGCGGCAAAATCGGTAATGGCTTTCACAGAAGTTTCGTCGGCATTAAAGCCCTGAATCAGTGGCACGCGGATAATGATTTTTTTGCCGGCTGCGGCGAGTTTTTTCAGGTTATCCAGCACCCTGGCGGCGTTACCGTCGGTCCACTGTTTAAACGGCGCGTCGGCAACGTGTTTTAAATCGGCAAGAAACAGATCGATATAGGGCAGAGAAGGGGCGATATATTTCCACGGCACATGCAGACAGGTTTCTACCGCAGTATGAATGCCGGCCTCGTGGCTGGCTTGCAGCAGCGCCGTCGCCATTTCCGGCTGCATAAACGGTTCACCGCCAGAAAGCGTTAAGCCGCCGCCGCTGCGATCGTAAAACGGTTTATCGCGCAAAACGGTTGCCATGATCTCCTCAACGCTTTTCACTTCACCACACACGGTTAACGCCTGTGTCGGGCAGCAGTCGGTTAGCGCCGTAAAATGCTCCGGGGTTAACTTTTCCCGATGAATAAGCAAACCATTCAACGCGCGCTCAATCACTTCCGGTGCGGTCTTAGCGCACAGCTTACAGCCTTCCAGACAGAGTCGTGGGTCATACAGCAGATCCTGCGTGCGGGCGCGGCTTTCCGGGTTCTGACACCAGCGGCAGCCCAGCGAACAGCCTTTAAGAAATACGACCGTGCGGATACCGGGGCCATCATGGGTCGAGTAGCGTTGAATATTGAAAATCATAGTTGCCTCTCTGTTTCGTTCAAACATTAAAATACTTTCGAATGAAAGTTAGATTGATGTGCGTCAACTGTTCAGAGAGTTTTCCCGTGATAGTCTACATTCAGACAAAAAGTACATTTTGAGGATGGTTATGGAACTGTATCTGGATACTTCAGACGTTGTTGCGGTGACGGCGCTGTCACGTATTTTTCCGCTGGCGGGTGTGACCACTAACCCAAGCATTATCGCAGCGGGTAAAAAACCGCTGGAGGTTGTGCTTCCGCAACTTCACGAGGCGATGGGCGGTCAGGGGCGTCTGTTTGCCCAGGTAATGGCTACCACTGCTGAAGGGATGGTTAATGACGCACGTAAATTGCGTTCTATTATTGCGGATATCGTGGTGAAAGTTCCGGTGACCGCTGAGGGGCTGGCAGCTATTAAGATGTTAAAAGCGGAAGGGATTCCGACGCTGGGAACCGCGGTATATGGCGCAGCACAAGGGCTACTGTCGGCGCTGGCAGGTGCGGAATATGTTGCGCCTTACGTTAATCGTATTGATGCTCAGGGCGGTAGCGGTATTCAGACTGTGACCGACTTACACCAGTTATTGAAAATGCATGCGCCGCAGGCGAAAGTGTTAGCCGCGAGTTTCAAAACCCCGCGTCAGGCGCTGGACTGCTTACTGGCAGGATGTGAATCAATTACTCTGCCGCTGGATGTGGCACAACAGATGATTAGCTATCCGGCGGTTGATGCCGCTGTGGCGAAGTTTGAACAGGACTGGCTGGGAGCGTTTGGCAGAACGTCGATTTAACCGGACGTTCTGCATCCTCATAAATTGCTGATGACGTGGCGGAGTGCCGCGTCTCATCCGGCCTGGAGGTGGCAGTTACTGCCCGCACACCTCACACCCCGGATTACGCATCAGTTTCATTTCGCGAAACTGACAGGTCATCGCATCGTACATCACGATTTTTCCGCTGGCCGGTTTGCCATAACCTGCCAGCAGTTTGATCGCTTCCATTGCCTGCAACGAACCAATCACCCCGATCAACGGTGCCATCACGCCTGCTTCTACGCAGGTTAACGCGTTCTCGCCAAACAAACGGCTAAGGCAGTGATAGCACGGTTCGCCGTCCTGATAAGTGAAGACCGTGATTTGCCCTTCCATACGAATTGCCGCGCCGGAAACCAGCGGCACCTTCGCGGCAAAACAGCCTGCGTTCAGTTGATTACGTACTGCAACGTTATCCGTACAGTCGAGCACCAGATCGTGTTTTGCAATCATCGCAGCAAGTTCAGCGTCATCAAGCAGCGCATTGACTGGCGTAATCGCGATATGTGGGTTGATCCGCGTCAGGGCGTCACGGGCGGATTCCACCTTTGGTTGCCCGACCGTGGCATCACTGTGCAGCGTCTGGCGTTGCAGATTGGAGAGCGAAACCGTGTCGAAGTCGAGCAGCGTCAGGTTGCCGACACCGGCGCTTGCCAGATACTGCGAAGCTGCGCAGCCGAGGCCACCAAGCCCCACCACCAACACGCGAGAATCCTTCAGCGCCTCCTGACCGTCAAAATCAAAACCGCGCAGAATGATTTGCCGGTTGTAGCGCAGCATCTCCTGATCGCTGAGTTCCGCCATTACAGGCCTCCGAACAACGCGTTAAACGGTTCTACTTCCACCCATTCGCCCACTTCCACATTGCCGCGATCGCGTTCCAGCACGATAAAGCAGTTGCCGAGGCTAAAGGAGCTAAATATATGTGAACCCTGATGTCCGGTGGTCGTCACTTCCAGTTCGCCATCGGCGTTGCGTTGCAGCACGCCGCGCTGGAAATCAAGGCGTCCTGGCGTTTTTTTCAGGCGGGACGCTGTGCGTACACGCTGGCGCGCGGGCAGGCCACTGGCGGTATTGCCGCTTAGTTTTGCCAGCAAAGGCTGTACCAGTTGATAGAAGGTCAGCGTCGCTGAAACCGGGTTGCCCGGCAGGCCGCAGAACCAACTATTAGAAAGTTTACCGAATGCGAACGGTTTACCCGGTTTAATCGCCAGTTTCCAGAAGGCAATCTCCCCCAGCTCTTCAAGAATCGTTTTGGTGTAATCCGCTTCACCCACTGAAACACCGCCGGAACTGATCACCACATCCGCTTGGCTGTCGGCTTCAATAAATGCGGCGCGCAGGGCATGGGGATCGTCGCGGATAATCCCTAAGTTGATTACCTCGCATCCCAACTGTTCTAACATCAGGTGTACGGCGAGACGGTTGGTATCGTAGATTTGGCCGTCGCCCAGCGGCTGACCGGGCAACTGGAGTTCATCACCGGTAGAAAAAAGCGCTACACGCACTTTACGAATCACCGGAACTTCGGCAATCCCTAGCGAAGCAATCACTGGCAGTTCAGCGGTAGTCAGGCGAGTCCCCGCCGGGAAAACAACCGCACCTGCAGAGATATCTTCACCGCGACGGCGAATATTTTGCCCGCTACGCGCTTCAGCAGTAAAACGCACGCCATTGTCCGTTTGTTCAGTCTGCTCCTGCATCACCACCGCTTCGCAGCCTTCCGGCACCGGCGCACCGGTCATAATACGAATGCAGGTACCCGCAGGCCATTCACCATGGTACGGCTGACCGGCAAAGGATTTACCGGCAACGGGCAGCGGTTGCCCGGAGGCAATATCGGCTAAACGCACCGCGTAGCCGTCCATAGCGGAGTTATCAAACCCCGGGACATCCAGTGGCGAAACGACATCGCTCGCCAGAATACGGCCAAAACACTGAACCAGTGGCAGCGTTTCCTGGGCGGTCAGTGGGGTAACGCGAGAAAGCATCTCATTAAGCGCGGTGTCGAGCGACATCAATCCGGTGGTAAATTCCATGAAAACACTCCTGCGGAGGCAAAATCGAATTTGCCTATTATGTCAGAAAAACGCCACAGACTGTATGCCACCTCGGGCGTAGCGCTGGCTCCTGCCTTTACATGCCATATCCATCTTTCTATATTCAAAAATTGAATGAGTCATTCATAAAAATTCTGATATTTATAGCAAAAGTGGCGAGCCACCCTTAATGGACGAATACTATGGGCAAAGCAGTCATTGCAATTCATGGTGGCGCAGGTGCAATTAGCCGCGCGCAGATGAGTCTGCAACAGGAATTACGCTACATCGAGGCGTTGTCTGCCATTGTTGAAACCGGGCAGAAAATGCTGGTAGCGGGCGAAAGTGCGCTGGATGTGGTGACGGAAGCGGTGCGTCTGCTGGAAGAGTGTCCACTGTTTAACGCCGGAATTGGCGCTGTCTTTACGCGTGATGAAACCCATGAACTGGACGCCTGTGTGATGGATGGTAACACCCTGAAAGCCGGTGCGGTGGCGGGCGTTAGTCATCTGCGTAATCCGGTTCTTGCCGCCCGACTGGTGATGGAGCAAAGCCCGCATGTGATGATGATTGGCGAAGGGGCAGAAAATTTTGCGTTTGCTCATGGCATGGAGTGCGTCTCGCCGGAGATTTTCTCCACACCTTTGCGTTATGAACAACTAATGGCAGCGCGCGAGGAAGGGGCAACAGTCCTCGACCATAGCGGTGCGCCACTGGATGAAAAACAAAAAATGGGCACCGTAGGGGCCGTGGCGTTGGATTTAGACGGCAATCTGGCGGCAGCCACGTCCACGGGCGGAATGACCAATAAATTACCCGGACGAGTTGGCGATAGTCCCTTAGTGGGGGCCGGATGCTATGCCAATAACGCCAGTGTGGCGGTTTCCTGTACCGGTACGGGCGAAGTCTTCATCCGCGCGCTGGCGGCATATGATATCGCCGCGTTAATGGATTACGGCGGATTAAGTCTCGCGGAAGCCTGCGAGCGGGTAGTAATGGAAAAACTCCCTGCGCTTGGCGGTAGCGGTGGCTTAATCGCTATCGACCATGAAGGGAATGTCGCGCTACCGTTTAACACCGAAGGAATGTATCGCGCCTGGGGCTACGCAGGCGATACGCCAACCACCGGTATCTACCGTGAAAAAGGGGACACCGTTGCCACACAGTGATGAACTTGATGCCGGTGATGTGCTGGCGGTTGAAAATCTGAATATTGCCTTTATGCAGGAGCAGCAGAAAATAGCTGCGGTCCGCAATCTCTCTTTTAGCCTGCAACGCGGTGAGACGCTGGCAATTGTTGGCGAATCCGGCTCCGGTAAGTCAGTGACTGCGCTGGCATTGATGCGCCTGTTGGAACAGGCGGGCGGTTTAGTGCAGTGCGATAAAATGCTGTTGCAGCGGCGCAGTCGCGAAGTAATTGAACTTAGTGAGCAGAGTGCTGCACAAATGCGCCATGTGCGCGGGGCGGATATGGCGATGATATTTCAGGAGCCGATGACATCGCTGAACCCGGTATTTGCTGTGGGTGAACAGATTGCCGAATCTATTCGTCTGCATCAGAACGCCAGTCGTGAAGAAGCGATGGTCGAGGCGAAGCGGATGCTGGATCAGGTACGCATTCCGGAGGCACAAACCATTCTTTCACGTTATCCGCATCAACTCTCTGGCGGGATGCGCCAGCGAGTGATGATTGCGATGGCGCTGTCATGCCGCCCGGCGGTGCTGATTGCCGATGAGCCAACCACCGCGCTGGATGTCACTATTCAGGCGCAGATCCTGCAATTAATCAAAGTATTGCAAAAAGAGATGTCGATGGGCGTTATCTTTATCACTCACGATATGGGCGTGGTGGCAGAGATTGCCGATCGGGTACTGGTGATGTATCAGGGCGAGGCGGTGGAAACGGGTAGCGTCGAACAGATTTTTCATGCACCGCAACATCCTTATACCCGTGCGCTGTTAGCTGCTGTTCCGCAACTTGGTGCGATGAAAGGGTTAGATTATCCCCGACGTTTCCCATTGATATCGCTTGAACATCCAGCGAAACAGGAGCCACCCATCGAGCAGAAAACGGTGGTGGATGGCGAACCTGTTTTACGGGTGCGTAATCTGGTCACCCGTTTCCCTTTGCGCAGCGGTTTGTTGAATCGCGTAACGCGGGAAGTGCATGCCGTTGAGAAAGTCAGTTTTGATCTCTGGCCTGGCGAAACGCTATCGCTGGTGGGCGAGTCTGGCAGCGGTAAATCCACCACCGGGCGGGCGTTGCTGCGCCTGGTCGAATCGCAGGGCGGCGAAATTATCTTTAACGGTCAGCGAATCGATACCTTGTCACCCTGTAAACTTCAGGCATTGCGCCGCGATATTCAGTTTATTTTTCAGGACCCTTACGCTTCGCTGGACCCACGTCAGACCATCGGTGATTCGATTATCGAACCGCTGCGCGTACACGGTTTATTGCCAGGTAAAGAAGCGGCTGCACGCGTTGCGTGGTTGTTGGAGCGCGTGGGCCTGTTACCGGAACATGCCTGGCGTTACCCACATGAGTTTTCCGGCGGTCAGCGCCAGCGCATCTGCATTGCTCGCGCGTTGGCATTGAATCCAAAAGTGATCATTGCCGACGAAGCCGTCTCGGCGCTGGATGTTTCTATTCGCGGGCAGATTATCAACTTGTTGCTCGATCTCCAGCGTGATTTCGGCATTGCGTATCTGTTTATCTCCCACGATATGGCCGTGGTTGAGCGGATTAGTCATCGTGTGGCGGTGATGTATCTCGGGCAAATTGTTGAAATTGGTCCACGGCGCGCGGTCTTTGAAAATCCGCAGCATCCTTATACGCGTAAATTACTGGCGGCAGTTCCGGTCGCTGAACCGTCCCGACAACGACCGCAGCGTGTACTGCTGTCGGACGATCTTCCCAGCAATATTCATCTGCGTGGCGAAGAGGTTGCAGCCGTCTCGTTGCAATGCGTCGGGCCGGGGCATTACGTCGCACAACCACAATCAGAATACGCATTCATGCGTAGATAACATTCAGGCGGAGAATAAAATGGCAAGAGCTGTACACCGGAGTGGGTTAGTGGCGCTGGGCATTGCGACAGCGTTGATGGCATCTTGTGCATTCGCTGCCAAAGAGGTGGTGGTGGCGGTGGGATCGAACTTCACCACGCTCGATCCGTATGACGCAAATGACACGTTATCTCAGGCCGTAGCGAAATCGTTTTACCAGGGGCTGTTCGGTCTGGATAAAGAGATGAAACTGAAAAACGTGCTGGCGGAGAGTTATACCGTTTCCGATGACGGCCTTACTTACACCGTGAAACTGCGGGAAGGAATTAAATTCCAGGATGGAACCGACTTCAACGCAGCGGCGGTAAAAGCGAATCTGGACCGGGCCAGCGATCCGGCGAATCATCTTAAACGCTATAACCTGTATAAGAATATTGCCAAAACGGAAGCGATCGATCCGACAACGGTAAAGATTACCCTCAAACAGCCATTCTCAGCGTTTATTAATATTCTTGCCCATCCGGCGACCGCGATGATTTCACCGGCAGCGCTGGAAAAATATGGCAAGGAGATTGGTTTTCATCCGGTGGGAACCGGGCCGTATGAACTGGATACCTGGAATCAGACCGATTTTGTGAAGGTGAAAAAATTCGCGGGTTACTGGCAGCCAGGATTGCCCAAACTGGACAGCATAACCTGGCGTCCGGTGGCGGATAACAACACCCGCGCGGCAATGCTGCAAACCGGTGAAGCGCAGTTTGCTTTCCCCATTCCCTACGAGCAGGCCGCACTGCTGGAGAAAAACAAAAATATCGAGTTGATGGCCAGTCCGTCAATTATGCAGCGTTATATCAGTATGAACGTGACGCAAAAGCCGTTCGATAACCCGAAGGTCCGTGAGGCGCTGAATTACGCCATTAACCGCCCGGCGCTGGTGAAAGTGGCCTTCGCGGGCTATGCAACGCCAGCTACTGGTGTGGTACCGCCGAGTATCGCCTACGCGCAAAGTTATAAACCGTGGCCTTACGATCCAGTGAAAGCGCGCGAATTACTGAAAGAGGCGGGATATCCCAACGGTTTCAGTACCACGCTGTGGTCGTCACATAACCACAGCACCGCGCAGAAAGTGCTGCAATTTACCCAGCAGCAGTTAGCGCAGGTTGGGATTAAAGCCCAGGTGACTGCGATGGATGCCGGACAGCGGGCGGCAGAAGTTGAAGGTAAAGGGCAAAAAGAGAGCGGCGTGCGGATGTTCTACACTGGCTGGTCGGCTTCAACCGGCGAAGCCGACTGGGCTCTATCGCCGCTGTTTGCCTCGCAGAACTGGCCACCAACGCTGTTTAATACCGCGTTTTACAGCAATAAACAGGTGGATGACTTCCTGGCTCAGGCACTGAAAACTAATGATCCGGCGGAAAAGACCCGCTTGTATAAGGCGGCGCAGGATATCATCTGGCAAGAGTCGCCGTGGATCCCGCTGGTGGTAGAAAAACTGGTGTCGGCACACAGTAAAAACCTGACCGGTTTTTGGATCATGCCAGACACCGGCTTCAGCTTTGAAGACGCGGATTTGCAATAAGCAACGCAGGGAGTGGAATGCTTAATTACGTTATCAAACGCTTACTGGGGTTGATTCCGACGCTGTTTATCGTCTCGGTGCTGGTGTTTTTATTTGTCCACATGCTGCCCGGCGATCCGGCGCGATTAATTGCCGGGCCCGAAGCTGATGCGCAGGTTATAGAACTGGTGCGTCAGCAGCTGGGGTTGGATCAGCCGCTATATCACCAGTTCTGGCACTATATCAGCAATGCTGTGCAGGGGGATTTTGGCCTGTCGATGGTGTCGCGTCGTCCGGTTGCCGATGAGATTGCCAGCCGCTTTATGCCAACGCTGTGGCTGACCATAACCAGTATGGTCTGGGCGGTGATATTTGGTATGGCGGCGGGAATTATCGCCGCCGTCTGGCGTAACCGTTGGCCGGATCGATTGAGTATGACTATTGCGGTGTCGGGGATTTCGTTTCCGGCATTTGCTCTGGGGATGCTTTTAATTCAGGTATTCTCTGTTGAACTGGGCTGGCTGCCTACCGTGGGAGCAGACAGTTGGCAGCACTACATTTTACCCTCCCTGACGCTCGGCGCGGCAGTGGCCGCCGTGATGGCGCGCTTTACCCGCGCGTCGTTTGTCGACGTTTTAAGCGAAGATTATATGCGTACCGCGAGGGCGAAAGGGGTGAGCGAAACCTGGGTTGTCCTCAAACACGGGCTACGCAACGCGATGATCCCGGTAGTGACCATGATGGGCTTACAGTTTGGCTTCTTGCTCGGTGGTTCCATCGTGGTGGAGAAAGTTTTCAACTGGCCCGGACTTGGACGCTTACTCGTTGACTCCGTAGAAATGCGCGATTACCCAGTGATTCAGGCGGAAATTCTGCTTTTCTCGCTGGAATTTATTCTTATCAACTTAATGGTGGATGTGCTTTACGCCGCCATTAACCCGGCTATCAGGTACAAGTAAGGATGCGACTATTTAACTGGCGACGTCAGGCGGCGTTAAACGCCATGCCACTGGTCAAACCTGACCAGGTACGTACACCGTGGCATGAATTCTGGCGACGATTTCGCCGTCAGCATATGGCGATGACCGCCGCATTGTTCGTTATTTTATTGATTGTGGTGGCCATTTTTGCACGCTGGATCGCTCCCTATGACGCCGAAAATTATTTTGATTATGACAATCTGAATAACGGACCTTCTTTGCAGCACTGGTTTGGTGTCGATTCACTGGGGCGCGACATTTTCAGCCGTGTCCTGGTTGGTGCGCAAATATCGCTGGCGGCGGGCGTGTTTGCCGTGTTTATCGGTGCGGCGATCGGGACGTTGCTGGGCTTGCTGGCTGGATATTATGAAGGCTGGTGGGATCGGCTGATCATGCGCATTTGCGATGTGTTGTTTGCCTTCCCGGGTATTTTACTGGCGATCGCTGTTGTTGCGGTGTTGGGAAGCGGCATTGCTAACGTGATTATCGCAGTCGCCATTTTTTCCATCCCCGCGTTTGCCCGGCTGGTGCGCGGCAACACGCTGGTGTTGAAACAGCAAACCTTTATCGAGTCAGCACGCAGTATTGGTGCCAGCGATATGACCATTTTGTTGCGTCATATCTTGCCTGGGACCGTCTCTTCTATCGTGGTGTTTTTCACCATGCGCATTGGCACCTCGATTATCTCTGCCGCCAGCCTGTCATTTCTCGGCCTCGGTGCGCAGCCGCCGACACCAGAGTGGGGGGCAATGCTCAATGAGGCACGAGCGGATATGGTTATCGCGCCGCATGTCGCTGTTTTTCCGGCCCTGGCTATTTTTCTGACCGTACTGGCGTTCAATTTGTTGGGCGATGGTTTACGCGATGCGCTGGATCCGAAAATTAAAGGATAGTTACGTTTGAATATTGCTTGAAAGGGTAATCACCTCACAGGAAATTATTGCCCTAAGCAAGTGTTGTAACTTTCTGCTGATTTTGTAGAATCGGGTAATTTGGTTAAAAAGCCGCAGCAAGGGACTATTTTGCAGCGGCACAGCGTTCAGATAGTTATTTTGTTAAATGTATTAACATGCTGAGTTTATACGAAAAGATAAAGATAAGGCTGATAATTTTATTTTTATTGGCAGCACTGTCATTTATTGGTCTTTTTTTCATCATTAACTATCAACTGGTATCGGAACGCGCGGTAAAACGTGCCGATAGCCGCTTTGAACTTATTCAGAAAAACGTTGGCTATTTCTTTAAAGATATTGAACGTTCGGCCCTGACATTAAAGGACTCACTGTATTTATTAAAAAATACAGAGGAGATTCAACGCGCCGTAATTCTGAAAATGGAAATGATGCCATTTTTAGACTCGGTGGGACTGGTACTTGATGATAATAAATATTATCTCTTTTCGCGGAGGGCGAATAATAAAATCGTTGTTTATCATCAGGAACAAGTAAATGGACCGCTTGTCGACGAGTCAGGGCGGGTTATTTTTGCCGATTTTAACCCATCGAAACGACCGTGGTCGATGGCTTCAGATGACTCTAACAACAGCTGGAACCCCGCATACAATTGCTTTGATCGTCCGGGTAAAAAATGTATCTCTTTTACGCTACACATCAACGGCAAAGATCATGATTTGTTAGCGGTAGATAAAATTCATGTCGATTTAAACTGGCGATATCTGAACGAGTATCTTGATCACATCAGCGCTAATGATGAAGTTCTATTTTTAAAGCAAGGTCATGAGATCATTGCTAAGAATCAACTCGCTCGTGAAAAATTGATTATTTATAATAGCGAAGGTAATTATAATATTATTGATTCTGTCGATACGGAATATATTGAAAAAACATCAGCGGTGCCAAACAACGCATTATTCGAAATCTATTTTTATTATCCTGGTGGTAATTTATTGAACGCATCAGATAAACTTTTTTATCTGCCGTTTGCTTTCATTATTATCGTATTGCTGGTGGTTTATTTAATGACCACTCGAGTGTTCCGTCGGCAATTTTCTGAAATGACAGATTTGGTCAATACGCTGGCGTTTTTGCCCGACTCTACGGATCAAATCGAGGCTCTGAAGATTCGTGAAGGCGATGCGAAAGAGATTATCAGCATCAAAAATTCGATCGCGGAAATGAAAGATGCTGAAATTGAACGGGCAAATAAATTGCTCTCGCTGATCTCTTACGATCAGGAAAGCGGTTTTATTAAAAATATGGCGATTATTGAGTCCAACAATAATCAGTATCTGGCTGTGGGGATCATCAAACTGTGTGGTCTGGAAGCTGTGGAAGCGGTGTTTGGTGTTGATGAACGCAATAAAATCGTCAGGAAATTGTGTCAGCGAATTGCCGAGAAATATGCGCAATGCTGCGATATCGTGACATTTAATGCCGATCTCTATTTACTCCTGTGCCGGGAAAATGTACAGACGTTTACCCGTAAGATAGCGACGGTAAACGATTTTGACAGCAGTTTTGGCTACCGCAATCTGCGCATCCATAAGTCTGCTATTTGTGAACCTTTGCAGGGGGAAAACGCCAGGAGTTACGCAGAAAAGCTGAAACTGGCGATTTCCAGTATCCGCAACCATATGTTCTCAGAGTTTATTTTCTGTGATGATGCGAAACTCAACGAAATAGAAGAGAATATCTGGATTGCGCGTAATATTCGCCATGCAATGGAAATTGGCGAACTATTCCTGGTCTATCAACCGATTGTTGATATTAACACCCGCACCATTTTGGGCGCGGAGGCGTTGTGCCGTTGGGTGTCTGCGGAGCGGGGGATTATTTCACCGCTGAAGTTCATTACCATTGCTGAAGATATCGGGTTTATCAATGAGCTGGGCTATCAAATTATTAAAACCGCGATGGGTGAATTCAGACATTTTAGTCAGCGTGCGTCGCTGAAGGATGATTTCTTACTGCATATTAATGTTTCGCCCTGGCAGTTAAACGAACCACACTTTCATGAGCGTTTTACTACCATCATGAAAGAAAATGGCCTGAAGGCGAACAGCCTTTGTGTTGAGATCACCGAAACCGTGATCGAGCGAATTAATGAACATTTCTATCTCAATATTGAACAACTGCGTAAACAAGGGGTACGGGTATCGATTGATGACTTTGGCACCGGTTTGTCAAACCTGAAACGTTTTTATGAAATTAATCCAGACAGTATAAAGGTGGATTCGCAATTTACCGGCGATATTTTCGGTACTGCAGGAAAAATTGTGCGCATTATTTTCGATCTGGCACGCTATAACCGGATCCCGGTGATTGCGGAAGGCGTAGAGAGCGAAGACGTTGCGCGTGAATTAATCAAATTAGGATGTGTTCAGGCTCAGGGGTATCTGTACCAGAAACCCATGCCATTCTCCGCCTGGGATAAAAGTGGAAAATTAGTAAAAGAGTAGTTTACGTATGTCCAGAATCAATAAATTCGTACTTACAGTCAGTCTGCTGATTTTTATCATGATTTCAGCAGTTGCCTGCGGGATCTACACTCAAATGGTAAAGGAACGGGTGTATGGCCTGAAACAGTCCGTTATTGATACTGCTTTTGCGGTGGCAAATATTGCTGAATATCGGCGTAGTGTGGCAATTGATCTCATCAACACGCTAAATCCTACGGAGGAACAGCTGTTGGTTGGCTTACGCACAGCTTACGCCGACTCGGTTTCACCCTCTTATTTGTACGATGTCGGTCCTTATCTGATTTCCAGTGATGAATGTATTCAGGTAAAGGAGTTCGAGAAAAATTATTGTGCAGATATTATGCAGGTTGTTAAGTATCGACATGTCAAAAATACAGGGTTTATCTCTTTTGATGGTAAAACTTTCGTCTATTACCTCTATCCGGTAACTCACAATCGTAGTCTGATATTTTTGCTTGGTCTGGAACGTTTTTCTTTACTGTCAAAATCGCTGGCGATGGATAGCGAGAACCTGATGTTCTCCCTGTTCAAGAACGGTAAATCGGTGACCGGTGATGAATATAACGCTAAAAACGCCATCTTCACCGTTTCGGAAGCAATGGAGCACTTCTCCTATTTGCCGACCGGGTTGTACGTATTTGCTTATAAAAAAGACGTTTATTTTCAGGTATGTACATTGATTATTTTCTTTGCCGCATTGGTGGCAGTGATATCGGGTGCCAGTTGCCTCTATCTGGTACGCAGAGTGATTAATCGTGGTATTGTGGAGAAAGAAGCCATTATTAATAACCATTTTGAACGCGTACTGGATGGCGGGCTTTTCTTTTCGGCTGCCGATGTCAAAAAACTCTACAGTATGTATAACTCGGCATTCCTGGACGATCTGACCAAAGCGATGGGCAGAAAATCCTTTGACGAAGATTTAAAAGCGCTGCCGGAAAAAGGCGGTTATTTGTGCCTGTTTGACGTCGATAAATTCAAAAACATTAACGACACCTTCGGTCATTTGCTGGGCGATGAAGTGTTGATGAAAGTGGTGAAAATCCTTAAATCACAGATCCCGGTAGATAAAGGTAAAGTCTACCGCTTCGGAGGTGACGAATTTGCGGTGATTTATACTGGCGGCACGCTGGAAGAGTTGCTATCGATTCTAAAAGAAATCGTTCATTTCCAGGTGGGAAGCATTAATTTAAGCACCAGTATCGGTGTAGCGCATTCAAATGAATGTACTACCGTTGAACGTTTGAAAATGCTGGCGGATGAGCGGCTGTATAAGAGTAAGAAAAACGGCAGGGCGCAGATTAGCTGGCAGTAATCATTATTCGCAGGCCGGACAAATGATTTTGCCCGGCCTGAATTAATTAAACCCGGCTACCCCACAAATCGTACTCATCGGCGTGCTCGACTTTCACTCGCAGGATATCACCCGGCTTAACGTTGGTTTCACCATTGAGATAAACCGCGCCGTCGATTTCCGGTGCATCTGCCATGCTGCGACCAATCGCGCCTTCTTCGTCCACTTCGTCGATAATCACCAGAATTTCACGGCCCACTTTCTCTTGCAGGCGCTCGGCGGAAATTTGCTGCTGCAACTGCATGAAACGGTTCCAGCGTTCTTCTTTCACTTCTTCCGGAACCTGGTCAGGCAGGGCATTGGCGTCTGCACCTTCAACCGGGCTGTATTTAAAGCAGCCAACGCGATCCAGACGTGCTTCTTTCAGGAAGTCGAGTAGCATCTGGAAATCTTCTTCCGTCTCGCCAGGGAAGCCAACAATAAAGGTTGAGCGTAGGGTCAGTTCCGGGCAGATTTTGCGCCACTGTTTGATGCGCGCCAGTTGGCGATCTACAGAACCCGGACGTTTCATCAGTTTGAGAATGCGCGGGCTGGCGTGCTGCAACGGAATGTCCAGATACGGCAGGATTTTGCCCTCTGCCATCAGTGGGATGACGTCGTCCACATGCGGATAAGGGTAAACGTAGTGCAGACGTGTCCAGATCCCCAGTTTCGATAACTGTTCGCACAGGCTGACCATGCTGGTTTTTACCGGCTCGCCGTTGTGGAAGCCAGTACGATGTTTAACATCGACGCCATACGCGGAAGTATCCTGCGAGATCACCAGAATTTCTTTAACGCCCGCATCAACCAGACGTTTCGCTTCACTTAACACTTCGCCAATCGGACGGCTCACCAGATCGCCGCGCATAGACGGAATAATGCAGAAGGTGCAGCGGTGATTACAGCCTTCAGAAATTTTCAGATAGGCATAATGACGCGGCGTCAGTTTCACACCTTGTTCTGGCACCAGGCTCAGGAATGGGTTGTGTTTCGGTTTTGGCACGTAGTGATGAACGTGCTCCAGAACCTGCTCATAGCTATGAGGCCCGGTGATTTCCAGCACTTTCGGGTGGACTTCGCGGATCTGATCTTCTTTTGCCCCCAGACAACCGGTCACAATTACCTTGCCGTTTTCATTCAACGCTTCACCAATGGCTTCCAGTGATTCTTGTACCGCGCTGTCAATAAAGCCGCAGGTGTTGACGATCACCATGTCCGCATCATCATAGCTCGGTACCACGTCATAACCTTCAGTGCGTAGTTCGGTGAGAATACGCTCTGAATCGACAAGGTTTTTCGGACAGCCAAGGGAAACAAAGCCGATTTTCGGCTGGGGAGTTACTTTGCTCATAGCTTAAAAAATATTCAGTTACAGGAAAGGTCAGGGCAGGGATTCTACAGAGTTCTGGATAAAATTTGTATCGCAATCTCATTCGCTGGCGGAGTTGAAGGAAATGTAAATTTTGTTAATTCGGCGTGAAGAATTGCTCCTGGACAGCATTTTGCTCAAAAAACAGCCATACTATTTAGTTGCAACAAGGCTGGAAAGAGGAGGATCGAAGTATGTTCGTTGACAGACAGCGAATCGATATGCTGAACCGGTTGATCGACGCACGCGTTGACCTCGCCGCATACGTGCAACTGAGGAAGGCAAAAGGATACATGTCCGTCAGCGAAAGCAATCATCTACGAGATAACTTTTTTAAACTGAATCGCGAACTGCACGATAAATCGCTGCGGTTGAATCTTCATCTGGATCAGGAAGAATGGAGTGCTCTTCATCATGCTGAAGAAGCATTAGCGACAGCCGCAGTATGTTTGATGAGTGGGCACCATGATTGCCCGACTGTTATTACCGTCAACGCCGATAAGCTTGAAAATTGTCTGATGAGCTTAACGCTGAGTATCCAGAGCCTGCAGAAGCACGCCATGCTTGAGAAGGCCTGAAAACTAAGGGGGAGAAAGCGTCTCCCCCTTCATGTTTAAGTTTTTGTAAAAATGAATTTGTTATCTCCTCCACTGACTACGCTTTAAGCCAGAGTCAATCCGGAGGCGTTATGCATCGACAATCCTTTTTCCTTGTGCCCCTTATTTGTCTTTCTTCCGCTCTCTGGGCAGCTCCTGCAACGGTAAATGTCGAAGTACTGCAAGACAAACTCGACCATCCCTGGGCGCTGGCCTTTTTACCCGATAATCACGGTATGTTAATCACTCTGCGCGGCGGCGAGTTGCGTCACTGGCAAGCAGGAAAAGGATTATCTGCGCCGCTTTCCGGAGTGCCGGACGTTTGGGCGCACGGGCAGGGCGGCCTGCTGGACGTGGTTTTAGCGCCCGATTTTGCTCAGTCGCGCCGCATCTGGTTAAGTTATTCCGAAGTTGGCGATGATGGCAAAGCCGGAACTGCTGTGGGTTATGGCCGCTTAAGTGATGATCTCTCAAAAGTGACCGACTTCCGCACCGTCTTTCGTCAGATGCCAAAACTGTCTACCGGTAACCATTTTGGCGGGCGGATGGTATTCGACGGTAAAGGTTATCTTTTTATTGCTCTGGGCGAAAACAATCAGCGCCCGACGGCGCAGGATCTGGATAAATTACAGGGCAAACTGGTGCGTCTGACCGACCTGGGAGAAATCCCGGATGATAATCCTTTTATAAAGGAATCCGGTGTGCGCGCCGAGATCTGGTCTTATGGCATTCGTAATCCGCAAGGAATGGCGATGAATCCGTGGAGTAATGCACTATGGCTGAATGAACATGGCCCGCGCGGTGGTGATGAAATTAATATTCCGCAAAAAGGCAAAAACTACGGCTGGCCGCTGGCAACCTGGGGAATCAACTATTCGGGCTTTAAGATACCGGAAGCGAAAGGGGAGATCGTCGCCGGGACCGAGCAACCTGTTTTTTACTGGAAAGATTCGCCCGCCGTGAGCGGCATGGCCTTCTATAACAGCGACAAATTCCCCCAGTGGCAGCAAAAATTATTTATTGGCGCGCTGAAAGATAAAGATGTCATTGTGATGAGCGTCAACGGCGACAAAGTGACAGAAGATGGCCGTATTTTAACGGACAGAGGGCAGCGAATTCGTGATGTTCGCACTGGACCCGACGGTTATTTATACGTTCTCACCGACGAGTCCAGTGGGGAATTACTTAAAGTTAGCCCACGCAATTAGCTAACGGGAATCATCACCACTTTGCGCACTGCGGGGCGTTCAGTGAGTTGCTGATACCAGCGTTGCAGATTTGGACGCGGTGTCCAGGTCAGGCCAACGTTAAACAAATTGTAGATGAACGGTGCGATAGCGATATCGCCCACACCAAACTCGTCGCCTGAGAACCATTTTACTTTTGCCAGTTCCGCATCGAGCAGGGCAAACAGGGCGTCGCACTCTTTGCAACTGGCATCAATGGCGGCCTGATCGCGCTCTTCCGGTGGTGTTCTGACTAATCCCATCAGGATCCCGCGATGAGCATTACTGAGCGTCTGGTTTGCCCAGTCCATCCATTTTTCTGCTTCCGCACGACGTGCCGGTGAGTCGATCCACAGGCGTTTTTGCCCGTACTGTGCCGCCAGATAGCGGACAATGGCGTTTGATTCCCAAAGAATGAGATCACTTTCGTCGTCACGCAACAACGGCACCAGCCCGTTAGGGTTCATCGCCAGAAAATCAGCATCGTGATTTATCCCAAACTCACGGCCCGCGAGAATTTGCTCATAAGGTAGTTCCAGTTCTTCGAGCGTCAGCAATACTTTTTTTACGTTGGTTGAATTATTCCGACCCCACAGCGTAATCATACTCACCCCTTTTCCGACAGGCAGCCACAGGCTGAACAGGACTCCGATGGTGAAGTAAAGTTAACTTTTAAGCAACAGCTGGCAAAAAAATGACACCAGAAGCAGCGAAGCGGCAGGATATTGCATAAACTTTAAAAACTTTACCAACTTACGGTTTCTTTAAGTTTGTGTGTGCGTTATTAATCACCGAACTTATCATACGGCGATATAACGTATTTTTTTTGAATGGATACTCGGGTGGCATTTATGACGCAATACTCCTCTCTCCTTCGTGGTCTTGCAGCGGGTTCTGCATTTTTATTCCTTTTTGCCCCAACGGCATTCGCGGCGGAACAAACCGTTGAAGCGCCGAGCGTGGATGCGCGTGCATGGATTTTAATGGATTACGCCAGCGGTAAAGTGCTGGCAGAAGGCAATGCGGATGAGAAACTGGATCCCGCGAGCCTGACTAAAATTATGACCAGCTATGTGGTTGGGCAGGCGCTTAAGGCCGATAAGATTAAACTCACCGATATGGTGACGGTCGGTAAAGATGCCTGGGCGACGGGAAATCCGGCACTGCGTGGTTCATCGGTAATGTTCCTCAAACCGGGCGATCAGGTTTCGGTGGCAGACTTGAACAAAGGTGTGATTATCCAGTCCGGTAATGACGCCTGTATTGCGCTGGCTGATTACGTTGCCGGGAGCCAGGAGTCATTTATTGGTTTGATGAATGGTTATGCCAAAAAACTGGGTCTGACCAACACTACCTTCCAGACGGTGCACGGCCTGGATGCGCCGGGGCAGTTCAGTACCGCGCGCGATATGGCATTGCTGGGTAAAGCATTGATCCACGATGTGCCGGAAGAGTACGCCATTCATAAAGAGAAAGAGTTCACCTTCAACAAAATTCGTCAGCCTAACCGTAATCGTCTGCTGTGGAGCAGCAATCTGAATGTTGATGGCATGAAGACAGGAACCACGGCAGGCGCGGGATATAATCTGGTTGCTTCGGCTACCCAGGGCGATATGCGTTTAATCTCCGTAGTGCTGGGGGCGAAAACTGACCGTATCCGTTTTAATGAGTCTGAGAAATTATTGACCTGGGGCTTCCGTTTCTTTGAAACCGTGACGCCAATTAAACCTGATGCCACATTTGTGACTCAGCGCGTCTGGTTTGGTGATAAGAGCGAAGTGAATCTCGGGGCAGGCGAAGCGGGCTCAGTGACCATACCGCGTGGGCAGCTGAAAAACCTGAAGGCGAGTTATACGTTAACGGAACCGCAGCTTACCGCACCGCTGAAAAAAGGTCAGGTTGTCGGCACCATTGATTTCCAGCTTAACGGTAAATCCATTGAGCAGCGTCCGCTGATCGTGATGGAAAATGTGGAAGAGGGCGGATTCTTTGGTCGGATGTGGGATTTCGTGATGATGAAATTCCATCAGTGGTTCGGCAGCTGGTTCTCTTAATCTTCTGATAACCGGATGGCGCGAAACGTCATCCGGTTATACGTCATTAATACATCAACTTAATACGCTGCGTCTGCGCGTACTTCACATACTCATCTTCCGGGCAACAATCGCTCACAACAATATCAAAGCGTTTCAGGTCACCCATGCGCGCCGGACGCACCTTGCCAAATTTACTGTGGTCGACAACCAGCACATGCTTTTGCGCCATCGACATGGCCCAGTGTTTTACCGGCAACTCTTCAAGATTAAAGCAGGTAGCGCCTTTACTGACATGCACGCCCGCAGCGGAATAAAAAGCGATATCCGGGCAAAAATTATTCAGCGTTTGCTGAAAATCGATGGGTTTGAAAATGGCGTTGCTGGCGTGAAATTCACCACCGCAAAGAAACGCGCGGCAATGGGGTTTCTCTTTCAGCGCCAGAAAGGTATTTAGCGAATAACAAACGGCGGTAAAAGGGATTTCATTATCAATTGCTTCAATAATCCACGGCGTGGTGGTGCCACAGTCAAAAAAGAGGGTCTGATCGGGTTCTACCAGCGTCGCAGCCAGTTTTGCCGCCCGGCGTTTTTCTTCCACCAGGCGGGATTTTTGATCGCTTAACAGGTAATGGCTGGCGCTGCGTGGTTCCAGAACAATATAGCCGCCGAGCAAAACGACGGGCGCACTGTGGTTGTTCAGATCGCGACGAATCGTCATCTCCGAAACCCCAAGCAGGGCGGCGGCGTCTTTAAGATGTAACTTATCACTGCGTTTTAATTCTTGCAGCAGCTGCCCGATACGCTCTTCGCGACGTGTTTCCATAATCCCTCTGAATAGTTATTGAAGCGAGCCGCTCAATACTACACTTTTTAGCAGAGATCAGTCACGCACCCAGCCTTTGCGGATCGGTAATGCAAAACAGAAGCGATACCACGATTGCAGACGTTGATAGAGTTTATGCCCCATCGCTTGCCAGATAATCTGGGCGCTAAGGCAGCCAATCATACCTGCCAGCAATCCACCGAGCATATCCAGCGGCCAGTGGACGCCAAGATAAACGCGCGACCAGGCAATGACGACGGCCAGCACCATTAAAAGTGAGCCGGACCACAGGCGATGCCAGCATAAAAATGCCAGTGCAAAGGTGAAAATCACCGTACCGTGATCGCTCGGGAATGAGTCATCCGCCGCATGATGCAGGAAGTTATAGCCGATATTTTCGACAAAGGGTCGGTCGTGCGGAAAAAGATGTCCCATCGTCCAGGACACAAACAGGCTGACCGCCAGCGCGATAGCGATTTTTATCACCAGTTGCCGTTGTGCTGTAAGCCCCCACAACCAAAGTACTGCGGCCAGCAACGGCACCACGGTAATCAAATCTTTAGCAATAAAAATCGCCAACGAGATCATCCACGGCGCAGAGTCTGGCGTTGCGTTAATAAGAGAGAATAGAGAGAGATTCAAATTTTCCAGCATAACTTCCCGACGCAAAGTGATTAAAAGGGAGCCAATACAGGCAAGTCGTTGAGAATAAAGTGCAGGTTAAACTGGGTAAAGCGGCATCGTCTTATTTCCCTCAAGCGGCCTGTTTACGGTAGGTGATTGTAACGGGCAAAGGTTAAATAAAACTTAAAGAAAGCGTAGCTATACTCGCAATAATGTAAGAATGTGCTTAACCGTGGTTTCAGCTACAAAATTCGCTTTCTCGTTAGCTGCGCTTTTATTAAACTTTGCGCGATTATTATTGGCGAAGAAATTGCATGCAAAATAAATTAGCTTCCGGTGCCAGGCTTGGACGTCAGGCGTTACTTTTCCCTCTCTGTCTGGTGCTTTACGAATTTTCAACCTATATCGGCAACGATATGATTCAACCCGGTATGTTGGCCGTGGTGGAACAATATCAGGCGGGCATTGATTGGGTTCCTACTTCGATGACTGCGTATCTGGCGGGCGGGATGTTTTTACAATGGCTCCTGGGGCCGTTGTCGGATCGTATTGGCCGCCGTCCGGTGATGTTGGCGGGAGTGGTGTGGTTTATCGTCACCTGTCTGGCAATATTACTGGCGCAAAACATTGAACAATTCACCCTGTTGCGCTTCTTGCAGGGCATAAGCCTCTGTTTCATTGGCGCTGTGGGATACGCCGCAATTCAGGAATCCTTCGAAGAGGCCGTTTGTATCAAGATCACCGCGCTAATGGCGAACGTGGCGCTGATTGCTCCACTACTTGGTCCGCTGGTGGGCGCGGCGTGGATCCATGTGCTGCCCTGGGAGGGGATGTTTGTCTTGTTTGCCGCATTGGCAGCGATCTCCTTTTTCGGTCTGCAACGAGCTATGCCTGAAACCGCCACGCGTATAGGCGAGAAACTGTCGCTGAAAGAACTCGGTCGTGACTATAAGCTGGTGCTGAAGAACGGCCGCTTTGTGGCGGGGGCGCTGGCGCTGGGATTTGTTAGCCTGCCGTTGCTGGCGTGGATCGCCCAGTCGCCGATTATCATCATTACCGGTGAGCAGTTGAGCAGCTATGAATATGGCTTGCTGCAAGTGCCTATTTTCGGGGCGTTAATTGCGGGTAACTTGCTGTTAGCGCGTCTGACCTCGCGCCGCACCGTACGTTCGCTGATTATTATGGGCGGCTGGCCGATTATGATTGGTCTGTTGGTCGCTGCTGCGGCAACGGTTATCTCATCGCACGCGTATTTATGGATGACCGCCGGGTTAAGTATTTATGCTTTCGGTATTGGTCTGGCGAATGCGGGACTGGTGCGATTAACCCTGTTTGCCAGCGATATGAGTAAAGGTACGGTTTCTGCGGCGATGGGGATGCTGCAAATGCTGATCTTTACCGTCGGTATTGAAATCAGCAAACATGCCTGGCTGAACGGGGGCAACGGACTGTTTAATCTCTTCAACCTTGTCAACGGCATTTTGTGGCTGTCGCTGATGGTTATCTTTTTAAAAGATAAACAGATGGGAAATTCGCACGAAGGGTAAAAAAATGCCTGATTGCTTTGTGCGATCAGGCATTCTCGAATTAATGGTGATGGTCGTCAATCTGGTGTTCGATAACCATCCCTTCACCTACGCTGGCAAGATGGCGAACATAAGGATGCGGGCGGTAAGCCGGAGCTGGCGCAGGAGCCGCATAGACGGTTTGCGGCACAGTCGCGACGCTGACCGCTTGTGGAACGCTGACTGAATCAGGAACCACAACCACTTTGTATCCACTCGGCACATAGACGGTGACACTTTGTGCCATCGCCACACCAGTAAAGCCCATTAAAAGCGCGCCCAACAGTAGACAATTTTTCATAATCATTTCGCCTGAAATAATGCAGCGGGTTAATTTCCGCGAATTATGCAGCCTTCATTCAGGTATTGTGTTGCCGGGCGTGCTGCCTTTTTTATTGCTTAAATGGCGCTTCGTGTTTAAGCACTTTATCGATCACATCCAGTACGCCTTCACGGTTATTGGAGCCTGCCCGGTATTTTGCCGCTGCGACGACCGCGCTGCCGGCATTTTCCATTGCAAAACTAAAGCCTGCCTGACGCAGCATCTCAATATCGTTACCACCATCGCCAAAGACCACCACTTCGCTGTCGTCTATTCCCCATAATTTCTGCAGTTGGCGAAGGCCATTGGCTTTATGTACACCGGGGATAATCAGATCGATGCTGCCGTTGCCGGTATGGACCGGTACCATGATATCGCCGATGGCCTCATGTAATGCTTTTTGCACTTGTGGGATCAGTTCGTCAGAGAGATTAAGGCCAAATTTAAAGAAGATATCTTCTAAGTTGTCAAAGTTATCGACGTATTCCAGACGGTGATAATACATTTCCGCCACCGTTTTCATGGCATCGTCATATTTTTTGAGGGTATAGGCGCTATTTTTTCCGCAGGCAATAATTTCCACTTCCGGGCGCGTCAGCAAATGTTCCACGACAGTAGCAAACGCATCCTTCGACAGCTCGCCATTAAAAACATCTTTGCCTTCGCTCACTACCCAGCCGCCGTTTTCAGCCACAAAGGCTATTTCATTAGCAATTTCAGGGAAGAAAGAGATCAACTGATAATATTGATTCCCGCTGGCGACCACAAAGCGAATGCCTTGTGCTTTCATTTGCTGATACTGAGCCATAAACCGCTCACGGTTATAGGTTTTTTGATCGCTTAAGAAAGTACCATCCATGTCTACCGCAATTAATTTAATGCTCATCAACTATTCTCCATCGCCGTCTGCGTTTTGGTATCGGGTTTGGCGACGGCTTTCGCGACAATAGCCGCGAGAATAACCAGCGCCAGTACAACCAGCATTGCACTACGTAATCCATAATGTTCGCCGAGATAGCCCAGCAGCGGCGGCCCGACGAGGAAAGCCAGATAACCGGTCGTAGCTACCACGCTGACGCGGGTTGGTGCATCGGGGCCGGTATCGCTGGCGGCAGAAATGGTCAGCGGGAAGCCCAACGAGGCACCCAGTCCCCAAAGTACAACAGACACCCCAGCGACCCAGGCGCTATCGACAAAAATAATCAGCCCAATACCCAACGCCCCCATTAGTGCACTGGCCCGAACCACGGCAACGCGACTGTAATGGTCAATGAACCAACCGCCGATAAAGCGTCCAACGGTCATCCCCAGGGTAAAACCGGCATAAATCAGCGAGCCGGAAGTAGGGCTAAAACCGTGACCATCAACCATTAATAAGGGTAACCAGTCGTTGGCAGAACCTTCGGCAAAGGCCATCGCCAGCACCACAACACCAATCAGCAGCAACTGGATATCGCGATAAAAAGGTACGCCTTTTTCACCATGCTGGGTGCCATCGGCAGCATTTTTGCCCGTACCGTCAGGGATTGCCTGAATGGCGATATAAATAGGCGCGATGCCTACCAGCGCCGCCAATAAAATGTGCACCGTTGCCGGAACGCCAAAGGCCGTCAGTGCCATCCCGACACCAGCGCCTGCCAGCGTGCCCAGGCTATAAAAACCGTGCATCATCGGTAAAACCGTCTTATTCATTTCTCTCTCAACGGCGGCACCTTCAACGTTTATCGCCACTTCCGCAGAACCAAAACTAGCCCCAAAGACGCCGAGACCAACGGCAAAGAGCAAGGGCGATGTCAGCCAGAGTGCCAGACTTAGTATCATCATCCCAATCAATGCGCAGGACATCGTGACAAGGATGACATTACGCGTCCCAAAGCGTTTCACTAACCACGCTGAGCAGAGAATACCGCTCATCGAACCGATCGACAGACCAAAGAGAACACCGCCCATTTCAGCGATCGAGACAGAGAGAATATCGCGGATAGCAGGCGTACGGGTTGCCCAGGACGCCATTAACAGGCCTGGCAAAAAGAAGAACATAAACAGCGCCCAGGTTCGGCGTTTCAATGCATTACGTGAAGAATTTACGGTCATAGACCACGTCAAAATAAGAAGAGGGAAGACAACATTAGCAAGACTGTGTACATTTGTACACAATTGCAGAGAGAGGAAATGACATGCGTCGCGCTAACGATCCGCAACGGCGAGAAAAAATTATCCAGGCCACGCTGGAGGCGGTGAAACTTTACGGAATACATGCTGTTACACACCGCAAAATTGCTGCCCTTGCCGGGGTGCCGTTGGGATCGATGACCTACTATTTTTCAGGAATTGATGAGTTGTTGCTGGAGGCGTTCAGCCGTTTTACTGAGATCATGTCCCGGCAATATCAGGCATTTTTTAGCGATGTTAGTGATGCTCCAGGCGCATGCCAGGCTATCACCGATATGATCTACAGCTCACAGGTCGCAACGCCGGATAATATGGAGCTGATGTACCAGCTCTACGCGCTGGCTAGCCGAAAACCGCTCTTAAAAACGGTAATGCAAAACTGGATGCAGCGCAGTCAACAAACGCTCGAACAATGGTTTGAACCCGGAACCGCCCGCGCGCTTGATGCGTTTATTGAGGGGATGACGCTGCATTTTGTCACCGACCGTAAGCCGCTATCACGCGAGGAGATTTTGAGGATGGTTGAGAGGATTGCTGGGTAGTAGATAAATTTCAGGCAACAAAAAACCCATCAACCTTGAACCGAAATGGCGGGGTTGATGGGCTCCACAAAATGGGGACATCAAAGAAAAGCAGTGGCACTAATTAAGACTGATGCCCTGCGGAAAAGTTCTGCGGTTGTGCAAAAAAATTTCATTTTCAGGGCAACTTCAGTTTTATCCTAATCCTGGCCATACCATGACGATGATTGTCCCTGCCAGCGTCAGCAGGACGTTGGCGATTGCATAGGTGCCCGCATAGCCCAGCGCCGGGATGTTACTGCGAGCTGTATCACTGATGATCTCCATTGCCGGCGCGCAGGTGCGTGCGCCCATCATTGCGCCGAACAACAGTGCGCGGTTCATTCGCAATACATAAGCACCGAACAAGAAACAGATAACCACTGGCACAAGACTGACAATCAATCCGGCAATCAACATCTGACCGCCAATCGCGCCCAGGCCGTTATTAATACCGCTACCGGCGCTCAGACCAACGCCTGCCATAAACACCATTAAGCCGAACTCTTTCACCATGCTTAATGCACCCTGCGGAATGTAACCGAAGGTCGGGTGGTTAGCGCGCATAAATCCCAGCATAATTCCGGCGAATAACAACCCGGCAGCGTTCCCCATGCCGAAACTGAATGTGCTGAACTGGAAGGTGATCATCCCGATCATCAGCCCAATAACAAAGAAGGCGCAGAATGCCAGCAAGTCAGTGACCTGGCTGTGAATCGAGATAAAGCCGATGCGATCGGCGATGGTTTTTACGCGACGGGCATCGCCGCTGACTTGTAAAACGTCACCTTTGTTAAGCACGACGTTGTCATCTATCGGCATCTCAATCTGGCTACGAATGACGCGGTTAAGGAAGCAACCGTGATCGGTCAACTTCAGTTGTGCGAGACGTTTGCCCACGGCGTTATGGTTTTTAACGACCACTTCTTCAGTGACGATACGCATGTCGAGAAGGTCACGATCGAAAACTTCTTTGCCGTTACGGAAGCTGGGATCGAGTCGTGCGTGGGCGTCGGGATAGCCTACCAACGCTATTTCATCTCCCATTTGTAGCACAGCATCACCGTCTGGATTCGCCAGAATCCCGTTACGTCGAATACGTTCAATGTAGCAGCCAGTTTGTCGATAAATACCCAGTTCACGCAGATTTTTGCCGTCGGTCCAGGCCACCAGCTCCGGGCCGACGCGGTAGGCGCGGATCACCGGTAAATAAACCTTACGGTTGGCATCAGTGTCCAGGCCACGTTCGCGGGCGATTTGCTGGGCGCTGGTCTGTAAGTCCTGATGCTGCAATTTCGGCAAGTAACGCGCACCAACAATCAAACTCACCAGACCGATTAAATAGGTTAAGGCATACCCGAGGCTCAGATTATCCAGTGCCAGTGAGAGCTGCCTGCTTTCCATGCCGGAATGACGCAGTGTATCGCCAGCACCGACCAGAACCGGTGTCGACGTCATAGAGCCAGCTAACATACCGGCCGTCAGGCCAATATCCCAGCCAAACAGCTTACCTAACCCTAAGGCGATCACCAGCGCACTGCCAACCATCACCAGTGCTAACATTAGGTAATTTTTCCCATCGCGAAAAAAAATGGAAAAAAAGTTCGGTCCGGCTTCGACCCCGACGCAGAAAATAAACAGCATAAAGCCAAGATTAAGCGCGTCGGTGTTAATGCTGAAATGTTGTTGGCCTAATAACAGCGATACGACTAAAACGCCAATGGAATTACCCAGTTGGATCGAACCAAGTCGTAATTTCCCGAGACATAGCCCAAGCGCGAGGACCACAAATAATAACAGAATGTAATTCCCATTTAACAATTCGGCGACGTTTATATTCACGGAGGCTAACTTCTTGTTTACTAGTAAGCTGTTGAAAGAAATGGTAATTTACGATAATGTTTTTTACCAGAATTCAGGGCGCAGATTCATTCAGCGCACCTAAACGATAGTAAAGTAACAATATATTTTACTAGTGTAATCACATTAGGTATCAACGGCTATATGAATTGCGTTGGCCTATATTAGCATGGAATGCGAAGCGGCTTTATCTTACTGAACGCCACACTGGCGAAAAATGTGTTCGATAGACGCAGTGTCAGGAGGAACGAGTGAAACATAAACAACGTTGGGCGGGGGCAATCTGCTGTTTTGTCCTCTTCATTGTGGTGTGTCTTTTTCTGGCGACGCACATGAAAGGCGCTTTTCGGGCTGCCGGGCATCCTGAAATCGGTTTGCTATTTTTCATTCTTCCTGGTGCAGTTGCCAGCTTCTTTTCACATCGTAGAGAAGTCCTGAAACCTCTGTTTGGCGCAATGCTGGCGGCACCCTGTTCGATGCTCATTATGCGGCTGTTTTTTTCACCGACGCGCTCATTCTGGCAAGAGCTGGCATGGTTATTAAGTGCGGTGTTCTGGTGTGCGCTGGGGGCATTGTGTTTCTTATTTATCAGTAGTTTGTTTAAACCACAGCACAGAAAAAATCAATAAAGCCCTCAACGCGAGGGCTTGTCAGACGATCAGGCGTCCAGATTCTCTTTCACCCATGCAGCAAAATCGGTATAGCCGCCGATATGTTGCTGATCGACAAAAATCTGCGGCACGGTTTCTACGGGTTTACCTGCCTTTTGTTGTAGATCTTCTTTAGTGATCCCTTCCGCACGAATATCTACATACTGATACTGGAAATCATCGCGCTCATTGCTCAATTTCTCGGCCAGATCTTTGGCACGCACACAGTAAGGGCAACCCGGACGACCAAAAATAACGGTTTGCATTATTTCTCTCCTCATAGATTTATGCCTGTAATGATCACGCTAAAATGTATTCGCTGAAAGTAGGTTTAACCTGTTGCATTAATTGCTAAAAGCTATAACTGTTAAACACAATGCAGTGAAAAGTTTTAGACTGAAGGCTCACTTTGCAGAGGGAAGCGTATGCGCGCGATCGGTAAATTGCCTAAAAGCGTGTTGATACTGGAATTTATCGGAATGATGTTGCTGGCGGTGGCGCTGCTGTCGGTAAGCGACTCCCTGTCGCTACCTGAGCCATTTTCTCGGCCAGAAGTGCAGATTCTGATGATTTTTCTCGGTGTTTTGCTCATGATTCCCGCTGCGGTGGTGGTTATTCTTCAGGTGGCAAAACGTCTTGCCCCACAGCTGATGAACCATCCACCGCAATATTCACGTTCAGAAAGAGAAAAAGATAATGACGCCAACCATTGAACTTATTTGTGGCCATCGCTCCATTCGCCATTTCACTGATGAACCCATTTCCGAAGCGCAGCGTGAGGCGATTATTAACAGCGCCCGTGCGACGTCCAGTTCCAGTTTTTTGCAGTGCAGTAGCATTATTCGCATTACCGACAAAGCGTTACGTGAAGAACTGGTAACGCTGACCGGCGGGCAAAAACACGTAGCGCAAGCGGCGGAGTTTTGGGTGTTCTGTGCCGACTTTAACCGCCATTTACAGATCTGTCCGGATGCTCAGCTCGGCCTGGCGGAACAACTGTTGCTCGGTGTCGTTGATACGGCAATGATGGCGCAGAATGCATTAACCGCAGCGGAATCGCTGGGATTGGGCGGGGTATATATCGGCGGCCTGCGCAATAATATTGAAGCGGTGACGGAACTGCTGAAATTACCGCAGCATGTTCTGCCGCTGTTTGGGCTGTGCCTTGGCTGGCCTGCGGATAATCCGGATCTTAAGCCGCGTTTACCGGCCTCCATTTTGGTGCATGAAAACAGCTATCAACCGCTGGATAAAGACGTACTGGCGCAGTATGACGAGCAACTGGCGGAATATTACCTCACCCGTGGCAGCAATAATCGCCGGGATACCTGGAGCGATCATATCCGCCGAACAATCATTAAAGAAAGCCGCCCATTTATTCTGGATTATTTGCACAAACAGGGTTGGGCGACGCGCTAAAACTGCCACGTCGATGTATGATACGCGGGCTTTTGACCAGGTCTGACAGAGAGGTGCAGGGTGAAAATTGCCATATTGTCCCGGGATGGAACGCTCTATTCGTGTAAGCGGCTGCGTGAAGCCGCTATACAGCGCGGTCACCTGGTTGAAATTCTTGATCCGCTTTCTTGCTACATGAACATAAATCCTGCGGCGTCTTCTATTCACTACAAAGGCCGCAAGTTACCCCATTTTGACGCAGTGATCCCGCGTATTGGCACCGCCATTACCTTTTATGGGACGGCGGCACTGCGCCAGTTCGAGATGCTGGGGAGCTATCCGCTCAATGAGTCGGTCGCCATTGCCCGGGCGCGTGACAAATTGCGTTCCATGCAACTGCTGGCGCGTCAGGGCATCGACCTGCCTGTCACGGGCATTGCGCATTCGCCGGATGATACCAGCGATTTAATCGACATGGTCGGTGGTGCGCCGCTGGTGGTCAAGCTGGTTGAAGGCACGCAGGGAATTGGCGTCGTGCTGGCGGAGACGCGTCAGGCGGCGGAAAGCGTGATTGACGCTTTCCGCGGTCTGAACGCGCATATTCTGGTGCAGGAATATATCAAAGAGGCGCAAGGGTGCGATATCCGCTGTCTGGTTGTTGGCGATGAAGTAGTCGCTGCGATTGAACGGCGGGCGAAAGAGGGCGATTTTCGTTCCAATTTGCATCGTGGCGGCGCGGCAAGCGTCGCCAGTATCACACCACAGGAGCGTGAAATCGCGATAAAAGCCGCGCGAACGATGGCGCTGGACGTTGCTGGTGTGGATATTCTGCGTGCTAATCGCGGGCCGTTGGTGATGGAAGTGAATGCGTCGCCAGGGCTGGAAGGAATAGAAAAAACCACCGGTATCGACATCGCGAGTAAAATGATCCGCTGGATCGAACGCCACGCTACGACAGAATATTGCCTGAAAACGGGTGGTTAGTCGCAATCACATTACTGATCATGGTTTTGCCTGCGCTTTTTGCGTAAGCTGTGCCGGTCTTTTTATCGGAAGAGGTTGTACAAAATTATGACATCGCTGGTCGTTCCTGGTCTGGATACGTTGCGTCAATGGCTCGATGACCTGGGGATGAGTTTTTTTGAATGTGATAACTGTCAGGCTCTGCATCTGCCCCATATGCAGAATTTCGACGGTGTCTTTGATGCTAAAATCGATCTGATCGATAACACGATCCTGTTTTCTGCCATGGCGGAAGTCCGACCTTCAGCCGTATTGCCGCTGGCGGCGGATTTATCAGCCATCAATGCCAGTTCGCTGACCGTGAAAGCATTTCTTGATATGCAGGATGATAATCTGCCAAAGCTGGTGGTTTGCCAGTCTTTATCCGTTATGCAGGGCGTAACCTATGAGCAGTTTGCATGGTTCGTGCGTCAGAGCGAAGAGCAGATTTCGATGGTCATTCTTGAAGCTAATGCCCATCAACTGCTGTTACCGACTGACGATGAAGGGCAAAATAACGTTACCGAAAACTATTTCCTCCACTGATAACTCCTTTCGAGCACGCAGTCGCTGCCGCAGTGACTGCGTGCCGCAAAATTATCCGCTGTTTTTAACCTTTTATTAAAGATTAATTCACTTCTCTTGTGCCGATTTGGCTTTATCACATAGAGCAAATACGCATAAAATTTGTTAAATACCGTTTTTTAATCCGAGCTATAGTCTCAAACCCTGGCTAAAGTTATTCTTGCGATGCTTTTATATAGTGAGCAGTGCAGGCCGGGAGAGAGTTCTCTTTTCTTACACCGCGCCGATAAAAATATGCACGTTTATTGCATATCTTTCAGTGTGACAACTTTTGTTCGTTTGTTAACGAATTTTCAGAAGGAAAGAGATATGACCGCCTTAAATAAAAAATGGCTATCGGGTCTGGTTGCGGGGGCTCTGATGGCTGTCTCTGTCAGCACGCTCGCGGCTGAACAAAAAACACTCCACATTTATAGCTGGTCTGATTATATCGCCCCGGACACCGTGGCCAACTTTGAAAAAGAAACCGGTATTAAAGTCGTCTACGATGTTTTCGATTCTAACGAAGTACTGGAAGGCAAATTAATGGCGGGGAGCACCGGCTTTGATCTGGTGGTGCCGTCAGCAAGCTTTCTTGAGCGCCAGCTGACAGCGGGAGTTTTCCAGCCGCTGGATAAAAGCAAATTGCCGGAGTGGAAGAATCTCGATCCGGAGCTGCTGAAGTTGGTCGCCAAACACGATCCCGACAATAAATTTGCTATGCCCTATATGTGGGCGACGACCGGGATTGGCTATAACGTCGATAAAGTTAAAGCGGTGCTGGGCGAAAACGCGCCCGTCGATAGCTGGGACTTGATCCTCAAACCTGAAAATCTGGAAAAACTGAAAAGCTGCGGTGTCTCTTTCCTCGATGCGCCAGAAGAAGTGTTTGCTACCGTGCTGAATTATCTCGGCAAAGATCCTAACAGCACTAAAGCGGATGATTACACCGGACCGGCTACCGATCTGCTGTTAAAGCTGCGCCCGAACATTCGTTATTTCCATTCATCCCAATACATCAATGATCTGGCGAATGGTGACATCTGTGTCGCTATTGGCTGGGCGGGCGATGTCTGGCAGGCGTCAAACCGCGCGAAGGAAGCGAAGAATGGCGTGAATGTCTCGTTCTCGATTCCAAAAGAAGGGGCGATGGCGTTCTTTGATGTATTCGCCATGCCTGCGGATGCCAAAAACAAAGACGAAGCCTATCAGTTCCTGAATTACCTGCTGCGTCCTGATGTGGTGGCACATATCTCTGACCATGTGTTCTATGCTAACGCCAATAAAGCAGCCACGCCGCTGGTGAGTGCGGAAGTCCGTGATAACCCGGGTATTTATCCGCCTGCGGATGTTCGTGCGAAGCTGTTCACTCTGAAAGTGCAGGACCCGAAAATCGACCGTGTGCGCACCCGCGCGTGGACCAAAGTGAAGAGCGGAAAATAATCCGCAGCCGTAGATGCCGGACGGGCGCACCACACCCGCCGGCAATTCGCACCATCATGGTGCGCTTGCACACATTCAATGCCGGAGAGCAGCCGTGAATGACGCTATCCCTCGCCCGCAGGCGAAAACCCGTAAGGCGCTGACGCCGCTATTAGAAATCCGTAACCTGACCAAATCCTACGATGGTCAACATGCGGTGGATGATGTCAGCCTGACCATCTACAAAGGTGAAATCTTCGCGCTGCTGGGCGCATCCGGCTGTGGCAAGTCCACGCTGCTGCGTGTGCTGGCAGGTTTTGAACAACCTTCGGCCGGGCAGATTATGCTCGATGGCGTCGATTTGTCACAGGTGCCGCCTTACCTGCGGCCCATCAATATGATGTTTCAGTCTTACGCGCTGTTTCCGCATATGACCGTGGAACAGAACATCGCTTTTGGCCTGAAACAGGACAAACTACCGAAAGCGGAAATTGCCAGCCGGGTCAATGAGATGCTTGGGCTGGTGCATATGCAGGAGTTCGCCAAACGCAAACCGCATCAGCTTTCCGGTGGTCAGCGTCAGCGTGTGGCCCTGGCCAGAAGCCTTGCTAAGCGCCCGAAACTATTACTGCTCGATGAGCCGATGGGCGCGCTGGATAAAAAGCTGCGTGACCGGATGCAGCTTGAAGTGGTGGATATTCTGGAGCGCGTCGGTGTGACCTGCGTAATGGTTACTCACGATCAGGAAGAGGCGATGACCATGGCGGGGCGTATCGCCATTATGAATCGTGGGAAATTTGTCCAGATTGGCGAGCCGGAAGAGATCTACGAGCATCCGACCACTCGCTACAGCGCTGAATTTATCGGTTCGGTTAATGTCTTTGAAGGTGTACTCAAAGAGCGTCAGGAAGATGGTCTGGTACTTTATTCGCCGGGACTGGTGCATCCACTGAAAGTCGATGTGGATGCTTCGGTTGTCGATAACGTGCCGGTGCATGTGGCGCTTCGCCCGGAAAAAATCATGCTTTGCGAGGAACCGCCCGCCAATGGTTGTAACTTCGCGGTGGGGGAGGTGATACACATTGCCTATCTCGGCGATCTTTCGGTGTATCACGTTCGTCTGAAAAGTGGGCAGATGATTAGCGCCCAGCTACAAAACGCCCATCGTCATCGTAAAGGGTTACCGACCTGGGGCGACGAAGTGCGTTTGTGCTGGGAAGTGGACAGCTGTGTGGTGCTGACGGTTTAAGGAGCAAATATGAGTACACTTGAACCTGCTGCCCAGCCAAAACCCTTTAAGCTGTGGTTGTCGCAGCTGCAAATGAAACATGGGCGCAAACTGGTTATTGCGTTGCCATATATCTGGTTGATCTTGCTGTTTCTGCTGCCATTTCTGATCGTCTTTAAAATAAGCCTGGCGGAGATGGCGCGCGCTATTCCACCTTATACCGAATTGATGGAGTGGGCTGACGGGCAACTTTCTATCACTCTTAATCTCGGTAATTTTCTGCAACTGACCGACGATCCGCTCTATTTTGATGCTTATCTCCAGTCGTTACAGGTGGCGGCGATTTCGACTATTTGCTGTTTACTGATCGGCTATCCGCTGGCGTGGGCGGTGGCGCACAGTAAGCCTTCGACCCGTAATATCTTATTACTACTGGTGATCCTGCCGTCGTGGACCTCGTTTCTGATTCGTGTCTACGCCTGGATGGGAATATTAAAAAACAACGGTGTGCTGAATAATTTTCTGCTGTGGCTGGGGGTTATCGATCAACCGCTGACCATTCTGCATACCAACTTTGCGGTTTATATTGGCATTGTTTACGCCTACGTGCCGTTTATGGTGCTGCCGATTTACACCGCGTTGATTCGTATTGATTATTCGCTGGTGGAAGCGGCACTGGATCTCGGTGCACGACCGCTGAAAACGTTCTTTACTGTGATCGTGCCGCTGACTAAAGGTGGGATTATTGCCGGATCGATGCTGGTGTTTATCCCGGCTGTGGGCGAGTTTGTGATCCCGGAACTGCTCGGTGGCCCGGACAGCATCATGATCGGGCGCGTGCTGTGGCAGGAGTTCTTTAACAACCGCGACTGGCCGGTGGCCTCAGCGGTAGCGATCATCATGTTGCTGCTGCTAATTATGCCGATAATGTGGTTCCACAAACATCAGCAAAAAAGCGTGGGAGAACACGGATGAATAATTTACCGGTGGTTCGTTCGCCCTGGCGGATTGTGATTTTGCTGTTGGGCTTCACCTTTCTCTACGCGCCAATGCTGATGCTTGTTATCTATTCGTTTAACAGCTCGAAGCTAGTGACGGTGTGGGCCGGCTGGTCAACGCGCTGGTATGGCGAATTATTGCGCGATGACGCGATGATGAGTGCGGTTGGTTTAAGTCTGACAATTGCGGCCTGTGCGGCGACGGCGGCGGCGATCCTCGGGACTATTGCGGCGGTCGTGCTGGTGCGCTTTGGCAGGTTTCGCGGATCAAATGGTTTTGCCTTCATGATCACCGCACCGCTGGTAATGCCAGATGTCATCACGGGTTTGTCGCTGTTGTTGTTATTCGTCGCGCTTGCTCATGCTATTGGCTGGCCTGCGGACCGCGGTATGCTCACCATCTGGCTGGCGCATGTCACTTTCTGTACGGCTTATGTGGCAGTCGTTATTTCGTCGCGTCTGCGGGAACTGGATCGCTCGATAGAAGAAGCCGCGATGGATCTCGGTGCGACGCCGCTGAAAGTGTTTTTTGTCATTACGCTACCGATGATCATGCCCGCGATCATTTCTGGCTGGTTACTGGCTTTTACTTTGTCGCTTGATGATCTGGTGATCGCCAGCTTTGTTTCCGGGCCGGGAGCCACCACTTTACCGATGCTGGTCTTTTCCAGCGTGCGGATGGGGGTGAATCCGGAAATCAACGCCCTGGCAACATTGATCCTCGGCGCGGTCGGAATTGTCGGATTTATCGCCTGGTATCTGATGGCGCGCGCAGAAAAACAGCGGATACGCGACATCCAGCGTGCAAGACGTGGCTGAAGACACTAAAATTTGCCAACCTGGCTACATAATGCCGCGCATGTCGCGGCATTGTTTTCATGGAAGACGAAACGTTGGGATTTTTTAAGAAAACATCTTCATCTCATGCTCGCCTGAATGTGCCTGCGCTGGTGCAGGTGGCGGCGCTCGCCATTATTATGATCCGTGGCCTCGACGTGCTGATGATTTTCAATACGCTGGGCGTGCGCGGTATTGGCGAGTTCATTCATCGCAGCGTACAAACCTGGAGTTTAACGCTGGTCTTTTTGAGCAGTCTGGTGCTGGTTTTCATTGAGATCTGGTGTGCGTTTTCACTGGTGAAAGGGCGTCGCTGGGCGCGCTGGCTGTATCTGTTGACACAAATCACAGCCGCAAGTTACTTGTGGGCGGCTTCGCTGGGGTATGGTTATCCGGAACTGTTCAGCATTCCCGGTGAATCAAAACGTGAAATCTTCCATAGCCTGATGCTGCAGAAGCTGCCGGATATGCTCATCCTGATGCTGCTGTTCGTTCCCTCGACAAGTCGGCGGTTCTTCCAGTTGCAATAATGTGTATAATCGTCGCCCCTGATGATGTGAAGGTCAATGTATGCAGTGCGCACTTTACGACGCGGGTCGCTGTCGTTCCTGTCAGTGGATAACGCAGCCGATTCCAGAGCAACTCTCCGCTAAAACCGCCGATCTTAAAAATCTGCTCGCTGATTTTCCGGTTGAGGAATGGTGTGCGCCGGTGTCAGGCCCGGAACAAGGGTTTCGTAATAAAGCCAAAATGGTGGTGAGTGGTAGCGTTGAAAAACCACTGCTCGGTATGCTGCATCGAGATGGTACACCGGAAGACCTTTGTGACTGCCCGCTTTATCCAGCCTCATTTGCGCCCGTTTTTGCGGCGCTAAAACCGTTTATCGCCCGTGCGGGGTTAACGCCCTACAACGTGGCGCGTAAACGTGGTGAACTGAAATACATTCTGCTGACTGAAAGCCAGAGCGATGGCGGCATGATGCTGCGTTTTGTACTGCGTTCTGATACCAAACTGGCGCAACTGCGTAAGGCGCTGCCGTGGTTACAGGAACAATTACCGCAGCTGAAAGTTATTACCGTCAATATTCAGCCGGTACATATGGCGATTATGGAAGGGGAGACGGAGATCTACCTGACCGAACAACAGGCACTGGCAGAGCGTTTTAATGACGTACCGCTGTGGATCCGTCCGCAAAGTTTCTTCCAGACTAATCCGGCGGTCGCCAGCCAGCTGTACGCCACCGCGCGCGACTGGGTACGACAGCTGCCGGTTAAACATATGTGGGATCTGTTCTGCGGTGTGGGTGGCTTTGGTTTACACTGCGCGACGCCTGACATGCAGTTAACCGGGATCGAAATTGCACCAGAGGCCATTGCCTGTGCGAAGCAGTCAGCCGCTGAACTGGGCTTAACGCGTTTGCAATTTCAGGCGCTGGACTCTACGCAGTTTGCCACCGCTCAGGGGGAAGTGCCGGAGCTGGTGCTGGTTAACCCGCCGCGCCGCGGCATCGGTAAACCGCTGTGTGATTATCTCTCAACGATGGCACCGCGTTTTATTATCTACTCCAGCTGTAACGCCCAAACTATGGCGAAAGATATCCGCGAACTGCCTGGTTATCGCATCGAACGGGTACAGCTTTTTGATATGTTCCCGCACACCGCGCACTATGAAGTGCTGACGCTGCTGGTGCAGCAATAAAAAAGCCGCAGGTGCGGCTTTCTGAATCTTACTGTGGGAACCACTGGTCATTGATTTTCTGATATGTACCGTCAGCTTTAATTGCTGCCAGCGCGTTATTCAGTTTTTCCAGCAGAGCTTTGTTATCCGGACGTACAGCGATACCCAGGCCGGTGCCGAAGTATTGCGGATCGGTCACTTTTTCAGTAGCAACGCCCAGTTGCGGATTGGTTTTCAGCCATTCGTTTACCACTGCGGTGTCACCAAATACGCCATCAATACGGCCATTTTTCAGATCTATAAAGGCATTCTGATAACTGTCATAGGAGACAGTTTTTACTTCCGGGTGCTGATCCTGAATATATTTCTGGTGCGTGGTGCCGTTTTCCATCCCAATACGTTTGCCTTTCAGATCGGCAAACGTTTTGTAGGTATCTTTTTTGGCAATCACGACGGCTGAGTTTTCGTAGTAGGGCGTGGTAAACGATACCTGTTTGCTACGCTCCGGCGTGATATCCATTCCGGAGATTACGGCGTCATATTTTCTGAATTTCAGTGACGGGATCAGGCTGTCGAACGCGTGATTAGTAAAAGTACATTCTGCCTGCATTTGTTTGCACAAGGCTTTTGCCAGATCGATATCAAAGCCGACAATCTCATTATTAGCACCTATAGATTCAAAGGGTGGATAGGTGGCTGAAACGCCAAAATTGATTTTCTCTGCGGCAGAAGCACCGAAAGTAAAGGAAGCAAGTAAAGCGGCAAGAACTAACTTTTTCATGATGGAACTCCCGTCTGTCAATCTTATGATTTTTGGCCGTGTCTGCGGCATGGGATAACAATGCCATCAAGTGAATTTATATGCAATAAATATGAGTAAATAATTTGTATGAAATAAAAAAGACGGACAACTTAGTGGGTTGGCCGTCTTCATTATAAGAATTTATGCACTGTGCAGGTCGGGTAAGGCGTCCACGCCGCATCCGGCATCAGCATGCAGCTACATTAATTCCGCCGTTCGAATGCCAGTGCTTTACGCTCGATCAGACGCATCATCAGCGTCAGCAGGCCGTTGACGACCAGGTAAATAATCCCCGCCGCGCCAAATACCATTACATCGTAGGTGCGTCCGTACAATAACTGGCTGTATCCCATCACTTCCATGAGCGTAATGGTGTAAGCCAGAGAGGTACTTTTGAACACCAGCACCACTTCGTTGGAATAAGAAGAGAGCGAGCGTTTAAACGCGTACGGCAGCAGGATCGCCAGCGTATCTTTTTTGCTCATTCCCAGGGCGCTACAGGACTGCCATTGACCTTCCGGGATCGCGCGAATCGCACCGTAAAACAGCTGCGTGGTGTACGCCGCACTGTTCAGCGACAACGCAATCAGCGCACATAACCACGGTTCTGACAACAAATGCCACAGTGCCGGATACTCCTGCAACGTTGGGAACTGGCCCGGTCCGTAATAAATCAGGAAGATCTGCACCAGCAGCGGCGTACCGGTAAACAGCGTGATATAGCCCCGCACCAGCCACACCAGCACCGGCGTTTTCAGCGTCAGGATGATGGTAAAAATCAATGCCAGAATCAGTGCCACAATCAGCGAGGCAACGGTTAGCGTCAGGCTGGTGTGCAACCCTTTCATCAGTTCGGGTAAATACTCAAACATTAGCTGGGCCTCCGCTCAAAACGTGTCGCGCGCAGGTCAATGCGTTTGAGAATGTACTGACTGAGCAGGGTGATCACCAGGTAAATCGCCGCCGCCACAATGTACCAGGTAAACGGTTCTTGGGTACGGGTAGCGATGCTTTTGGTTTGTAGCATTAAATCATTCACACTAATCAAACTGACCAGCGCGGTATCTTTCAGCAGCACCAGCCACTGGTTACCGAGACCCGGCAGCGCATGACGCCACATCTGCGGCATCACCAGACGGAAAAAGATAGCCGATTTCGACAGCCCCAGCGCCTGACCGGATTCCCACTGACCCACCGGCACCGCTTTTAATGCACCACGCAGCGTTTGCGAGGCATAGGCGGCATACAGCAGTGACAGTGCGATGACACCACAAAGGAACGGGCTAACGTCGAAGTTCTCAATGTCCATCTGCACCGGGATCTGCACGAACCCAAGATTGATAGTGAAGCCATCCGAAAGCGTCAGCAGCAGCTGCGAGGAGCCAAAATAGATAAACAGCACCACCAGAATTTCTGGCAGGCCACGCAGAATGGTTACCAGCGCTGAACCTGCCCACGCGACAGGACGCCATTTCGCAGACTCCCATACCGCAAAGAACATCGCCAGCGCCAGCCCGACAATCAATGCACAAACGGCAAGGCCGACGGTCATCCCGGCGGCGCTTGCTAAAGGAAAAAATTCATTCATCAGGAATTACTTCTGGAACCATTTGTTGTAGATGGTTTCGTAAGTGCCATCTTTCTTCACTTTTTCCAGCGCAGTGTTGAGTTTCTGCTGCAGTTCAGTGTTGCCCTGGCGTACTGCGATGCCGAGGCCAGTACCGAAGTAATCTTTATCGGTCACTTTATCGCCCACTGCCGCCAGTTTCGGGTTATCTTTCAGCCATTCGGTTACCACTGCGGTGTCACCAAATACGCTGTCGATACGACCGTTTTGCAGATCCAGTTTTGCGTTCTGGTAACTGTCATATGGCACGGTAGTGATTTCCGGATGCTTATCCATAATGAACTTCTGGTGTGTCGTCCCGTTCTGAACGCCGACTTTTTTGCCTTTCAGCTGATCAACACTGGTGTATTTGCCTTGCTGACCCACAAACAGGGCAGAGTTGTCATAGTACGGGGTGGTAAACAGCACCTGCTTTTCACGCTCCGGAGTGATATCCATGCCCGCCATCACTGCTTCTACGCGACGGAATTTCAGGCTTGGGATCAGGCTGTCAAACGCCTGGTTAGAGAAAGTGCAGGTTGCATCAATCTCTTTACACAATGCCTGCGCCAGGTCGACATCAAAACCAACGATCTGGTTGTTTGCATCAATCGATTCAAACGGAGGATAGGAGGCTTCGGTGGCAAAACGAATGGTTTCGGCTGCTGTGGCGGAAAGACTAAAACCTGCAATTAACGCGGCAATCAGAACTTTTTTCATTGTTGTTATCCCGAATCTTAGTGAGAGAGATAGTTTTTAAATGCTTCGGTTTGCGGCTCGGTAAAGCAGCTCGCGTCGCCTTGTTCTACGATATGACCGTTTTCCATATACACCACTCGGCTGGCGGTTTTACGCGCCACTTCAACTTCGTGGGTGACGATCACCTGGGTAATATTCGTTTCTGCCAGCTCACGAATGATGCTGACGATTTGTGCCGTAATTTCGGGGTCCAGTGCGGCGGTCGGTTCATCGAACAGCAGTACCTGCGGTTCCATCATCAACGCACGGGCAATAGCAACACGCTGCTGCTGACCACCAGAAAGATGCAGCGGGTAACGATCGCTATAAGGTTTGAGACGCAGACGTTCCAGCAGTTTTTCTGCACGGGCCAGCGCCTGATCTTTACTCAACCCCAGTACACGACAGGGCGCTTCAATCAGGTTTTGCTGCACGGTCAGATGCGGCCACAGGTTGTATTGCTGAAACACCATGCCAACGTTACGACGCAAATCGCGAATCGCTTTGTCAGAGGGGGTTTTGGTGAAATCGAAATGGTTGCCTGCAATGTTGAGCGTACCGGAGCGCGGCATCTCAAGCAGATTGAGTACACGCAGCAGCGAGCTTTTACCCGCGCCGCTGGGGCCAAGTAACACCAGCGTTTCGCCCTGTGGGCAATCCAGCGTGATATCGAACAGCGCCTGATGCGCGCCGTAGAAGCAATTAATGCCGTTTAATTGAATACTCATTGACACTCGTATACTGGCAGTCTGATAGCTATTGAGGTCGAAGATAGTACCTTTGACAGAATAATTATGCAATATTTCTGCTTTAAAAGTTAAAAGCAAAGCGCATTATTCAATAAACATAGCACAAAATAACGGGGGCGGTGGTCGGCGAGCATAAATGTCGGCATTCCTCACGAAATGCCGGACAATTTACGGGGTTTATTGGTTGATCAAGACGTTAGCGATTCTCGATGGACTGACGGAGCGTACCCGCCGTGGCATGAACGCTACCGCCTAAGTAGCGCACATCGTCGATGACCCAACACTGGCCTTCCTGAATCATTAACACTTCATCCTGCCAGCCCTGGTCACCCTGCTTGAGATCCACGCGCAATGGAATGTTACGGGCATCACGATTAGGGATAGTAGATGCACTGGCAACGTGGGCGCTGTCTGGCAAGGTGGTTCGACTGGAGAACGGATCGCTGCTTAACAATTCACGATGACTATTATCGCGGCTGGCATCGCTAAGTAGGGTTGCCAGTTTGTCACTCAAATAGGGGCGCAGAGCGGTAATGTCATTGCCGCGATGTTGAATGCGGTAGTCATAGAACTGTTGAGCCACGCTATCAGGCCCCCCCTGGACACAGGAACCGGTGCGGGGGCCGTTATCTTTATAAGCTGGCGTGACGGTGGTACAGGCACTGAGTAGCAGTGCGCAAGGGATAAGCATGGTCAATTTGCTATAGCGCATGATGATTTCCTTATAAGCGAACACCTTGAAAGCGTTCTACGATAATAATGATATCCTTTCAATAATAGCGTATCAGTCCGATAATGCTTTGAAGATCGAAGGCTTAGCAAACAAGGAGATCGATCATGCAATTTTCTACAACCCCAACTCTGGAAGGCCAGACCATCGTTGAATATTGCGGTGTGGTGACTGGCGAAGCGATTTTAGGCGCGAATATTTTCCGTGATTTCTTTGCCGGTATCCGCGATATCGTTGGCGGACGCTCCGGTGCCTACGAAAAAGAACTGCGTAAAGCGCGGGAGATTGCCTTTGAGGAGCTCGGCTCCCAGGCGCGAGCGCTGGGGGCTGATGCCGTCGTCGGTATTGATATCGACTACGAAACGGTCGGGCAAAACGGCAGTATGCTGATGGTTAGCGTCAGCGGTACGGCGGTGAAAACGCGTCGATGAGAAGAGTCTTCTGGCTGGTCGCTGCCGCTCTGTTACTGGCAGGGTGCACAGGCGAAAAAGGCATTGTCGAGAAAGAGGGATATCAGCTTGATACCCGACGCCAGGCGCAGGCGGCGTATCCGCGCATTAAAGTGCTGGTGATCCACTACACCGCAGATGATTTTGATAGCTCGCTGGCGACACTGACCGATAAGCAGGTCAGCTCGCATTATCTGGTCCCTGCGGTGCCACCGCGATACAACGGTAAACCGCGCATCTGGCAACTGGTGCCGGAACAAGAACTGGCCTGGCATGCGGGGATTAGCGCCTGGCGCGGGGCAACGCGCCTTAACGACACCTCTATTGGCATTGAGCTGGAAAACCGTGGCTGGCAAAAATCGGCGGGAGTGAAATATTTTGCCCCGTTTGAACCGGCACAGATTCAGGCGCTTATTCCGCTGGCGAAAGATATTATTGCCCGTTATCACATCAAGCCGGAAAACGTAGTAGCACATGCGGATATTGCGCCGCAGCGCAAAGACGATCCGGGGCCATTATTCCCCTGGCAGCAACTGGCACAGCAGGGGATTGGTGCATGGCCGGATGCGCAGCGGGTGAACTTTTACCTTGCCGGGCGCGCGCCGCACACACCGGTAGAGACCGCGTCATTGCTGGAGCTTTTGGCGCGTTATGGTTATGACGTAAAGCCTGATATGACTCCGCGCGAGCAGCGGCGCGTGATTATGGCGTTCCAGATGCATTTCCGCCCGACGTTATATAACGGCGAAGCGGATGCAGAAACTCAGGCGATTGCCGAAGCGTTGCTGGAGAAATACGGGCAGGATTAGCGCGGCAGTTTTCCGTGGTCGCGTAGCCAGGCGGCAGTTTTCTCGATACCTTCATCCAGGGTGAGGACTGGTTGATAACCTAACTCTTCCTGCGCACGCGTAATATCCAGCGTAAAGTCAAAATTCAACTTGGAGACGCCGTAGTGGGTCAGCGGCGGCTCTTTTGCTGACTTGCGGCCTAAACGCTCCATGCTGCGGGCGATCATATCCAGCATCGGGTAAGGGACGGAACGAATACGACAGTCAATATTCAATTCGTCTATCAGCTTCTGCACGATGCTGCGCAGTGTGCGATGCTCGCCGTTGGTGATGTTGTACACACGCCCGGAAGGTAGCTTATCGCAGGCTTCCTGGCTTGCCAGCCACATGGCGTGCACGGCATTTTCATAGTAGGTCATATCGACCAGCGCACTGCCGCCATGCGGTAACAGAATACTGCCGTAGTGATGCATCATATGCGCCAGACGAGGGATAAAGACTTTATCGTGCGGTCCGAACAGACTTTGTGGGCGCAGAATAGTAAAGCGCGTTTGTGGATTCGCCTGCGAAAGCATATTGATCACTTCTTCACTAGCTGCTTTGCTGCGGGCAAACTCGTTGGCGAAGCGGTGAGGGCGAAAATCTTCTTTAATATCGCGATGGTGGTGATAATCGAAGTACAGGGAGGGAGAAGAGATATGAATAAAGTTACGCACACCCCAGGCGACAGCCCATTCACCCAGGCGGCGAGTGGCACGAACGTTAGCCAGATCGAAAGCCTGTTGTGTCCCCCAGGGCGAGGTAAAGCTGGAGCAGTGCCACAGCGTATCAATGCCTGCGAGCATCACTTTAGCTTGTGATGAGACCAGCTCGGTCAGATCCGCCGGAACAAACTCTGCGCCCATTTTTTCCAGCAATTTACCCATTGCCTCGTTGCGACCGGTCGCTCGCACGCTGATGCCTTTCTGGCATAAAAACTCTACCGCGTTTCGACCTAAGCCGCTGGTGGCGCCGGTAACCAGTACCTTCATATCAATCCACTGTTGTTGAGAAAATAACGTGCGCATTCTTCCGTGATTTCCTCCATGATGCAATGGGAAACATGAAAGAATAACGCAGGTTTTGTCGATTAATCTGTGCTTTGTTCTGCCAGTCTGGCGATTCGTTTTGCCATTCCGCGAAAAATAAACAGATGCGCGGGGATCATCAATAACCAGTAAAACAACCCTGGCATACCGTGCGGATGCCAGAATGCGCGAACATCGATAGTACGATAGTCACCTTTATCTTCCAGGGTAAAACACAGTCGTCCCAGCCCCGGCGCTTTCATGCCAAATAACAGCGTAAGTTGTTTTTGCGGTTCAACGACAATCACTTTCCAGCTATCCACCGCATCTCCGGTCTGCAAATATTCACGCTCCGGGCGGCCTTTCGCCAGCTTATGACCGATCGCGCGGTCCATCAACGCCCGGGTTTGCCACAAAATATTGCCAAAGAAATAACGCTCTTTACCGCCGATTTGATTCACCACCTGCCATAAAGCCGCAAGGCTGGCGGACGTTTTAACGGTAAACCCCGCCTGTTTGGCGAAATAACCGTACTCCGGTCGCCAGCGGGCAAAGGCCTGAGCGTCGTAGCCCCAGTCGCTGGAGTTGACCAGCTTTTCTTCCTCTTTCAACGTGCTACGTACCGCGTCATCGAAAGCGATCAGCCGTTGTGGGATGAGCGCACGTAGCGCGGTGTCATCCGCCAGCAGATCGTGTTTCAGCCCCTGAATCAACGCCCTGGCGGTGGTGGGCGGTACTGAAGTAATCACATTAAGAAACCACACCGAAATCCAGCGGGTGGGGAGGGGGATGGGGAGCAACCAGCGGCGCTTACCGCTCACCGCCATAAAATGTTCAAACTGTTGCTGATAACTGAGCACTTCTGGTCCGGCGGCTTCGAAGATGCGGTGTTCGCAGGCCGGATGATCTAACAGCGCCACCAGATAGTGCAGCAAGTTTTCCAGCGCGATGGGCGTTGTGCGTGAACGGACCCAGCGTGGCGGCGTTAACACTGGCAGGTTGTAGACCATATCGCGCATGACTTCGAACGCCGCTGAACCTGCACCAACGATTATTCCGGCACGCAATTCGGTCACCGGGACACCCGCTTCACGAAGAATATCCGCCGTAGCCTGACGGGCGCGCAGATGGTCCGACTGCTCATGTGGCGGGGCCTGCAACGAACTGAGAAAGATTAATTGCTTTACCGGTACTTCGCGCAGCGCATCGCGGACGTTGAGAGCCACCTGGCGCTCCTGAGCGATAAAATCACCGCCTTCTCCCATGCTGTGCACCAGAAAATAGACCGTATCGATATCCTGCAACAGGGCCGGAAGGTTATCCGGCCAGCTGAGATCGACTTTATGGCAACTGACATTTGCCAGTTGCAGCTTTGCAAGCCTGTCGACATGACGTGCCGCCGCCAGGATCTGATGCCCCTGCTGGCTGAGTGTTCGCACCAGATGCTGACCAATGTAGCCACTGGCACCGAGAACTAAAATGCGTTGCGGCACGTCTCCCTCCTTAACGCGCCAGGAATGCGCGCCAGTGGGCGGCGACTTCCGCCAGCTGAGCGCGCGAGACGTCAAGATGCGTCACCAGGCGGACAATCGGCGAGGCGTTAATCAGTACGTTTCTCGCTTTCATGTATTCGCCTAACGCGGCAGCATTTTCTTCCCCGACGCGAACAAACAGCATATTGGTGTCCTGACGCATCACATCCGCGCCTGCTTCACGCAGTTGCTTCGCCATCCAGGCGGCGTTGTCGTGGTCTTCCTGCAAACGTGCGACGTTATTTTTCAGCGCATACAGCCCGGCGGCAGCCAGAATGCCGGACTGGCGCATCCCGCCACCTGTCATTTTCCGCCAGCGAATGGCACGTTTAATGTAATCACGATTACCGACGAGTAATGAACCGACTGGCGTCCCAAGACCTTTCGACAGGCAAATGGTGAACGAGTCACAATATTGTGTGATCTCTTTCAGTTCGCAGCCGTAAGCCACCACGGCATTAAAGATGCGCGCACCGTCAACATGCAGCGCCAGATTGCGCTTGCGGGTAAATTCCCATACCTCTTTTAAGTATTCACGCGGCAGCACTTTGCCGTTGTGGGTGTTTTCCAGACTGAGTAATTTGGTGCGGGCGAAATGGATATCGTCGGGTTTGATTTTCATCGCCACTTTATCCAGCGGTAGCGTGCCGTCGGCAGCTGCGTCGATGGGTTGCGGCTGAATACTGCCCAGCACTGCTGCGCCACCGGCTTCAAACAGATAGTTATGCGCGGCCTGACCGACGATATACTCTTCGCCGCGTTCGCAGTGACTGAGCAGAGCGACCAGGTTGGCCTGAGTGCCGGTAGGCAGAAAAATGGCGGCTTCTTTACCGGAAAGCTCGGCTGCATAGTCCTGCAGAGCATTAACGGTAGGGTCGTCTCCGTAAACGTCGTCCCCAACCGGGGCGGCCATCATCGCTTCGAGCATGGCGCGGCTCGGTCGGGTAACGGTATCACTGCGTAAATCAATCATGGCATGTCCTTATTATGACGGGAAATGCCACCCTTTTTACCTTAGCCAGTTCGTTTTCGCCAGTTCGATCACTTCATCACCGCGCCCGCTGATGATTGCGCGCAGCATATACAGGCTGAAACCTTTGGCCTGTTCAAGTTTGATCTGCGGTGGAATGGCTAATTCTTCTTTGGCGACCACCACATCCACCAACACCGGACCGTCGATGGAGAAGGCGCGTTGCAGAGCTTCATCGATTTCAGACGCTTTTTCTACACGAATACCCGTAATGCCGCAGGCTTCGGCAATTCGGGCAAAGTTGGTGTCGTGCAGCTCAGTACCGTCTGTCAGGTAGCCTCCGGCTTTCATCTCCATCGCCACAAAGCCCAGCACGCTGTTATTAAAGACGATAATTTTCACTGGCAATTTCATCTGCATTACTGAGAGGAAATCGCCCATCAACATACTGAAACCGCCATCGCCGCACATGGCGACCACCTGACGTTCCGGCTCGGTTGCCTGCGCACCCAGCGCCTGCGGCATGGCGTTAGCCATCGAACCGTGGTTAAACGAACCTAACAGACGACGCTTGCCGTTCATTTTCAGATAACGTGCCGCCCACACCGTTGGCGTACCAACGTCACAGGTAAAGATGGCGTCATCGGCGGCAAAATGACTAATTTGCTGCGCCAGATATTGCGGGTGAATGGCTTTCTCGCTCGGTTTAGCTAAATCATCCAGCCCTTTGCGGGCGTCGCGGTAATCTTCCAGCGCTTTATCCAGAAACTTGCGATCGGTTTTTTCTTCCACCAGTGGCAGCAATGCCCGCAGGGTTGATTTGATATCGCCGACCAGCGCCATATCTACCTTGCTATGCGCGCCGATGCTGGCTGGGTTGATATCAATCTGAATAATTTTGGCATCGGTCGGGTAGAACGCGCGGTAGGGAAATTGCGTGCCGAGCAGCACTAACGTATCGGCATTCATCATGGTATGGAAACCTGACGAGAAGCCGATTAATCCCGTCATTCCGACATCATACGGATTATCGTATTCGACATGCTCTTTACCGCGCAGGGCATGAACTATAGGCGCTTTAATTTTCCCGGCAAACTCAACTAACTCTTTATGCGCCCCCGCACAGCCGCTGCCACACATCAGGGCGATATTGCTGGAATAACGCAGCAGTTGCGCCAGTTTGCGTAACTCTTCTTCTTCCGGTGTTACTACCGGCTGTGGCGCATGATACCAGTGGGTAGTTGCCCCTTCTGGCGCAGGTTTTAACGCCACGTCGCCCGGTAACACAACAACGGAAACGCCACGGTTAAGCACCGCTTTGCGCATAGCAATTGCCAGCACTTGTGGGATCTGCTCTGGGCTGGAAACAAGCTCGCAATAGTGACTACATTCGCGGAATAGCTCTTGTGGGTGGGTTTCCTGGAAATAGCCGCTGCCAATTTCGCTGGAGGGAATATGAGCGGCAATCGCCAGTACCGGAACGTGATTGCGGTGGCAATCGAACAGGCCGTTGATTAAGTGCAGGTTGCCGGGACCGCACGATCCGGCACAGACCGCCAGTTCTCCGCTAAGTTGTGCTTCAGCGCCAGCGGCAAACGCCGCCACTTCTTCATGCCGGGTGGACATCCACTCGATGGTGCCCATGCGATTAAGACTGTCACTAAGACCGTTCAGAGAGTCGCCCGTGACTCCCCAGATGCGTTTCACGCCTGCCGATTCGAGTGTTTTGGCGATATAAGCTGCAACCGTTTGTTTCATGGTTCTCCATCTCCTGAATGTGATGACGGTAACAAGTTTAGTTCATCTGACGGAGGGGGAAGGGATGGGAGAAAAAGGAGGCACTAACGGTTAAATAGCCCGATGAAAGGAATATCATCGGGCATCAGGCGATTATGCGAGAACCAAATCCCCCTGCGGATGGCAGGAGCAGGCCAGTACGTAACCTTCAGCGATTTCGGCGTCGGTCAGCGTCATTGTGCTGCTCACCGTATATTCACCGGAAATCACTTTCGTCTTACAGCAGCCGCAAACACCCGCACGACAGGCGGCGACAACCGGAACGTTATTGCTTTCCAGCGCCTCCAGTAGCGTGGTGCCAACCGGAGCGTAAAATTCTCGTGCCGGTTGCAGTTTGGTGAATTTCAGACCGCTGGTCGCCGCTTCCGCTACTGGGGTGAAGAATTTCTCTTTAAAGAAACGCGTCACGCCGAGCGCTTTCACTTCCTGCTCTACCCAATCCATATATGGCGCAGGGCCACAGGTCATCACGGTACGTGAGGCTAAATCAGGGACACCTGCCAGCAGTTCGCGAGTGAGACGACCAGCGATAAAGCCTTCGGTAACGTTATTTTCCGCCACCAGCGTTACCGGATAGTTACGCCACTCATCGGCGAAAATCACATCCTGCGGCGTACGCACGTTGTAGATCACCTGCACATCGGCCTGTGGACGGTTCTTCGCCAGCCAGCGACGCATCGACATAATCGGCGTAACGCCGCAGCCTGCCGCCAGCAACAGGAATTTATCTTCTGCTTTATCGTCGCAGGTAAATTCCCCCATCGCGTCCGAAAGCCAGAGATAATCACCGCGTTTTACATCGCGCGTCAGCCACCGAGAGCCGACACCGTCATCAATCCGCCGCACGGTCAGGGTGATGTATTCACTCACGCCTGGCGTGGAGGAAATGGTGTAAGCACGCAGCGTTTCCGCTGAGTTACGCACGCTGACCAGCGCATATTGCCCGGCGCGATACGGGTAGTAATCGTGGCAAATCAGGGAAATCGTCCACACATCCGGCGTTTCTTGCGTAATGTGATGAACCTGCATCCGCCACGGGCATTGATTCGTTGGCATCGTCATCGACAAACTCCTTACGCGCTCAACAGTTGCTTCATGTCTTCTTCAACAGTGGTGATAGAACGCAGGCCGAATTTCTCGTTCAGCACCGCCAGCAGGTCTGGTGTCAGGAAACCAGGTGCAGTTGGGCCGGTGACGATATTTTTCACACCCAGAGAAAGCAGCGTCAGCAGAATGACAATCGCTTTCTGTTCAAACCAGGAGAGCACCAGCGACAGCGGCAGATCGTTCACCCCACAGCCCAGTTTCTCTGCCAGCGTTACCGCCAGAATAATTGCTGAGTAAGCATCGTTACACTGACCAGCATCTACCAGACGCGGCAGACCTTCGATATCGCCAAACTCAAGTTTATTAAAGCGATATTTACCGCAAGCGAGGGTCAGGATCAGGCAGTCATCCGGCACGCTGGTGGCGAAATCGGTGAAGTAGTGACGCTCGCCGCGTGCGCCGTCACAGCCGCCAAGCAGGAAGATATGACGCAGTTTTTCACGGCTCACCAGATCAATCAGCGTATCGGCTGCGCCAAGCAGTGTCTGGCGACCAAAGCCCACGGTGATCAGGTGCGGAATTTCGCTGTACGGGAAGCCCGCCATCTGTTGCGCCTGGGCAATGACCGCAGAGAAATCTTCGCCATCCAGATGACGCACACCCGGCCAGCCAACGATGCTGCGGGTCCAGATACGATCGTCATAAGCGCCTACGGTTGGGTCGATGATGCAGTTCGAGGTCATCACGATGGGGCCTGGGAAACGAGCGAACTCCACTTGCTGATTCTGCCAGCCGCTGCCGTAGTTACCGACCAGATGCTTGAATTTACGCAGCTCCGGGTAACCATGCGCAGGCAGCATTTCGCCGTGGGTGTAGACATTAACGCCCGTGCCTTCGGTCTGTTCCAGCAGGTTGTAGAGATCTTTGAGATCGTGACCGGAAATCAGAATGCATTTACCCGCCGTCGCTTTGACGTTGACCTGGGTTGGCGTCGGGTGACCGTATTTACCGGTTTCGCCTGCATCCAGAATGCTCATCACTTTGAAATTCATCTGGCCGATTTCCATTGAACACTCAAGAAGCGCGTTCATATCGGCAGGCCAGGTCCCCAGCCACGCCATGATTTTATGGTACTGGGCATAAATATCGTTGTCGTATTGACCGAGAACATGCGCGTGTTCCATATAGGCCGCCGCACCTTTCAAGCCATACAGGCACAGCAGACGCAGGCCGAGAATGTTTTCGCCAATCGCCGCTTTATCTTTGTTAGGGGTAAATTCTGCTGCCTGACGTTGCAGCTCGCCGAGATCGTCGCTCACCAGTTGCAGGTCAGCCATCGGGTTATCGACGCGGGCGTTGGCATCTACAGCCAGGCATTGTGCTTTCAGCGCCTCGCGCAGGGCAATCGCTTCACGAGCGTAGCCGACAATACGCGGAGAATCGAAGTTAACGTTGGTCAGGGTTGAGAAAAAGGCACGTGGCGCAAAGCTGTCTACATCGTGGTTGATGATGCCGTATTCACGTGCTTTCACTGCCCAGGCCGAAAGCCCTTGCAGCGTCGCGATGAGTAAATCCTGAAGGTCAGAGGTTTCCGCCGTTTTGCCACACATCCCCTGCGCGTATGAGCAGCCGTTTCCTGCCGGAGTACGGATAGTTTGTTCACATTGCACACAAAACATGATCACACCTTTTAAAGTTATATTTAATATACATGTTTAAGGTTAAGACGCTTAACGCGGGGATAAAAGAGATTTTTAATGCAACTTTAAGGGAGATTGATTTAGCGCAATTTTGGCGGCAGAGATCTACCGCCAGAGAGGTATTATGCAGAGAAAAAGGCGATGAGAATCGGCACTAACAGACTAAGAATAAAACCGTGAACAATCGCCGCCGGGACCATATCCAGCCCGCCTGTACGTTGAAGAACGGGCAGGGTGAAATCCATCGACGTCGCACCGCATAAGCCCAGTGCAGTAGAGCGGCTACGGCGAATCAGCCCAGGGATTAACATAATAGCAATCAGCTCACGGGCCAGATCATTAAAAAACGCCGCGCTCCCGATTACCGGACCAAAGGATTCGGTCAATAAAATACCGGAAAGAGAATACCAGCCGAAACCGGAGGCCATTGCCAGCGCGGTATTGATGGGAAGATCAAGAATAAAGGCGTTAATTAAACCACCAATTAATGAACTGGCAACCACCACCACGGCGACAATCATTCCCCGGCGATTAAGGACAATCTGCTTTAAGGTCATGCCATTATTGCGCAACTGAATACCGACGAGGAAAAGTAGCAGAATTAAGGTGTATTCACTGGCTTCGGTCGCGTGTTGTAAGAAAGCCAGTCCACTCAGACCAATGGCAAAACCAATCACTACTACGCCGCACAGTTTTAGCGACTCCAGCGCCATCGCAATACGCGACGGGAGTTTTTCTTGATGATGGTGGTTGCGCCATGGCAGGCCGCGCTCCAGCCACATCAGGGCGGCAATATTACACAGTAAAATAACGGTAATACTGACGGCAGAATAATGCAGAATTGCCAACAAGTTACTGGCGAGGTTATCGAGAAACGCCAGACTGATACCCATAAAAAAGAGAATAAGGTAAACCATCCAACTTAATAGCTGATTAATAACTCTTAATGCAGCTTTTTGGCGAAGCGGAATGAGGTAACCCACAATCAGGGGAACCAGAATGATTAACAGCCCAGAAAACATGAAAAACCAGTCCTTGCAAAGAAGATTCGAAATGCGCGATGACACACTACTGAAAGCGGAAGGACGAGTAAAGTTGCAATTAAAAGGAAATGTTATGCATAAGGATCGGTAGGGTATTCATTTTCATTTAAAGATATTCTTGCGCTTTAATTACAAACCGCACCGGTGTTGGTGGCGTCAAAATCGCCGAGGCGTTCCCTGAAGGCCGGGGCAGCCCACATGGATGTGGGCTGAGGGCGCGTTTTACAGGGATGTTACCTCGCGCCCGACCCGGTAGCCGTAAGGGATAAGTCGAGGGCACCGCGCAGCGGCGATTTTGTTCGCCAGAGCCCGGGGGTGCAGGGGGCGGCGGCGATTGGCCGCCCCCTGCACGCTCCTTGCGCCAGTGGCAATATGTGGCTTAGCTCATGAAAGGAGCGCAACAAGATGATGAATCAACATATAACAACATCTTAAAAAAAGGCCTGACATTGCGCCAGGCCTTCTGCGTTAATTAATCGCGTTTTTCCAGTAGAGTCCGGTAAATCAGACCACCGATAATACCGCCGACAATTGGCACCACCCAGAAGAACCACAGTTGTTCTAATGCCCAGCCGCCCTGGAAGATAGCAACCGCAGTACTGCGCGCCGGGTTAACGGAAGTGTTAGTCACCGGAATACTGATTAAGTGAATCAGGGTTAAGGCCAGACCAATGGCAATTGGCGCAAAACCAGCAGGAGCGAATTTGTCAGTTGCGCCGTGGATCACCAGCAGGAAACCTGCACTCAATACCAGTTCAACTACCAGCGCGGAAAGCATGGAATAACCGCCTGGTGAATGCTCGCCATAACCGTTAGAAGCAAAACCGCTGGCTGCCGCGTCAAAACCCGTTTTACCACTGGCAATTAAATACAGCAGCGCCGCCGCAACAATACCGCCGACAACCTGGGCAATTACGTAGCCAACGACTTCTTTTGCCGGGAAACGTCCGCCAGCCCATAAACCAATAGTGACCGCCGGGTTAAAATGACCACCAGAAATATGACCAACAGCAAAGGCCATTGTCAGAACGGTCAGACCGAACGCCAACGCCACGCCGGCAAAACCAATGCCTAATTCCGGGAAGCCTGCGGCCAGTACGGCACTACCACAGCCGCCAAAAACAAGCCAGAAAGTACCAAAACATTCAGCTGCTAATTTTCTGAACATATCCACCTCAATTAAAAATTGACCCTGTGAAAAATATGGTCGTTTTATAGGGTCGTCGTAAAAAAGTGACGACGGAAATGATGCGCGGCTATTTTAAAAACGAAGGCAAGTCATTCACCAGATAAATAAATCCAGTAAATTTGATTTAAGGCAACAGCGGGTTGCCCCATATAGTCATTTGTCTGATTGACAGTGTAGTGCAAGCGAAAGATTTAATCCTTTAGGCGTAATAAAAAATAATTTATCATGCTAATTATTTGATTTTGTTGTTTTTGCAGACTTGTCAGCAAGAGGGAGTATAACGCGATTATTCGCTCATTTTTCAGACATTTGCCATGCTTAAATGTGATGTCATCACGTATTAGCATGGCCTTTCCCGTTATACTGCCAGCGTAAAGGATAAGTCACATATTTCTGGAGGGGATATGATTCTTGAGCGCGTTGAAATTGTGGGTTTTCGCGGTATCAACCGTTTGTCGTTGATGCTGGAACAAAACAACGTCCTGATTGGGGAGAACGCGTGGGGTAAATCCAGCTTGCTGGACGCCTTAACCCTGCTGCTATCGCCAGAATCAGAACTCTACCATTTTGAGCGCGACGATTTCTGGTTCCCGCCGGGAGATATCAACGGGAGAGAACATCATCTGCATATTATTTTGACCTTCCGCGAGTCGCTGCCAGGCCGACATCGGGTTCGCCGCTATCGGCCGCTGGAAGCGTGCTGGACGCCATGCACCGATGGTTATCACCGTATTTTTTATCGTCTGGAAGGGGAGAGTGCGGAAGACGGCAGCGTGATGACACTGCGCAGTTTTCTCGATAAAGACGGACATCCGATTGATGTTGAGGATATTAACGATCAGGCTCGTCATCTGGTGCGTTTAATGCCGGTGCTGCGCTTGCGTGATGCCCGTTTTATGCGCCGTATTCGTAACGGCACGGTGCCAAATGTCCCCAATGTGGAAGTCACCGCGCGCCAGCTCGATTTCCTCGCCCGTGAATTATCCTCACATCCGCAAAATCTCTCTGATGGGCAGATTCGTCAGGGACTTTCCGCAATGGTGCAACTTCTTGAGCATTATTTTTCTGAGCAGGGGGCCGGACAGGCGCGATATCGTTTAATGCGGCGGCGAGCCAGCAATGAGCAACGAAGCTGGCGCTATCTGGATATCATCAACCGGATGATTGACCGACCTGGAGGGCGCTCGTATCGGGTTATTTTGCTCGGCCTGTTTGCTACTTTATTGCAGGCAAAAGGCACATTGCGACTGGATAAAGACGCCCGTCCATTGTTGCTGATCGAAGATCCAGAAACCCGTTTGCACCCCATTATGCTTTCAGTTGCCTGGCATCTGTTGAACCTTCTGCCATTGCAGCGCATCGCTACTACCAACTCGGGAGAGTTGCTTTCGTTAACGCCGGTAGAGCATGTTTGCCGACTGGTACGAGAGTCCTCTCGCGTTGCCGCCTGGCGTCTGGGACCGAGTGGCTTGAGTACCGAAGATAGCCGACGCATCTCCTTTCACATTCGTTTTAACCGTCCGTCATCGCTGTTTGCCCGCTGTTGGCTGCTGGTGGAAGGGGAAACGGAAACCTGGGTTATCAATGAACTGGCGCGTCAGTGCGGACATCATTTTGATGCCGAAGGGATCAAGGTCATTGAGTTTGCCCAGTCCGGACTAAAGCCACTGGTTAAATTTGCCCGGCGAATGGGGATTGAATGGCATGTACTGGTCGATGGCGATGAAGCAGGGAAGAAATATGCCGCTACGGTACGCAGCCTGTTGAATAACGATCGGGAAGCCGAACGAGAACATTTAACGGCGTTACCGGCGCTGGATATGGAACATTTTATGTATCGCCAGGGATTTTCCGATGTGTTCCACCGCGTGGCGCAAATCCCGGAAAATGTACCGATGAATCTGCGCAAAGTTATCTCGAAAGCGATCCATCGCTCTTCCAAACCCGATCTTGCCATTGAAGTGGCAATGGAGGCCGGACGTCGTGGTGTGGACTCCGTACCGACGCTGCTGAAAAAAATGTTCTCACGCGTGCTGTGGCTGGCGCGCGGTCGGGCCGACTAACTACAAAACATCGTGGCCATTTGTGGCTGAATAGCGTCGAGCATCTCATAGCGCCGACGGTATTCAGCCCGTTTTTTACTGGCGATTTCGGCAATCTCTTTTCGTGCTATCTGTGCTGGAAGGCGGTAATGGCGTTCAGCATCACATACGCCGCCAACCGATTCCCAGAAAGCGTTGTAATCGGCATGGATCTTGCCTTCTTTATCGCGATAACGCAGGCTGCGGTAAATATGCGTTTCATTGCTGACGGCAATAATCTGCTCTACCTGCAAACGTTGGGCAAACAGACAGGCCGCTTCCATCACGAGGCGTTTGGGAAATAGCCCGTGGCAGGCTTTCGTCGCATTCTGGATTTCCTGGTGTGGAATTTCCCATTTTGCGCCTTGCAGTCCGCCAATAAACATCGTCCTTTTCCCCTGATATTCACACAGGGTAAAAGTGAGCTCTGCCAGAGGAATACCTTCGCTGTTGCGGAACAGGATGGTGCTGTCACCTTCTTTATCCATTGAGATCATCATGGTCAGCTCAAGCGTGAACTGCTCGCCGTTTTTGCCTTCCAGCTTCGCCAGTTGCAGCCCGGGGGTATTCAAATATAAGCTGAATTCTTCCGCCGACATACACCCGCGGAGTAACGCATAATGGTAACGTAACGCCTCCAGCAATTGCTTACGGCTAAGATTCGCCGCAAGGTAAGGGCGATGCAGACGTACAGGCAGTCGCGGCTGGCGCGTTAACAACACATTGAGATTAGGCCAGTGGGAAAGTTCGTTCATCCACTCAACGCTTAAACGCGGCATAATCAACGAGCGCAGCAAAAATTTCTGGCGAAAACTACGGCGATGCCAGAATTTACCCGGCCGACACTGTCCTCGTGCCAGACTAAGAAAAAGTGACAGGCTGCTGAGAGATTCAGATGGCGTAAAGGTCCGTTCAGTTAGCTGCGACATATTCATGAAATCAATGGTTATACATGACGTCGATTTAACCATTGCGTATCTTAACCAAACATCAATAGTGTGATTATTAACGTAAATTTTAGTGTTTTGTTGATATTTCGTTGAAGTTAATGACCCGGATTGGCATATGGAGTATTCAGAATATTTATGAAAAAGCGGAAAACCGTGAAGAAGCGTTACGTTATTGCGATGGTGATAGTCATCGCCGGGTTGATTACGTTATGGAGAATTCTTAACGCACCCGTGCCGACTTATCAGACGCTGATTGTGCGCCCCGGTGATTTACAGCAAAGCGTGCTGGCGACCGGAAAGCTGGACGCGCTGCGTAAGGTTGACGTGGGCGCGCAGGTCAGCGGTCAGTTGAAAACGCTGTCGGTGGCGATTGGCGATAAAGTAAAAAAAGACCAGCTTTTAGGGGTTATTGATCCTGAACAGGCTGAAAACCAGATCAAGGAGGTGGAAGCAACGCTGATGGAGCTACGCGCGCAGCGGCAGCAGGCGGAAGCGGAGCTGAAACTGGCGCGGGTGACGTATTCCCGTCAGCAACGTCTTGCACAAACGCAAGCGGTTTCACAGCAGGATCTCGATAACGCCGCGACGGAGATGGCTGTGAAACAGGCGCAAATTGGCACCATTGACGCGCAAATCAAGCGCAATCAGGCCTCTCTCGATACGGCTAAAACCAATCTCGATTACACCCGCATCGTTGCCCCGATGGCCGGGGAAGTCACGCAAATCACCACTCTGCAAGGCCAGACGGTGATTGCCGCACAACAAGCACCGAACATTCTGACGCTGGCAGATATGAGCACCATGCTGGTAAAAGCGCAGGTTTCTGAAGCGGATGTAATCCACCTGAAGCCGGGGCAAAAAGCCTGGTTTACGGTGCTTGGCGATCCACTGACGCGCTACGAGGGGCAAATCAAGGATGTGCTACCGACGCCGGAAAAGATTAACGACGCTATTTTCTATTACGCCCGTTTTGAAGTACCCAACCCCAATGGTTTACTGCGGCTGGATATGACCGCGCAAGTGCATATTCAGCTCACCGATGTGAAAAATGTGCTGACGATCCCTCTGTCGGCGTTAGGCGATCCGGTTGGCGATAATCGTTATAAAGTCAAATTGTTGCGTAATGGTGAAACACGCGAGCGTGAAGTGACGATTGGCGCACGTAACGATACCGATGTTGAGATTGTCAAAGGGCTGGAAGCGGGCGATGAAGTGGTGATTGGTGAGGCCAAACCAGGAGCTGCGCAATGACGCCCTTGCTCGAATTAAAGGATATTCGTCGCAGCTATCCTGCCGGTGATGAGCAGGTTGAGGTGCTGAAGGGCATCAGCCTCGATATTTATGCCGGTGAGATGGTGGCGATTGTCGGCGCTTCGGGTTCCGGTAAATCGACCCTGATGAATATTCTCGGCTGCCTGGATAAGGCCACCAGCGGCACCTATCGCGTCGCCGGTCAGGATGTTGCCACGCTGGACGCCGATGCGCTGGCGCAACTGCGCCGCGAGCATTTCGGCTTTATTTTCCAGCGTTACCATTTGCTTTCGCATTTAACCGCCGAGCAAAACGTTGAAGTACCCGCCGTCTATGCCGGTCTTGAGCGGAAACAGCGGCTGCTTCGCGCCCAGGAGTTACTGCAACGACTGGGGCTGGAAGACCGTACAGAGTATTACCCGGCACAGCTTTCGGGTGGCCAGCAACAGCGCGTCAGCATCGCGCGGGCATTGATGAACGGCGGTCAGGTAATTCTTGCCGATGAACCGACCGGCGCACTGGACAGCCATTCTGGCGAAGAGGTGATGGCGATCTTGCATCAGCTGCGCGATCGCGGGCATACGGTGATTATCGTCACCCACGATCCGCAGGTTGCTGCTCAGGCCGAGCGGGTGATCGAAATTCGCGACGGCGAAATTGTGCACAATCCTCCCGCCGTTGAAAAAGTGAATGCTACTGGCGGGACGGAACCTGTTGTCAACACGGCGTCTGGCTGGCGGCAGTTTGTCAGCGGTTTTAACGAGGCGCTGACGATGGCATGGCGGGCGCTGGCAGCGAATAAAATGCGTACTTTACTGACCATGCTGGGGATTATAATCGGTATTGCGTCGGTGGTTTCCATTGTCGTGGTGGGCGACGCCGCCAAACAAATGGTACTGGCGGATATTCGTTCTATTGGTACGAATACTATTGATGTCTATCCCGGGAAAGATTTTGGCGATGACGATCCGCAATATCAGCAGGCGCTGAAGTACGATGACTTAATCGCCATCCAAAAACAACCGTGGGTCGCTTCAGCCACACCTGCCGTCTCGCAAAACCTGCGCCTGCGTTATAACAATGTTGATGTTGCTGCCAGTGCCAATGGCGTGAGCGGCGATTATTTTAATGTCTATGGCATGACCTTCAGTGAAGGAAACACCTTTAATCAGGAGCAGCTGAACGGTCGTGCCCAGGTCGTGGTTCTCGACAGTAATACTCGCCGCCAGCTTTTCCCCCATAAAGCAGATGTGGTTGGCGAGGTGATTCTGGTCGGCAATATGCCCGCCAGAGTCATTGGTGTGGCGGAAGAAAAACAGTCGATGTTTGGTAGCAGTAAAGTGCTGCGTGTCTGGCTACCTTACAGCACGATGTCCGGGCGAGTTATGGGCCAGTCGTGGCTTAACTCCATTACTGTCAGGGTGAAAGAAGGATTTGACAGCGCCGAGGCGGAACAGCAACTCACGCGTTTACTTTCACTGCGCCACGGTAAGAAGGATTTCTTTACCTGGAACATGGACGGCGTCTTGAAAACCGTTGAAAAGACCACACGTACTTTACAACTGTTTCTGACGCTGGTGGCGGTGATTTCGCTGGTAGTGGGCGGTATTGGTGTAATGAATATTATGCTGGTGTCAGTGACCGAGCGGACGCGGGAAATTGGCATTCGCATGGCTGTAGGTGCGCGAGCAAGCGATGTTTTGCAACAGTTCCTGATCGAAGCCGTACTGGTTTGCCTGGTCGGTGGCGCGTTGGGAATAACACTGTCACTGTTAATTGCTTTCACCTTACAGCTTTTCTTACCCGGCTGGGAGATTGGTTTTTCACCGTTGGCGCTGCTGCTGGCGTTTCTCTGCTCGACGGTCACCGGGATTTTATTTGGCTGGTTACCCGCACGAAATGCGGCACGACTGGATCCAGTAGATGCTCTGGCACGAGAGTAATTTTTGAGATAAAAATGCCAGCCGATCGGGCTGGCATTTTGCCTTTAGGATGTACACAATGAGACAGAAGAGCTATGCGACTGCCGCTTCTACTTCGACGGGCACAATAACACTGGCGTGATTGCCTTTTGGCCCCTGGTGGACATCAAACTGAACGGATTGTCCAGCTTTTAGCGTTCTGTAACCATCCATCTGAATGGTAGAATAATGAGCGAAAATATCTTCGCCGCCGCCTTCAGGGCAGATGAAACCAAACCCTTTGGCATTGTTGAACCACTTAACAGTACCCTTTTCCATGCTTCGACATCCTTCGCAAATCTTATACAAGTAAGATGGAATAAACCGGGGTCAGAGAGGGGGCTGTTCAAAACCTCGCCAACTCTAGAAATACAATTTAGAGAATTAGGGCGAGCCGTCAAGCATTTGACAGGGGCCAGGGGGCAGGTATGAATCAAAAATTTGAAGCAGTTAACGCTATTGACAGGAATGTGACAGATGTCGCTGATGCTAACGATAGATGATAGTTATCTATCATGTGGAGTAAATTGGTCAGGCAAATAAGCTCTTGTCAGCGGCAGGGCGTTCTGCCGATAACCGTAACCGAAGATGATAACTGACAATGGGTAAAACGAACGACTGGCTGGACTTTGATCAACTGGCGGAAGAAAAAGTTCGCGACGCGCTAAAACCGCCATCTATGTATAAAGTGATATTAGTCAATGATGATTATACTCCGATGGAGTTTGTTATTGACGTGTTACAAAAATTCTTTTCTTATGATGTAGAACGTGCAACGCAATTGATGCTCGCTGTTCACTACCAGGGGAAGGCCATTTGCGGAGTCTTTACCGCTGAGGTTGCAGAAACCAAAGTGGCGATGGTGAACAAGTACGCGAGGGAGAATGAGCATCCATTGCTGTGTACGCTAGAAAAAGCCTGAATGCAGGCATAAAAATTGGGGGAGGTGCCTATGCTCAATCAAGAACTGGAACTCAGTTTAAATATGGCTTTCGCCAGAGCGCGCGAGCACCGTCATGAGTTTATGACCGTCGAGCACTTGTTACTGGCGCTGCTCAGTAACCCATCTGCCCGGGAGGCGCTGGAAGCGTGTTCTGTGGATTTGGTTGCGCTCCGTCAGGAACTGGAAGCCTTTATTGAACAAACCACACCCGTTCTGCCTGCCAGTGAAGAGGAGCGCGACACACAGCCGACGCTGAGTTTTCAGCGTGTACTGCAACGTGCGGTCTTCCATGTCCAGTCCTCCGGTCGCAATGAGGTTACCGGTGCAAACGTTCTGGTCGCTATCTTTAGCGAACAGGAGTCGCAGGCGGCATATCTGTTGCGCAAACATGAAGTCAGCCGTCTCGATGTGGTGAACTTTATCTCTCATGGCACGCGTAAAGACGAGCCGACACAGTCTTCTGATCCTGGCAGCCAGCCAAACAGCGAAGAACAAGCTGGTGGGGAGGAACGTATGGAGAATTTCACGACGAACCTGAATCAGCTTGCGCGAGTGGGCGGAATCGACCCACTGATTGGTCGTGAGAAGGAGCTGGAGCGTGCTATTCAGGTTCTCTGCCGTCGCCGTAAAAACAACCCGCTGCTGGTGGGGGAGTCTGGTGTCGGTAAAACCGCGATTGCGGAGGGGCTTGCATGGCGAATTGTTCAGGGCGATGTGCCGGAAGTGATGGCTGACTGTACGATTTACTCTCTCGATATCGGTTCTCTGTTAGCGGGCACAAAATATCGCGGCGACTTTGAAAAACGTTTTAAAGCGTTGCTCAAGCAGCTGGAGCAAGACACTAACAGCATCCTGTTTATTGATGAGATCCACACCATTATCGGTGCGGGTGCAGCGTCTGGTGGCCAGGTCGATGCGGCTAACCTGATTAAACCGTTGCTCTCCAGCGGTAAAATCCGCGTAATTGGTTCGACAACCTATCAGGAGTTCAGCAACATTTTCGAGAAAGACCGTGCTCTGGCGCGTCGCTTCCAGAAAATTGATATTACTGAACCGTCAATCGAAGAAACTGTTCAAATCATCAATGGCCTGAAACCGAAGTATGAAGCGCACCACGACGTGCGTTATACCGCAAAAGCGGTGCGTGCTGCGGTAGAGCTGGCGGTGAAATACATTAACGATCGTCATCTGCCGGATAAAGCGATTGATGTTATCGACGAAGCGGGCGCTCGCGCACGTCTGATGCCGGTAAGCAAACGCAAGAAAACCGTTAATGTGGCGGATATTGAATCCGTGGTGGCCCGTATTGCACGCATTCCAGAGAAGAGTGTTTCTCAGAGTGACCGCGATACCCTGAAAAACCTCGGCGATCGCCTGAAAATGCTGGTCTTCGGTCAGGATAAAGCCATTGAGGCGCTGACTGAAGCCATTAAGATGGCGCGTGCAGGTTTAGGTCACGAACATAAACCGGTCGGTTCGTTCCTGTTTGCCGGCCCTACTGGGGTCGGGAAAACAGAGGTGACGGTACAGCTTTCGAAAGCGTTGGGCATTGAGCTTCTGCGCTTTGATATGTCTGAGTATATGGAACGCCATACCGTCAGCCGTCTGATTGGTGCGCCTCCGGGATACGTTGGTTTTGATCAGGGCGGTTTGCTGACTGATGCGGTCATCAAGCATCCACATGCGGTGCTGCTGCTGGACGAAATCGAGAAAGCGCACCCGGACGTGTTCAACATCCTCTTGCAGGTGATGGATAACGGTACGCTGACCGATAACAACGGACGCAAAGCGGACTTCCGTAACGTGGTGCTGGTGATGACCACTAACGCGGGGGTACGTGAAACCGAGCGCAAATCCATTGGTCTTATCCACCAGGATAACAGCACCGATGCGATGGAAGAGATCAAGAAGATCTTTACACCGGAATTCCGTAACCGTCTCGACAACATTATCTGGTTCGATCATCTGTCAACCGACGTGATCCATCAGGTGGTGGATAAATTCATCGTCGAGTTGCAGGTTCAGTTGGATCAGAAAGGTGTTTCTCTGGAAGTGAGCCAGGAAGCGCGTAACTGGCTGGCCGAGAAAGGTTACGACCGGGCAATGGGCGCTCGTCCGATGGCGCGTGTCATCCAGGACAACCTGAAAAAACCGCTCGCCAACGAACTGCTGTTTGGTTCGCTGGTGGACGGCGGTCAGGTCACCGTCGCGCTGGATAAAGAGAAAAATGAGCTGACTTACGGATTCCAGAGTGCACAAAAGCACAAGGCGGAAGCAGCGCATTAATCTGATTGTCAGGTAGGTTGGTCAAGTCCGTAATCTCGAAAGAGGTTGCGGACTTTTTATTTATGGGGTGGAACGGTGAAAACCCTATTTTTGGAGGTGAAGGTAAGTTGTTGATAATTAGTGCTGCTGGAAAAGGTAAGGATAAAAAAGGGTGACAGCAGGAAAATGAGATGGTTTTGCTTTATTAACAACGGACTAAACGTGTAGTATTTGAGTTCACTGCCGTACAGGCAGCTTAGAAAGGAACAATCTTGCAAAGGCTGTGAAAGTTGGCGTTCACTGCCGTACAGGCAGATAAGATGCGAAAAAAACTCGTACTTTCGTACGAGCTCTTCTTTGAATATGGCGGTGAGGGGGGGATTCGAACCCCCGATACGTTGCCGTATACACACTTTCCAGGCGTGCTCCTTCAGCCACTCGGACACCTCACCAAATTGTTTTGCTACCAAACCTCATGGGTGGCAACGGGGCGCTACTATAGGGAGTTGGAGTAAAACGGTCAAGAAGAATTTTAATGATAATTATTGTTTGCTCATACTGTAAACAAGTTGTGCAGTATATCTACATCGAGACAAGTTATGGACTTATACTTCCAAAGTACTTCATACATATCACAAAATAAAAAGGCCGGTTAAACCGACCTTTTACTCGTTCTTTCTCTTCGCCCATCAGGCGGTAAAACAATCAGCGACTACGGAAGACAATGCGGCCTTTGCTCAGGTCGTACGGGGTCAGTTCAACAGTCACTTTGTCGCCCGTCAGGATGCGGATGTAGTTTTTGCGCATTTTACCGGAGATGTGTGCAGTAACCACGTGACCGTTTTCTAACTCTACGCGGAACATGGTATTAGGCAACGTTTCAAGAACGGTACCTTGCATTTCAATATTGTCTTCTTTGGCCATCTAATCCTCTGGGGTATCACTACCGTAATTTGAACCGGCAAGATAATGCCGAAGTTCTGTAAATAAGTAAAGATTTGCGCGCTAAATCGCAACAAACAGGTTCGGCACATTACTCCGAAAACACACGGCTAAGCCGCACCAAAAGCGCAACGTATAAGGGAGCGGTGAGATAAACGATAGGCGTTACCTGACGCGAAAAATTCCTTATCGGCAGCGGGGTAATGAGCGTAACCAACTCTGCGACCGCAATTATAACACTCTGGGGAGAAATGTGCCGAAAACATTCATTCTTGTGGTGAAAACAAGCACCGTGGTACCCAGAAATTATTCGGCAATCGTCCGAGGCGCATTTGATTGAGATAATTTAGATAATCCCGGCGGGGAATTTCGCAGGCACCAAGCGAAGCTGTGTGATCGTTAAGGACCTGGCAGTCGATAAGTTTACCGCCATGACCAATAAATTCCTCACAGAAGACCAGTAGCGCCGTTTTGGACGCGTTTTCCATCCGGCTGAACATGGACTCGCCACAAAATAGCGTTCCCTGGGCCACACCGTACATACCGCCAACAAGCTCATCTTCACACCAGACTTCGATGGAGTGGGCATGACCGAGTTCGTGAAGACGATGGTAGGCTTCGACCACGCCACGCGTGATCCAGGTTCCTTCTTCGCGATCGCTGGCACAGCCTTCAATGACCTGACCAAAGGCGTAATTCATCGTGACACGATAGGGCGAGCGTTTATGAAATCGTTTCATACTACGGCTGATATGCAGTGATTCTGGCCATAGCACCGCGCGGGGATCGGGCGACCACCAGAGGATGGGGTCGCCTGGAGAAAACCACGGGAAAATACCACGCTGATAAGCCATTAATAGGCGCGCAGGGCTAAGATCGCCCCCCAGTGCCAGCAGGCCGTTAGGCTCACGTAATGCGCCTTCCGGGGAAGGGAAGGCTATTGAATGGCGAGAAAGCTGAACCAGGCGCATGACCGCAAAACTCCACGCAAGTCGGATCGTTCAATAATAGCTTACAAACCCTGCTTAAACTGGTAATAACGCCCCTGTCTGGCAAGCAGTTCTGCGTGAGTACCTTGCTCAATAATTTGCCCGTTGTCCATCACTATTATTTGTTGGAAACGAGAGAGTCCGCGAAGTCGATGGGTGACCATTAACACCGTTTTCTCGCACATCATTTCTGCAAGCAATTCAAGGATCTGACTTTCGGTTGTGGCATCTAAGCCTTCTGTAGGTTCATCCAGCAATACCAGCGGCGCATCATGTAACAGCGCACGGGCGATAGCCAGACGGCGCAGTTCACCACCGGAGAGCTGGCGTCCGCCTTCACCTAACCAACTGTTGAGACCTGCATCCTCGAGCAGCTTCTCCAGACCAACGCGACGCAAGATCTCCGCCAGAGCCTCATCACTACTACCAGGCGAGGCGAGTAACAGATTATCACGCAGCGTGGCGCTAAACAGATGCACTCGCTGGGGAACAACGCTGATGGTCTGTCGTAGAGCCGCTTCATTCAGGCTGGCTATGGGACTATCGTTAAGCAAAATCTCGCCCTGTTGCGGGTCCCATGCGCGGGTCAGCAGTTGTAACAGTGTTGATTTGCCGCATCCGGTTCGCCCGAGAATCGCAATATGTTCCCCGGCGTTTACCTGAAGATAAATCCCTTTAAGTGCCTGTTGGGATTGCTCCGGATAAGTGAACTGAACATCCCGTAATGTCAGCGAAACGCGATCGGCAACACGAGTTTGGGTATCAGGGAAGGTGACTTCCGGTTTTTGATCCGTTAAATCAGTGATCCGTACGGCAGAGGCAATGACTTGCCCCAGATGCTGAAATGCACCCGTTACTGGTGCCAGCGCTTCAAACGCGGCTAACGCGCAGAAGACAAACAGGGCAATTAACGCGCCGGGTTGAGCATTGCCGCCAACGCCGCCGGACGCCATCCACAGCATCAGGATCACCGCTAACGCGCCAATGAGCAGCATTATCGCTTGCGACAATGCGGTCAGTTCAGATTGACGGCGTTGCGCTTCCAGCCACTGAATTTCGGTATTCTCTAATTGCGTGCGATAACGATCGCTGGCACCAAAAATGGTCAGCTCAGCTTGCCCTTGCAGCCAGGCCGTCAGTTGTTGGCGATACTGCCCGCGAAGATGAGTCAGATTTTGCCCGGTGCTTTTTCCCGCACGATAAAACAGCGGTGGCATCAGGAAAAGCGTCAGTAACATAATGCCGCCCAGCGTAAAGGCGAGGGTGAAATCAAGGAAACTTAACCCGATTGTCACCACCATAATCACCACAAAAGCGCCCACCAGCGGCGAGATAACGCGCAGGTAAAGATGATCGAGCGTATCAACATCCGCCACCACGCGGTTGAGTAATTCGCCCTGACGATAGCGCGCCAGTCCGGCAGGGGAGAGGGGCAGCAATTTGCTGAAGGTGTATATGCGCAGATGCTGCAACACGCGGAAAGTCGCGTCGTGACTTATCAGACGTTCAAAATAACGCCCGGCAGTACGGGTGATTGCTGCGCCACGCACGCCCGCAGCGGGTAGCATATAGTTGAAGCTGTACAGTCCGGCAACCCCCGCAACCGCTGAGGCGGAGAGGAACCAGCCCGAAAGTGTCAACAGACCGATACTGGCGAGCAGCGTGACAATTGCCAGCACGATACCAAGACTTAACATCCATTTATGACGTTTATACAGTGCCAGATAGGGTAGCAAAGCGCGCATTTAAATCTCCTCCTGACGATGGGCCAGTAATGTGGCGAATGGGCCGCCAGCCACACTTAATTCCGCGTAACGTCCTTGCTCAATAATCTGACCATCCTGCATTACCCAAATGACATCCCAGTCAGCAAGATCTTCTAACTGGTGGGTGACCATTAACGTTGTCTGGCGCAGAGAGGCGGCATTCAGCGCCTCCATTACGCGCTGTTCACTGTGAGCATCAAGGCTGGCAGCGGGTTCATCCAACAGTAATAGCGAACAGGGATTTAGTAACGCACGGGCCACCGCCACGCGCTGCGCCTGCCCCACGGAAAGGCGGGCAGCCTGGTCGCCAACAGGCGTATCAACCCCTTGCGGCAGGAGCGGTAGAAACTCACTGACCCAGGCGTTATCCAGCGCTGTTTGTAACTCTTGTTCGCTGGCATCAGGTCGCGCCAGTAGTACGTTATCCCGTAATGTTGCTGCCGGTAATTGTGGGTTTTGCCCAACCCAGGAGAGATGTTTACGCCATGATTCCGGTGATAAATCGCGTAATTCTATCCCGTTGATTCGTAGCGATCCCTGATATGAGAGAAAACCAGAAAGCGCGTTCAGCAGTGAACTTTTACCTGAACCGCTGCGACCAACCAACACTGCTCGTTGGCCTGCTGGCAAAGTAAAATTCAGCGGTCCGGCCAGCGTTTTACCTTCCGGCGACGTGATAAACAGATCCTCGGCTTCAATGGTCACCGGATCGGTCGATGCTAATTCCGCCTCACCGCGCTGCGGATGGGCGAGCGGGGTTTCCATAAACGTTTTCAAACTGTCAGCTGCACCAACAGCCTGGGCTTTAGCATGATAAAACGTACCGAGATCGCGTAATGGCTGGAAAAACTCTGGCGCAAGGATCAGGGCCAGAAAACCCGCAGCCAGCGTCACGCCAGTATCGTAGTGACCAAAATCCAGCTCGCCGAGGTAGGAAAAACCAAAGTAGACCGCCACCAGAGCAATCGACAGCGAGGTAAAAAATTCGAGAATGCCGGAGGATAAAAACGCCAGCCGTAGCACTTCCATTGTCCGTTGGCGGAAATCTTCCGAAGCAGAACGAATACTTTCAATTTCAGCTTCACCACGACCAAAAATACGCAATGTTTCCATGCCGCGCAGGCGATCGAGGAAATGCCCACTTAAGCGAGCAAGAGCGAGAAAGTTACGTCGGTTAGCATCGGCAGCCCCCATTCCAACCAGCGCCATAAATAACGGAATTAGCGGTGCAGTGCCCAGCAGAATGAGCGCCGCGGCCCAGTTAGAGGGGAAGATAGCCACCACAATCAGCAGCGGCACCGACACTGCCAGCGCCATTTGCGGCAGGTAGCGTGCATAGTAATCATGCATATCGTCAATTTGCTCGAGTACCAGCGTCGCCCAGCTCCCCGCTGGTTTACCCTGAATCCACGCTGGCCCTGCTTGTTGCAGACGGTCGAGAACCTGACGGCGGATGGCAAAGCGGATATGCTGCCCGGCGTGATAACCCACCCGTTCGCGTAACCAGACCACCCATGCGCGCAGTACAAAGGTCAGAAACAGTAACGTAAAGGGAAGCAGCAGGGCTTCACGGGGAATATTCTCCATAATCATATGTTGCAGAATTCGCGCCATGAACCAGGCCTGGGCAATGATCAATATGCCGCTCACAAAGCCCAGCAGACGAGAAATATTCAGCCAACGTTGGGAGATGACGCTTTGCTGTTTTAACCAGCGGGTTAATTCTTTTTGACGGGATTTATTCATTGCACGCTTAGCAGGTGAGTTATCAGAATTATTTGCAGAGCAATGTTACAACGGGGAAAAAATAAAGGCGACCCATAGTCGCATGGTGTCGCCTTCTTTACTTTTGTTACTGATTTGTAAAATTATTTTGCGTCAGCTAAACCGTCGAGGTAGCGTTCCGCATCAAGAGCTGCCATGCAGCCTGTACCAGCAGATGTAATGGCCTGGCGATAAATGTGATCCATCACGTCGCCTGCGGCAAAGACGCCAGGGATGCTGGTCTGGGTGGCATTACCATGAATACCCGACTGTACTTTGATGTAGCCGTTTTCCAGTTCCAGCTGCCCTTCGAAAATGGCAGTATTCGGGCTGTGACCGATAGCAACAAACAGACCGGCAACGTCGAGTGACTCGATGTTATCGCTGTTTTGCGTATCGCGCAGACGAACGCCAGTGACACCCATCTGATCGCCGGTCACTTCTTCCAGCGTACGGTTGGTGTGCAGAATAATGTTGCCGTTCTCCACTTTATCCATCAGACGCTTAATGAGGATTTTTTCCGCACGGAAACCATCTCGGCGGTGAATCAGATGAACTTCCGAAGCGATGTTAGACAGATACAGCGCCTCTTCAACCGCGGTATTGCCGCCGCCGATGACCGCAACTTTCTGGTTGCGATAGAAGAAACCGTCGCAGGTTGCACAAGCAGAAACTCCACGGCCTTTAAAGGCTTCTTCAGAGGGCAGGCCGAGATAGCGTGCAGAAGCTCCGGTGGCAATAATCAGCGCGTCGCAAGTGTATTCGCCGCTATCGCCAGTCAGACGGAACGGACGATTCTGCAAATCAACTTTGTTGATGTGATCAAAGATGATTTCAGTTTCAAATTTGGTGGCATGTTCGTGCATGCGCTCCATTAATAACGGACCGGTCAGATCGTTTGGATCGCCAGGCCAGTTTTCCACTTCCGTGGTGGTGGTCAGTTGGCCGCCTTTTTCCATGCCGGTAATCAGCACAGGTTGCAGGTTGGCGCGCGCCGCGTAGACAGCAGCGGTGTATCCCGCTGGGCCTGAACCCAGGATAAGCAGTTTACTGTGTTTGGTCGTGCCCATGAGATCCCCATAGTTGTTGGCAGACAATGGCAGGATTGTAGGGAATTTACAGACGTAAAAAAAGAGTATGACGATTTTGTTAACAATTTGTGCAATCGGCAGCATCGATAAGCAGGTCAAATTCTCCCGTCATTATCACCTCTGCTACTTAAATTTCCCGCTTTATAAGCCGATTAAATGATGAATAAACGCCCCTGTTAATGAATATCTGGCATGTTGTACTAAAAATCGATGTTTTGCTTTGACAATCCCCTGGTGTTTTGCGAAAACATTCGAGGAAGAAAAAAAACAGTATTCTTATATGCGCATAACCATGCATGTAAATACCATGTTTACCGTGCTAGTGAAATCTACGTATGGCGTGGACAGACGCCATTCGTGATGTCGATAGCTGCCACAAGGCAACGGTCTTCTCACCGTAGACCCAGGCATTGCGCGCCGTGAATCTTCATGATTTCGGTCTATCGTGACGGGTAGCGACTCTGAACAGTGATGTTTCAGGGTCAGACAGGAGTAGGGAAGGAATACAGAGAGACAATAATAATGGTAGATAGCAAGAAGCGCCCTGGCAAAGATCTCGACCGTATCGATCGTAACATTCTTAATGAGTTGCAAAAGGATGGGCGTATTTCTAACGTCGAGCTTTCTAAACGTGTGGGACTTTCCCCAACGCCGTGCCTTGAGCGTGTGCGTCGGCTGGAAAGACAAGGGTTTATTCAGGGCTATACGGCGCTGCTGAACCCCCATTATCTGGATGCATCACTTCTGGTATTCGTTGAGATTACTCTGAATCGTGGCGCACCGGATGTGTTTGAACAATTCAATACCGCTGTACAAAAACTTGAAGAAATTCAGGAGTGTCATTTAGTATCCGGTGATTTCGACTACCTGTTGAAAACACGCGTGCCGGATATGTCTGCTTACCGTAAGTTACTGGGGGAAACCCTGCTGCGTCTGCCTGGCGTCAATGACACACGGACATACGTTGTTATGGAAGAAGTCAAGCAGAGTAATCGTCTGGTTATTAAGACGCGCTAACACGGAACAGGTGCAAAATCGGCGTATTTTGATTACACTCCTGTTAATCCATACAGCAACAGTACTGGGGTAACCTGGTACTGTTGTCCGTTTTAGCATCGGGCAGGAAAAGCCTGTAACCTGGAGAGCCTTTCTTGAGCCAGGAATACACTGAAGACAAAGAAGTCACATTGACAAAGTTAAGTAGCGGCCGCCGTCTTCTGGAGGCGTTGCTGATCCTTATTGTCCTGTTTGCCGTCTGGTTGATGGCTGCCTTACTAAGCTTTAACCCTTCGGACCCCAGCTGGTCGCAAACGGCCTGGCATGAACCTATCCATAATTTAGGTGGGATGCCCGGTGCGTGGTTGGCAGATACGCTGTTCTTTATTTTTGGCGTGATGGCTTACACCATTCCCGTCATTATTGTCGGCGGTTGTTGGTTTGCCTGGCGTCATCAGTCCAGCGACGAATACATTGATTATTTTGCCGTTTCGCTACGCATCATTGGCGTTTTGGCGCTCATCCTTACCTCCTGTGGTCTGGCGGCAATCAACGCTGACGATATCTGGTATTTTGCCTCCGGTGGCGTCATTGGCAGCTTACTAAGCACTACGCTACAACCACTGCTACACAGTAGCGGGGGAACTATTGCGCTGCTCTGCGTTTGGGCAGCGGGCCTGACGCTGTTCACCGGTTGGTCATGGGTGACCATTGCTGAAAAACTCGGCGGCTGGATTTTAAATATTCTTACCTTCGCCAGTAATCGTACCCGTCGCGATGATACCTGGGTCGATGAAGATGAGTATGAAGACGACGAAGAGTATGAAGATGAAAATCACGGCAAACAGCATGAATCACGCCGTGCCCGTATTCTTCGCGGCGCGCTAGCGCGTCGTAAACGGTTGGCGGAAAAATTCATTAATCCGATGGGGCGGCAAACAGATGCTGCGCTGTTCTCCGGTAAGCGGATGGATGATGAAGAAGAGATTACCTACACTGCACGCGGTGTGGCTGCTGACCCTGACGACGTCCTGTTTTCGGGCAATCGTGCAACGCAGCCAGAATATGACGAATACGATCCATTATTAAACGGTGCGCCAATTACCGAACCTGTTGCTGTAGCAGCTGCTGCTACCACGGCGACACAAAGCTGGGCTGCACCGGTTGAACCTGTGACTCAGACGCCGCCAGTTGCCTCTGTTGATGTTCCACCTACGCAACCTACAGTAGCCTGGCAGCCTGTACCGGGGCCGCAAACGGGAGAACCGGTTATTGCACCTGCACCGGAAGGTTACCCACACCAGTCACAATATGCGCAGCCTGCAGTGCAATATAATGAGCCGCTGCAACAACCTGTACAGCCACAGCAGCCGTATTATGCGCCTGCGGCTGAACAACCTGTGCAACAACCTTACTACGCTCCTGCGGCGGAACAACCTGTTCAGCAACCGTATTACGCCCCTGCGCCAGAACAACCGGTGGCAGGTAACGCCTGGCAAGCCGAAGAGCAGCAATCCACTTTTGCTCCACAGTCTACATACCAGACGGAGCAAACTTATCAGCAGCCAGCTGCTCAGGAGCCGTTGTACCAACAGCCGCAACCCGTTGAACAGCAGCCTGTTGTGGAGCCTGAACCCGTTGTAGAAGAGACAAAACCCACGCGTCCGCCGCTTTACTATTTTGAAGAAGTGGAAGAGAAGCGAGCCCGTGAACGTGAACAACTTGCGGCCTGGTATCAACCGATTCCAGAACCGGTTAAAGAACCGGAACCGATCAAATCTTCGCTGAAAGCACCTTCTGTTGCAGCAGTACCTCCAGTAGAAGCCGCTGCCGCTGTTTCTCCGCTGGCATCTGGTGTGAAAAAAGCGACACTGGCGACGGGGGCTGCCGCAACCGTTGCCGCGCCAGTCTTCAGTCTGGCAAATAGCGGTGGACCGCGTCCGCAGGTCAAAGAGGGGATTGGCCCGCAGTTGCCACGACCGAAACGCATCCGCGTGCCAACTCGTCGTGAACTGGCGTCTTACGGTATTAAGCTGCCCTCACAGCGTGCGGCAGAAGAAAAAGCCCGCGAAGCCCAGCGTAATCAGTACGATTCTGGCGATCAGTACAACGATGATGAAATCGATGCGATGCAGCAGGATGAACTGGCACGTCAGTTCGCCCAGACGCAGCAGCAACGCTATGGCGAACAGTATCAACATGATGTGCCCGTGAACACAGAAGATGCAGATGCTGCGGCAGAGGCAGAACTGGCTCGTCAGTTTGCTCAAACTCAACAACAACGTTATTCCGGCGAACAACCGGCTGGGGCGAATCCGTTCTCGCTGGATGATTTTGAATTTTCGCCAATGAAAGCGTTGCTGGATGATGGTCCACACGAACCGCTGTTTACGCCAATTGTTGAACCTGTACAGCAGCCGCAACAACCGGTAGCACCGCAGCAGCAATATCAGCAGCCGCAACAACCGGTAGCACCGCAGCCGCAGTATCAGCAGCCGCAACAACCGGTTGCACCGCAGCCGCAGTATCAGCAGCCGCAATATCAACAGCCGCAACAACCGGTTGCACCGCAGCAGCAATATCAGCAGCCACAACAGCCGGTTACACAGCAGCCGCAGTATCAGCAGCCGCAACAGCCGGTTGTACCACAGCCGCAGGATACCCTGCTTCATCCGCTGTTGATGCGTAATGGCGACAGCCGTCCGTTGCATAAACCGACGACGCCACTGCCTTCTCTGGATTTGCTGACACCGCCGCCGAGCGAAGTGGAGCCGGTAGATACCTTTGCGCTTGAACAAATGGCGCGCCTGGTAGAAGCGCGTCTGGCTGATTTCCGTATTAAAGCCGATGTTGTCAATTACTCTCCGGGGCCAGTTATCACTCGCTTTGAATTGAACCTGGCACCGGGCGTAAAAGCAGCGCGCATTTCTAACTTGTCACGTGACCTTGCCCGTTCACTTTCGACGGTGGCGGTGCGTGTCGTTGAAGTTATTCCTGGCAAACCCTATGTAGGTCTGGAGTTACCGAATAAAAAACGACAAACCGTTTATCTGCGCGAAGTTTTGGATAACGCCAAATTCCGCGATAATCCGTCGCCATTAACCGTGGTGCTGGGTAAAGATATCGCCGGTGAGCCGGTGGTTGCCGATCTGGCGAAAATGCCGCACTTGTTGGTTGCGGGGACTACCGGTTCCGGTAAGTCTGTCGGGGTGAATGCGATGATCCTGAGCATGCTTTATAAAGCACAGCCAGAAGATGTACGTTTCATCATGATCGACCCGAAAATGCTGGAGCTTTCGGTTTATGAAGGCATTCCGCACCTGTTAACGGAAGTTGTTACTGATATGAAAGATGCCGCCAACGCGCTGCGCTGGTGTGTTAACGAGATGGAGCGTCGTTATAAACTGATGTCTGCGCTGGGTGTGCGTAATCTGGCGGGTTATAACGAAAAAATTGCTGAAGCCGATCGCATGATGCGTCCGATTCCAGACCCGTACTGGAAGCCGGGTGATAGTATGGATGCGCAGCATCCGGTGCTGAAAAAAGAACCATACATTGTGGTGTTGGTGGACGAATTTGCCGACCTGATGATGACGGTAGGTAAAAAAGTGGAAGAGCTGATAGCACGTCTGGCGCAAAAAGCCCGTGCCGCGGGTATCCACCTCGTACTGGCAACGCAGCGTCCATCGGTTGATGTTATTACTGGTCTGATTAAAGCGAATATTCCGACCCGTATCGCCTTTACCGTATCCAGTAAGATTGACTCACGTACCATTCTTGATCAGGCTGGTGCGGAATCACTGCTGGGTATGGGGGATATGCTCTACTCTGGGCCGAACTCCACGTTGCCGGTACGTGTCCATGGTGCTTTTGTTCGCGATCAGGAAGTTCATGCCGTGGTGCAGGACTGGAAAGCGCGTGGTCGCCCACAGTATGTTGATGGCATCACCTCCGACAGTGAAAGCGAAGGTGGCGTGGGCGGTTTCGATGGCGCTGAAGAACTGGATCCGTTGTTCGATCAGGCGGTGCAGTTTGTCACTGAAAAACGCAAAGCGTCAATTTCTGGCGTACAGCGTCAGTTCCGCATTGGTTATAACCGTGCAGCGCGTATTATCGAACAGATGGAAGCGCAGGGGATTGTCAGCGAACAGGGGCACAACGGTAATCGTGAAGTGCTGGCCCCACCGCCATTTGACTAATTAATGCAACGTAGACCGGATAAGACGCGATAGCGTCGCATCCGGTATTCTATCAACTGAAAATTCAGTATTTTCTTCTTTCCTCAAGCTGATTATTAGCCTGGAATAGAGAGTAGAGGGAACTCCCGATTGGGAGTGACGTAATTTGAGGAATAATGATGAAAAAAATTGCCATCACCTGTGCATTACTCTCAAGCTTAGTAGCAAGCAGCGTTTGGGCTGATGCCGCAAGCGATCTTAAAAGCCGCCTGGATAAAGTCAGCAGCTTCCACGCCAGCTTCACACAGAAAGTGACTGACGGTAGCGGCGCGGCGGTGCAGGAAGGTCAGGGCGATCTGTGGGTGAAACGTCCAAACTTATTCAACTGGCATATGACTCAACCTGATGAAAGCATTCTGGTTTCTGACGGTAAAACACTGTGGTTCTATAACCCGTTCGTTGAGCAAGCTACGGCAACCTGGCTGAAAGATGCCACCGGTAATACGCCGTTTATGCTGATTGCCCGCAACCAGTCCAGCGACTGGCAGCAGTACAATATCAAACAGAATGGCGATGACTTTGTTCTGACGCCGAAAGCCAGCAATGGCAATCTGAAGCAGTTCACCATTAACGTGGGACGTGATGGCACAATCCATCAGTTTAGCGCGGTGGAGCAGGACGATCAGCGCAGCAGTTATCAGCTGAAATCCCAGCAAAATGGGGCTGTGGATGCAGCGAAATTTACCTTCACCCCGCCGCAAGGCGTCACGGTAGATGATCAACGTAAGTAGAGGCACCTGAGTGAGCAATCTGTCGCTCGATTTTTCGGATAATACTTTTCAACCTCTGGCCGCGCGTATGCGGCCAGAAAATTTAGCACAGTATATCGGCCAGCAACATTTGCTGGCTGCGGGGAAGCCGTTGCCGCGCGCTATCGAAGCCGGGCATCTGCATTCTATGATCCTCTGGGGGCCGCCGGGTACCGGCAAAACAACCCTCGCTGAAGTGATTGCCCGCTATGCGAACGCTGATGTGGAACGTATTTCTGCCGTCACCTCTGGTGTGAAAGAGATTCGCGAGGCGATCGAGCGCGCTCGGCAAAACCGCAATGCAGGTCGCCGCACTATTCTTTTTGTTGACGAAGTTCACCGTTTCAACAAAAGCCAGCAGGATGCATTTCTGCCACATATTGAAGACGGCACCATCACTTTTATTGGCGCAACCACTGAAAACCCGTCGTTTGAGCTTAATTCGGCACTGCTTTCCCGTGCCCGTGTCTATCTGTTGAAATCCCTGAGTACAGAGGATATTGAGCAAGTACTAACTCAGGCGATGGAAGACAAAACCCGTGGCTATGGTGGTCAGGATATTGTTCTGCCAGATGAAACACGACGCGCCATTGCTGAACTGGTGAATGGCGACGCGCGCCGGGCGTTAAATACGCTGGAAATGATGGCGGATATGGCCGAAGTCGATGATAGCGGTAAGCGGGTCCTGAAGCCTGAATTACTGACCGAAATCGCCGGTGAACGTAGCGCCCGCTTTGATAACAAAGGCGATCGCTTTTACGATCTGATTTCCGCACTGCATAAGTCGGTACGTGGTAGCGCACCCGATGCGGCGCTCTACTGGTATGCGCGAATTATTACCGCCGGTGGCGATCCGTTATATGTCGCGCGTCGTTGCCTGGCAATTGCTTCCGAAGATGTCGGCAATGCCGACCCACGGGCGATGCAGGTGGCAATTGCGGCCTGGGATTGCTTTACTCGCGTTGGCCCGGCGGAAGGTGAACGCGCCATTGCTCAGGCGATTGTTTACCTGGCCTGTGCGCCAAAAAGCAACGCTGTCTACACTGCGTTTAAAGCCGCGCTGGCCGATGCTCGCGAACGTCCGGATTATGACGTGCCGGTTCATTTGCGTAATGCGCCGACGAAATTAATGAAGGAAATGGGCTACGGGCAGGAATATCGTTACGCTCATGATGAAGCAAACGCTTATGCTGCCGGTGAGGTTTACTTCCCGCCGGAAATAGCACAAACACGCTATTATTTCCCGACAAACAGGGGCCTTGAAGGCAAGATTGGCGAAAAGCTCGCCTGGCTGGCTGAACAGGATCAAAATAGCCCCATAAAACGCTACCGTTAATGTTATCGTTGCGGTAATGTTGTTAATGTATCCCTGTGGTCGCAGGCTGTGGCCACATCTCCCATTTAATTCGATAAGCACAGGATAAGCATGCTCGATCCCAATCTGCTGCGTAATGAGCCAGACGCAGTCGCTGAAAAACTGGCACGCCGGGGCTTTAAGCTGGATGTAGATAAGCTGGGCGCTCTTGAGGAGCGTCGTAAAGTATTGCAGGTCAAAACGGAAAACCTGCAAGCGGAGCGTAACTCCCGATCGAAATCCATTGGCCAGGCGAAAGCGCGCGGGGAAGATATCGAGCCTTTACGTCTGGAAGTGAACAAACTGGGCGAAGAGCTGGATGCAGCAAAAGCCGAGCTGGATGCTTTACAGGCTGAAATTCGCGATATCGCGCTAACCATCCCTAACCTGCCTGCAGATGAAGTGCCGGTAGGTAAAGACGAAAATGACAACGTTGAAGTCAGTCGCTGGGGCACCCCGCGTGAGTTTGACTTTGAAGTTCGTGACCATGTGACGCTGGGTGAAATGCACTCTGGCCTCGACTTTGCAGCCGCAGTTAAGTTGACTGGTTCCCGCTTTGTGGTAATGAAAGGGCAGATTGCTCGCATGCACCGCGCACTGTCGCAGTTTATGCTGGATCTGCATACCGAACAGCATGGCTACAGTGAGAACTATGTTCCGTACCTGGTTAACCAGGACACGCTGTACGGTACGGGTCAGCTGCCGAAATTTGCTGGCGATCTGTTCCATACTCGTCCGCTGGAAGAAGAAGCAGACACCAGTAACTATGCGCTGATCCCAACGGCAGAAGTTCCGCTGACCAACCTGGTACGCGGTGAAATCATCGATGAAGATGATCTGCCAATTAAGATGACCGCCCACACCCCATGTTTCCGTTCTGAAGCTGGTTCATATGGTCGTGACACTCGTGGTCTGATCCGTATGCACCAGTTCGACAAAGTTGAAATGGTGCAGATCGTGCGCCCGGAAGACTCAATGGCGGCGCTGGAAGAGATGACCGGTCATGCGGAAAAAGTCCTGCAGCTGCTGGGCCTGCCGTACCGTAAAATCATCCTTTGTACCGGCGACATGGGCTTTGGCGCTTGCAAAACTTACGACCTGGAAGTATGGATCCCGGCACAGAACACCTACCGCGAGATCTCTTCCTGCTCCAACGTTTGGGATTTCCAGGCACGTCGTATGCAGGCACGTTGCCGTAGCAAGTCGGACAAGAAAACCCGTCTGGTTCATACCCTGAACGGTTCTGGTCTTGCTGTTGGTCGTACGCTGGTTGCAGTAATGGAAAACTATCAGCAGGCTGATGGTCGTATTGAAGTACCAGAAGTTCTGCGTCCGTATATGAACGGACTGGAATATATTGGCTAATACCCAATTTTTCTGAATCTAAAAAGCGCCTGCGGGCGCTTTTTTTGTCTCCCTTTGATACCGAACAATAATTACTCCTCACTTACAAGTAATACTACTTTCGAGTGAAAATCTACCTATCTCTTTGATTTTCAAATTATTCGATGTATACAAGCCTATATAGCGATCTGCTATAGAAATAATTACACAATACGGTTTGTTACTGGAATCAATCGTGAGCAAGCTTGAGTGAGCCATTATGAAAACGAAAATCCCTGATGCGGTATTGGCTGCTGAGGTGAGTCGCCGTGGTTTGGTAAAAACGACAGCGATCGGCGGCCTGGCAATGGCCAGCAGCGCATTAACATTACCTTTTAGTCGGATTGCGCACGCTGTCGATAGCGCTATTCCAACAAAATCAGACGAAAAGGTTATCTGGAGCGCCTGTACAGTTAACTGTGGTAGTCGCTGCCCGCTACGTATGCACGTAGTGGACGGTGAAATCAAATATGTCGAAACGGACAATACCGGCGATGACAATTACGACGGCCTGCACCAGGTTCGCGCCTGTCTGCGTGGGCGTTCCATGCGTCGCCGTGTCTACAATCCGGACCGCCTGAAATATCCGATGAAACGAGTCGGGGCGCGCGGTGAAGGCAAATTCGAGCGCATTAGCTGGGAAGAAGCCTACGACATCATCGCGACCAAAATGCAGCGCCTGATCAAAGAGTACGGCAACGAGTCTATCTATCTGAACTATGGCACCGGTACGCTGGGCGGCACCATGACCCGCTCGTGGCCGCCGGGAAATACCCTGGTCGCGCGGCTAATGAACTGCTGCGGCGGTTATCTGAACCATTATGGCGACTACTCCTCCGCGCAAATTGCGGAAGGTCTGAACTATACCTACGGCGGCTGGGCAGATGGTAACAGCCCGTCGGATATCGAAAACAGTAAACTGGTAGTGCTGTTTGGTAATAACCCTGGCGAAACGCGAATGAGTGGCGGTGGGGTGACTTACTATCTTGAACAGGCGCGCCAGAAATCTAATGCTCGCATGATCATCATCGATCCGCGCTATACCGACACCGGTGCCGGGCGTGAAGATGAGTGGATCCCTATTCGTCCGGGAACAGATGCCGCACTGGTTAACGGTCTGGCGTATGTCATGATCACCGAAAACCTAGTAGATCAGGAATTCCTCGATAAATATTGCGTTGGCTACGACGAGAAAACCCTGCCAGCCAGTGCGCCGAAAAATGGTCACTATAAAGCTTATATTCTGGGTGAAGGACCCGATGGCGTGGCTAAAACACCGGAATGGGCCTCGCAAATCACCGGTGTTCCGGCAGACAAAATCATCAAACTGGCTCGTGAAATCGGCAGTACCAAACCGGCGTTTATCAGCCAGGGATGGGGCCCGCAGCGTCATGCTAACGGTGAAATCGCAACCCGTGCTATCTCGATGCTGGCGATTCTGACCGGTAACGTTGGTATTAACGGGGGGAACAGCGGCGCGCGCGAAGGTTCATACAGCTTACCGTTTGTCCGTATGCCGACTCTCGAAAACCCGATCCAGACCAGCATTTCTATGTTTATGTGGACCGATGCCATTGAACGTGGCCCGGAAATGACGGCGCTGCGTGATGGTGTGCGCGGGAAAGATAAGCTGGATGTGCCGATCAAAATGATCTGGAACTATGCCGGTAACTGCCTGATTAATCAGCATTCTGAAATCAACCGTACCCATGAAATCCTTCAGGATGATAAGAAGTGCGAGCTGATTGTGGTTATCGACTGCCACATGACCTCATCGGCGAAATATGCTGACATCTTGCTGCCTGACTGCACCGCTTCCGAACAGATGGACTTTGCACTGGATGCATCCTGCGGGAATATGTCTTACGTTATTTTCAATGATCAGGTCATTAAACCGCGCTTTGAATGTAAGACTATCTATGAGATGACCAGCGAACTGGCAAAACGTCTTGGCGTCGAACAACAGTTTACTGAAGGTCGTACTCAGGAAGAGTGGATGCGGCATCTGTATGCCCAGTCGCGGGAAGCGATTCCTGAACTGCCAACGTTTGAAGAGTTCCGTAAGCAGGGGATCTTTAAAAAGCGCGATCCGCAAGGGCATCACGTTGCTTACAAAGCCTTCCGTGAAGATCCGCAGGCTAATCCATTGACCACGCCATCGGGCAAAATTGAGATCTATTCACAGGCGCTGGCTGACATTGCCGCTACCTGGGAATTGCCAGAAGGTGATGTGATCGATCCACTGCCGATCTATACGCCGGGCTTTGAAAGTTATCAGGATCCGCTGAACAAACAGTATCCGCTGCAGCTTACGGGTTTCCACTATAAATCTCGCGTTCACTCAACTTACGGCAACGTTGATGTGCTGAAAGCAGCTTGCCGTCAGGAAATGTGGATCAACCCGCTTGATGCGCAAAAACGCGGTATCAGCAACGGCGATAAAGTCAGGATCTTTAATGATCGTGGTGAGGTTCATATTGAGGCGAAAGTGACGCCACGAATGATGCCGGGTGTGGTCGCACTGGGTGAAGGTGCCTGGTATGACCCGGATACAAAACGTGTCGATAAGGGCGGTTGTATTAACGTACTGACCACTCAACGTCCGTCTCCTCTTGCCAAGGGGAATCCATCACATACGAACCTTGTTCAGGTTGAAAAGGTGTAAGGAGTAACCGATGACAACCCAGTATGGATTTTTTATTGATTCCAGCCGTTGCACCGGTTGCAAAACCTGCGAGCTGGCTTGTAAAGACTACAAAGATTTGACGCCAGAAGTCAGCTTCCGCCGCATTTATGAATATGCTGGTGGCGACTGGCAGGAAGATAACGGTGTCTGGCACCAGAACGTGTTTGCCTACTATCTGTCGATTTCATGTAACCACTGCGAAGATCCGGCTTGTACCAAAGTCTGCCCAAGCGGTGCGATGCATAAACGTGAAGATGGTTTTGTCGTTGTCGATGAAGATGTGTGTATTGGCTGTCGTTACTGCCATATGGCCTGCCCGTATGGCGCACCGCAGTACAACGCAACCAAAGGTCATATGACCAAATGTGATGGTTGCTATGACCGCGTCGCAGAAGGTAAAAAACCGATCTGCGTCGAATCTTGCCCGCTACGGGCGCTGGATTTCGGACCTATCGACGAGCTGCGTAAAAAACACGGCGATCTGGCGGCTGTTGCGCCGTTGCCGCGTGCGCACTTCACCAAACCGAATATTGTGATCAAACCTAACGCCAATAGCCGCCCAACCGGGGATACCACTGGCTATCTGGCAAACCCGAAGGAGGTGTGAGATGGGAAGTGGATGGCATGAATGGCCGCTGATGATCTTCACGGTTTTCGGGCAATGTGTAGCGGGTGGTTTTATCGTTCTGGCTTTGGCGCTGCTCAAAGGCGACCTGCGAGCAGAAGCCCAGCAGCGTGTTATCGCCTGCATGTTGGGTTTATGGGTGCTGATGGGCATTGGCTTTATCGCCTCTATGCTTCATCTTGGTTCACCGATGCGCGCTTTTAACTCGCTCAATCGGGTAGGGGCTTCAGCACTCAGTAACGAAATCGCCAGCGGTTCGATCTTTTTTGCTGTAGGCGGCATCGGCTGGTTGCTGGCAATGCTGAAAAAGCTTTCACCGGCATTGCGTACGCTTTGGCTGGTGGTGACGATGGTTCTTGGCGTAGTCTTTGTCTGGATGATGGTGCGTGTGTATAACAGCATCGATACAGTACCCACCTGGTACAGCATCTGGACACTGATGGGCTTCTTCCTGACGATGTTTATGGGCGGCCCGTTACTGGGTTACCTGTTGCTGAGTCTGGCTGGTGTCGATGGCTGGGCGATGCGTCTGCTGCCAGCCATTTCTGTTCTGGCACTGGTAGTGAGTGGCGTGATGTCAGTGATGCAGGGCGCAGAGCTGGCGACTATTCATAGCTCTGTGCAGCAGGCCGCAGCGCTGGTGCCGGACTATGGTGCGCTGATGTCCTGGCGGATTGTGCTTTTGGCCGTTGCCCTGTGCTTGTGGATTGCACCACAGCTAAAAGGTTATCAGCCTGCGGTTCCGCTACTTTCTGTATCATTCATTCTGCTTCTGGCAGGGGAATTAATCGGTCGTGGCGTATTCTATGGTTTGCATATGACCGTGGGGATGGCTGTCGCAAGTTAATCAGTAACAACCGGGGTTTCGGCCCCGGTTCGCTTTTATTTCTGCTTCGTTAACGTGTCATAACTGGTCATCAAGTTACGATAATCAGGAATGTGGTTAGAGAACAACGTCGCCAGTCCTTCAATATCATTACGCCAGTCGCGATGCAGCTCGCACGCCACGCCGAACCATGTCATCAATTGCGCACCAGCTTGCGACATGCGATCCCATGCCGAATGCCGGGTAATTTCATTAAAGGTCCCTGACGCATCAGTCACGACAAAGACGTCAAACCCTTCTTCAATGGCTGAAAGCGCCGGGAATGCCACGCAAACTTCGGTTACCACACCGGCAATAATTAACTGTTTTTTACCTGTCGCTTTGACAGCTTTTACAAAATCTTCGTTATCCCAGGCGTTAATATTTCCCGGGCGAGCAATGTAAGGTGCATCGGGGAATTGTGCTTTCAGTTCTGGAACTAATGGGCCGTTAGGACCGGTTTCAAAACTGGTGGTAAGAATAGTTGGTAAGTTGAAATACTTAGCCAGGTCACCCAGCGCCAGCACGTTATTTTTAAACTTATCGGGTTCGATATCCCGTACAAGGGAAAGTAAACCAGCCTGGTGATCAACAAGCAAAACGGCAGCATCATTTTTATCAAGACGAACATACGGTTTGGTCATCCTCTTCTCCTTTCGAGAGTCAGTGGTACGTCTAAATCGGTCAGACGTGATGCATTGCTCTGAAAGCATAGACGGGAAATATGAGTTTGCTGTGACCATGAAATTTTTCGACTGAACGAAGCGTATGAAATTTGTGTTAGATCAATAAAAACAATCAGATGAGATTAATCGTCTCTTCAGCATTAGCGTTATGAATGAGTAATATAAATCGATAATACCGCCGCTGCGATATGCGCGTATTTTCACCCATTGACAATGTTTTTGGCGGTGGCATGATGCGCATGAAATTTGAACTTCCTCACGGTTTTAATTCATGTCCACGTATACCCGGCCTGTCATGCTTTTGCTGTCTGGCCTGCTTTTGTTGACTCTGGCGATTGCGGTGTTAAATACACTCGTGCCGCTTTGGCTCGCCCAGGAACACATGTCTACATGGCAGGTAGGCGTTGTCAGCTCATCCTATTTTACCGGCAACCTTGTCGGTACATTGCTGACAGGGTATGTCATTAAACGCATTGGCTTTAACCGTAGCTATTATCTGGCCTCCTTCATTTTTGCCGCTGGCTGTGCCGGCCTTGGCCTGATGATTGGATTCTGGAGTTGGTTGGCGTGGCGTTTTGTCGCGGGCATCGGCTGTGCCATGATTTGGGTGGTTGTTGAGAGTGCGCTGATGTGCAGTGGGACGTCGCGTAACCGCGGGCGGTTGCTTGCTGCGTATATGATGGTTTATTACGTCGGAACGTTTTTAGGCCAGTTACTGGTCAGCAAAGTCTCAACCGAGTTGATGAGTGTATTGCCGTGGGTTACAGGTTTGACGTTGGCAGGAATCTTACCGCTGTTGTTTACGCATGTCCTGAATCAGCAGGCTGAAAACCATGATTCGACGTCAATTACGTCAATGCTAAAACTCCGTCAGGCGCGGCTTGGCGTGAATGGCTGCATTATCTCAGGAATCGTGCTGGGATCTCTATATGGCCTGATGCCGCTGTACCTCAATCACAAAGGGGTGAGCAATGCCAGCATTGGTTTCTGGATGGCGGTACTGGTCAGTGCGGGTATCCTCGGGCAATGGCCGATTGGACGTCTGGCGGATAAGTTTGGTCGACTGCTGGTGTTGCGTGTTCAGGTCTTTGTCGTCATTCTCGGCAGTATTGCGATGCTTAGCCAGGCGGCGATGGCCCCAGCGTTATTCATCCTCGGTGCCGCTGGCTTTACGCTATATCCGGTGGCGATGGCCTGGGCTTGTGAGAAAGTTGAACATCATCAACTGGTAGCGATGAACCAGGCCTTACTGTTGAGCTATACCGTGGGAAGCCTGCTTGGCCCGTCATTTACCGCTATGCTAATGCAGAATTTCTCCGATAATTTATTATTTATCATGATCGCCAGCGTATCGTTTATCTATTTGCTGATGCTGCTTCGTAACGCCGGTCATACGCCGAAACCCGTGGCTCACGTGTAAATGAATTCAAGCAGAGTGTGAACTTACTGTTTCACACTCTGCTTTTCTGTGCACAAAAAAGCGGCAACTTAATAAAGTTGCCGCTTTACGGGGAAATTAGAACATGACCTTATGACCGTACTGCTCAAGAATGCCTTTCACGCGTTCCATGGTCTCTTTCTTCGGTGGTTTAACACCATCGAGTTTGTATTCTTCACCCATTGCCACCCATTTGTGTTTGCCCAGTTCGTGGTAGGGGAGGAGCTCGATTTTCTCAACGTTGCCCATATCACGGGTAAATTCACCAAGGCGATGCGCTGAATCGTCATCGTCAGACCAGCCTGGGACAACAACATAGCGGATCCACACCTTCACATTTTTGTTCGCCAGATATTTAGCGAACTCCAGCGTGCGGTGGTTGGAAACTCCAACCAGATTTTGGTGGATCTCGTCGTTCATCTGTTTGAGATCGAGCATTACCAGGTCGGTTACTTCCAGCAGTTCATCAATCACCGGATCGTAACGACGAACAAAACCGTTGGTGTCCAGACAGGTATGAATGCCTTCTTTTTTGCAGGCGCGGAACCAGTCACGAACAAACTCAGCTTGTAGGATTGCCTCACCGCCGGATGCGGTAACGCCGCCGCCGGAAGCGTTCATAAAGTGGCGATAGGTCACCACTTCCTTCATCAAATCTTCAACGGTAACTTCTTTACCGCCATGCGTATCCCAGGTGTCGCGGTTATGACAATACAGGCAGCGCATCAGGCAGCCCTGGAAAAAGGTGATAAAGCGAATACCCGGGCCGTCTACGGTTCCACAGGATTCAAAGGAGTGAATGCGACCAATAACTGACATTGCGGTGTTTCTCCAGATGTGGCCCATCTGAGGCCGTGTTGGTGCGCAGCTCGAAGGCTACGTCGAGTCTGTTTTGGCAGTCACCTTAAAGTATAGATAGCTGACAAAAAAGGCTCTCGTGCTAAAAAAGGCCCCACTTTCGTGGAGCCTTTATTGTACGCTTTTTACTGTACGATTTCAGTCAAATCTAATTACATAGATTGAGTGAAGGTACGAGTAATAACGTCCTGCTGCTGTTCTTTAGTCAGCGAGTTGAAACGTACTGCGTAGCCAGATACACGGATGGTCAGCTGCGGATATTTTTCCGGGTTTTCCATCGCGTCGAGCAGCATTTCACGGTTCATCACGTTAACGTTCAGGTGCTGACCACCTTCGATGGATGCTTCGTGGTGGAAGTAACCATCCATCAGACCAGCCAGGTTGGTCTTACGAACTTCGTCGTCTTTACCCAGTGCGTTCGGAACGATAGAGAAGGTGTAGGAGATACCATCTTTAGCGTAAGCAAACGGCAGTTTAGCAACGGAAGTCAGAGACGCTACAGCACCTTTCTGGTCACGACCGTGCATCGGGTTAGCACCCGGTCCGAACGGCGCGCCAGCACGACGACCGTCTGGGGTGTTACCAGTTTTCTTACCATACACAACGTTAGAAGTGATGGTCAGAACAGACTGAGTCGGGATAGCGTCACGGTAGGTGTGCAGTTTCTGAATTTTCTTCATGAAACGTTCTACCAGGTCAACAGCCAGGTCATCTACACGCGGATCGTTGTTACCAAACTGCGGGTATTCGCCTTCGATTTCGAAGTCGATAGCCAGACCGTCTTCGTCACGAATCGGTTTAACTTTCGCATATTTGATTGCAGACAGGGAGTCAGCAGCAACGGACAGACCAGCGATACCACACGCCATGGTGCGGATAACGTCACGGTCGTGCAGCGCCATCAGAGAGGCTTCGTAGCTGTACTTGTCGTGCATGTAGTGGATGATGTTCAGTGCAGTGATGTACTGTTTAGCCAGCCAGTCCATGAAGTGATCCATGCGCTCCATCACTTCATCATAGTTCAGGACATCGCCTTTGATCGGTTCAGACTTCGGACCAACCTGCATTTTCAGTTTTTCGTCAACGCCGCCGTTGATTGCGTACAGCATGGTTTTCGCCAGGTTTGCACGCGCACCGAAGAATTGCATTTGTTTACCAACGATCATCGGGCTTACGCAGCAAGCAATAGCGTAGTCATCGTTGTTGAAGTCCGGACGCATCAGGTCATCGTTCTCATACTGCAGAGAAGAGGTGTCGATGGACACTTTAGCGGCGAATTTCTTGAAGTTCAGCGGCAGTTTTTCAGACCACAGAATGGTCATGTTCGGTTCCGGAGACGGACCCATGGTGTACAGGGTGTTCAGGAAACGGAAGCTGTTTTTGGTAACCAGGGTACGACCGTCGAGGCCCATACCACCGATAGATTCGGTTGCCCAGATCGGGTCGCCAGAGAACAGTTCATCGTATTCCGGAGTACGCAGGAAGCGAACCATACGCAGTTTCATGACCAGGTGGTCAACCATTTCCTGCGCTTCTTGTTCGGTGATCTTGCCAGCTTTCAGGTCACGTTCGATGTACACATCCAGGAAGGTGGAGGTACGACCGAAGGACATTGCAGCACCGTTCTGAGACTTAACAGCAGCCAGGTAGCCGAAGTAAGTCCACTGGATAGCTTCCTGAGCGTTGGTAGCCGGACCAGAGATGTCGTAGCCGTATTTCGCAGCCATTTCTTTCATCTGACCCAGAGCGCGGTGCTGTTCAGCGATTTCTTCGCGCAGACGGATAGTCTGTTCCAGGTTTACGCCGTTTTCCAGATCAGCCTGCAGAGAGGTGAACTGTGCAAGTTTGTCTTTCATCAGGTAGTCGATACCGTACAGCGCAACGCGACGGTAGTCACCGATGATACGACCACGGCCATAAGCATCTGGCAGACCGGTCAGAACACCGGATTTACGGCAACGCAGGATGTCCGGAGTGTAAACGTCGAACACGCCCTGGTTGTGAGTTTTACGGTATTCAGTGAAGATTTTTTTGATCATCGGGTCCAGTTCGCGGTTGTACGCTTTGCAGGAACCTTCGATCATTTTGATACCACCGAACGGGATAAGAGCACGTTTCAGCGGAGCTTCAGTCTGCAGACCAACGATTTTCTCAAGCTGCTTGTTGATGTAACCAGCGTCGTGAGAGGTGATGGTGGAAGCAACAGCGGTGTCAAAGTCAACTGGCGCGTGAGTGCGGTTTTCCAGTTTAACGCCTTCCATTACTTTGTCCCACAGGGTGGTGGTCGCTTCAGTAGCGCCAGCCAGGAAGGACTCGTCACCCTCGTACGGAGTGTAGTTTTTCTGAATGAAGTCACGGACGTTTACTTCATTCTGCCAGTCACCTTTGGTAAAACCTTCCCAGGCTGTGGCTAACTTTTCATTAAGCTCGGACATGTAACACCTACCTTCTTAAGTGGATTTTTTATTTACTGCGTACTTCGACAACCATTAATGGTGATCGTTTTCACGCAGGTAAATGACCCAGTATGTCAACCCAACCAACAAACCACCGCCGATAATATTACCGATCGTAACCGGAATCAGGTTATCAGTGATGAAATTCATCACGGTCAGGTGAGAAAAATTTTCCGGTGCAGAACCGACAGCGGTCCAGAATTCCGGAGATGCGAAGTCGCGGATTACAATACCCATCGGGATCATAAACATGTTTGCGATACTGTGCTCAAAACCGCTGGCAACAAACATCGCGACCGGCAGCACCATAATGAACGCTTTGTCCATCAGGCTGCGGCCAGAATAACTCATCCATACTGCCAGACATACCATCAGGTTTGCCAGGATACCAAGACAGACGGCCTCAATAAAAGTATGGTGCACTTTGTGGTCGGCGGTTTGTAGGACGTTTAGTCCCCATTGACCATTTGCGGTCATATACTCGCCGGAAAGCCACATTAAAAGTACAAACAGCAGTGCGCCGACCAGGTTGCCAAAATAAACATTTAGCCAGTTTTTCGCCAACTGACCCCAGGTGATGCGCCCACTCGCCTTGGCAACAACAATCAACACTGTGGAAGTAAAGAGATCGGCTCCGCAGACAACACAAAGAATCAACCCCAGAGAGAAGCAAATGCCGCCAACCAGTTTTGCCATGCCGAAGGGCATTGTACCTGTGCCAGTGGTTGCTGTGATATAGAAGACGAATGCGATTGAGATGAAAACACCGGCGGTAATCGCCAGATAGAAAGTCTTAAGCGGATGTTTCGTTGCTTTATAGACCCCTGCCTCTTCGGCCACTTTGGCCATTGCAGCAGGAAGTAAAAGATCAAAAGGGTTGTCAGCTTTCACACTAACTCTCTCTTTATTAAGTCGGCGACGAGATACTAACAAAGCATTATAGATGAGAAATTGATATAGATCATATCTCGCCTGGCTTATAGGCCCGTAACTCGCATGGTTTTTATGCAAATACGGAGTAAATATTTGATTATCCAAATAAAAATAAATTTTAAAAATTAACAAATGAGTTGAATTTTTTCCGCATCCTCCGCTAAAACAGTTAATTAAAAGGGAGCACCTGGCGAATAAAGTAACAATATCGATCGTATTTATTAAATACAAATTACCGATATTTAACCTTATAATTACAATTATTTTATTAATGCAAATATATGTGAAGCGGGGCATTAAAAAAACGCCCCGTAATATAACTCAGACGAATCATTAAGCCTACATTGCGTAGGCTATTTGATTTTATTTTGCCCAGAATGCTGCTTTGGCGCGTTGCAGCTTTTCGTAGGCCTTCAACAACGACTGATGTGCAGCAAACGCGTGCAGATCGCTATCTACTGGTTGCAAGCCATAAAACGCCGCTTCGCCGCTCATTGCCGCACTGGCGGCTTCCACGGCATCTGCGCCGTACATGCGAACAAACGCATTCAGATATTGCAGCGGCTGGCGATCTTCTTCCTGCGCCAGTAATAACAACGTTTGCAGGCAGCGATAATAATTGGCGCGTTCCGGGCTGAATACTGATGAGTTAAACTCCATCGTCCATTCGGTCCAGACCAGAGCCTGTTCCAGATCGCCACCAGCCAGCGCCAGCATGGCTTTTAATTCACCGATACGCAGAGTGTACCAGCCGTTATCCGACCCGGTCGCCAGACCCAACAGTTCACGCACGCGGGTAAAGTCATCAAAACCTTCTTCATCCAGTTGCTCGATGAGGTTCAGGTAATCTTCCTTTTCCCACTCGCTACCTGGTAGCGAAAGAATCGTTTCACGTAAATGGCTGCCCATACTGTTATTCGCCAGCCACAGATCTTCAGCCGGATAAATATCGGACATGCCAGGCACGATAATACGGCAAGCGTAGACACCCAGATGCTCGTAATCGGCAATATAAACTTCTTTATCTTCCTTTTTGAAGATAGCCATCAGCGTGGCGAACTCTTCTTCCGTGGTGCCGGAGAAGCTCCAGTCAACAAACGGATAATCGGCATCCTGCTTGAACAGGTCCCAGGAGATTAAACCGCTGGAATCGATAAAGTGCGTTTCGAGGTTGGTATGTTCAGCGACTTCTTCATCATCGAAGGTTGGTGGAGTAAACACATCCAGATCTTTCAGGCCACGACCTTGCAGCAGCTCGGTCACGGTACGTTCCAGTGCAACGCCAAAATCAGGATGCGCACCGAATGAGGCAAAGCAGGTACCGTTAGCAGGATTGAACAGTACCACGCAAATCACCGGATACTGGCCGCCAAGCGAACCGTCATAAGCGAAGATCGGGAAACCTTCCGCTTCCAGCGTTTCGATCGCTTCAACTACTGCTGGATAACGTGCCAGCACGTCTGCCGGGATTTCCGGCAAGCTGATGCTTTCAGCAATAATGCGGTTTTTCACGTAACGTTCGAAAACTTCGGACAACCCCTGAACGCGTGCTTCGTTACGGGTATTGCCAGCAGACATACCGTTAGAAACGTACAAGTTACCAATGATATTCATCGGAATATAAATGGTCTGATTGTCGGACTGGCGCGTAAACGGTAGACCGCAAATACCACGATCTTCGTTACCGGATTGCAGGTCAATCAGCATACTACCGGTCAGTTCATTCTCCGGATCGTAAAATGCGCGCAGACGGTCATCGAGCAGCCCTTCTGGTACATCGTCATTTTCGGTCAGTGGGAACCATTTTTCGTTGGGATAATGCACGAATGGGCCGTTGGCGATGGTTTCGCCCAGCCAGAAGTCCGCAAAAAAGTAGTTGGTTGAGAGACGCTCGAAATATTCACCGAGGGCAGAAGCCAGCGCCGCTTTTTTGGTTGCGCCTTTACCGTTGGTAAAACACAGTGCGCACTCTTTGTCGCGAATATGTACAGACCAGACGTTAGGCACCGGATTCAGCCAGGAGGCCTCTTCAATCTGAAAACCGAGGTCTGAAAGTTTTTGCTGGAAGCGTGCGATGGAATCTTCCAGAGCGGCATCTTTGCCGGGGATAAATGTTTGCGTCATGAAAATCACTTTAGTCGTACGGAAAGCGCACAATAATACGGGTTTTATCTCAAAGGCGCTATTACCGCCGCCATGCCGATGAACTGTTGGCTATGCTTTTAGCGGATAAACCACGATAAGAGCATAAAAATGAAGGCGTTCGATCTCCACCGTATGGCATTTGATAAAGTGCCTTTTGATTTCCTTGGCGAAGTTGCACTACGTAGTCTTTATACCTTTGTACTGGTTTTTTTGTTCCTCAAAATGACCGGAAGACGCGGTGTGCGGCAGATGTCGCTGTTTGAAGTGTTAATCATTCTGACACTGGGTTCAGCGGCGGGAGATGTGGCGTTTTATGATGATGTGCCGATGGTCCCGGTACTTATCGTCTTTATTACTCTGGCGTTGTTATACCGCCTGGTAATGTGGTTGATGGCGCACAGTGAAAAACTGGAAGATCTTCTGGAAGGCAAGCCGGTTGTCATTATTGAAGATGGCGAGCTGGCCTGGTCGAAACTCAATAACTCCAACATGACGGAATTTGAGTTCTTTATGGAGCTACGATTGCGCGGTGTAGAGCAGTTGGGGCAGGTACGTCTGGCGATTCTCGAAACCAACGGGCAAATCAGTGTTTATTTCTTTGAAGATGATAAGGTGAAACCGGGGTTACTTATTTTACCCAGTGACTGTACTCAGCGTTACAAAGTGGTGCCGGAGTCGGCGGACTATGCCTGCATCCGTTGCAGTGAAATCATTCATATGAACGCGGGGGAAAAACAATTATGTCCGCGCTGTGCAAATCCAGAATGGACGAAGGCAAGTCGGGCTAAACGGGTGACCTGACAGCCAAAACATCGGTTTTTTGAAAATAATCCGAGAGATTCTTTTGTGTGACGCGTGCCTCATTTTTGCCCTCAACGGTTTTACTCATTGCGATGCGTGTCACTGAATGATAAAACCGATAGCCACAGGAATAATGTATTGCCTGTGGTCGCAATTGATTGACCGCGGGTTAATGGCAACGCAACGTGGTGAGGGGAAATGGCTCAAATCTTCAATTTTAGTTCTGGTCCGGCAATGCTACCGGCAGAGGTGCTTAAACAGGCTCAACAGGAACTGCGCGACTGGAACGGTCTTGGTACGTCGGTGATGGAAGTGAGTCACCGTGGCAAAGAGTTCATTCAGGTTGCAGAGGAAGCCGAGAAGGATTTTCGCGATCTTCTTAACGTCCCCTCCAACTACAAGGTATTGTTCTGCCATGGCGGTGGTCGCGGTCAATTTGCTGCTGTACCGCTGAATATTCTTGGTGATAAAACCACTGCAGATTATGTTGATGCGGGTTACTGGGCAGCAAGTGCTATCAAAGAAGCGAAAAAATACTGCACACCAAATGTGTTTGATGCGAAAGTGACCGTTGATGGTCTTCGCGCAGTTAAGCCAATGAGTGAATGGCAACTCTCTGATAATGCTGCTTATATGCATTACTGCCCGAACGAAACCATTGACGGTATCGCTATCGATGAAACACCAGACTTCGGTAAAGACGTGGTGGTCGCCGCTGACTTCTCTTCAACCATTCTTTCCCGTCCGATTGATGTCAGCCGTTATGGTGTAATTTACGCTGGCGCGCAGAAAAATATCGGCCCGGCTGGCCTGACAATCGTCATCGTTCGTGAAGATTTGCTGGGCAAAGCGAATATCGCCTGCCCATCGATTCTGGATTACTCCATCCTCAACGATAACGATTCCATGTTCAACACGCCGCCGACATTTGCCTGGTACTTATCTGGCCTGGTCTTCAAATGGCTGAAAGCGAACGGCGGTGTGGCTGCAATGGATAAGATCAATCAGCAAAAAGCAGAACTGCTGTATGGGGTGATTGATAACAGCGATTTCTACCGCAATGATGTGGCGAAAGCTAACCGTTCGCGGATGAACGTGCCGTTCCAGTTGGCGGATAGCGCGCTTGATAAATTGTTCCTCGAAGAGTCTTTCGCTGCGGGCTTACATGCGCTGAAAGGTCACCGAGTGGTCGGCGGAATGCGTGCGTCTATTTATAACGCCATGCCGCTGGAAGGTGTTAAAGCACTGACAGACTTCATGGTTGAGTTCGAACGTCGTCACGGCTAATGTCGAAATTTTGCATAATCCCCACAGCCAGCCTGTGGGGTTTTTATTTCTGTTGTAGAGAGTTGAGTTCATGGAATCCCTAACGTTACAACCCATCGCTCGTGTCGATGGCACTATTAATCTGCCCGGTTCCAAGAGCGTTTCTAACCGCGCTTTATTGCTGGCGGCATTAGCACACGGCAAAACAGTATTAACCAATCTGCTGGATAGCGATGACGTGCGCCATATGCTGAATGCATTAACAGCGTTAGGGGTAAGCTATACGCTTTCAGCCGATCGTACGCGTTGCGAAATTATCGGTAACGGTGGTCCATTACACGCAGAAAGTGCCCGGGAGTTGTTCCTCGGTAACGCCGGAACGGCAATGCGTCCGCTGGCGGCAGCACTTTGCCTGGGTAGCAATGATATTGTACTGACCGGTGAACCGCGAATGAAAGAACGCCCGATTGGTCATCTGGTGGATGCGCTGCGCCAGGGCGGGGCGAAGATCACTTACCTGGAACAAGAAAATTATCCGCCATTGCGTTTACAGGGCGGCTTTACTGGCGGCAACGTTGATGTTGATGGCTCCGTTTCCAGCCAGTTCCTCACCGCACTGTTAATGACTGCGCCTCTTGCGCCGGAAGATACGGTGATTCGTATTAAAGGCGATCTGGTTTCTAAACCTTATATCGATATCACCCTCAATCTGATGAAGACGTTTGGTGTTGAAATTGAAAATCAGCACTATCAACAATTTGTCGTAAAAGGGGGGCAGTCTTACCAGTCTCCGGGCACTTATTTGGTTGAAGGCGATGCATCTTCGGCTTCTTATTTCCTGGCAGCAGCAGCAATCAGAGGCGGCACTGTAAAAGTGACCGGCATTGGACGCAACAGTATGCAGGGTGATATTCGCTTTGCTGATGTTCTGGAAAAAATGGGCGCGACCATTTGCTGGGGCGATGATTATATTTCCTGCACGCGTGGTGAACTGAACGCCATTGATATGGATATGAACCATATTCCCGATGCGGCGATGACCATTGCCACCGCGGCGTTATTTGCAAAAGGCACCACCACGCTGCGCAATATCTATAACTGGCGTGTTAAAGAGTCCGATCGCCTGTTTGCGATGGCAACAGAACTGCGTAAAGTCGGTGCGGAAGTCGAAGAGGGGCATGATTTCATTCGCATTACGCCACCGGAAAAACTGAAATTTGCTGAGATCGCCACTTATAATGATCACCGGATGGCGATGTGTTTCTCGCTGGTCGCATTATCAGATACGCCTGTGACGATTCTTGATCCAAAATGTACCGCTAAAACTTTTCCAGACTATTTCGAGCAATTGGCGCGGATAAGTCAACCCGGCTGAATGAATAACGGGCGATAACATAGACAATCCTTTCTTTTCAAAGACGTCGGCACATTGCCGGCGTTTTTTTTCGGACCTTGTGGGGTATTTTTATTAATGGTAGCGTTAATTATCAATGTAACTTGTTGATACATAATGTTTATATATAATTAATCAACGGATGATTCACATGAAGAATACTAAATTATTGCTGGCGATTGCGACCTCTGCAGCCTTACTGACAGGATGTCAGAATACGCACGGTATTAATACCGATTTGGCTATCAGCTCAGGTCTGAATGCTTATAAAGCCGCAACATTAAGCGATGCTGATGCTAAAGCAATCGCCAATCAGGGCTGTGTCGAAATGGACAGCGGCAATAAAGTGGCAAGCAAATCCAGCAAGTACGGGAAACGTCTGGCAAAAATCGCCAAAGCATTGGGTAACAATATTAATGGCACGCCAGTCAACTATAAGGTTTATATGACCAGCGACGTCAACGCATGGGCGATGGCGAACGGTTGTGTTCGTGTCTACAGTGGCCTGATGGACATGATGAACGACAACGAAATTGAAGGCGTTCTGGGCCATGAACTGGGCCACGTCGCGTTGGGTCACTCGCTGGCTGAAATGAAAGCTTCTTATGCGATCGTGGCCGCACGCGATGCCATTTCAGCTACCAGCGGTGTGGCTTCCCAGCTTTCCCGTTCACAATTAGGTGATATCGCAGAAGGCGCTATCAATGCTAAATACTCCCGTGATAAAGAATCCGAAGCAGATGATTTCTCTTTTGATCTGTTGAAGAAACGTGGCATCAGTACCCAGGGGCTGGTTGGTAGCTTTGAAAAACTGGCCAGCCTGGATGGTGGTCGCACCCAGTCCATGTTTGATTCTCACCCACCATCAACAGAGCGTGCGCAACACATCCGTGATCGTATCGCCTCTGGTAAGTAAATCATTGTCATCTTTCGGGCTGGTCTTCTGCCAGCCCGCTATAATTGCGCAATAAATCCCCATCTGAATACAGACAAAACTGGTTTTTGCACACAACGTTAACGATTTGTGGCGTCGGCGCGTATAATGCGCGCGGTTATGTTAACGGTACGCCTGTTTTAAGGAGATAAAGATGACGGCAATTGCCCCGGTTATTACCATTGATGGCCCAAGCGGTGCAGGGAAAGGCACCTTGTGTAAGGCTATGGCGGAAGCGTTGCAATGGCATCTGCTGGATTCGGGTGCAATTTATCGCGTACTGGCACTAGCGGCATTACATCACCATGTTGATGTTGCATCGGAAGATGCGCTGGTGCCGCTGGCATCCCATCTGGATGTACGTTTTGTGTCAACCAACGGTAATCTGGAAGTGATCCTCGAAGGGGAAGATGTCAGCGGCGAAATTCGTACTCAGGAAGTGGCGAATGCTGCTTCACAAGTCGCGGCATTCCCACGCGTTCGTGAAGCATTATTGCGTCGCCAACGCGCGTTTCGCGAATTACCAGGCCTGATTGCCGATGGCCGCGACATGGGAACGGTGGTATTCCCTGATGCGCCAGTGAAAATTTTCCTTGACGCCTCCTCGGAAGAACGTGCGCATCGCCGCATGCTACAGTTGCAGGAGAAGGGCTTTAGTGTTAACTTTGAGCGCCTTTTGGCCGAGATCAAAGAACGCGACGACCGCGATCGTAACCGAGCGGTAGCGCCACTGGTTCCGGCAGCCGATGCTTTAGTGTTGGATTCCACCACCTTAAGCATTGAGCAAGTGATTGAAAAAGCGCTACAATACGCGCGCCAGAAATTGGCTCTCGCATAAGCGACCGAATTTGCAGTACCCCCGTTGCAATGGAATGACAGCGGGTATGTTAAACAACCCCATCCGGCATGGAGCCAGGTGGACGTTAAATATAAACCTGAAGATTAAACATGACTGAATCTTTTGCTCAACTCTTTGAAGAGTCCTTAAAAGAAATCGAAACCCGCCCGGGTTCTATCGTTCGTGGCGTTGTTGTTGCTATCGACAAAGACGTAGTACTGGTTGACGCTGGTCTGAAATCTGAGTCCGCCATCCCGGCTGAGCAGTTCAAAAACGCCCAGGGCGAGCTGGAAATCCAGGTAGGTGACGAAGTTGACGTTGCTCTGGACGCAGTAGAAGACGGCTTCGGTGAAACTCTGCTGTCCCGTGAGAAAGCTAAACGTCACGAAGCCTGGATCACGCTGGAAAAAGCTTACGAAGATGCTGAAACTGTTACCGGTGTTATCAACGGCAAAGTTAAGGGCGGCTTCACTGTTGAGCTGAACGGTATTCGTGCGTTCCTGCCAGGTTCTCTGGTAGACGTTCGTCCGGTGCGTGACACTCTGCACCTGGAAGGCAAAGAGCTTGAATTCAAAGTAATCAAGCTGGATCAGAAGCGCAACAACGTTGTTGTTTCTCGTCGTGCCGTTATCGAATCCGAAAACAGCGCAGAGCGCGATCAGCTGCTGGAAAACCTGCAGGAAGGCATGGAAGTTAAAGGTATCGTTAAGAACCTCACTGACTACGGTGCATTCGTTGATCTGGGCGGCGTTGACGGCCTGCTGCACATCACTGACATGGCCTGGAAACGCGTTAAGCATCCGAGCGAAATCGTCAACGTGGGCGACGAAATCACTGTTAAAGTGCTGAAGTTCGACCGCGAACGTACCCGTGTATCCCTGGGCCTGAAACAGCTGGGCGAAGATCCGTGGGTAGCTATCGCTAAACGTTATCCGGAAGGTACCAAACTGACTGGTCGCGTGACCAACCTGACCGACTACGGTTGCTTCGTTGAAATCGAAGAAGGCGTTGAAGGCCTGGTACACGTTTCCGAAATGGATTGGACCAACAAAAACATCCACCCGTCCAAAGTTGTTAACGTTGGCGATGTAGTGGAAGTTATGGTTCTGGATATCGACGAAGAACGTCGTCGTATCTCCCTGGGTCTGAAACAGTGCAAAGCTAACCCGTGGCAGCAGTTCGCGGAAACCCACAACAAGGGCGACCGTGTTGAAGGTAAAATCAAGTCTATCACTGACTTCGGTATCTTCATCGGCCTGGACGGCGGCATCGACGGCCTGGTTCACCTGTCTGACATCTCCTGGAACGTTGCAGGCGAAGAAGCAGTTCGTGAATACAAAAAAGGCGACGAAATCGCTGCAGTTGTTCTGCAGGTTGACGCAGAACGTGAACGTATCTCCCTGGGCGTTAAACAGCTCGCAGAAGATCCGTTCAACAACTGGGTTGCTCTGAACAAGAAAGGCGCTATCGTAACCGGTAAAGTAACTGCAGTTGACGCTAAAGGCGCAACCGTAGAACTGGCTGACGGCGTTGAAGGTTACCTGCGTGCTTCTGAAGCATCCCGTGACCGCGTTGAAGACGCTACCCTGGTTCTGAGCGTTGGCGACGAAGTTGAAGCTAAATTCACCGGCGTTGATCGTAAAAACCGCGCAATCAGCCTGTCTGTTCGTGCGAAAGACGAAGCTGACGAGAAAGATGCAATCGCAACTGTTAACAAACAGGAAGATGCAAACTTCTCCAACAACGCAATGGCTGAAGCTTTCAAAGCAGCTAAAGGCGAGTAATTCTCTGACTCTTCGGGATTTTTATTCCGAAGTTTGTTGAGTTTACTTGACAGATTGCAGGTTTCGTCCTGTAATCAAGCACTAAGGGCGGCTACGGCCGCCCTTAATCAATGCAGCAACAGCAGCCGCTTAATTTGCCTTTAAGGAACCGGAGGAATCATGACCAAGTCAGAATTGATAGAAAGACTTGCCACCCAGCAATCGCACATTCCCGCCAAGACGGTTGAAGATGCAGTAAAAGAGATGCTGGAGCATATGGCCTCGACTCTTGCGCAGGGCGAGCGTATTGAAATCCGCGGTTTCGGCAGTTTCTCTTTGCACTACCGCGCACCACGTACCGGACGTAATCCGAAGACTGGCGATAAAGTAGAACTGGAAGGAAAATACGTTCCTCACTTTAAACCAGGTAAAGAACTGCGCGATCGCGCCAATATTTACGGTTAAGTTTTTACTCAAACTTGAACGCGAGAAAAGCACCTGTCGGGTGCTTTTTTCATTTCTCTAATCTGGAACTGGAAGCTGCCTCGCAGAGTTTTGAGCAGTTTTCACCCTATCGTTAAATTCTTCTGAACGTGCCTCGGGGAACGCAAAACTCCCACCAGACAACCGTTCAACAAAGTTGCACACTTTCTATAAACAGGGAGGGTGCATGAAAATAACGACAGTCGGCGTATGCATAATTTGCGGAATTTTTCCGTTGCTGATTTTGCCCCAATTGCCTGGGACAGTAACCCTTGCGTTTCTGACTCTCTTCGCCTGTGTACTGGCATTTATCCCTGTTAAAACCGTCCGTTATATCGTGCTGACGTTGCTGTTTTTCGTTTGGGGCATATTAGCAGCAAAGCAAATTTTGTGGGCAGGAGAAACCTTAACTGGCGCGACGCAGGATGCAATTGTTGAGATCATTGCTACTGACGGCATGACCACTCATTACGGTCAAATTACTCATCTACAAGGTCGACGTATATTCCCTGCGCCAGGCCTCGTACTGTATGGCGAATATCTTCCGCAAGCGGTTTGTGCCGGACAAGTATGGTCAATGAAACTCAAAGTTCGTGCAGTTCATGGTCAACTTAATGATGGCGGCTTTGATAGCCAGCGTTATGCCATTGCCCAGCATCAACCGCTCACCGGCCGTTTTCTGCAGGCAAGTGTCATTGAACCGAATTGTAGCCTGCGTGCACAGTATCTGGCGTCACTACAAACAACGCTGCAACCCTATATGTGGAACGCGGTTATTCTTGGATTAGGTATGGGGGAACGGTTATCCGTCTCCAAAGAAATCAAAAATATCATGCGTGATACTGGAACGGCGCATTTAATGGCGATATCAGGATTGCACATCGCTTTTGCGGCGTTGCTGGCTGCAGGACTCATTCGCGGTGGGCAAGTTTTTCTGCCTGGGTGCTGGATCCACTGGCAAATGCCATTAATTGGTGGAATCTGCTGTGCTGCTTTTTATGCCTGGCTTACGGGAATGCAACCTCCTGCATTGCGTACCGTGGTGGCGCTTGCCATTTGGGGAATGCTTAAGTTAAGTGGACGACAATGGAGTGGCTGGGATGTATGGATATGTTGTCTGGCGGCAATTTTGCTGATGGATCCTGTTGCCATTCTCTCGCAAAGTTTATGGCTATCTGCCGCTGCGGTCGCGGCACTGATTTTTTGGTATCAGTGGTTTCCCTGTCCGGAGTGGCAGCTGCCGCCGGTATTGCGCGCGGTTGTTTCCCTCATCCATCTGCAACTGGGAATCACCCTCCTGCTTATGCCCGTGCAAATTGTCATATTTCATGGCATTAGTCTGACCTCGTTTATTGCAAATCTTTTTGCAATTCCCCTGGTGACATTTATCACGGTTCCGTTGATTCTCGCCGCGATGGTTGTGCATTTAAGCGGGCCGTTTATTCTGGAACAAGGGTTATGGTTTCTTGCCGACCGGTCTTTGGCTTTACTTTTCTGGGGGTTAAAGAGTTTGCCGGAAGGGTGGATCAACATTGCTGAACGTTGGCAATGGCTAACATTTTCCCCATGGTTCTTACTGGTGGTATGGCGATTAAACGCCTGGCGAACGTTGCCAGCAATGTGTGTGGCTGTAGGCTTGCTGATGTGCTTGCCGCTGTGGCAAAAACCTCGACCTGACGAGTGGCAAGTGTACATGCTTGATGTCGGGCAAGGGCTGGCAATGGTCATTGCGCGAAACGGCAAAGCGATTCTCTATGACACGGGACTGGCCTGGCCCGAAGGGGATAGTGGGCAACAACTGATTATCCCCTGGCTCCACTGGCATAATCTTGAACCGGAAGGCGTTATTTTGAGTCATGAACATCTGGATCACCGGGGAGGGCTGGACTCAATATTGCACACATGGCCGATGTTATGGATCCGAAGTCCGTTAAACTGGGAACATCATCAGCCCTGTGTGCGTGGCGAAGCGTGGCAATGGCAAGGATTGCGTTTCAGCGCGCACTGGCCTTTACAAGGTAGCAACGATAAAGGAAATAACCATTCCTGTGTGGTTAAGATTGATGACGGGACGAATAGCATTCTTCTAACCGGTGATATTGAAGCCCCCGCTGAACAAAAGATGCTAAGCCGTTACTGGCAGCAAATGCAGGCAACATTACTTCAGGTACCTCACCATGGCAGTAATACCTCATCATCGTTGCCATTAATTCAGCGAGTGAATGGAAAAGTGGCACTCGCATCGGCATCGCGCTATAACGCATGGCGACTGCCCTCAAGCAAAGTTAAACATCGCTATCAACAACAGGGTTATAAGTGGCTTGATACTCCACATCAGGGTCAAATAACGGTCAATTTTTCAGCGCAAGGCTGGCGGATTAGCAGCCTCAGAGAGCAAATTTTACCTCGTTGGTATCATCAGTGGTTTGGCGTGCCAGTGGATAACGGGTAGAATATGCGGCTATTTCAACAAATGCTGGTTTTTTGAATGCATAACGACAAAGATCTCTCTACGTGGCAGACGTTCCGCCGACTGTGGCCAACCATTGCGCCTTTTAAAGCGGGTCTGATCGTGGCGGGCGTAGCGTTAATCCTCAACGCAGCCAGCGATACCTTCATGTTATCGCTCCTTAAGCCACTTCTTGATGATGGCTTTGGTAAAACAGATCGCTCCGTGCTGATGTGGATGCCGCTGGTGGTGATCGGGCTGATGATTTTACGTGGTATCACCAGCTATATCTCCAGCTACTGTATCTCCTGGGTATCAGGAAAGGTGGTAATGACTATGCGTCGCCGCCTGTTTGGTCACATGATGGGAATGCCGGTTTCATTCTTTGACAAACAGTCAACGGGTACGCTGTTGTCACGTATCACCTACGATTCCGAACAGGTCGCTTCTTCTTCTTCCGGCGCACTGATTACTGTTGTGCGTGAAGGTGCGTCGATCATCGGCCTGTTCATCATGATGTTCTATTACAGTTGGCAACTGTCGATCATTTTGATTGTGCTGGCACCGATTGTTTCGATTGCGATTCGCGTTGTATCGAAGCGTTTTCGCAACATCAGTAAAAACATGCAGAACACCATGGGGCAGGTGACCACCAGCGCCGAACAAATGCTGAAAGGCCATAAAGAAGTATTGATTTTCGGTGGTCAGGAAGTGGAAACGAAACGCTTCGATAAAGTCAGCAACCGAATGCGTCTTCAGGGGATGAAAATGGTTTCAGCCTCTTCTATCTCTGATCCGATCATTCAGCTGATCGCCTCTTTGGCGCTGGCGTTTGTTCTGTATGCGGCAAGCTTCCCAAGTGTCATGGATAGCCTGACTGCCGGTACGATTACCGTTGTTTTCTCTTCAATGATTGCACTTATGCGTCCGCTGAAATCGCTGACCAACGTTAACGCCCAGTTCCAGCGTGGTATGGCGGCTTGTCAGACGCTGTTTACCATTCTGGACAGTGAGCAGGAGAAAGACGAAGGTAAGCGCGTGATCGAGCGTGCGACTGGCGACGTGGAATTTCGCAATGTCACCTTTACTTATCCAGGACGTGACGTGCCCGCATTGCGTAACATCAACCTGAAAATTCCGGCAGGGAAGACGGTTGCTCTGGTTGGACGATCTGGTTCAGGTAAATCAACCATCGCCAGCCTAATCACACGTTTTTACGATATTGATGAAGGCGAAATCCTGATGGATGGTCACGATCTGCGCGAGTATACCCTGGCGTCGTTACGTAACCAGGTTGCTCTGGTGTCGCAGAATGTCCATCTGTTTAACGATACGGTTGCCAACAACATTGCTTACGCAAGGACTGAACAGTACAGCCGTGAGCAAATTGAAGAAGCTGCGCGTATGGCCTACGCCATGGACTTCATCAATAAGATGGATAACGGTCTCGATACAGTCATTGGTGAAAACGGCGTGCTGCTCTCTGGCGGTCAGCGTCAGCGTATTGCTATCGCTCGAGCCTTGTTGCGTGATAGCCCGATACTGATTCTGGACGAAGCTACCTCGGCGTTGGATACCGAATCCGAACGTGCGATTCAGGCGGCACTGGATGAGTTGCAGAAAAACCGTACCTCTCTGGTGATTGCCCACCGCTTGTCTACCATTGAAAAGGCAGACGAAATCGTGGTTGTCGAGGATGGTGTCATTGTGGAACGCGGTACGCATAACGATTTGCTTGAGCACCGTGGCGTTTACGCGCAACTTCACAAAATGCAGTTTGGCCAATGATCGAAAAAATCTGGTCTGGTGAATCCCCTTTATGGTGGCTATTGCTGCCACTCTCCTGGTTGTATGGCCTGGTGAGTGGCGCGATCCGTCTTTGCTATAAACTAAAACTGAAGCGCGCCTGGCGTGCCCCCGTACCGGTTGTCGTGGTTGGTAATCTCACCGCAGGCGGCAACGGAAAAACCCCGGTCGTTGTCTGGCTGGTGGAACAGCTGCAACAGCGCGGTATTCGCGTGGGGGTCGTATCGCGGGGATATGGTGGTAAGGCTGAATCTTATCCGCTGTTATTGTCGGCAGATACCACCACAGCACAGGCGGGTGATGAACCTGTGTTGATTTATCAACGCACTGGCGCGCCTGTTGCGGTTTCTCCCGTGCGTTCTGACGCGGTAAAAGCCATTCTGGCGCAACACCCTGATGTGCAGATCATCGTAACCGACGATGGTTTACAGCATTATCGTCTGGCGCGTGATGTGGAAATTGTCGTTATTGATGGTGTGCGTCGCTTTGGCAATGGCTGGTGGTTGCCGGCGGGGCCAATGCGTGAGCGAGCGGGGCGCTTAAAGTCGGTTGATGCGGTAATCGTCAACGGCGGTGTCCCCCGCAGCGGTGAAATCCCCATGCATCTGCTGCCGGGTCAGGCGGTGAATTTACGTACCGGTACGCGTTGTGACGTTGCTCAGCTTGAACATGTGGTGGCGATTGCGGGGATTGGGCATCCGCCGCGCTTTTTTGCCACGCTGAAGATGTGCGGCGTACAACCGGAAAAATGTGTACCGCTGGCCGATCATCAGTCTTTGAATCATGCGGATGTCAGCGCGTTGGTAAGCGCCGGACAAACGCTGGTAATGACTGAAAAAGATGCGGTGAAATGCCGGGCCTTTGCAGAAGAAAATTGGTGGTATTTGCCTGTAGACGCACAGCTTTCAGGTGATGAACCAGCGAAACTGCTTGCGCAACTAACCTCGCTGGCTTCTGGCCACTAGTTACGCCGCGGCAGCGTTCGATTGATGGAGTCATGAATGTCGCTGCCGCACCTCTCCCTTGCTGATGCGCGTAATCTTCACCTTGCCGCGCAAGGCCTGTTAAACAAACCCCGCCGTCGAGCGTCGTTGGAGGATATTCCGGCAACGATCTCCCGCATGTCCTTGCTGCAAATCGATACCATCAATATTGTTGTCCGTAGCCCATATCTGGTGCTTTTCAGCCGTCTGGGAGATTATCCTGCGCAGTGGCTGGATGAGTCTCTGGCGCGTGGAGAATTAATGGAATACTGGGCGCATGAAGCCTGCTTTATGCCGCGTAGCGATTTTCGTCTTATTCGCCACCGCATGCTGGCACCTGAAAAAATGGGCTGGAAATATAAAGACGCCTGGATGCAGGAACATGCGGCGGAAATTGCACTGTTAATTCAGCATATTCATGATAAGGGGCCGGTACGTTCAGCCGATTTTGAGCATCCTCGTAAAGGGGCGAGCGGCTGGTGGGAGTGGAAGCCGCATAAACGACATCTGGAAGGTTTATTTACTGCCGGAAAGGTGATGGTGATTGAACGGCGCAACTTCCAGCGCGTTTATGATTTAACTCACCGTGTCATGCCTGAGTGGAATGATGAGCGCGATCTCGTTTCGCAAGCAGAAGCAGAAATCATCATGCTGGATAACAGTGCGCGTAGCCTGGGAATATTTCGCGAACAGTGGCTGGCAGATTACTACCGGCTAAAACGTCCGGCACTGGCGGCGTGGCGTGAAGCGAGGGCTGAACAGCAGCAAATCATTGCTGTGCATGTTGAAAAATTGGGTAATCTTTGGCTGCATGCTGATTTGCTGCCGCTACTCGAGCGTGCGCTCGCCGGAAAGCTCACTGCAACGCACAGCGCGGTACTTTCGCCTTTTGATCCTGTTGTCTGGGATCGCAAACGCGCGGAGCAGCTTTTTGATTTTAGCTACCGGCTGGAGTGCTATATCCCAGCGCCGAAACGCCAGTATGGCTATTTTGTTCTGCCGTTATTACATCGTGGGCAATTAGTTGGGCGAATGGATGCCAAAATGCATCGCCAGACAGGCATCCTTGAAGTTATCTCTCTGTGGTTACAGGAAGGCATTAAACCGACGACAACGCTGCAAAAAGGGTTACGTCAGGCGATTACTGATTTCGCTAACTGGCAGCAGGCAACGCGGGTGACATTAGGACGCTGCTCGCAAGGCCTCTTTACTGATTGTCGCGCCGGCTGGGAAATAGACCCCGTCGCATAAATGATTATGATAAGATTTATGCATTCATAACCCGATCCATCTGGAGGAACTATGGATCATCGTCTGCTTGAAATCATTGCCTGCCCGGTTTGCAACGGAAAACTTTGGTATAACCAGGAAAAACAAGAGCTTATTTGCAAACTGGACAACCTGGCTTTCCCGCTGCGCGATGGCATTCCAGTGTTGCTGGAAACGGAAGCCCGCGTGTTGACTGCTGATGAGAGTAAATCATGAGTTTTGTGGTCATTATTCCCGCGCGTTACGCGTCCACGCGTCTGCCCGGTAAACCATTGGTTGATATTAACGGCAAACCCATGATTGTTCATGTTCTTGAACGCGCGCGCGAATCAGGTGCCGAGCGCATCATCGTGGCAACCGATCATGAGGATGTTGCCCGCGCTGTTGAAGTCGCTGGCGGCGAAGTATGTATGACGCGCGCCGATCATCAGTCAGGTACAGAACGTCTGGCGGAAGTTGTCGAAAAATGCGCATTCAGCGACGACACGGTGATCGTTAATGTGCAGGGTGATGAACCGATGATCCCTGCGACAATCATTCGTCAGGTTGCTGATAACCTCGCTCAGCGTCAGGTGGGTATGGCGACTCTGGCGGTGCCAATCCACAATGCGGAAGAAGCGTTTAACCCGAATGCGGTGAAAGTGGTTCTCGACGCCGAAGGGTACGCACTGTACTTCTCTCGCGCCACCATTCCGTGGGATCGTGATCGTTTTGCAAAAGACCTTGAAACCGTAGGCGATAACTTCCTGCGTCATCTTGGTATTTATGGCTACCGAGCAGGCTTTATCCGTCGTTATGTTACCTGGCAGCCAAGTCCGTTAGAACATATCGAAATGTTAGAGCAGCTTCGTGTTCTGTGGTACGGCGAAAAAATCCACGTTGCTGTCGCCCAGGAAGTTCCTGGCACAGGTGTGGATACCCCTGAAGATCTCAAGCGCGTTCGCGCCGAAATGCGCTAATTTCACTTCACGACACTCCAGCCAATTTTGGGAGGAGTGTCGTACCGTTACGATTTTCCTCAATTTTTCTTTTCAACAATTGATCTCATTCAGGTGACATCTTTTATATTGGCGCTCATTATGAAAGCAGTAGCTTTTATGAGGGTAATCTGAATGGAACAGCTGCGTGCCGAATTAAGCCATTTACTGGGCGAAAAACTCAGTCGTATTGAGTGCGTCAATGAAAAAGCGGATACGGCGTTGTGGGCTTTGTATGACAGCCAGGGAAACCCAATGCCGTTAATGGCAAGAAGCTTTAGTGCGCCCGGAAAAGCCCGACAACTGGCATGGAAAACCACCATGCTGGCAAGAAGTGGGACTGTCCGTATGCCGACTATTTATGGTGTGATGACGCACGAAGAACACCCCGGCCCCGATGTCCTGCTACTGGAGCGAATGCGTGGTGTTTCGGTGGAGGCACCAGCCCGAACACCAGAACGCTGGGAACAACTCAAAGATCAAATCGTTGAAGCCTTACTGGCCTGGCACCGTCAGGACAGTCGTGGTTGCGTCGGCGCGGTCGACAATACTCAGGAAAATTTCTGGCCCTCATGGTACCGGCAACATGTTGAAGTGCTATGGACCACGCTCAATCAGTTCAATAACACCGGTCTAACGATGCAGGATAAGCGGATCCTGTTTCGCACTCGCGAATGTCTCCCGGCATTATTTGAAGGCTTTAACGACAATTGTGTACTGATTCACGGTAACTTCTGTTTACGTAGCATGCTGAAAGATTCGCGCAGCGATCAGTTACTGGCGATGGTCGGACCGGGACTAATGCTTTGGGCACCGCGAGAATACGAACTGTTCCGACTAATGGATAATTCTCTGGCGGAAGATTTGCTCTGGAGTTATCTGCAACGCGCGCCAGTGGCGGAGTCGTTCATCTGGCGGCGTTGGTTGTATGTGTTATGGGATGAAGTTGCGCAACTGGTTAATACCGGACGATTTAGTCGGCGCAACTTCGATCTGGCATCAAAATCACTCTTGCCGTGGCTCGCCTGACGAACCTTTTAGCCACTGCCAGATGCGGCCAAGCGTTTCATAGCCAACACGATCGCTATGCATCAACCAGACCGGAGAAGGGATTGCCCGTTCCCACGGATTAAGCGGCGAGTCGATGGCCAACTGATTCGCCGGGGCTGGTTGCGGATTTAACCCTTCCTGCTGAAAAAAGATCATCGCCCGCGGCAGATGTGATGCGGAGGTCACCAGCAGGAAAGGTGCGTCACCAATCGCCTGTTTCACTGCTGCAGCTTCTTCTTCGGTATCTTTTGGCAAATCCAGGGTGATAATTTGCTCGCGCGGCACGCCCAGCGATTGCGCAACTCTGGCACCTACTTCCGCTGTGCTCACCGTATTGGTTTTAGCTACGCCTCCCGTAAAGATCAGTTTTGATCCCGGATTTTCGCGCCATAAGCGAATACCTTCATTCAGGCGTGGCAGACTGTTATTGATTAAATTAGAGCTCGGCGCCCACTGCGGGTTCCAGGTATAACCACCTCCGAGCACCACGATATAGTCCACTTTTTGCGAATTATTCCATGTCGGATAAGTGCTTTCGATGGGACGCAACAGGCGGTCGGCTATCGGTTGCAAACTCAATAACAAGAGCGCCAGCCACCCAATGCTAATAAAAATCTTCCCGGTTTTTTGAAAACGGCTAAACCACAGCAGCGCCAGGCCAGCGCCAATAATCAACAACATCAGCGGAAGTGGCAGCAACATATTGCCAATCACTTTTTTCAGTGTAAAAAGCATCCTTTCTGGTTCCTTTTTTGACCATATAGCAAGGGATCGCCAGCGATATTACACCAGACGGGTTCATTCTCGCCGTGGCTGTGACAAAATAGCGTCTTTATCAGAAAACGTCTTAGCCAACCGGTGGAGAAAGCAATGCAGGATCGCAATTTTGATGATATTGCGGAAAAGTTTTCCCGTAACATTTACGGCACCACCAAAGGGCAGCTTCGACAGGCTATTCTGTGGCAGGATCTCGATCGCGTGCTGGCGGAAATGGGCCCGCAAAAACTGCGTGTGCTGGATGCTGGCGGCGGAGAAGGGCAGACCGCAATCAAAATGGCCGAGCGCGGGCATCAGGTCATTTTATGCGATCTTTCTGCGCAGATGATCGACCGCGCAAAACAGGCGGCAGAAGCAAAAGGTGTGAGCGACAACATGCAATTTATACATTGCGCCGCTCAGGATGTTGCTTCGCATTTGGAAACGCCCGTTGATCTGATATTGTTCCATGCGGTGCTCGAGTGGGTGGCCGATCCCCGCAGCGTATTACAGACCCTGTGGTCAGTGTTGCGTCCAGGCGGCGTATTGTCGTTAATGTTCTACAATGCGCATGGTTTGTTGATGCATAACATGGTCGCCGGGAATTTTGATTACGTGCAGGCGGGAATGCCGAAAAAGAAAAAACGGACGCTTTCGCCAGATTATCCACGCGACCCGGCGCAGGTTTATCTGTGGCTGGAAGAAGCTGGTTGGCAAATTCTGGGTAAGACAGGCGTTCGCGTGTTTCATGATTATCTGCGCGAGAAGCACCAGCAGCGCGACTGCTATGAAGCATTACTTGAATTAGAAACGCGTTATTGCCGTCAGGAACCGTATATTACCTTGGGGCGTTATATTCATGTCACCGCGCGCAAACCGCAGAGCAAGGATAAAGTATGAGTGAATTTTCCCAGACAGTCCCCGAACTGGTTGCCTGGGCCAGAAAAAATGACTTCTCCATCTCGCTGCCGGTAGACCGACTCTCTTTTCTGCTGGCGGTTGCCACGCTGAACGGCGAGCGTCTGGATGGTGAGATGAGTGAAGGCGAGCTGGTGGATGCATTCCGCCATGTGAGTGATGCGTTTGAGCAAACCAGCGAAACCATCGGCGTGCGCGCCAACAACGCGATCAACGACATGGTGCGTCAACGTCTGCTGAACCGCTTTACCAGCGAGCAGGCGGAAGGGAACGCAATTTACCGTCTGACGCCGCTCGGCATCGGCATCACTGACTATTACATTCGTCAGCGCGAGTTTTCTACGCTGCGCCTTTCTATGCAATTGTCGATTGTGGCGGGTGAGCTCAAGCGCGCAGCAGATGCCGCCGAAGAGGGCGGTGATGAATTTCACTGGCACCGTAATGTTTATGCGCCACTGAAATATTCGGTAGCAGAAATTTTCGACAGTATCGACCTGACGCAACGTCTGATGGATGAACAGCAGCAGCAGGTGAAGGATGATATCGCCCAGTTGTTGAACAAAGACTGGCGGGCGGCGATTTCCAGCTGTGAATTGTTGCTTTCAGAAACTTCCGGAACGCTGCGTGAATTGCAGGATACGCTGGAAGCGGCAGGCGATAAATTGCAGGCCAACCTGTTACGCATTCAGGATGCGACGATGACCCATGACGACCTGCATTTTGTCGATCGTCTGGTGTTCGATCTTCAGAGCAAACTCGACCGTATTATCAGTTGGGGCCAGCAATCCATCGACTTGTGGATTGGCTACGACCGCCACGTACACAAATTTATTCGTACTGCGATCGATATGGATAAAAACCGCGTCTTTGCTCAGCGGTTACGTCAGTCGGTACAAACCTATTTTGATGAGCCGTGGGCGCTAACTTATGCCAATGCCGATCGTCTGCTGGATATGCGTGACGAAGAGATGGTACTGCGCGATGAAGAAGTGACTGGGGAACTTCCTGAGGATCTGGAGTACGAAGAGTTTAACGAGATCCGCGAACAGCTGGCGGCGATCATCGAAGAACAACTTGCCGTGTACAAAACCAGACAAGTGCCGTTGGATCTTGGTCTGGTGGTACGCGAATATCTGTCACAGTATCCGCGTGCACGTCACTTTGACGTTGCGCGCATTGTTATTGATCAGGCGGTACGTCTTGGCGTAGCGCAAGCAGATTTCACCGGACTGCCAGCGAAATGGCAGCCGATTAATGATTACGGAGCCAAGGTACAGGCGCATGTCATCGACAAATATTGAACAAGTGATGCCGGTTAAGCTGGCGCAGGCGCTGGCGAATCCGTTATTTCCGGCGCTGGATAGCGCCTTACGTTCAGGCCGTCATATTGGCCTCGACGAACTGGATAATCATGCATTCCTGATGGATTTTCAGGAATATCTGGAAGAGTTTTACGCGCGTTATAACGTTGAGCTTATTCGTGCACCGGAAGGGTTCTTCTATCTACGCCCACGTTCCACCACGCTGATCCCTCGTTCCGTCTTGTCGGAACTGGATATGATGGTCGGGAAAATCCTCTGTTATCTCTATCTCAGCCCGGAACGGCTGGCGAATGAGGGGATTTTTACTCAACAGGAACTGTACGACGAACTGCTCACCCTGGCCGATGAAGCGAAACTGCTGAAACTGGTGAACAACCGTTCAACCGGTTCAGACGTTGACCGTCAGAAGTTGCAGGAAAAAGTACGTTCTTCGCTCAACCGTCTGCGTCGTTTAGGCATGGTGTGGTTTATGGGCCACGACAGCAGCAAGTTCCGCATTACCGAATCGGTGTTCCGCTTCGGAGCCGATGTGCGTGCTGGCGACGATCCCCGTGAAGCACAGCGTCGCCTGATTCGTGATGGTGAAGCAATGCCGATTGAAAATCATCTGCAACTCAACGATGAAACCGAAGAGAGTCAGCCAGATAGCGGAGAGGAAGAATAATGATTGAACGCGGTAAATTTCGCTCACTGACGCTGATTAACTGGAACGGCTTTTTTGCCCGAACTTTTGACCTTGACGAGCTGGTCACGACGCTTTCTGGCGGTAACGGGGCGGGTAAATCCACCACCATGGCGGCGTTCGTTACGGCGCTTATCCCCGACCTGACCCTGCTGCATTTCCGTAACACTACGGAAGCCGGGGCCACCAGCGGTTCGCGCGATAAAGGTCTGCACGGTAAGCTGAAAGCGGGTGTCTGTTATTCGATGCTCGACACCATTAACTCGCGCCACCAGCGTGTAGTGGTCGGTGTGCGTCTGCAACAGGTTGCCGGACGCGATCGTAAAGTGGATATCAAACCATTTGCCATTCAGGGCCTGCCGATGTCGGTGCAGCCGACACAACTGGTGACCGAAACTCTGAACGAACGCCAGGCGCGCGTGCTGCCGCTTAACGAGCTGAAAGACAAGCTCGAGGCGATGGAAGGCGTGCAGTTTAAACAGTTCAACTCCATTACCGATTACCACTCGCTGATGTTCGAGCTGGGCATCATCGCGCGTCGTCTGCGCTCAGCGTCTGACCGTAGTAAATTCTATCGTCTGATCGAAGCCTCGCTGTATGGCGGGATCTCCAGCGCCATTACTCGTTCTCTGCGCGACTACCTGTTGCCGGAAAACAGTGGGGTGCGGAAAGCGTTCCAGGACATGGAAGCGGCGCTGCGTGAAAACCGCATGACGCTGGAAGCGATTCGTGTCACCCAGTCGGACCGTGACCTGTTTAAGCATCTGATCAGCGAAGCCACCAACTACGTGGCGGCGGACTACATGCGTCACGCCAACGAGCGCCGTGTTCATCTCGATAAGGCCCTGGAGTTTCGTCGCGAGCTACATACTTCGCGTCAGCAACTGGCGGCTGAGCAGTACAAACACGTCGACATGGCGCGAGAGCTGGCTGAGCACAACGGTGCCGAAGGCGATCTGGAAGCGGATTATCAGGCGGCCAGCGATCACCTGAACCTGGTGCAAACCGCACTGCGTCAGCAGGAGAAGATCGAACGCTACGAAGCGGATCTCGATGAGCTGCAGATCCGTCTGGAAGAGCAAAACGAAGTGGTGGCAGAAGCCATCGAACGCCAGGAAGAGAACGAGGCTCGTGCGGAAGCTGCCGAACTGGAAGTGGACGAGCTGAAAAGCCAGCTTGCTGACTACCAGCAGGCGCTGGACGTCCAGCAAACGCGCGCGATCCAGTATAACCAGGCGATTGCTGCGCTTAATCGTGCCAAAGAACTGTGCCATCTGCCGGACTTAACCGCCGACAGCGCTGCCGAATGGCTGGAAACCTTCCAGGCGAAAGAGCTGGAAGCGACCGAAAAAATGCTCTCTCTTGAGCAGAAAATGAGCATGGCGCAAACCGCGCACAGCCAGTTTGAGCAGGCTTATCAGCTGGTGGTGGCAATCAACGGCCCGCTGGCGCGTAACGAGGCGTGGGATGTCGCTCGCGAACTATTGCGCGAAGGGGTCGATCAGCGTCACCTGGCAGAGCAGGTTCAGCCGTTGCGGATGCGCTTAAGCGAACTGGAACAGCGTCTGCGTGAGCAGCAAGAAGCTGAGCGTCTGCTGGCAGATTTCTGCAAACGTCAGGGCAAGAATTTTGATATTGATGAACTGGAAGCTCTGCATCAGGAGCTGGAAGCACGCATTGCCTCTCTTTCCGATAGCGTCTCTAACGCCCGAGAAGAGCGGATGGCACTGCGCCAGGAGCAGGAACAGCTGCAGTCTCGCATTCAGAGTTTGATGCAGCGTGCGCCGGTTTGGCTGGCAGCGCAAAACAGTCTCAACCAGTTGAGCGAACAGTGCGGCGAAGAGTTCACCTCCAGCCAGGATGTCACCGAATTTCTGCAACAGTTGCTGGAGCGCGAGCGCGAGGCAATTGTTGAACGCGATGAAGTAGGCGCGCGCAAAAACGCCGTCGATGAAGAGATCGAACGTTTAAGCCAGCCAGGTGGTTCTGAAGATCAGCGTCTGAACGCGCTGGCGGAGCGTTTTGGTGGTGTGCTGCTGTCAGAAATTTATGACGACGTTAGCCTGGAAGATGCGCCGTACTTCTCAGCACTGTATGGCCCGTCACGCCACGCCATCGTGGTGCCAGATCTGTCACAGGTAACCGAACACCTGGAAGGCTTGACCGATTGCCCGGAAGATCTCTATTTGATCGAAGGGGATCCGCAGTCATTCGATGACAGCGTGTTCAGCGTTGATGAGCTGGAAAAAGCGGTGGTGGTGAAAATCGCCGATCGTCAGTGGCGTTATTCACGTTTCCCGGAAGTGCCGCTGTTTGGTCGTGCTGCGCGTGAAAGCCGTATTGAAAGCCTCCATGCCGAGCGGGAAGTGCTTTCCGAACGCTTCGCCACGCTCTCCTTTGATGTACAGAAAACCCAGCGTCTGCATCAGGCGTTCAGCCGCTTTATCGGCAGTCATCTGGCGGTGGCGTTTGAGTCTGACCCGGAAGCAGAAATCCGTCAACTGAACAGCCGTCGCGTCGAACTGGAACGGGCGTTGAGTAATCATGAAAATGATAACCAGCAGCAGCGTATTCAGTTTGAGCAGGCGAAAGAGGGCGTTACGGCGCTGAACCGCATTCTGCCGCGTCTCAACCTGTTGGCTGATGACAGCCTGGCGGATCGCGTCGATGAAATCCGCGAACGTCTGGATGAAGCCCAGGAAGCCGCGCGTTTTGTTCAGCAGTTTGGCAATCAACTGGCGAAACTGGAACCGATCGTTTCGGTATTGCAGAGCGACCCGGAACAGTTCGAACAGTTAAAAGAAGATTACGCGTACTCTCAGCAGATGCAGCGCGATGCCCGTCAGCAGGCGTTTGCCCTGACGGAAGTGGTGCAGCGTCGTGCGCACTTTAGCTACTCTGACTCGGCAGAAATGCTTAGCGGTAACAGCGATCTCAACGAAAAACTGCGTGAACGTCTGGAACAGGCGGAAGCGGAGCGTACCCGCGCTCGTGAAGCGTTGCGCGGACACGCAGCGCAGTTGAATCAGTACAACCAGGTGCTGGCTTCGCTGAAAAGTTCGTATGACACCAAAAAAGAGCTACTTAACGATCTGCAACGTGAATTGCAGGATATCGGCGTGCGTGCTGATAGCGGGGCAGAAGAGCGGGCACGTATTCGCCGTGACGAGTTGCACGCGCAACTGAGCAATAACCGTTCACGACGCAATCAACTGGAAAAAGCGCTTACATTCTGCGAAGCGGAGATGGACAACCTGACCCGTAAACTGCGCAAGCTGGAGCGGGATTACTTTGAGATGCGCGAGCAGGTAGTGACCGCCAAAGCGGGCTGGTGTGCGGTGATGCGCATGGTGAAAGATAATGGCGTTGAGCGTCGCTTACACCGTCGTGAGCTGGCTTATCTCTCCGCTGATGATTTGCGTTCCATGTCGGATAAGGCGTTAGGTGCGCTGCGTCTGGCGGTGGCAGATAACGAACATCTGCGCGACGTGCTGCGGATGTCGGAAGATCCAAAACGTCCGGAACGTAAAATTCAGTTCTTCGTGGCGGTTTATCAGCATCTGCGTGAACGTATTCGTCAGGATATTATTCGTACCGATGATCCGGTGGAAGCTATCGAACAGATGGAGATCGAGCTTAGCCGTCTGACCGAAGAATTAACCTCCCGTGAACAGAAACTGGCGATCAGTTCCCGCAGCGTGGCGAACATCATTCGCAAAACCATTCAGCGCGAGCAGAACCGTATCCGTATGCTCAACCAGGGGTTGCAGAACGTATCGTTTGGCCAGGTGAACAGCGTACGTCTGAACGTGAACGTACGTGAAACGCACGCCATGCTGCTGGATGTGCTCTCTGAACAGCACGAGCAGCATCAGGATCTGTTTAACAGCAACCGCCTGACCTTCTCAGAAGCGCTGGCGAAACTGTATCAACGTCTTAACCCGCAGATTGATATGGGGCAGCGCACGCCGCAGACCATCGGTGAAGAACTGCTGGATTACCGCAACTATCTGGAAATGGAAGTTGAGGTTAACCGTGGTTCCGATGGCTGGTTGCGTGCAGAGTCTGGTGCATTGTCGACCGGTGAGGCGATTGGTACCGGTATGTCGATTCTGGTGATGGTGGTACAAAGCTGGGAAGATGAATCTCGCCGCCTGCGCGGTAAAGATATCTCTCCTTGCCGCCTGCTGTTCCTCGATGAAGCAGCGCGACTGGATGCTCGTTCTATCGCCACGCTGTTTGAATTGTGTGAACGTTTGCAAATGCAGCTCATCATCGCAGCGCCGGAAAATATCAGTCCGGAAAAAGGCACCACCTATAAACTGGTGCGTAAAGTCTTCCAGAATACCGAACACGTTCACGTCGTCGGCCTGCGAGGATTTGCGCCGCAACTCCCTGAAACGCTTCCAGGAAGTGACGAAGCGCCTTCCCAGGCGAGTTAAAATGAAGGCGGCAGCAATGCCGCCTTTTCTTTTTCCGAAAACTCCGTTTCTGCACTAAAAAAGTGGCACATTACGGCGCGCTTTTCTTTAAACTTCTTTACATTAGGTTATGTAAAAACGTATCGGCGTTTATATACTGAAGATAAGCCTGATGAGTAACAGGCTTGCTCGTCATACTTTCGTGAGTATTGGCGTTGTACAGGCAAGTCGTAAAATAACAGCCTGGCTATTCAGAGTATGATAAAAACAGGGGGCAAGGGATGTTGCTTAATATGATGTGTGGTCGTCGGCTGTCGGCAATCAGTTTGTGCCTGGCCGTAACATTCGCTCCACTGTTCAATGCGCAGGCCGATGAGCCTGAAGTAATCCCTGGCGACAGCCCGGTGGCTGTCAGTGAACAGGGCGAGGCACTGCCGCAGGCGCAAGCCACGGCAATAATGGCGGGGATCCAGCCATTGCCTGAAGGTGCGGCAGAAAAAGCCCGCACGCAAATCGAATCTCAATTACCCGCAGGTTACAAGCCGGTTTATCTTAACCAGCTTCAACTGTTGTATGCCGCACGCGATATGCAACCCATGTGGGAAAACCGTGATGCTGTTAAAGCCTTCCAGCAACAGCTGGCAGAGGTGGCGATTGCCGGTTTCCAGCCGCAGTTTAATAAATGGGTAGAGTTACTGACCGATCCTGGTGTTAACGGGATGACACGCGACGTGGTGCTCTCTGATGCGATGATGGGCTATCTCCATTTCATTGCAAATATTCCGGTCAAAGGCACTCGCTGGCTATATAGCAGTAAACCTTATGCGCTTTCAACGCCGCCGCTTTCGGTGATTAACCAATGGCAGCTGGCGCTGGATAAAGGTCAATTGCCGACGTTTGTTGTAGGATTGGCACCGCAGCATCCGCAATATGCGGCGATGCATGAATCGTTACTGGCCTTACTCAGTGACACCAAACCGTGGCCCCAACTGACCGGCAAAGCAACGTTGCGCCCAGGACAGTGGAGTAACGACGTACCGGCGTTGCGCGAAATATTGCAACGTACAGGCATGTTGGACGGGGGACCGAAAATTACGCTACCTGGCGATGACACGCCAACTGACGCGGTAGTCAGCCCATCCGCTGTTACTATTGAAACAGCAGAAACTAAGCCGATGGACAAGCAAACTACGTCTCGTAGTAAACCTGCGCCTGTCGTTCGTGCCGCCTACGATAATGAACTGGTGGAAGCCGTTAAACGTTTTCAGGCATGGCAAGGATTGGGGGCAGATGGTGCTATTGGCCCGGCAACGCGTGACTGGTTAAACGTAACGCCCGCCCAGCGTGCTGGCGTGTTGGCACTCAACATCCAGCGATTGCGCTTGCTGCCAACAGAGCTTTCTACCGGGATCATGGTTAACATTCCGGCCTATTCGCTGGTCTACTATCAGAACGGCAATCAGGTGCTGGATTCGCGAGTCATTGTCGGTCGCCCCGATCGCAAAACGCCAATGATGAGCAGTGCCCTTAACAACGTAGTGGTAAACCCGCCGTGGAACGTCCCACCAACTCTGGCACGCAAAGATATTCTGCCGAAAGTGCGCAACGATCCGGGATATCTCGAAAGCCATGGCTATACGGTGATGCGCGGCTGGAACAACAGAGAAGCGATTGACCCATGGCAGGTTGACTGGTCTACAATCACGGCCTCGAATTTACCGTTCCGCTTCCAGCAGGCTCCAGGCCCACGGAACTCGCTGGGGCGCTATAAATTCAATATGCCGAGTTCAGAGGCCATTTATTTGCATGACACGCCGAACCACAATCTGTTCAAGCGTGATACACGCGCATTGAGCTCAGGCTGTGTACGAGTGAATAAAGCTTCCGATCTGGCGAATATGCTGTTGCAGGATGCAGGCTGGAATGACAAACGTATTTCTGATGCGCTGAAGCAGGGCGATACGCGTTACGTCAATATTCGGCAGTCGATTCCGGTGAATCTCTACTATCTGACGGCCTTTGTTGGTGCAGATGGTCGTACCCAGTATCGTACAGATATTTACAATTATGATCTGCCTGCGCGATCCAGCTCGCAAATCGTATCGAAAGCGGAACAATTAATCAGGTAAATGAAGCAGTTCGGGGAAATCAGTTGTCGTAATAATTAGCATGATCGGGGGCGATTCTCTGCAGCCCCCGTCACTGCTGGGGTTGAGTCATCTTGACGTCTGCTTTACGGGCGGTTAAGGTGCCTCTTGTGCGCCAGAAGTGCATATAAACGATAACATTGACCTGTAGACTTGATTATCATGGACAAATTCGACGCTAATCGCCGCAAACTGCTGGCGCTTGGTGGCGTTGCACTCGGTGCCGCCATCCTGCCGACCCCGGCGTTTGCAACACTCTCTACCCCACGCCCGCGCATTTTGACACTCAATAATCTTCATACCGGAGAGTCAATCAAAGCGGAGTTTTTCGATGGCAGAGGCTATATTCAGGAAGAATTGGCAAAACTTAACCATTTTTTCCGCGATTACCGCGCGAACAAAATAAAGTCCATCGACCCAGGATTATTCGACCAGTTGTATCGCCTGCAAGGGTTGTTAGGCACCCGCAAACCGGTGCAACTCATTTCCGGTTATCGTTCCATTGATACCAACAATGAACTACGCGCCCGCAGCCGTGGAGTAGCGAAGAAAAGCTATCACACTAAAGGCCAGGCGATGGATTTCCACATTGAAGGTATCGCGTTAAGCAATATTCGCAAAGCCGCGTTATCTATGCGCGCAGGTGGTGTAGGATATTACCCACGTAGTAACTTTGTGCATATTGATACCGGGCCAGCACGGCACTGGTAGTAATCGCTTAACGAAACAGGGGCAGTATGAACTATCGTATTATTCCGGTCACCGCATTCTCCCAGAACTGTTCATTGATCTGGTGTGAACAAACCCGTCTGGCCGCACTGGTCGATCCTGGCGGCGATGCGGAAAAAATCAAACAGGAAGTTGATGCCAGCGGCCTGACACTGATGCAGATCCTGCTGACTCATGGTCATCTGGACCACGTTGGCGCAGCGGCGGAACTGGCGCAACATTACGGCGTGCCGGTTTTTGGCCCGGAAAAAGAAGATGAGTTCTGGCTGCAAGGCTTGCCTGCGCAAAGTCGTATGTTTGGTCTGGAAGAGTGCCAGCCGCTGACGCCAGATCGTTGGCTGAACGAAGGCGATACCATCAGCATAGGGAATGTGACTTTACAGGTGTTACATTGCCCTGGGCATACGCCGGGTCATGTCGTGTTTTTTGATGATCGGGCAAAGCTGCTGATTTCTGGCGACGTTATTTTCAAAGGTGGAGTAGGGCGCAGTGACTTCCCGCGTGGCGATCATAATCAACTGATTTCTTCAATCAAAGATAAATTGCTGCCACTGGGGGATGACGTGACATTTATTCCGGGTCACGGACCATTATCCACACTTGGTTATGAGCGCCTGCATAATCCCTTCCTGCAAGACGAAATGCCCGTCTGGTAAAGGTGCATAAAAAAGCCCGCTTTCAAGCGGGCTTCATCGGTTTTAACGCTTACAGCACTGCCACAATCGCTTCGCACAGCGGCGCCATGTTATCTGGTGTCATCCCAGCTACGTTTACGCGACCAGAAGCAACAGCATATACGCCAAACTCTTCGCGCAGACGCAGCACTTGTTCTTTTGTCAGGCCACTGAAGGAGAACATGCCGTTCTGTTTGATGATAAAGCTGAAGTCGCGATTTGCGCCTTTTTCCTGCAGCGTATTGACGAACAACTGACGCATACGCTGAATACGCTGGCGCATATCAGTCAGTTCTTGTTCCCAAATCGCACGTAACGCATCGTTGCTCAGGATGGTGGCAACAACAGAAGCGCCGTGTGCTGGTGGGTTAGAGTAGTTAGCACGAATCGCCGCTTTCATTTGGCTGAATGCGCGTTCAACAGTTTCACTGTCAGCAGCAACCAGAGTACAAGCGCCAACACGCTCGTTGTACAGGCCAAAGTTTTTAGAGTAGGAACTGGCAACAATCAGCTCCTTATGCAGAGCCGCGAAAGCGCGCAGTCCTTCAGCATCTTCTTCCAGACCACGGGCAAAACCCTGGTAAGCGAAGTCAAACAGCGGTAACCAGCCTTTCTCAACGGAGAGTTGTGCCAGTGTCTGCCATTGTTCCAGCGTAGGGTCGATGCCGGTTGGGTTATGGCAGCAGCCATGGAACAGCACTACGTCGCCAGCCTGAGCTTCGTTCAGGCTGTTAATCAGTGCATCGAAGTCAAGAGTGTGATTTTCCGCATCATAATAAGCGTATTCACGAACTTCCAGACCTGCAGAGTTAAAGACGCTCTTATGGTTCGGCCAGCTTGGGTTGCTCACCCACACACGCTTAACGCTGGTATTTTTTGCCAGGAAATCGGCAGCCACGCGTAGTGCGCCAGTGCCACCCGGAGTCTGTGCCGTGCGAGCACGTTTGTCATTGATCAGGGCGCTACCTTTACCAAACAGCAGTTCCTGAGTGCAGCGACCAAATTCAGGGAGGCCGTCAATGCCGAGGTAATTTTTGGTGGTTTCATTTTCGAGCAGATACTGTTCAGCCTTTTTCACGCTGGTCAGTACCGGGGTTTTACCCGTCTCATCTTTATAGACACCAATCCCGAGGTTAATTTTGCCGGGACGTTCATCGGCACGAAACAGATCGGCCAGGCCCAGAATCGGGTCGGCAGGAGCGGCGGTAATGTTCTCAAACATGACGAGGTTCCATTATGGTTACAGAAGGGAAGTCCGCTATCAGGGTAACGGGAGATTTACAAAATTCCAACTATTACTGATGAAAACGCAGGCTGTTTTTGCAAGACGTGAGATTGCTCTGGAAGGCATAAAAAAAACAGGACCAAAGTCCTGTTTTTTCGGCATTTAACAAAGAGGTGTGCTATTAGAACTGGTAAACGATACCCACAGCAACGGTGTCGTCAGAACCTACGCCCAGTTTGTTGTCAGAATCGATCTGGTTGATGATGTAGTCAACATAGGTGGACATGTTTTTGTTGAAATAGTAGGTTGCGCCCACTTCAAAGTAGTTCACCAGATCAACATCACCGATACCTTCTACGTCTTTCGCTTTAGATTTGGTGTAAGCGATGGACGGACGCAGACCGAAATCAAACTGGTATTGCGCAACTAACAGAACGTCTTGCGTTTTGTTGGCGAAGCCGCTGGTGTTTGTAAATTTATTAGTGATCGGCGTAGCGTTACGGGTTTCACCGTAGTTCGCTGCCAGGTAGATGTTGTTCGCGTCATACTTCAGACCAGTAGCCCACTGTTCAGCTTTTTTGCCTTTGCCAAGGGAAGACTCTTCCTGCAGGTTGGTACGGTCAGCGGCACCATAAGCACCAACGATACCAAAGCCTTCGTATTCGTAGCTGATAGAACCGCCAACACCGTCGCCGTTAGAGCGGCGTGCAGTGTCACGCTCGTTTTTACCCAGGTACTGAACAGCGAAGTTCAGACCATCAACCAGACCAAAGAAGTTGGAGTTACGATAGGTAGCAACGCCGCCAACACGACCAACGAAGAAATCATCGCTGTATGCAGTATCACCACCAAATTCTGGCAGCATATCGGTGTAACCCAGTGCATCATAAACCACACCGTAGTTACGGCCGTAATCGAAAGAACCAACGTCAGCGTATTTAAGACCCGCGAATGCCAGACGCGTTTTGTTACCAGTTTGAGCGTCAGCGCCCTCAGAGTTGTTACCCTGGAAGTTATATTCCCACTGACCATAACCGGTCAGATCGGAATTGATTTGAGTTTCCCCTTTAAAACCAAGACGGGCATAGGTCATGTCGCCATTGCCACCGTAACTGTTTTCACCGTTACCCTTGGAGAAATAATGCAGACCGACAGCTTTACCGTACAGATCTACTTTGTTGCCATCTTTGTTATAGATTTCTGCAGCGTTTGCAGTACCTGCTACTAACAGAGCAGGGACGATCACTGCCAGAATATTGCGCTTCATCATTATTTATTACCCTCATGGTTTTTTTTATGACACCTGCCACTGCCGTCAATAAGTTCTGTCAATAAAAATTTACGGAACTATTGATGAGAGTTTGGTGTCTTTATGTGTCTGCAGGCATCTTTCCATTCAAACTAACGTTTCGCTACCGTGAAAGTGCTACAAAGATAAAGATTTAGTTTCAAAAAGAAAAAGTATGTGACAAAAAGTAAAAATTAAGGAACTTTGTGAACACCGTCATATTTCCATAGAAGCGTGATGATATTTACAGCAATTTTTATCTATTTATATGATTTTCTTATATTTAAATTAACTAAACGGAAATTTTGTTTCTGATGGAAACTTTATCGACCAGGCACAAAATCTTCTTTCAGACATCCAGAATGCCAAAAATTTGTATGAAAATTGTGCTATCAGCTAAGAAAAAACTAATCCGCAATAAGAATGCAGATTATTTTTTGTGCGTAAATGTTGCAGCGTAATATTCCGTAACAGGATGATCGTTATGGCGGGGTTGCAAATAGATTGCTTGACTTAACAAACAGATAACTTGACAGAAAGGATAAAAAAAGAGCCAGCGGGCGCTGGCTCTTGAAGACGCTAAATTAGAAGCTGGCGTTACGCGGAGTACGTGGGAACGGAATAACATCACGTACGTTTTGCACGCCAGTTACGTAAGCAATCAGGCGTTCAAAACCAAGACCGAAACCTGAATGCGGAACAGTACCGTAGCGACGCAGATCGCGATACCACCAGTAATCTTCTTTGTTCAGGCCCATTTCAAGCATACGCTCGTCCAGCACGTCCAGACGTTCTTCACGCTGGGAGCCACCAATGATCTCACCGATGCCCGGAGCCAGAACGTCCATAGCCGCAACGGTTTTACCGTCTTCGTTAAGGCGCATATAGAACGCTTTAATATCTTTCGGATAGTTTTTAACCACTACTGGTGCTTTAAAGTGTTCTTCCGCCAGATAACGCTCATGCTCAGAAGAGAGATCGACGCCCCAGTAAACCGGGTTTTCAAACTTCCTGCCGCAGTTTTCGAGAATGGTCACTGCGTCGGTGTAATCCACCTGCGCGAAATCGGCCTCAATGAAGCGTTCCAGACGTGAAACGGCATCTTTATCTACGCGTTCAGCGAAGAATTTCATGTCGTCAGCGCGTTCTTCGAGAACCGCTTTGAAGACATATTTCAGCATGGCTTCAGCCAGACCTGCGATATCGTTCAGGTTAGCAAACGCCACTTCCGGCTCCAGCATCCAGAATTCCGCCAGGTGACGGCTGGTGTTGGAGTTTTCAGCACGGAAAGTCGGGCCGAAGGTATAAATTTTGGACAATGCGCAAGCGTAGGTTTCGCCGTTCAACTGGCCAGATACGGTCAGGAAAGACTCTTTACCAAAGAAGTCTTTGTCGAAATCCACTTTGCCCTGATCGTTACGCGGCAGGTTTTCCAGATCCAGCGTAGAAACACGGAACATTTCGCCTGCACCTTCGGTATCAGATGCGGTAATCAGTGGCGTTGAAACCCAGAAGAATCCCTGCTCGTTAAAGAAGCGATGCAGCGCCTGCGCCAGCGTATGGCGAACGCGCGCGACGGCACCAATCAGGTTTGTGCGCGGACGCAGGTGAGCGACTTCACGCAGATACTCAATGCTGTGGCGTTTTGCCGCCATCGGGTAAGTGTCTGGATCTTCAACCCAACCAGCAACTTCAACCTTGCTGGCCTGAATTTCAAATTGTTGTCCCTGGCCCGGCGACGCCACGACTTTACCCGTCACAATGACCGAGCAGCCGGTGGTCAGACGCAGGACGTCTTCATTGTAATTGGGCAGAGAATTATTGATGACAGCCTGTACAGGATCAAAGCAGGAACCGTCATAAACGGCGAGGAAGGAGATGCCAGCTTTTGAATCTCGGCGGGTACGTACCCATCCGCGCACGGTGACTTCGCTGTCAACGGCTACGCGGCCCTGGAGTACGTCGGCTACAGGCACAACGCTCATAATATTCTCTCTGTTAATAGTCGGAAAAAATAAACACTTGTCCACCCGTAAATGGGGGGATACCTATGTTACCTGGCATCTGCAATCAGACAAGCAGAATTCGCAAATGCAGCGAAAGATTTCGGAATTAAAGGTAAAAAAAGGGAGCCGATTAGCTCCCTGATGATATTAACTGGCTTTTTTAATATGCGGAAGGTCGAACGCTTTGCGCAGCGCCCGAACAAACGCTTTATCGTGGCAGATAGTTTTGCCAGGGCTGTCAGAAAGTTTCGCCACCGGTTTACCGTTACACTCTACCAACTTAATGACAATATTCAGGGGTTTTACCTGGGGGATATCGCAGGTCAGGCGAGTCCCAATACCAAAACTTAATTGCACGCGGGAAGAGAAGTGGCGGTATAGCTCAACCGCTTTGCGTAAATCCAGATTGTCAGAGAAAACCAGCGTTTTACTCTGTGGATCAATTCCCAGCTTTTCATAATGTGCAATGGCTTTTTCACCCCATTCAACCGGGTCGCCAGAGTCATGGCGCAGGCCCTGATAGCGACTGGCGAACTCGACACCGAAATCACGCAGGAAAGCATCCATAGTGATGCAGTCGGTTAATGCAATGCCAAGTTGGTCGGGATACTCTTCCAGCCAGGCAGCAAGTGCAGCTCGCTGGCTGTTGGCTAGATCCGGGCTGATTTGCTGATGCGCCTGGAACCATTCGTGTGCCTGTGTTCCCATCGGCGTGAGGGAAAGCCGACGCGCCAGATCGTAGTTGCTGGTGCCCACGAACCAGGATTCCTGGTGCAGACGTTTCACGATGGTTTCTTGTACTTCGCGAGAAAAACGGCGGCGGGTGCCAAAATCCATCAGATGGAAGCGCGACATATCAAGACCGGCGGTTAATGCCGAGAAGTCGACTAATTTGTTTTCCAGCGTGTCGAGGGCTTGCGCAACGTCGGCCTGCGGTGAGCGATAGCGATGTACCATTTCACTGATAACCGCCAGCAAAGGAACTTCCCAGAGGATGACTTCACGCCACGGGCCGCTTAAACGAATATCCAGCTTGCCATTATCGTTGGACACGGTGACTTGTTCCGGGTTAAAGCGGAACTCGCGTAGCCAGTTAAGATAGTCGGCCTTAAAGAAAGGCAGGGCAGAGAGCCACTGATATTCATCATCCTGCAGGCGCAGGTGCTGCATCGCCTGAACCTGTTCACGAATAGCATCGGCATAAATACCCAGCAGATCGTCACCTCGGCAACGAAACTCCGCCGCGACATGCACATCGTAATAGTGATGAAACACGGCTTGCTGCATATGCAACTTATAAGCATCTGTATCCAGCAACGAGTGCAGAACAGGAGAAGCGAATTGTGTCATAGGTGCGCAGTAGCGTCCTCGTACAGGAGCGTTTAGTACAATAAACATCTTCAGGAACTGCTGGAGTATACCTTGTTTCGCAATTTATTGAACCCCGATCACACCATATGCCACCTTTCTGGTCGATGGCATAACGCGGTGTATGTTATAAAAATGTAGCAATAAAGGCGTTTGTACCTGAAAAGATGAAGATTCTGCATAGCGCGATTTACGCAACAGGAATAGACTGAACACCAGACTCTATAAAAGATGCTAAAGGTTATTTATGACTCAACAGCCACAAGCCAAATACCGTCACGATTATCGTGCGCCGGATTACCAGATTACTGATATTGACTTGACCTTTGACCTGGACGCGCAAAAGACGGTCGTTACCGCGGTCAGCCAGGCTGTCCGTCATGGTGCATCAGATGTTCCGCTTCGTCTCAACGGCGAAGACCTCAAACTGGTTTCTGTTCATATTAATGATGAGCCGTGGACCGCCTGGAAAGAAGAAGAGGGCGCACTGGTCATCAGTAATTTGCCGGAGCGTTTTACGCTTAAGATCGTTAATGAAATTAGCCCGGCGGCGAATACTGCGCTGGAAGGGCTTTATCAGTCAGGCGATGCGCTTTGCACCCAGTGTGAAGCCGAAGGTTTCCGCCATATTACGTATTATCTCGACCGCCCGGATGTGCTGGCGCGTTTTACCACCAAAATTATTGCCGATAAAACCAAATATCCCTTCCTGCTTTCCAATGGTAACCGCGTTGCGCAAGGTGAACTGGAAAATGGACGTCATTGGGTACAGTGGCAGGACCCGTTCCCGAAACCGTGTTACCTGTTTGCGTTGGTGGCTGGTGATTTTGATGTACTGCGCGATACCTTCACTACCCGCTCTGGCCGTGAAGTGGCGCTGGAGTTGTATGTCGATCGTGGCAACCTTGATCGTGCGCCGTGGGCAATGACCTCGCTGAAAAACTCCATGAAATGGGATGAAGAACGCTTCGGCCTGGAGTATGACCTCGACATCTATATGATCGTCGCGGTGGATTTCTTCAATATGGGCGCAATGGAGAATAAGGGGCTGAATATCTTTAACTCCAAATATGTGCTGGCCCGCACCGACACCGCCACCGACAAAGATTACCTCGATATTGAACGCGTTATCGGCCATGAATATTTCCATAACTGGACCGGCAACCGTGTCACCTGCCGCGACTGGTTCCAGCTCAGTCTGAAAGAAGGTTTAACCGTCTTCCGCGATCAGGAATTCAGCTCTGACCTTGGTTCCCGCGCGGTAAACCGTATCAATAATGTGCGCACCATGCGCGGATTGCAGTTTGCAGAAGACGCCAGCCCGATGGCGCACCCAATTCGCCCGGATATGGTCATTGAAATGAACAACTTCTACACCCTGACCGTTTACGAGAAGGGCGCGGAAGTGATTCGTATGATCCACACTCTGCTTGGCGAAGAAAATTTCCAGAAAGGGATGCAGCTCTATTTCGAGCGTCATGATGGTAGCGCAGCGACCTGTGACGATTTTGTGCAGGCGATGGAAGATGCGTCGAATGTCGATCTTTCCCATTTCCGCCGTTGGTACAGCCAGTCCGGCACGCCGGTTGTGACCGTCAAAGACGACTACAATCCGGAAACTGAGCAGTACACCCTGACCATCAGCCAGCGCACGCCAGCTACACCGGATCAGGCAGAAAAACAACCACTGCATATTCCGTTTGCCATCGAACTGTATGACAACGAAGGCAAAGTGATCCCGTTGCAGAAAGGCGGTCATCCGGTGAATTCCGTGCTGAACGTCACCCAGGCGGAACAGACCTTTGTTTTTGATAATGTCTACTTCCAGCCGGTGCCTGCGCTGCTGTGCGAATTCTCTGCGCCAGTGAAACTGGAATATAAGTGGAGCGATCAGCAACTGACCTTCCTGATGCGTCATGCGCGTAATGATTTCTTTCGCTGGGACGCGGCGCAAAGTTTGCTGGCAACCTACATCAAGCTGAACGTCGCCCGTCATCAGCAAGGGCAGCCGTTGTCTCTGCCGGTGCATGTGGCTGACGCTTTCCGCGCGGTGCTGCTCGATGAGAAGATTGATCCGGCGCTGGCGGCAGAAATCCTGACGCTGCCTTCCGTCAATGAAATGGCAGAACTGTTCGATATCATCGACCCGATTGCTATTGCCGAAGTACGCGAAGCACTCACTCGTACTCTGGCGACTGAACTGGCAGATGAGCTGCTGGCTATTTACAACGCGAATTACCAGAGCGAGTACCGTGTTGAGCATGAAGATATTGCAAAACGCACTCTGCGTAATGCCTGCCTGCGCTTCCTCGCTTTTGGTGAAACGCATCTGGCTGACGTGCTGGTGAGCAAGCAGTTCCACGAAGCAAACAATATGACTGATGCGCTGGCGGCGCTTTCTGCGGCGGTTGCTGCACAACTGCCATGCCGTGACGCGCTGATGCAGGAGTACGACGACAAGTGGCATCAGGACGGTCTGGTGATGGATAAATGGTTTATCCTGCAAGCCACCAGCCCGGCGGCGAATGTGCTGGAGACGGTACGTGGTCTGTTGCAGCATCGCGCATTTACCATGAGCAACCCGAACCGCATTCGTTCGTTGATTGGTGCGTTTGCGGGCAGCAACCCGGCAGCGTTCCATGCCGAAGATGGCAGCGGTTACCAGTTCCTGGTGGAAATGCTTACCGACCTCAACAGCCGTAACCCGCAGGTGGCTTCACGCCTGATTGAGCCGCTGATTCGCCTGAAACGTTACGATGCCAAACGTCAGGAGAAAATGCGCGCGGCGCTGGAACAGTTGAAAGGGCTGGAAAATCTCTCTGGCGATCTGTACGAGAAGATCACCAAAGCACTGGCTTGATACTTTTGAGCCAAAATGCTTGACGCGTCTTATCAGGCCTACAAGTCCGTTGAAATTGCTGGTTTTGTAGGCTGGATAAGGCGTTCACGCCGCATCAGGCAGTCGTGCCCAACTGCCTGATGCGACGCTTGACGCGTCTTATCAGGCCTACAATCCCGTTGAAAATGCTGGTTTTGTGCGCCACATCCGGCATATTAACCATGACGTCGAATCGGTTGTTCAGAGTGCCCACGTTGCATCACCCGCTGCAACACTTCCGCTTCCAGCTCTGCTAATCGTACCGACCCTAACCGGCGCGGACGGGGGATATCCACCGTCAAATCCAGACCAATTTTTCCCTCTTCAATTAACAACACCCGGTCAGCCATCGCCACCGCTTCGCTCACATCATGCGTCACCAGCAAAACGGTAAAACCGTGCTTCAGCCAAAGCGACACAATCAAATCCTGCATCTCGAGTCGCGTTAAAGCGTCCAGCGCACCGAGTGGTTCATCAAGCAACAATAAACCTGGTCGATGAATCAGCGCCCTTGCCAGCGCCACACGTTGTTTCTGCCCGCCAGAAAGTGCGGCAGGCCATTCCCCCGCGCGATTCTCCAGTCCTACCGCAGCCAGAGCCTGACGCGCCGCATCGCGCCACTGGCCTTTAAGGCCTAACCCAACGTTATCAATCACCGATTTCCACGGCAGCAGACGCGCGTCCTGAAACATCATTCGCGTATCATCCTGAATCTCAGCCAGCGGTGTGGTGCCCGCTAACACGTCGCCTGCGGTTGGCGTTTCCAGACCTGCCAGCAGGCGCAGCAGAGTACTTTTGCCACCGCCGCTGCGGCCCACCACCGCCACAAACTGACCTGCCGGAATATGTAAATCCAGTTGGTTCAGGACGATATTTTCCGCGTAATGTTTGCTTACTGCATTGAGCAACAATGGTGTGCCCTGGTTCAGACGAGCCGTATTCATACCGTGGCCTCCTTCAAATGATAAGCCGGGTTCCAGCGCAACCAGAGACGTTCTAACAGCTGCGCGCTGACGTCAGCAAGTTTGCCGAGCAGGGCGTAAAGAATAATAGCGACTACCACCACGTCCGTTTGCAGAAACTCCCGCGCATTCATCGCCAGATAACCAATGCCGGAATTGGCAGAAATAGTTTCGGCAACGATCAGCGTCAGCCACATCAGGCCCAACGCAAAACGCACACCGACCATAATTGAGGGCAGGGCACCAGGCAGGATCACATGGATAAACAGCGGTATGCCGGATAATCCATAGCTACGTGCCATCTCCACCAGCCCACGGTCGATATTACGGATGCCATGCCAGGTGTTGATATAAATGGGGAATAGCGTACCGAGCGCCACCAGAAAGATTTTTGCGGATTCATCAATGCCAAACCACAAAATCACCAGCGGGATCAGCGCCAGATGCGGCACGTTGCGCAACATCTGAATGGAGGTATCCAGCAGTCGCTCACCCCAGCGTGACAGCCCGCTAATCAGCCCCAGAATTAATCCCAGCGATCCGCCAATTGAAAAACCAATCAGCGCACGCCAGGAGCTGATCGCCAGATGCTGCCACAATTCGCCGCTGGCAGAGAGCGTCCAGAACGCCATCACCACTCCTTCCGGTGAGGGCAAAATACGCGTCGATAACCAGCCAACCGAGGAGGCCAGTTGCCACACCGCCACGATGCCCACCGGTAAAAACCAGGGGGCAACGCGCAATAACCACTTCTTCACTGGCGTTGCCATCATCGTGTTCCTTAGCTTTGCGCGACGTTACGGGGGATAAAATCATTCGCCACCGCTTCGCCTTGTGGATTCAGCGGTTGTGGCTGGGGAATTTCCGGGATGGCGACATCCAGATGTGGGAACAGTAACTCGCCGACCCGATACGCTTCTTCCAGATGCGGGTAGCCCGAAAGCACAAAACTGTCGATGCCAAGTGCAGCGTATTCGTTGATTCGCGCGGCGACCGTAGGACCATCGCCCACCAGCGCCGTCCCGGCACCGCCGCGCACTAAGCCAACACCCGCCCATAAATTGGGGCTGATCTCCAGATTGTCGCGCTTGCCGTTATGTAGCGCCGCCATTCGCTGTTGTCCTACGGAATCCGTTCGGGCGAATGCGGCCTGTGCTTTGGCGATAGTTTCATCATCAAGACGCGAGATTAACCGCTCGGCGGCCTGCCACGCTTCGTCGTTGGTTTCACGAACAATCACATGCAGACGAACACCGAAACGAATTTTGCGTCCATGCGCGGCAGCTTTCGCCCGCACGTGTTCGATTTTCTCTTTTACCAGTTCCGGTGGTTCGCCCCAGGTAAGGTAGAGATCAACTTGTTCTGCCGCCAGCTCCTGGGCGACATCTGACGATCCGCCAAAGTAAAGCGGAGGATACGGCTGTTGAATCGGCGGGAAGAGCAGTTTGGCTCCGCGTACATGAATATGTTTGCCGTTGAAATCCACAGTCTCGCCAAGCAACAACCGCCGCCAGACCTGGGTAAATTCTGCCGAGGCTTCGTAACGCTCGCTATGATCAAGGAACACGCCGTCGCCTGCCAGTTCTTGTGGATCGCTGCCTGTGACCAGGTTAAACAACGCACGTCCGTTAGAGAGACGGTCAAGCGTGGCGGCCTGACGGGCGGCAACGGTAGGTGAGGTTACGCTGGGGCGCAGGGCGACAAGAAACTTCAGCCGTTGTGTCACCGGGATCATCGACGCCGCCACCAGCCACGCATCTTCACACGATCGCCCCGTCGGGATCAGCACACCGGTATAGCCCAGACGATCCGCCGCTTGCGCAATTTGTTGCAGATAACCGTGATCAACCGGACGTGAACCTTCTTCCGTTCCCAGATAATGCCCGTCACCGTGGGTCGGTAAAAACCAGAACATATTCAGACTCATAATTGTTTTCCTTCCAGTTGAGTGGGCTGCCAGATGCGCTGGCGAATATCGACTTTTTTCGGCACCAGACGGTTTTCATAAAACAGATCTGCCGTTTGCTGCTGTAAGGCGGCAACTTCAGCGCTCAACGGTTTGATGGTGGTGGGAGGACGATGATCCAGATACGAGGCAATAACCGGTGCCGGTAAGCCCATCGTTTTTGCCAGTAAAGCGATGCTTTGTTCGCGCTGGCTGCGGGTTAACGCATCGGCCTCACTAAAGGTTGTCAGCACACCCTGAATAAAAGCGCCGTTTTTTTCTGCATACGGACGAGCTGCCAGATAAAACGATCCAGTTTGATTGAGATCGGTGCCGTCTTTCAGCACCCGCACGCCGCCCTGTAATAATGCAGCGGAGTAGTAGGGATCCCAGATAGCCCAGGCGTCAACGTTACCTTGCTGGAACGCGGCGCGGGCATCGGCAGGCGTCAGGTAAGTGGGCTGAATATCCGTGAATTTAAGCCCGGCCTGGCGAAGGGCTCGCAGTAAAAGATTGTGCGAACTGGAACCTTTCTGAAAGGCAACTTTGTGACCTTTAAGATCGGCTACGGTTTTGATCGGGCTGTTTTCTGCCACCAGAATCACTTCGGCTTTGGGTTTCGGTGGCTCGACGCCCACGTATACCAAATCAGCCCCGGCAGCCTGGGCAAAGATTGGCGGAATATCCCCGGTACTGCCGAGATCGATACTGCCAACGTTTAACGCCTCCAGCATCTGTGGGCCAGCGGGGAACTCCACCCAGGAGATTTTTGTTTGCGGATAGCGTTTTTCCAGTAACTGGTGGCTTTTTGCCAGCACCATACCAATACTGCCTTTTTGATAGCCTATACGTAACGCCTCTGGCGAAGACTCCGCGGCAACAGCAAGTGTAGAGACGCTAAGTAAACCCGCCAGCGCCAGTTTAATGATCTTACGCATGGGCATTACCTCGCAGAGACAGAAGGTCAGGAACCTGAACATCGCGGCGGTGCAACGCCTGCCAGAAAGTTTCTAGCGCGGTATCAAGACGAGTTTGCAGATTTGGCGTGAACTGGGGTTTGTGTTGGTAATCAATTAATTGCGAGTCATCGGCAAACACGCCGTGCAGGATCTCCTGGGCTTTCAGCGTACTTAAAACTGGCTTAAGGGCATAATCGACCGCCAGCAGATGGGCCACGGTGCCGCCTGTCGCCAGCGGCAGCACCACTTTGCCTTGCAACGCACGTTCTGGCAGCAGGTCGAGCAGGGTTTTCAGTGCACCGGAATAGGCGGCTTTATACACAGGCGTGGCGACAATCAGCCCATCGGCCTGTTGCAGCTGTTCGGTGAAGGTCTTGAGTGCCGGACTATCGAAACGAGCATAAAGCAGATCTTCCGGGACGAAGTTTTGCAAATTCCAGTGATAAACCTCTACATCCAGGCCATTTAGTTTTTCCCGCGCATATTCCAGCAAGGAGCTGGAGCGAGAAGGAAAGCGAGGACTACCCGCCAGGGTGATGACACGCATACTCTCTCCTTATAACCAATTGTTCTTGTTTTGTTAACATTGATAACAATTCGGTCAGTCTGACAGAGGGCGTCCGCGAGTCGAAATGATTTATCTGAGGAAGAAAAGCCAAAAAAAGCATAAAAAAAGCGCAATAAGAAAACGTTTGCTATTTATTGCCGCAGGTCAATTCCCTTTTGGTCCGAACTCGCACATAATACGCCCCCGGTTTGCACACCGGGAATCCAGGAGAGTTCATGTACTACCCCTTCGTTCGTAAAGCCCTTTTCCAGCTCGATCCAGAGCGCGCTCATGAGTTTACTTTTCAGCAATTACGCCGTATTACAGGAACGCCGTTTGAAGCACTGGTGCGGCAGAAAGTGCCTGCGAAACCTGTTAACTGCATGGGCCTGACGTTTAAAAATCCGCTTGGTCTGGCAGCCGGTCTTGATAAAGACGGGGAGTGCATTGACGCGTTAGGCGCGATGGGATTTGGATCCATCGAGATCGGTACCGTCACGCCACGTCCCCAGCCAGGTAATGACAAGCCGCGTCTCTTTCGTCTGGTAGATGCCGAAGGTTTGATCAACCGTATGGGCTTTAATAATCTTGGCGTTGATAACCTCGTAGAGAACGTAAAAAAAGCCCATTATGACGGCGTTCTGGGTATTAACATCGGCAAAAATAAAGATACGCCGGTGGAGCAGGGTAAAGATGACTATCTGATTTGTATGGAAAAAATCTATGCCTATGCGGGATATATCGCCATCAATATTTCATCGCCAAATACCCCAGGATTACGCACACTGCAATATGGTGAAGCGCTGGATGATCTCTTAACTGCGATTAAAAATAAACAAAATGATTTGCAAGTGATGCACCATAAATATGTGCCGATCGCAGTGAAGATCGCGCCGGATCTTTCTGAAGAAGAATTGATCCAGGTTGCCGATAGTTTAGTTCGCCATAATATTGATGGCGTTATTGCAACCAATACCACACTCGATCGTTCTCTGGTTCAGGGAATGAAAAATTGTGATCAAACCGGTGGCTTAAGTGGTCGTCCGCTTCAGTTAAAAAGCACCGAAATTATTCGCCGCTTGTCACAGGAATTAAACGGACGCTTGCCGATTATTGGTGTTGGCGGCATTGACTCGGTTATCGCTGCGCGTGAAAAGATTGCTGCGGGTGCCTCACTGGTGCAAATTTATTCTGGTTTTATTTTTAAAGGTCCGCCGCTGATTAAAGAAATCGTTACCCATATCTAATTATTTCTTCAAATTCCTCTTTATAAGATAATCAGGGCTTTATTTTCAGCCCTGGTTGTTTTATATTCATCGCTGTTGCTTATTTAGACATTTTGTACTTTTATTGTTGAGGTTATTAAGCGAAGCGACAATGGATTGTGTCGCTGCGGTTTTATAAGGTTGGGGAGTGGCAGATGCGAATTAAACCAGACGATAACTGGCGTTGGTATTACGATGAAGAGCACGATCGAATGATGCTCGATTTAGCCAATGGTATGCTATTTCGCTCACGTTTTGCGCGCAAAATGTTGACTCCAGATGCCTTTTCTCCCGCAGGTTTTTGCGTTGATGACGCCGCGCTCTATTTCTCTTTTGAAGAAAAGTGCCGCGATTTTAATTTATCTAAAGAACAAAAAGCCGAACTGGTGCTGAATGCACTGGTAGCAATTCGTTATCTCAAACCGCAAATGCCGAAAAGCTGGCATTTTGTATCTCATGGTGAAATGTGGATGCCCATGCCGGGCGATGCGGCCTACGTTTGGTTGAGCGACACTCATGAGCAAGTGAATTTACTGGTCGTTGAATCTGGCGAGAATGCCGCGCTATGTCTACTGGCACAACCCTGCGTTGTTATTGCGGGTCGCGCGATGCAGTTGGGCGACGCCATTAAAATCATGAACGACAGGCTGAAACCGCAGGTTAATGTTGACAGCTTCAGCCTCGAACAGGCAGTCTAACGCGCCAGCTTAAGCGCAGTCTTCGGTACACAACTACAGCAAAGAATAGTGCCATCATCGCCTATTGCTGATTTTTTTAGCGGCGTGACTTCGCCTTCTAAAAGCTGAACACGGCAACTTCCACAAATGCCCGCGCGGCAAGAATAAGGGATACGAATTCCCTGATTTTCTAATTGCTCCAGCAGCACCTGTTGGTTATTTCCACGAAATGCCTGTCCCTGCCAGTCAATATCTACGTTTGCGTCCGGTTGTTGCGTGGTGTTGGCAGTATCATCAGCGGCACCTGCGCCGTAAATTTTAGCCGGAGCCGTTGCCAGAATTTCCACCTCGTCGCCAACGCGAATCACGCCGCTATTACGGGCAATTAAATTCTGACCAAAATCGACATCGCCGTTATCCTGGGCAGTACGGAAAGATTGCAGCGTTTTTAATGGTTCGCCTGCCGGATGTTTTTGCCCTTTTTCTGGGCTGACGGTGGTGAAAATACAGCGGCTACAAGGCTTAACCACATCAAACACGACATCACCAATGCGAATCACTTTCCAGCTATCTTCTTCCCAGGCCGATGCACCGGAAACCACCAGATTGGGGCGGAATTGCTCCATTTTTACACTGGCCGGACAACGTTGTTGGAGATCACGTAACGAGGCCTCGTTAGCAAGAAGGTAAGGATAGCCATCAGCAAATGACAGGGGTACAGTGTTGTGGCGTTTCACGCGCCGGGTCATTTGTGGCCCCACCCAGCGTAATTGCACTTCGCGGGAGAAAAATCCACTTAGCCATTTGTTGATCGCGTCTGGCGCAATTCGCGCGGTAAAATGTGTGCCCCAAACTTCGGTTGGTGCGTCTTGTGTGGCGAAATCAGCAAAACGAACATATGCACTACTGCCATCTGGTGCGGTGAGATGCAAGCCATCATGCACGGGTGAAGGAGTAAACCGTACCATTAGCGGAAACTGGCGAGCGGTAATAAACGTACCGTCAGGTTCCGTGATCATAAAGATGCGATCGAAGGCCAGACCACTGACATCTGCCAGGGTATGTGTAAGACCAATGCCGCGCATCGATTTAACAGGATGAATAAAAAGCCGGGTTAATGTCGCCACGGTGCGGTCCTCAAATGAAAATAAGCCCTCAACTTTATGACATGACGCGCTTATTAGCTATAATGCGCAACAATTTTCTTAGAGTAAAAGTGACAATATGAATTCTCTGTTTGCCAGTACGGCCCGTGGGCTGGAAGAGCTGTTAAAAACTGAACTGGAAAACCTGGGGGCCGTTGAATGCCAGGTGGTTCAGGGTGGGGTCCATTTCAAGGGCGACACACGGCTTGTTTACCAGAGCCTGATGTGGAGCCGCCTGGCCTCGCGTATTATGTTGCCGCTGGGCGAGTGTAAGGTTTACAGCGATTTAGACCTCTATCTCGGTGTTCAGGCGATCAACTGGACAGAGATGTTTAATCCTGGCGCGACCTTCGCTGTCCACTTCAGTGGTTTGAATGACACCATACGCAACAGTCAGTACGGTGCGATGAAAGTGAAAGACGCGATCGTCGATGCTTTCACGCGGAAAAATCTGCCGCGTCCAAATGTTGATCGCGATGCGCCGGATATCCGCGTTAACGTCTGGCTGCATAAAGAAACCGCCAGTATCGCCCTTGATCTCAGTGGTGATGGTTTACATCTGCGTGGCTATCGCGATCGTGCTGGCATTGCGCCGATCAAAGAAACCCTGGCAGCCGCTATTGTGATGCGATCCGGCTGGCAGCCAGGAACACCGCTGCTCGATCCAATGTGTGGTTCAGGTACGTTGCTGATTGAAGCGGCTATGTTGGCGACCGACCGCGCACCGGGCTTGCACCGTGGGCGTTGGGGCTTTAGCGGCTGGACGCAGCATGATGAAGCTATCTGGCAGGAAGTGAAAGCGGAAGCGCAAACTCGTGCCCGTAAAGGCCTGGCGGAGTATAGCTCCCATTTCTACGGTTCGGACAGTGACGCACGGGTGATTCAACGTGCGCGCACTAACGCCCGTCTTGCGGGGATTGGTGAACTGATCACCTTTGAGGTGAACGATGTCGCGCAACTGGCCAATCCGCTGCCGAAAGGGCCGTACGGTACAGTGTTGAGCAACCCGCCATACGGTGAACGTCTGGACAGCGAACCGGCGCTGATTGCGCTGCATAGTCTGCTGGGCCGAATCATGAAAAACCAGTTCGGTGGCTGGAATCTCTCTTTGTTTAGTGCCTCGCCGGATCTGCTAAGCTGCCTGCAGCTGCGTGCAGACAAACAGTACAAGGCGAAAAACGGCCCGCTGGACTGCGTACAGAAAAACTACCATGTTGCCGAAAGCACACCAGACAGCAAACCGGTAATGGCAGCGGAAGACTACGCCAACCGTCTGCGTAAGAACCTCAAAAAATTCGAGAAGTGGGCTCGCCAGGAAGGAATTGAATGTTACCGCCTGTATGACGCCGATCTGCCGGAATATAACGTTGCCGTTGACCGTTATGCCGACTGGGTGGTGGTGCAGGAGTATGCGCCGCCAAAAACTATTGATGCGCACAAAGCGCGTCAGCGTCTGTTCGATATTATCGCTGCAACCATTTCGGTACTGGGGATTGCGCCAAACAAACTGGTGCTGAAAACCCGTGAACGCCAGAAGGGCAAAAATCAATACCAGAAACTGGGCGAGAAGGGCGAGTTTCTGGAAGTTACCGAATATAACGCTCACTTGTGGGTGAACCTGACGGATTACCTCGATACCGGTCTGTTCCTCGATCACCGTATCGCCCGTCGTATGCTCGGTCAGATGAGCAAAGGCAAAGATTTCCTCAACCTGTTCTCTTATACCGGCAGCGCCACCGTGCATGCGGGATTAGGCGGTGCACGCAGCACCACCACCGTGGATATGTCGCGTACTTATCTGGAGTGGGCAGAACGCAACCTGCGTCTGAATGGCCTAACCGGGCGTGCGCATCGCCTGATTCAGGCCGATTGCCTGGCGTGGCTGCGTGAGGCAAATGAACAGTTTGATCTGATCTTTATCGATCCGCCAACCTTCTCTAACTCAAAACGAATGGAAGATGCGTTTGATGTTCAGCGCGATCATCTGGCGCTGATGAAAGATTTGAAACGTCTGCTGCGTGCAGGTGGGACGATCATGTTCTCGAACAACAAACGCGGCTTCCGTATGGATCTCGACGGCCTGGCGAAACTGGGACTGAAAGCACAAGAAATTACGCAAAAAACGCTCTCCCAGGATTTCGCCCGTAACCGCCAGATCCACAACTGCTGGCTGATTACCGCAGCCTGAAAGGAATAGTAATGTCATTAATCAGTATGCATGGCGCATGGCTGTCGTTCAGCGACGCGCCGCTTCTCGATAACGCAGAACTGCATATCGAAGATAACGAACGTGTTTGTCTGGTGGGGCGTAACGGTGCAGGCAAATCAACGTTAATGAAGATCCTCAACCGTGAACAGGGGCTGGATGACGGTCGCATTATTTATGAGCAAGATTTGATTGTAGCTCGTCTGCAACAGGATCCGCCGCGTAACGTTGAGGGTAGCGTTTATGATTTCGTTGCCGAAGGCATTGAAGAACAAGCGGAATACCTGAAACGCTATCACGATATTTCGCGCCTGGTGATGAACGACCCGAGCGAGAAAAATCTCAACGAACTGGCGAAGGTTCAGGAACAGCTGGATCACCACAACCTGTGGCAGCTGGAAAACCGCATCAACGAAGTGCTGGCGCAACTGGGATTAGATCCTAATGTTGCGCTGTCGTCGCTTTCCGGCGGCTGGTTGCGTAAAGCGGCATTAGGACGCGCGCTGGTGAGCAATCCGCGCGTATTGCTGCTCGACGAACCGACTAACCACCTGGATATTGAAACCATCGACTGGCTGGAAGGGTTCCTCAAAACCTTCAATGGGACAATTATTTTCATTTCCCACGACCGTTCGTTTATCCGCAATATGGCGACGCGCATTGTTGATCTCGATCGCGGCAAGCTGGTGACCTATCCAGGGAATTACGACCAGTACCTGCTGGAAAAAGAAGAAGCCCTGCGCGTGGAAGAATTACAAAATGCCGAGTTCGATCGCAAACTGGCGCAGGAAGAGGTGTGGATCCGCCAGGGGATCAAAGCACGTCGTACCCGTAATGAAGGCCGCGTACGCGCCCTGAAAGCAATGCGTCGCGAGCGTGGTGAACGTCGCGAAGTAATGGGTACCGCAAAGATGCAGGTGGAAGAAGCCAGCCGCTCCGGTAAGATCGTTTTCGAAATGGAGGACGTTTGCTACCAGGTTGACGGTAAGCAACTGGTGAAAGATTTTTCTGCCCAGGTTCTACGCGGCGACAAAATTGCCCTGATTGGTCCGAATGGGTGCGGCAAAACCACGCTGCTGAAACTAATGCTCGGTCAGCTTCAGGCGGACAGCGGGCGTATTCACGTTGGCACCAAACTGGAAGTGGCTTATTTCGATCAGCACCGTGCGGAACTGGATCCCGATAAAACGGTGATGGATAACCTTGCTGAAGGTAAGCAAGAGGTGATGGTTAACGGCAAGCCACGTCATGTTTTGGGCTATTTGCAGGACTTCCTGTTCCATCCAAAACGGGCGATGACGCCGGTACGTGCGCTTTCTGGCGGTGAGCGTAACCGCTTGTTGTTGGCGCGTTTGTTCCTCAAACCAAGCAACTTATTGATTCTTGACGAACCGACCAACGATCTTGATGTCGAAACGCTGGAACTGCTGGAAGAACTGATCGACAGCTATCAGGGCACGGTATTGCTGGTTAGCCACGATCGTCAGTTTGTCGATAACACCGTTACAGAATGCTGGATCTTCGAAGGCGGCGGTAAAATTGGTCGTTATGTCGGCGGTTATCATGATGCCCGTGGTCAGCAAGAACAGTATGTGGCGCTCAAACAGCCTGCGGTGAAAAAAAGCGAAGAAGCCGCCGCGCCAAAAGCAGAAACTGTAAAACGCAGCAGTAGCAAACTAAGCTATAAATTGCAGCGCGAACTGGAGCAGCTACCGCAATTGCTCGAAGATCTGGAGGCGAAGCTGGAAGCCCTACAGACGCAAGTGGCGGATGCTTCCTTCTTCAGTCAGCCCCATGAGCAGACACAAAAAGTGCTCGCCGATATGGCTGCTGCAGAGCAGGAGCTGGAGCAAGCCTTTGAACGCTGGGAGTATCTTGAAGCGTTAAAAAATGGTGGCTGATCGCAAAATAGTCGATTTAAACAGAGACAGCTGACAACGGTAAAATTGCCTGATGAACTGGGTTTATCAGGCATGAAAACCAACACTTTGTTCGTCATCTGTAAAATAGCGCATCATTAAGGAGTACCAATGTGCGAACATCATCATGCCGCGAAGCACATCCTGTGCTCGCAGTGTGACATGCTGGTGGCGTTACCGCGCCTTGAGCATGGTCAGAAAGCGGCATGTCCCCGGTGTGGCACAACGTTAACCGTGGCGTGGGATGCCCCTCGGCAGCGTCCCACCGCCTATGCGTTGGCTGCACTGTTCATGCTGTTGCTGTCCAACTTGTTTCCTTTTGTGAATATGAACGTTGCAGGAGTTACCAGTGAAATTACATTACTGGAAATTCCCGGCGTGCTTTTTTCTGAGGACTACGCCAGCCTCGGCACCTTTTTCCTGTTGTTTGTGCAACTGGTTCCCGCGTTTTGTCTGATAACCATTCTGTTACTGGTGAATCGCGCGGAATTACCGGTCCGTTTAAAAGAGCAACTGGCACGGGTGCTTTTTCAACTCAAAACCTGGGGAATGGCGGAGATTTTCCTCGCGGGTGTGCTGGTCAGTTTCGTGAAACTGATGGCTTACGGCAGCATTGGGGTAGGCAGCAGCTTTCTCCCCTGGTGTTTATTTTGTGTCCTGCAACTGCGCGCTTTTCAGTGTGTTGATCGTCGCTGGTTATGGGACGACATCGCCCCGATGCCAGAACTGCGCCAGCCGCTAAAACCAGGTGTCACGGGGATACGTCAGGGGCTGCGTTCGTGCTCCTGTTGTACGGCAATCCTTCCTGCTGATGAACCCGTGTGCCCGCGTTGTAGTACCAAAGGGTACGTTCGGCGTAGAAACAGCCTGCAGTGGACACTCGCGCTGCTTGTAACGTCCATCATGCTGTATCTTCCGGCTAATATTTTGCCCATCATGGTGACGGATTTATTAGGCTCGAAGATGCCGTCGACGATTCTCGCTGGGGTCATTCTGTTATGGAGCGAAGGCTCTTATCCCGTCGCTGCGGTGATTTTTCTGGCCAGTATTATGGTGCCAACGTTAAAGATGATCGCCATTGCGTGGCTGTGTTGGGATGCCAAAGGACACGGCAAGCGCGACAGTGAAAGAATGCATTTGATTTATGAAGTTGTTGAGTTTGTAGGCCGCTGGTCGATGATTGACGTTTTCGTTATCGCGGTGCTCTCGGCGCTGGTGCGTATGGGAGGTTTAATGAGTATTTATCCGGCAATGGGTGCATTAATGTTTGCTTTAGTCGTCATAATGACAATGTTTTCTGCTATGACGTTTGACCCGCGTTTGTCGTGGGATCGTCAACCTGAATCAGAGCATGAGGAGTCCTGACAGTATGGAATCTAATAATGGGGAAGCCAAAATCCAGAAAGTGAAGAACTGGTCTCCCGTGTGGATATTTCCTATCGTCACGGCGCTCATTGGGGCCTGGGTTCTTTTTTATCATTACAGCCATCAGGGACCGGAAGTGACCCTGATCACCGCGAATGCGGAAGGAATTGAAGGTGGCAAAACCACCATTAAAAGCCGTAGCGTTGACGTCGGCGTGGTTGAAAGCGCCACACTGGCTGATGATTTGACGCACGTTGAAATCAAAGCGCGGCTGAATTCCGGTATGGAAAAGTTGCTGCATAAAGATACCGTCTTTTGGGTGGTGAAACCGCAGATTGGTCGAGAAGGGATTAGCGGCCTGGGAACACTGCTGTCTGGGGTTTATATCGAACTGCAGCCAGGCGCGAAAGGCAGCAAAATGGATAAATACGATTTGCTGGACTCGCCACCGTTGGCCCCACCTGATGCGAAAGGTATCCGTGTGCTTCTCGATAGCAAAAAAGCCGGGCAGCTCTCGCCAGGAGATCCGGTGCTGTTCCGTGGCTATCGGGTAGGTTCGGTTGAAACCAGCACTTTCGATACGCAAAAACGCAATATCAGTTATCAACTGTTCATCAATGCACCTTATGACCGACTGGTGACCAGCAATGTTCGTTTCTGGAAAGATAGTGGCATTGCGGTTGATCTGACGTCAGCGGGAATGCGTGTGGAGATGGGCTCATTGACAACGCTGCTTAGTGGCGGTGTCAGCTTTGATGTGCCGGAAGGTCTGGATTTAGGGCAGCCAGTGGCACCGAAAACAGCTTTCGTTTTGTATGATGATCAGAAGAGCATTCAGGATTCGTTGTACACCGATCACATTGATTATCTGATGTTCTTTAAAGATTCGGTACGCGGTCTGCAACCGGGAGCTCCGGTAGAATTCCGGGGTATTCGCCTGGGTACCGTAAGCAAAGTGCCATTCTTTGCGCCGAATATGCGTCAGACATTTAACGATGATTACCGTATTCCGGTACTGATTCGTATCGAGCCAGAGCGGCTGAAAATGCAGCTTGGCGAAAATGCGGATGTTGTTGAGCACCTTGGCGAATTGTTGAAACGTGGTTTACGCGGATCGCTGAAAACCGGAAACCTGGTCACTGGCGCACTGTATGTTGATCTCGATTTCTATCCAAATACGCCTGCAATAACCGGTATTCGTGAATTTAATGGTTATCAGATTATCCCGACCGTTAGCGGCGGTCTGGCGCAAATCCAGCAACGACTGATGGAAGCGTTGGATAAGATCAACAAACTGCCATTGAATCCGATGATTGAACAGGCAACCAGTACGCTTTCTGAAAGTCAGCGCACAATGAAAAACCTGCAAACGACGCTGGATAGCATGAACAAGATCCTTGCCAGCCAGTCGATGCAGCAGTTACCGACGGATATGCAGTCAACGTTGCGTGAATTGAATCGCAGCATGCAGGGCTTCCAGCCTGGTTCCGCAGCCTACAACAAGATGGTGGCGGATATGCAGCGCCTTGATCAGGTGTTGCGAGAACTGCAACCGGTGCTGAAAACGCTCAACGAGAAGAGTAACGCGCTGGTATTTGAAGCGAAGGGCAAAAAAGATCCAGAGCCGAAGAGGGCGAAACAATGAAAAAGTGGCTAGTGACGATTGCGGCACTGTGGCTGGCCGGATGCAGCTCCGGCGAAATTAATAAAAACTATTACCAGTTACCTGTGGTGCAGAGCGGTACACAAAGCACCGCCAGCCAGGGTAATCGCCTGTTATGGGTTGAGCAGGTCGCTGTTCCTGACTATCTGGCGGGGAATGGTGTGGTTTATCAAACCAGTGATGTGAAGTATGTGATTGCCAACAACAACCTGTGGGCCAGCCCGTTGGCTCAACAGTTGCGCAACACCCTGGTTGCCAACCTGAGTACGCAACTACCCGGCTGGGTGGTTGCCTCCCAGCCTCTGGGAAGCGCCCAGGACACGCTCAATGTTACCGTCACGGAGTTTAACGGTCGCTATGATGGCAAGGTCATTGTCAGTGGTGAGTGGCTGTTGAACCACCAGGGACAACTGATCAAACGTCCGTTCCGTCTGGAAGGAATGCAAACTCAGGATGGTTACGATGAGATGGTTAAAGTGCTGGCCAGTGTCTGGAGTCAGGAAGCCGCTTCTATTGCGCAAGAGATAAAGCGTCTACCTTAATCATAAAGATTTGTAAATATAACCGCCTCCGGTATGTTGCCTGAGGCGTTTTTTTGTTTCTAACGTGCGGAAAAAGTTGTTCCTCTTCACATTTTTTGTACAACCGACATGCCCGTGTAGCTCACAAATATGACAGTGGCGTGAATTTTGCGCATTGACGGCAGTTATGATTCGCGGTATTGCTTAACTGTGATTGCATATTTAGTAATCACTGTTTTCTTTTCCACCAGAAACCAGTATGAGGGAAACGAGGCATGAAGAGACAAAAACGAGATCGCCTGGAACGGGCACATCAACGTGGTTATCAGGCCGGCATCGCCGGACGCTCAAAAGAAATGTGTCCCTATCAGACGCTGAATCAAAGGTCACAATGGCTGGGAGGCTGGCGAGAAGCCATGGCGGACAGGGTAGTAATGGCCTGATTCTGTCTCTTTAAAAAGAAACCTCCGCATTGCGGAGGTTTCGCCTTTATATACTCTGTCTGATTAAAATCAGAATGCAGACGTATCCTGGAACAGACCGACTTTCAGGTCGTTGGCGGTATAGATCAAACGACCATCAACCAGCACTTCGCCATCAGCCAGGCCCATAATCAGACGACGGTTAACTATGCGTTTAAAGTGAATACGATAGGTCACTTTTTTCGCCGTCGGCAGCACCTGGCCTGTGAATTTCACTTCACCTACGCCCAGCGCGCGACCTTTACCTTCGCCGCCCAGCCAGCCGAGGTAGAACCCTACCAGCTGCCACATTGCGTCCAGGCCCAGGCATCCCGGCATAACCGGATCGCCGATAAAGTGGCATCCGAAGAACCACAGATCCGGATTGATATCCAGCTCTGCTTCAACATACCCTTTGTCGAAGTTACCACCCGTTTCGGTCATTTTGACCACACGGTCCATCATCAGCATGTTTGGTGCTGGCAATTGCGGGCCTTTAGCGCCAAACAGTTCACCGCGACCAGAGGCAAGAAGGTCTTCTTTTGTATAGGATTCGCGTTTATCTACCATGTTCTCTGTAAGCCTTATTTTATTGAAGCACGCAGGATAGCTAACACGTGTACGCTGAACAAGTCCGATCAGTTCGGAATAAACCAGTTCAGCCAACGTAATGGCCATGGAAAACGGTGACGTCCTTCCTGTTGCGATGCTTGTGCGATACGTTCCTGGATGGTTTGCATCAGCGTCGTTTGGCCTTCGCCATCCCACACCAGATTTAATAATAACGGCAGTGCGTCAGTCACATCGTCTACTGCCCAGATGGTGAATTTGTCTTCTTCTACCGCTTTCACCAGTTCACTGTGAAGACTTAAATGGCGAACGTTAGCTGTGGGGATAATGACACCTTGTTTCCCCGTTAACTCACGTTGCTGGCAAATAGCAAAGAAGCCTTCGATTTTCTCATTTAAACCACCGACTGGCTGGGCGCGACCGAACTGATCGACTGAACCTGTGATAGCGATACTCTGATTCACCGGCACATCGGCGAGGGCGCTTATCAGGGCGCAGAGTTCAGCCATCGAGGCACTATCGCCATCCACTTCACTGTATGACTGCTCAAATGTCAGCGATGCTGAGAAGGGGATCTGTTGCTCAAGCTGTAGTTCCGACATCAGGAACGCTTGCATGATCATCATCCCTTTCGCATGGATATTGCCGCCAAGCTCCGCTTTGCGTTCGATGTCGGTGAATTCACCATCGCCAATATGCACAACGCAGCTAATGCGAGAAGGTTCGCCAAAAGCGCGTGGATGACCCGGAAATTCAATGACCGAAAGGGCGTTAATTTGCCCGATGCGTTCGCCTTCGGTTTCAATCAGGATTTGCTCCTGAAGGATCTCATCCTGCATGCGTTCAGCGAGGAAACCTTCGCGCCATTCACGCTGCTGTAGCATTAAGTTTAGCTGCTCGCCGGAGAAGGTGTCGCCATCACACAGGGAGGCGACCTCTTGACACTGGCGGAGGATCCACTGCGGGCTAAGCGGAAGTGTTTCTTGTTCACCAGTGTAGCGTGCTGCTTCGCGGATAAGTACCGGCCAGGCATCCGCTCCCGGTGCTGGTAAGTGATTATGTTTGGCGGTAAATGTCACCCAGCGACACCACTGGCTTACTGACTCCGCATCGACAATCTGCAGAGTATCTTCAAATTCGCTATAAATAGTCTGCTCTGAAAGCTCTGGCTCCATCTCCTGGAAATCAGCCAATGATTCGCGTTCGCCTACCAGAATGACTTTCAGCTTCAATGGCATCGAAGGCACAGAGACGGGGAGAGGGCGCGACTCATCAAACGCAACCCAGTCAAAACGCTCGCGGTTAACGATATTTTTCAGCCGCATCCACAGCAGAGGTTGCGCCAGCAGTGTACGCAAAGAGATGATGAGAATACCGCCATTTGCCTGATGCACCAGACCAGGCTGCAGGGTAATGTCGCCATTAAACTGACGCAGGCAGCCAAAGAGTTGCTCTGCTTCTACCCAGTCGGCAGCGACAACTTGCGTTAAAGTCGCAAAATTATCATCTGCACTCACTGCGTGACGTAAGCGGATGGTGTGGCCGGAAACCTCATAGTGACCGCCCACCAGTTGGCCTGCATCGCTTTGTAGCGTACGCGCGGCATCAGCAATAAGATTCAGATACTCAGACTCTTCCGGGGCCTTCGCCAGCATAAAAGAGGAGGATGCTCGCGTATGCAGCAACTGCTCCAGCGCAAATTGCAGTCGCGGTTGAGTATCACTGAATAAAGGATCGTTTTCGTCAATCAAATGTGGCTGAGCAAATATTTCCTGATAGCTATCGGTATCAGGAACCAGGTCACGCCATGCAAGTTTCGTAATGGTCAAAGTTGATGTTTTTTAGTCTGTTGTCAAAGCCGCGATTATACCGTAACCGGCACTGCAGCACACGTAGAAAGCAACGACAATACTCCTGGCATGGGCGTTAAAGCTCACAGGATGGAGATTCTTTTCTTCACTGGCCTAAAAAGCTGATATTCTGTAAAGAGTTACACGGTAACATTGAGATCGCTATGAAATATCAACAACTTGAAAATCTTGAAAGCGGTTGGAAATGGAAGTATCTGGTGAAGAAGCACCGCGAAGGGGAGTTAATCACCCGTTACATAGAAGCCAGTGCCGCCCAGGAAGCCGTCGATGAGTTGCTCTCGCTGGAAAATGAACCCGTGCTGGTAAATGGTTGGATTGACAAGCATATGAATCCGGAACTGGTCAATCGCATGAAGCAGACCATTCGGGCCAGACGGAAGCGCCATTTTAATGCAGAACACCAGCATACGCGCAAAAAATCGATCGATCTGGAATTTATCGTCTGGCAACGTCTGGCTGGCCTTGCGCAGCGTCGCGGTAAAACGCTTTCTGAAACGATTGTTCAGCTGATTGAAGATGCGGAAAACAAAGAGAAATACGCGAATAAAATGTCTTCTTTGAAGCAGGATCTGCAGGCATTGCTGGGTAAGGAATAACTGTCAAAAGTCAGTTCAATTTACTAAAGGCGAAAAAAAAACCCCGCAGCTGCGGGGTTTTTCTACCAGACGAGAACTTAAGCCTGCGGCTGAGTTACAACGTCTTTGATGCCTTTAACTTCGATCTCTACGCGACGATCCGGAGCCAGGCAATCGATCAGTGCAGCACGCTGTTTCACGTTGTCACAGGTGTTGCCAGTAACCGGGTTGGATTCGCCCATACCACGTGCGGAGATTTTGTCTGCCGGGATACCTTTAGAGATCAGGTAATCAACAACGGACTGAGCACGACGCTCGGACAGAGCCTGGTTATAAGCGTCAGAACCGATGCGGTCAGTGTAACCCAGAACAACTACGGAACCGTCTTTCGGATCCAGGTTGCTCAGCTGGCTGTACAGCTGATCCAGAGCAGCCTGACCTTCCGGTTTCAGGGTTGCTTTGTTGAAGGTGAACAGAACGTCAGACTTCAGAGTGAAGTGCTTGGTCTGTACTTCCGGTGCCGGAGCTGGAGCCGGAGCAACTACTGGAGCTACTTCGCCCTGACCGAAACGGTAGGAAACACCCAGGCTCAGCATGCCGTTGTCCGGACGAGTGCCGATGGTGTGTGCGTCACCGATGTTGTTGGTCCACTGGTATTCCAGACGGGTAGCGATTTCAGGAGTGATCGCATACTCAACACCGCCAGCGAAGACCGGAGAAACGCCGGTGTCGTGGTCTTTAAAGGATGCGCCACCAGGTACGTTAGCCTTGGTGTCTGCACGCCATACCATACCACCCAGACGAGTGTAGATGTCCAGATCGTCAGTGATTGGGTAACCCAGTTTAGCGGTCAGCTGAACGCCCTGAGCTTTGTATGCGCCGTTGATGTTGTCGCCTTTGTACGGCATACGACCTAACCAGTCGTAACCCATTTCAAAGCCAACATACGGGTTAACCTGGTAACCACCAAAAGCACCTGCACCCAGTTGGTTTTCGTGGGTCGGACCATTGTTAGGAATAAAACCAGTGTCATGGTACTGGGACCAGCCCAGTTTAGCACCAGTGTACCAGGTGTTATCTTTCGGAGCGGCCTGCGCTACGGTAGCGAAACCAGCCAGTGCCACTGCAATCGCGATAGCTGTCTTTTTCATTTTTTGCGCCTCGTTATCATCCAAAATACGCCATGAATATCTCCAACGAGATAACACGGTTAAATCCTTCACCGGGGATCTGCTCAATATTAACTCTACCGATATCTTCGGCTTATGCCGAGCACCCCTGGCGATGTAAAGTCTACAACGTAGTTGAAAACTTACAAGTGTGAACTCCGTCAGGCATATGAAAAAAAAGTCTTGTATAAGGTACGTTTAATCTTTTTTGTCAGCGACAATTTACAGAAGAAAATCGCGGAAACCGCTTCAGACAAGCCTCCGCAAGGAAAATTAGTCACGACTGAAAGCATTGGCTGGGCGACAAAAAAAGTTCCAGGATTAATCCTAAATTTACTTAATGATACAAATTAGAGTGAATTTTTAGCCCGGAAAGTTGTCTCGTTGCGTGAGAGGATGCGCTTACCGGACGCATAATAAACCCCATAGCGTTACCTTCATTTGCCGCATCAACAAGTTCAGCATGCTCTTCTGCAGTCAAATCATCTGCCAACCAACCGATCACCACGCTGTAATTGCCCGTGCGTAAAGCGCGAACCATTGACTCCACGGTGTGGCAAGGGGAGAGCTGGCTAATCTGCATTACTTTCGTTAAGGGTAGCCCAGATGCCTGAACCCATTCGCGACTCAGTTTTTGTTGCGGTGTTAACCAGAGTTGCCAGCGCGATTGCTGACCGAGTTGCTGTAACAATGGCAACAGTAGAAGTTGCGTCATCATGGGCTGATCTTCGCGATAGACAACTTCACTGATAAGCCCGGCTGTAGTGTTTTCCGTAGAGACACGCGCAATTTTACTTGCTGCGGATGAGAACGACGAAGAACGATGTGCATAGCCTGAAGTGTACATAATCAATCCAGCCCCTGTGAGTTACTGTATGAATGTACAGTACATCCAGTGACGACAAAGATCAACTCTATTTTCGGAAAGAGCCTCGCAAATTTTGTCGTTGGTGACGGGAAAACATAAATTAATCTTGCCCCTTAAGAATAAGTTGCCTATTTTCGTAGTTAACGGATCCGTTAATGTGAATCATTCTTTTATGTTATGATTTTAAAAGGAATTTTATGAAAAGCCTCTCCTATAAGCGGATCTATAAATCACAAGAATACCTGGCAACGTTGGGCACAATTGAATACCGATCATTGTTTGGTAGTTACAGCCTAACCGTTGACGACACGGTGTTTGCGATGGTTTCTGATGGTGAGTTGTATCTTCGGGCTTGTGAGCAAAGTGCACCGTACTGTGTAAAACATCCGCCTGTCTGGCTGACATATAAAAAGTGTGGCCGATCCGTTACCCTCAATTACTATCGGGTTGATGAAAGTCTATGGCGAAATCAACTGAAGCTGGTGCGTCTGTCGAAATATTCTCTCGATGCAGCGCTGAAAGAGAAAAGCACGCGCAATATTCGGGAAAGACTGAAAGATTTGCCCAATATGTCTTTTCATCTGGAAGCGATTCTCGGGGAGGTGGGGATTAAGGATGTACGGGCGTTACGTATACTTGGGGCAAAAATGTGTTGGTTGCGACTGCGGCAGCAAAACAGTCTGGTGACAGAAAAGATTCTGTTTATGCTTGAAGGGGCCATTATCGGCATTCATGAAGCTGCGCTCCCGGTGGCACGCCGCCAGGAGCTTGCAGAATGGGCTGACTCTCTTACGCCGAAACAGGAGTTTCCTGCGGAACTTGAGTAATCTGGCGTTGCAGACGACCAATCTCTGGCAGTAATGCAATCAATAACCCAACTTGTTGTACGACCAGAGGTTCTTTGCTGTCTGCCCGTGGTTCAAGTTGCTGCATCCGCTGTTTCAGGCCAGCTAATGCCTGATTGACGCGTTCTTCATCAGCAGGTTGATGATGTAGCGCGTCATCAACATAGCAAACTGCGTCATCAAGAAACGCCAGAATTTCAGGATTAGTTAACTGCTCCCGGTGAGCACCGAGGGCTGAGATATAGCTGGTAAACGTATGGTTAAGGCACAGCAACCGAAACGCGGCCTCGCGAATTTGCGGGGTAACGTTCGGCTCGCTGGACATATTTGATACCACCGACGCCAGTTCAGCATCACGGTTGTGTGCATCGCGGCGGGCAATACGATACGCCAGACGGTTATCACGCCCCTGATGGTATTGCTCCAGTATGGCATCGAGATAGCGACAGTTGGCCTCGGTGGCACGTTCGAGCATGCGCGGCAGATTGCGAAACTTCCAGTCAGGCCAGATGTAGCTCACCGCCGCCCACGCAATGGCACAACCAATCAGCGTATCGATTACGCGAGGTAACGCCACTTCAAAACCTTCACCCAGCAAGTTAAAACAAAGTAGCACCAAAAGTGTGATGAACATCGTTGCATGGGCGTATTGCACGTTACGGAAGGCAAAAAAGAGCACGCCGGTAATAACCAGTAGCACCAGTTGCCCTTCCAGTGACGGTACAAACCACAGCACAGGAATGCCAATTGCGATACCTACCAGCGTACCAATAATCCTTAACTTCAGGCGGTGGCGCGTGGCGTTATAGTTTGGCTGGCAGACAAACAAACTTGTCAGCAAGATCCAATACCCGTGATGCATTCCGGTTATCTGAATGATGGCGTAGCCGAAGCACAACACCAGCGACATTCTTACCGCATGACGGAAGAGGGCGGATTCCGGCGTGAAGTGACGGCTAAGACGCAGCCAGATATCACTCAATCCGTGCGGGCTGTCATCAGCGAGCTCATTTTCGTCATTATTATGGGGCAGTGCCTGGGCCTGTTCTGATTCAATTGTTGCCAGTTGGGCATCAATGGCACGTAAATTGTTCAGTAAAAATCCCAGTGTTTTGAGTAAATCAGCAGGAGCGCCGTTATCGCGCATCCGCTCCAGCGCAGCATCAATATGCGTAAAAGCGCGCTCAAAATGCGGATCATGTTGATAAGGCTGACGCAGCAAAATACAGCGTGACAGTTGCTGGCACGCCTGGCCCTGCATCGACATCAGCCGCTGAAAACGGAACAGCACGTCGCTGTGGCGAAAATGTTCACGCAATGTTTGATATTGAATATGAGAAGAGCTGGCACGCTCGTGAATATCCTGTGCGACAAAGTAATAATGCAGTGTGCGACGCGTTCCCCGTTGACCACGATCGCCACGTAAGCGGGTCAGCAGCGAGAGTTTCGTCTGATTCAATGTCGCCATCAGCTGACCGTTGGCGAGAGCCAAATCGTACAGCGGTGCCTGGCTTTCATCTTCAATATCAGGATCAAACATGCGCGACTTGAGCTCAAGATAACGCGCCAGTTGTTCATAGCAACGCGCCAGGTTGTCCTGCAGCGGGCGGACCGGGAACAGCAGATGACCAATAAGTGTCAGGACGTTGTACCAGACGGCACCGGCCAGAAGATACATCGGCTGCTGATACCAGTGCTCATACAGTGATGTTCCCAACATAGTGTAAATGGCGATCAGCAATGCACCGAAGGCAATTGTTGCATAGCGTTGACCCAGACCGCCGAGCAAAATGAAGCCGCTGGTAGAGAGCGTTAAGCCAATCGCAAATAGCCAGGGCCAGGGAAACAGCAATTCTACTGAGGCCGAGGCGATAAAAAAGCAGAACAGCGTAATGATGAGGTTACGCAAACGTCCCGCCAGTCGGTCATCGAGATCGGTCAGCGCCGCTGCCACCATCCCAAGCGTCAGCGGAATCGTCAGTTTTACATCACCCAGCCACCACGGAAACGCTGTGGTTCCACAAAGCGCAATAAAAATACGCGCGTAATACAGCCAGGCGCTGTTCCAGGTATAGCGTTTGAGCAAAGGACTTAGCATAAAGGCCATATTAGTGGATTATTGGAAACGACGACGTGCATTGGCTTCGCGCGCAGCTTGCGCTGTTTCTACCGATACCACGCGACGACCGACCGGCCATAGTGCAATAGCGGCAATTTTAAAGTTCGCAATACCGACAGGAATGCCAATGATGGAAATACATTGTGCGATGCCCGTTGCAATGTGCATCAGGCATAACCACCAGCCAAAGAAAATCAGCCAGAAAATATTCAATACCGTACCGCCAGTATTTAGCAGCACATTTTTGCCAGCCGGGTTCAGTTCATCGACATGAATAGCTTCATTGCCATAAGGCACCAGAGACAGTTTAGTGATCTCCCAGCAGGATCGTGTCAGCGGTAAGGTAAAAATCAGCACAATACTGACCAGAGTCGCCAACAGCCAGCCCAGAGTGGTGGCAAATCCGCCAAGCACAAAGTTCAGAATGTTCAAAACGGTACGCATAAAACCTCGCTTTACTGTGGTTTTCAGTAATGGGCGGCAATTGTAACGTTTTTTTGGGCTGGAGCACGTTTTCTCTGACGGTTACACTGATAAGAAATAATTTCGTGTGGATCTACAGAGTCATGGAACTGAAAGCGACAACGCTTGGAAAACGTCTGGCACAGCACCCTTACGATCGGGCGGTGATCCTCAATGCCGGGATTAAAGTCTCCGGCGATCGCCACGAATACCTTATTCCTTTCAATCAATTACTGGCGATTCACTGTAAGCGCGGTCTGGTATGGGGCGAACTGGAGTTTGTACTGCCGGACGAAAAAGTGGTGCGTCTGCACGGTACCGAATGGGGCGAGACGCAGCGTTTTTACCATCATCTTGATGCTCACTGGCGGCGGTGGAGTGGCGAGATGAGCGAAATTGCGTCTGGCGTTTTACGTCAGCAACTGGATTTGATTGCCACGCGCACCGGAGAAAATAAATGGCTGACGCGTGAGCAAACCTCTGGTATGCGGCAACAAATCCGCCAGGCTTTGTCGGCGTTACCATTGCCGGTTAACCGACTGGAAGAATTCGATAACTGCCGTGAGGCGTGGCGTAAATGTCAGGCCTGGTTGAAAGACATTGAAGGCGCTCGGTTGCAGCATAATCAGGCGTATACCGAAGCCATGCTTATCGAGTATGCGGATTTTTTCCGCCAGGTCGAGTCTTCACCGCTGAATCCGGCGCAGGCCCGGGCAGTCGTTAATGGCGAGCATTCTTTGTTAGTGCTGGCTGGTGCAGGAAGCGGAAAAACGTCGGTGCTGGTGGCCCGTGCAGGCTGGTTGCTGGCGCGTGGTGAAGCGTCCCCTGAGCAAATTTTATTGCTGGCGTTTGGTCGCAAAGCCGCTGAAGAGATGGACGAGCGTATTCGAGAACGACTACATACCGAAGACATTACCGCACGCACGTTTCATGCGCTGGCGCTGCATATTATTCAGCAGGGCAGCAAAAAAGTTCCGATAGTCAGCAAACTGGAAAATGATACCGCTGCCCGTCATGAACTTTTTATTGCTGAGTGGCGCAAGCAATGCAGCGAAAAGAAAGCGCAGGCGAAGGGCTGGCGGCAATGGCTGACGGAAGAAATGCAGTGGTCAGTGCCAGAAGGTAATTTCTGGGATGATGAAAAATTACAGCGTCGTCTTGCCTCTCGCCTCGATCGCTGGGTAAGTCTGATGCGGATGCACGGTGGTGCACAGGCAGAAATGATTGCCAGTGCACCCGAAGAGATTCGCGATCTGTTCAGTAAACGTATCAAGTTGATGGCCCCGTTATTAAAAGCCTGGAAAGGTGCGCTGAAGGCAGAAAACGCTGTCGATTTTTCGGGCCTTATTCACCAGGCGATTGTGATTCTGGAGAAAGGTCGCTTTATCAGCCCGTGGAAGCATATTCTGGTTGATGAATTTCAGGATATCTCGCCGCAGCGCGCAGCGTTGTTAGCGGCATTACGCAAGCAAAACAGTCAGACGACGTTGTTCGCCGTTGGTGATGACTGGCAGGCGATTTATCGCTTCAGCGGTGCGCAAATGTCGCTCACCACCGCTTTCCATGAAAACTTTGGTGAAGGTGATCGCTGCGATTTAGACACGACTTACCGTTTTAACAGTCGTATCGGTGAGGTGGCAAACCGGTTTATTCAGCAGAACCCAGGCCAGCTGAAAAAGCCGCTAAACAGCTTAACCAATGGAGACAAAAAAGCCGTCACGTTATTGGATGAGAGCCATCTTGACGCTTTGCTGGATAAGCTCTCTGGTTATGCCAAACCGGAAGAGCGCATTCTGATCCTGGCGCGTTACCATCACATGAGGCCTGCCAGCCTGGAAAAAGCGGCAACACGCTGGCCGAAGTTGCAAATCGACTTTATGACCATTCATGCCAGCAAAGGGCAACAGGCGGATTACGTCATCATCGTTGGCTTGCAGGAGGGGAGTGATGGTTTTCCGGCTGCGGCGCGGGAGTCGATTATGGAAGAGGCGCTACTGCCACCGGTTGAGGATTTCCCGGACGCTGAAGAACGGCGGTTAATGTACGTGGCGCTGACCCGGGCACGCCATCGGGTATGGGCACTGTTTAACAAAGAGAATCCCTCTCCATTTGTCGAAATACTGAAAAATCTGGATGTGCCGGTGGCGAGAAAACCGTAAGAAACAGGTGGCGTTTGCCACCTGTGCAATATTACTTCAGACGGTCCGCGAGATAACGCTGATAATCGGGGATCAGAATATCGACCGCGTCGTTGAAATGCGGCGACTGGATAATGAAGTCTGCCGTTGCCACGTTGGTGGCAACCGGAATGTTCCATACCGTCGCCAGACGCAGCAAGGCTTTCACGTCAGGGTCGTGCGGCACGGCGTTTAGTGGGTCCCAGAAGAAAATCAATACATCAATTTTCCCTTCTGAGATCAATGCGCCAACCTGCTGGTCACCCCCCATTGGGCCACTCAACATCGCGTTGACGTTCATGCCGGTCGCGCGGGAAATTAAGTTACCGGTAGTGCCTGTTGCATACAGTACGTGTTGTTCCAGTAACGGTTGATGCCGTTCCACCCAGCTCATCAGCATTTGTTTGCAGTGATCGTGTGCCACCAGCGCAATATGTTTCCGCGAAGGTAAAGTGCGAGTCGTCAGTTCCATAATGTACATCCGTAGTTAACTTTCCTACAGATTACTGTAAGTACTTATCGCTGCAAGATAAAGACTGAAAAAGCCTGCGCACAGGCACAAAAATCTCAGGAGGATGGTTGTTTTTCCGCCCATTGCAGGAAAGTATTTCGCGTTTGTGGGTCAGCCAGTTTAAACCAATACTTCAGCCGTTGTTCTGTGAGCACCTGAGACTGCGGCGGAATAGCATCCAGCTCGGAAACACCCGAAAGCAGCGTACTGTCATCTGCCATCATCGTGGCAAATTGCGGTAGTGAAGCGCGTTTCGCGGATTTGTTATAGCGTTCAACCTCGACCTCATAATCAATCGTTTTTGCAGTTGAGGTAATGGCGAGAATATCCAGCTTTACCGGAATCGGCGTCGCATCGCCATCCAACAATTCAAGGCGCGGCGCGGCATCAAAATGGTTAGCTTCCCGCTCATTCTCCAGGCGAGGCAGGCGAAAATTGACCTGGTTGATGAGCTGGGTATTAAAACTAACCACCAGTGGAGGGGAGATATAGAGCCGTTCTTCACTATTGGAAAGATGAATCGTCTTCTCAACGCGAAACACTAACTGATGCGGTCCATTGTCCAGTTCAATGCTGTCCGCACCGCGCAGCAGAGAGCTGGAAACCTTCTTACCGTCGAGTACCAGAAGATCGACATCAGTAGAAAGCCGCAGCGTGGTGGCAAAAACGGATACCGGCAAACATAATGCAATCAAGGTGGTCACGATGCCGGTTTTCATAGATAGCTCCTGTTAAAAGACCGCCCGAATAATAATGTGTCAAAATTTTTCTTTAATCATACTTACTAACATATAGACATATTTCCCGCTTTTGCTCTCATTCATTCGTATTAGCTGCATGGTTGGCATGTCGGCTTTGTCGTACACTTTGTTAAACAGTCTGGAGGAAATAATGAAAGAAACCGATATTGCAGGCATTTTAACGTCCACTCACACCATTGCGCTGGTGGGGGCAAGCGACAAACCCGATCGTCCCAGCTATCGTGTGATGAAATATCTACTCGACCAGGGGTATCACGTCATTCCGGTTTCGCCAAAAGTTGCTGGCAAAACACTGCTGGGCCAGCAGGGGTATGGCACGCTGGCAGAAGTTCCTGAAAAAGTCGATATGGTCGATGTTTTCCGGAATTCAGAAGCGGCGTGGGGCGTAGCGCAGGAAGCGATCGCCATCGGCGCGAAAACCCTCTGGATGCAACTGGGGGTGATTAATGAGCAAGCGGCAGTACTGGCTCGGGATGCCGGATTAAATGTAGTGATGGATCGCTGCCCGGCTATTGAGATCCCTCGCCTGGGCCTGGCCAAATAAAAAATCCCCGGAAGGCAAAAACCTTCCGGGGATTTGTTCAGGGATTAGTTACGCAGACGCGGGGCCTGGAGTTGTTTGCGGATGGTCTGCGCCAGCTCATCCATGGATGGCTGTTCAGGATGTTCATCCTGCAATTCGCTACTTAGCTGGGCTTCAGCCAGGTAGGTATGAACCGGTAGGCCGTTATCATCCTCCATCACCACGTGATACCACGGAGCGGCGCGAAGCTCGTCATTCACCGCCAGCTCATCAGGCGACGGTTCAGAGAGCGAATAAACCGGGTCGATATCCACGACCACTCCGAGATAACCTAACAGGGAATGGCGGACCTGCTGGCCGATACCGAATTTGCTGGCAATCATAGTCACCTCCCGGGAAATCTTTACCTTTGATATAAGGGTAAAATTCCACATTTCAAGTTACATGACGCGACAGGCAAACCCTTTCAGATATAGCCCTTCCGGGTAGGTAGCGATCACCGGATGATCGGCTGCCTGACGGAACTGCTCTATAAATTGTACATCACGACCGGCATCAATTGCGGCATCCGCGATGATTTTCTGAAATAAATCGCTGGTCATCAGACCGGAACAGGAGAAAGTCAGGAGAATACCGCCTTCATTCAGCAACTGAATCGCCAGCATGTTGATGTCTTTATAACCACGACACGCGCCCATCAACTGGCTTTTATTCTCAACAAACTTCGGCGGGTCCATCACGATAACATCAAATTTTTCACCGCGATCGCGATAAGTACGCAGCAATTTAAAGACATCATCACGGACAAACTCTGCCTTGCTCAGATCCAGTTTGTTCAGCTCAACGTTCTGCCGTGCAATATCCAGCGCTTCGTGGGAGGTATCAACGCTGACAACCTGGCTGCAACCGCCCATCAATGCCGATACGGCGAAACCACCGGTATAGGAAAAACAGTTAAGTACGCGTTTATTTTCGACGTAGCGGCGGGTAGCCAGGCGGCTGTCACGCTGGTCCAGGTAGTAGCCCGTTTTGTGTCCGTGCTGAATATCCACCAGCAGTTTCATGCCGTGTTCTTCAATCGGCAGCAGGGCAGGCGGCAACTCGCCGGTGATGGGGCCCTGAGTCAGCTCCATCCCTTCTTTTTTACGTACCGCGACGTCGCTGCGATCGTAAATAGCACATTCCGGGTACAGCGTTTGCAGGGCGCTAATTAATGCCGCGCGCTGATACTCTGCGCCAGCACTCAGCAGTTGCAGCACCAGAAAATTACCGAAACGATCGATAGTAATACCCGGCAGGCCATCAGATTCTCCGGCGATTAAACGATAGCTGTCGAGGCCATCTTTTTGCGCCAGCCAGTCACGCCATTTTTGTGCTTGCTGCAAACGGCGGGTAAAAAAAGCAATGTCGATAGACTCTGACGGGTCAAACGTCCAGACGCGCGCCCGGATTTGCGAAGCTGGCGAATAAGCGCCGCGTGCTAACCATTTTCCCTGATGATCAACAATATCGATGGTTTCACCGAGGCTGGCTTTACCTTCCATGCGGGCAACGGCCCCGGAAAAGACCCACGGATGGCGACGAAGTAATGATTTTTCGCGCCCTTTGGCTAACACTAAACGTACACTCATAATTTACTTTTCTGTCGATGCAAAGAAATGGGCGTCATTGTCCGGAGTTTTCCATGGATTTGCAACGCGTCCATTAAGGATAAGGAGAGCAGCAATGTCGAAAGTCTGCATAATTGCCTGGGTTTACGGGCGAGTTCAGGGCGTAGGATTCCGCTACACCACGCAGTACGAAGCGAAAAAACTGGGACTAACCGGGTACGCCAAAAATCTTGACGATGGCAGCGTGGAAGTGGTTGCCTGCGGTGACGAAGGGCAGGTGGAAAAATTAATGCAGTGGTTAAAAAGTGGCGGCCCGCGTTCAGCGCGTGTGGAACGGGTGCTTAGCGAGCCGCATCATCCCTCCGGGGAGTTAACGGATTTTCGTATCCGTTAAATGCATTTTACCGGTTTAGGCAGGCCAGCAATTTTGGTGGCTTGCTTTGCCGGACCTTTCGGGAACAGTCGGTACAGATAGCGGCTATTGCCTTTCTCTTCGCCAAATTTATTCGCCATCGCTTTTACCAGCATACGAATCGCCGGAGAAGTATTGAATTCCAGATAGAAATCACGCACAAAACGCACCACTTCCCAGTGTTCTGGCGACAGCGCAATCCCTTCGTTCTCTGCAATCACCACCGCCAGTGGCTCACTCCACTGGCTGCTTTCTTTGAGATAGCCTTCGGTATCCGTTTCTATCTCTTTACCTTCGAAGATCAGCATAATTCTTTACTACCTTAATCAGACTGGCGGCAGTGTAACAAAAAACAAAGCCCCGCATAAAGCGAGGCTATGAAAGTGTTAGCGGGTGAGATTAATCGCGGCTGGCGAAGCCCAGAATGCTCAGCAGGCTGACGAAGATGTTGTACAGCGAAACATACAGGCTAACCGTGGCACGAATATAGTTCGTTTCACCGCCATGAATGATGTTGCTGGTTTCAAACAAAATAGCGCCAGAGGAGATCAGAATGAAGACCGCGCTGATCGCCAGATGCAGGGCAGGCAGCTGCAGGAAGATATTAGCAACCATACCAATCAGCACCACCACAATACCCGCCATCAGCATACCGCCAAGGAACGACATATCTTTGCGGGTGGTCAGCACATACGCAGAGCAGCAGAAGAACACCAACGCCGTTCCGCCCAGTGCCATAGCGATTACGTCACCCATTCCAGCAGACAGGTAGGTGTTCAGAATTGGTCCGAGGATATATCCCAGAAAACCGGTAAAGGCGAATGCGGAGATAATCCCGGTCGGCTTATTCGCCGTTTTGTAGGTCAGGAACATCAAACCATACATACCCACCAGCGTCAGAATCAGACCCGGAGATGGCAGCATCAGCACCGTACTGGCAGTTGCGGTAATCGCCGAAAAGGCCAGCGTCAGGCTCAGCAGAAAATAGGTATTACGCAGCACCTTATGGGTGCTAAGCAGCGATGTACGGTCATGTGAAGAACTAACTATACGATCCATTGAGTCACTCTCTATGACAGATGTAATTAATTAAGCAGCATAATGATAATGTGGGAAGGTACACAGAAGTTTTACCCATCTTTACGCATTTGATCTGGAACAGGTTTAACAGCGGATTATCAGGTCATTAAGCAAATATAACGCCCTGAGAATTTCGACAGGCAAAAGAAAAAGGGGTTAGCATTTAGCTAACCCCTTATCTTATTTGGCGGAAGCGCAGAGATTCGAACTCTGGAACCCTTTCGGGTCGCCGGTTTTCAAGACCGGTGCCTTCAACCGCTCGGCCACACTTCCGGAATGACGCGCACTATAAACATCCCGATGCGGCGTGTAAACCCCTAATTTGTTTGTTTGCCTGAAAAACAGCCAAAAGTGCATTGTTAGCGTGAAATAACAGCAGATTGATCATTTCATCACCATGAATTCCTTCTCTTTTACTCGTTTAGCAACCGGTTAAACATCCTCACCGCCCGGCAAAAAGAAAAATAGGTCCATTTTTATCGCTAAAAGATAAATCCACACAGTTTGTATTGTTTTGTGCAAAAGTTTCACTACGCTTTATTAACAATACTTTCTGGCGACGTGCGCCAGTGCAGAAGGATGAGCTTTCGTTTTCAGCATCTCACGTGAAGCGATGGTTTGCCTTGCTACAGGGACGTCGCTTGCCGACCATGTGCGCCCGGTGTCCTGCCGGTGTCGCAAGGAGAAGAGACGTGCGATATGAATAACGAGGAAACATTTTACCAGGCCATGCGGCGTCAGGGCGTTACCCGGCGCAGCTTTCTCAAATATTGTAGTCTGGCTGCCACGTCGCTGGGATTAGGCGCGGGAATGGCACCAAAGATTGCCTGGGCGCTGGAGAATAAACCGCGCATTCCGGTGGTATGGATCCACGGTCTGGAATGCACCTGCTGTACCGAATCTTTTATCCGCTCCGCTCACCCACTGGCGAAGGACGTCATCCTTTCCCTGATTTCCCTCGATTACGACGATACTTTGATGGCTGCCGCCGGAACCCAGGCGGAAGAAGTCTTTGAAGACATCATCACGCAATACAATGGCAAATATATCCTCGCCGTTGAAGGTAATCCGCCGCTGGGCGAGCAGGGGATGTTCTGTATCAGAAGCGGTCGACCGTTTATTGAGAAACTCAAACGTGCCGCTGCCGGAGCCAGTGCGATTATCGCCTGGGGAACCTGCGCGTCCTGGGGCTGCGTGCAGGCCGCGCGACCCAATCCGACGCAGGCAACGCCTATCGACAAAGTCATCACCGACAAACCTATTATCAAAGTACCTGGCTGCCCGCCGATCCCGGATGTGATGAGCGCCATCATTACTTACATGGTGACCTTTGATCGCTTGCCAGATGTCGACAGGATGGGCCGTCCGTTGATGTTCTATGGTCAGCGTATCCACGATAAATGCTATCGCCGTGCTCACTTCGACGCCGGAGAGTTCGTCCAGAGTTGGGATGATGACGCTGCCCGCAAAGGTTACTGCCTGTACAAAATGGGCTGCAAAGGGCCTACCACCTATAACGCCTGTTCCTCCACACGCTGGAACGATGGCGTTTCCTTCCCGATCCAGTCAGGTCACGGCTGCCTGGGTTGTGCGGAAAATGGTTTCTGGGATCGCGGTTCGTTCTACAGCCGCGTGGTCGATATTCCACAAATGGGTACCCATTCCACCGCCGACACCGTCGGTTTAACCGCGCTTGGCGTGGTGGCAGCGGCTGTTGGTGTGCACGCAGTCGCCAGCGCCGTTGACCAGCGCAGACGTCATAACCAGCAACCTACAGAAACCGAACATCAGCCAGGCAATGAGGATAAACAGGCATGAGCACTCAGTACGAAACTCAGGGATACACCATCAACAATGCCGGACGCCGCCTGGTGGTCGACCCGATTACGCGCATTGAAGGCCACATGCGCTGCGAAGTGAATATTAACGATCAGAATGTGATCACCAATGCCGTCTCCTGCGGCACCATGTTTCGCGGGCTGGAGATCATCCTGCAAGGGCGTGACCCGCGCGATGCGTGGGCGTTCGTTGAACGTATCTGCGGCGTCTGTACTGGCGTACACGCCCTGGCTTCGGTTTACGCCATCGAAGATGCCATCGGTATTAAAGTGCCGGACAACGCCAATATCATCCGCAACATTATGCTGGCAACGCTCTGGTGCCACGATCATCTGGTGCACTTCTATCAGCTTGCCGGGATGGACTGGATCGATGTGTTAGATGCGCTGAAAGCCGACCCGCGGAAAACCTCCGAACTGGCGCAAAGCCTCTCCTCATGGCCGAAATCATCCCCTGGCTATTTCTTCGACGTACAAAACCGCCTGAAGAAATTCGTTGAAGGCGGGCAGTTGGGGATCTTCCGCAATGGCTACTGGGGGCACCCGCAGTACAAACTGCCGCCAGAAGCCAACCTGATGGGCTTTGCCCACTATCTCGAAGCTCTCGATTTCCAGCGTGAAATTGTCAAAATCCACGCGGTCTTTGGTGGTAAAAACCCGCATCCAAACTGGATTGTCGGAGGGATGCCTTGCGCCATTAACATTGACGAAAGCGGCGCAGTCGGGGCGGTCAATATGGAACGCCTGAACCTGGTGCAGTCGATCATTACCCGTACGGCGGACTTCATTAACAACGTGATGATCCCCGACGCCTTAGCCATCGGCCAGTTCAACAAACCGTGGAGCGAAATCGGCACGGGTCTTTCTGATAAATGTGTCCTCAGCTACGGCGCATTCCCGGATATTGCCAACGACTTTGGCGAGAAAAGTCTGCTGATGCCTGGCGGCGCGGTGATTAACGGCGACTTCAACAATGTGCTGCCAGTGGATTTGGTTGATCCGCAGCAGGTGCAGGAGTTTGTCGACCACGCCTGGTATCGTTATCCCAACGATCAGGTCGGGCGTCATCCGTTCGATGGCATCACCGATCCGTGGTACAACCCCGGCGATGTCAAAGGCAGCGATACCAACATTCAGCAGCTGAATGAACAGGAACGCTACTCGTGGATCAAAGCGCCACGCTGGCGCGGTAACGCGATGGAAGTGGGGCCGCTGGCACGCACGTTAATCGCTTATCACAAAGGCGATGCTGCGACCGTTGAGTCGGTCGATCGTATGATGTCGGCGTTGAAACTGCCGCTTTCCGGCATCCAGTCAACGTTGGGCCGCATTTTGTGTCGCGCGTACGAAGCGCAGTGGGCCGCAGGTAAGTTGCAGTATTTCTTCGATAAGCTGATGACCAACCTGAAAAACGGCAATCTTGCCACCGCTTCCACGGAAAAATGGGAACCAGCAACCTGGCCGACAGAGTGCCGTGGTGTCGGTTTTACCGAAGCGCCGCGCGGGGCGTTAGGCCACTGGGCTGCCATTCGCGATGGCAAGATTGATCTCTATCAGTGCGTGGTGCCGACCACCTGGAACGCCAGCCCGCGCGATCCCAAAGGGCAGATTGGCGCTTATGAAGCGGCGCTGATGAACACCAAAATGGCGATCCCCGAGCAACCGCTGGAGATCCTGCGTACTCTGCACAGCTTTGACCCGTGCCTCGCCTGTTCAACACACGTGCTGGGCGATGACGGTAGCGAGCTTATCTCCGTGCAGGTGCGTTAACAGCGAAGGAGAATCATCATGCAACAGAAAAGCGACAACGTTGTCAGTCACTATGTCTTTGAAGCACCCGTGCGGATATGGCACTGGCTGACAGTGTTATGCATGGCGGTGTTGATGGTCACCGGTTACTTTATCGGCAAGCCGCTACCTTCCGTCAGCGGCGAGGCGACGTATCTGTTCTATATGGGCTACATCAGGTTAATTCACTTCAGTGCCGGGATGATTTTTACCGTGGTTTTGCTGATGCGGATCTACTGGGCTTTTGTTGGCAATCATTACTCCCGCGAGCTGTTTATCGTGCCGGTATGGCGTAAAAGCTGGTGGCAGGGCGTGTGGTATGAAATCCGCTGGTATCTGTTTCTGGCAAAACGTCCGAGTGCCGATATAGGCCATAACCCCATCGCCCAGGCGGCGATGTTCGGCTATTTCCTGATGTCAGTTTTTATGATCATCACCGGCTTTGCGCTGTACAGCGAACACAGCCAGTACGCTATTTTTGCGCCGTTCCGTTATGTGGTGGAATTTTTCTACTGGACGGGTGGCAACTCAATGGACATTCACAGCTGGCATCGGCTGGGGATGTGGCTGATTGGCGCGTTTGTGATCGGTCATGTCTACATGGCGCTGCGTGAAGACATCATGTCCGACGACACGGTGATCTCCACTATGGTCAACGGCTACCGTAGCCACAAATTTGGCAAAATAAGTAACAAGGAGCGTTCATGAGCGAGCAACGCGTGGTGGTAATGGGGCTGGGCAACCTGCTGTGGGCCGATGAAGGCTTCGGCGTGCGGGTGGCGGAACGGCTGTATGCCCATTACCACTGGCCCGAGGATGTGGAGATTGTCGATGGCGGCACCCAAGGACTGAACTTGCTGGGGTATGTCGAAAGCGCCAGTCATCTGTTGATTCTCGATGCCATTGATTACGGGCTGGAACCCGGAACGCTACGAACGTATGCCGGAGAACGCATTCCGGCTTATCTCAGCGCGAAGAAAATGAGCCTGCACCAGAACAGTTTCTCCGAAGTGCTGGCGCTGGCAGATATCCGCGGACATCTGCCAGCACATATTGCCCTCGTCGGTTTGCAACCCGCGATGCTCGACGACTACGGCGGCAGCCTGAGCGAACTGGCGCGGGAGCAACTGCCCGCCGCGGAACAGGCGGCGCTGGTACAGCTGGCGGCCTGGGGAATTGTGCCGCAACCGGCTAATGAATCGCGCTGTCTCAATTATGACTGTCTGTCGATGGAAAATTACGAAGGCGTTCGCTTGCGTCAGTACAGGATGAGGCTGGAGGAACAGGGATGAGCAACGACACACCATTTAATGCGTTGTGGCAACGAATGCTGGCACGTGGCTGGACGCCGGTCAGTGAATGCCGTCTTGACGACTGGCTTACGCAAGCGCCAGACGGCGTGGTGTTATTAAGCAGCGATCCGAAACGCACGCCAGAAGTCAGCGATAACCCGGTAATGATTGGCGAATTACTGCGCGAGTTTCCCGACTATACATGGCAGGTAGCGATTGCTGATCTTGAGCAGAGCGAAGCCATCGGCGATCGCTTTGGCGTCTTTCGCTTTCCCGCCACATTAGTGTTTACCGGCGGAAACTATCGCGGCGTGCTGAATGGTATTCACCCGTGGGCGGAACTGATAAACCTGATGCGCGGGCTTGTCGAACCGCAACAGGAGCGTGCTTCATGAGCGAAACTTTTTTCCATCTGCTGGGGCCAGGAACGCAACCGAACGATGACAGTTTCAGCATGAATCCACTGCCGATCACCTGTCGGGTGAATGGTGAACCGAGTATGGCTGCCCTGGAGCAATGTGCTCACAGCCCGCAGGTGATTGCGCTGTTAAACGAGTTACAACATCAACTAAGCGAACGCCAGCCGCCGCTGGGTGAGGTACTGGCAGTCGATCTGTTAAATCTCAACGCCGACGATCGTCACTTTATCAATACGCTTCTCGGGGAAGGGGAAGTGTCAGTGCGCATTCAGCAGGCTAACGACAGTGAAAGTGAAATTCAGGAGGCGATCTTCTGCGGATTATGGCGGGTGCGCAGACGTCACGGCGAACAGTTGCTGGAAGACAAACTGGAGGCTGGCTGCGCACCGCTGGCGTTGTGGCAGGCGGCAACGCAAAACGTCTTGCCGACAGATTCGCTGTTACCGCCGCCCATTGATGGCCTGATGAATGGCCTACCGTTGGCCCATGAATTACTGGCACATGTACGTAACCCCGACGCGCAGCCGCACAGCATTAATCTGACTCAATTACCCATCAGTGAAGCTGACCGGCTTTTTCTCTCACGTCTCTGTGGGCCGGGAAATATTCAGATTCGTACCATTGGCTATGGCGAGAGCTATATCAACGCCACGGGGTTACGCCATGTCTGGCATTTACGCTGTACGGACACCTTAAAAGGCCCGTTACTGGAAAGTTATGAAATCTGCCCAATACCGGAAGTGGTGCTGGCAGCGCCAGAAGATTTGGTCGACTCTGCGCAGCGGCTTAGCGAGGTATGCCAGTGGCTGGCGGAGGGGGCACCGACGTAAAAAGACGGTAAGTATCGCTTTCAGGCTTATGAATATCGCAATCGGCGAATACCTCTGGTCGTAGAGTTTCAGGATAAAGAGGGAGATCTACCATTAACGGGTTATTTTTCTCTCTTCGCCTACAGGAGTGCGCATGTGGGATGTCATTGATTTATCGCGCTGGCAGTTTGCTCTGACCGCGCTGTATCACTTTTTATTTGTACCCCTTACCCTGGGGCTGATTTTTTTGCTGGCTATCATGGAAACCATTTACGTGGTCACCGGCAAAACAATCTACCGCGATATGACGCGCTTCTGGGGTAAGCTCTTCGGTATCAACTTTGCTCTTGGCGTGGCTACCGGCCTGACCATGGAGTTTCAGTTTGGTACTAACTGGTCATTCTATTCCAACTATGTGGGCGATATTTTTGGCGCACCGCTGGCGATGGAAGCATTAATGGCCTTCTTCCTCGAATCCACCTTTGTCGGGCTGTTCTTCTTCGGCTGGCAGCGGCTGAATAAATACCAGCACCTGCTGGTGACGTGGCTGGTGGCGTTCGGTTCAAATCTCTCTGCGTTGTGGATATTGAATGCCAACGGTTGGATGCAACACCCGACTGGTGCGCATTTTGATATCGACACCCTGCGTATGGAGATGACCAGTTTCAGCGAGCTGGTCTTTAACCCGGTCAGCCAGGTGAAATTTGTGCACACCGTAATGGCGGGATACGTGACCGGGGCCATGTTTATTATGGCGATCAGCGCCTGGTATTTACTGCGCGGACGGGAGCGCGATGTCGCATTACGCTCGTTTGCCATCGGTTCCGTCTTCGGTACTCTGGCGATTATCGGTACGCTGCAACTCGGAGACAGTTCTGCGTATGAAGTCGCGCAAGTACAACCGGTAAAACTGGCGGCGATGGAAGGTGAGTGGCAAACAGAACCTGCACCTGCACCGTTCCATGTGGTTGCCTGGCCGGAACAGGATCAAGAGCGTAACGCCTTTGCCATCAAAATTCCCGCGCTGCTAGGGATCCTCGCCACTCACTCATTAGATAAACCCGTGCCGGGTCTGAAGAATTTGATGGCTGAAACCTACCCACGCTTGCAACGCGGACGTATGGCGTGGCTGTTAATGCAGGAAATATCGCAAGGCAATCGTGAGCCGCATGTGTTGCAGGCATTCCGGGAGCTGGAAGGCGACCTGGGTTACGGCATGTTGCTCTCCCGCTATGCGCCGGATATGAATCATGTCACAGCCGCACAGTACCAGGCGGCGATGCGTGGCGCGATACCTCAGGTTGCGCCGGTATTCTGGAGTTTCCGCATCATGGTGGGCTGTGGTTCCCTGCTGCTACTGGTGATGCTGATTGCGCTTGTCCAGACGCTGCGTGGCAAAATCGACCAGCATCGCTGGGTGCTGAAAATGGCGCTCTGGAGTTTGCCGCTGCCGTGGATTGCGATTGAAGCCGGATGGTTTATGACCGAGTTTGGTCGTCAGCCGTGGGCGATACAAGACATCTTACCGACATACTCCGCGCACTCCGCCTTAACCACAGGACAACTGGCTTTCTCACTGATCATGATCGTAGGGCTTTACACCCTGTTCTTAATCGCCGAAGTCTACCTGATGCAGAAATATGCCCGTCTGGGGCCGAGCGCGATGCAGAGTGAACAACCGACGCAGCAACAGGGGTAAAGGAGAAAATCATGTTTGATTATGAAACATTGCGCTTCATCTGGTGGCTGCTGATTGGCGTGATCCTGGTGGTCTTTATGATCTCCGACGGATTTGACATGGGGATCGGCTGTCTGCTGCCGCTGGTGGCGCGTAATGATGATGAACGTCGGATAGTGATAAACAGCGTTGGCGCGCACTGGGAAGGTAATCAGGTCTGGTTGATCCTCGCAGGTGGGGCATTATTTGCCGCCTGGCCCAGAGTGTATGCAGCGGCGTTTTCCGGCTTTTATGTGGCGATGATTCTGGTGCTGTGCTCGCTGTTCTTCCGCCCGCTGGCCTTTGATTATCGCGGAAAAATCGCCGATGCACGCTGGCGTAAAATGTGGGATGCCGGACTGGTCATCGGCAGTCTGGTGCCGCCGGTAGTCTTCGGTATTGCATTCGGCAACTTGCTGCTCGGCGTGCCGTTTGCTTTCACACCGCAATTACGCGTGGAATATCTCGGCAGCTTCTGGCAACTGCTGACGCCATTCCCTTTATTGTGTGGATTGCTCAGTCTTGGGATGGTGATTTTGCAAGGTGGCGTCTGGTTACAACTGAAAACTGTTGGTGTGATTCATCTGCGTTCACAGCTGGCGACCAAACGCGCCGCACTACTGGTGATGCTGTGCTTTTTGCTGGCGGGTTACTGGCTGTGGGTTGGTATTGATGGCTTTGTACTGCTCGCCCAGGATGCTAACGGTCCTTCCAATCCGTTAATGAAACTGGTGGCAGTGCTACCTGGTGCCTGGATGAATAATTTCGTCGAATCGCCCGTTTTGTGGATCTTCCCGCTGCTGGGGTTCTTCTGCCCATTGCTGACGGTGATGGCGATTTCTCGTGGTCGCCCGGGTTGGGGATTTTTGATGGCGTCATTGATGCAATTTGGCGTGATTTTCACGGCAGGCATCACGCTGTTCCCCTTTGTCATGCCGTCAAGCGTGAGTCCGATCTCCAGCCTGACGTTGTGGGACAGCACTTCCAGTCAGCTGACGCTGAGCATTATGTTGGTAATCGTGCTGATATTTTTGCCCATTGTGTTGCTCTACACTCTCTGGAGCTACTACAAAATGTGGGGGCGCATGACGACAGAAACTCTCCGCCGTAACGAAAACGAGCTGTACTAAGGAGCAGGAACAATGTGGTATTTACTTTGGTTCGTCGGCATTTTGTTGATGTGTTCGCTCTCCACCCTTGTGTTGGTATGGCTGGACCCGCGTCTGAAAAGTTAACGAAGGTAAGCCTGATGAGGCGCATTAGCGTCGCATCAGGCAATCAATAATGTCGGATATGAAAAGCGGAAACATATCGATGAAAGCGATCTTGATCCCATTCTTATCTCTTCTGATTCCGTTAACACCGAAATCTGCATTCGCTCAGAGTGAGCCGGAGCTGAAGCTGGAAAGTGTGGTGATTGTCAGTCGTCACGGTGTGCGTGCACCAACCAAGGCCACGCAACTGATGCAGGATGTCACCCCAGACGCATGGCCAACCTGGCCGGTAAAACTGGGTTGGCTGACACCGCGCGGTGGTGAGTTAATCGCTTATCTCGGACATTACCAACGCCAGCGTCTGGTAGCCGACGGATTGTTGACGAAAAAGGGCTGCCCGCAGCCTGGTCAGGTCGCGATTATTGCTGATGTCGACGAGCGTACCCGTAAAACAGGCGAAGCCTTCGCCGCCGGGCTGGCACCTGACTGTGCAATAACCGTACATACCCAGGCAGATACCTCCAGTCCCGATCCGTTATTTAATCCTCTAAAAACTGGCGTTTGCCAACTGGATAACGCGAACGTGACTGACGCGATCCTCAGCAGGGCAGGAGGGTCAATTGCTGACTTTACCGGGCATCGGCAAACGGCGTTTCGTGAACTGGAACGGGTGCTTAATTTCCCGCAATCAAACTTGTGCCTTAACCGTGAGAAACAGGACGAAAGCTGTTCATTAACGCAGGCATTACCATCGGAACTCAAGGTGAGCGCCGACAATGTCTCATTAACCGGTGCGGTAAGCCTCGCATCAATGCTGACGGAGATATTTCTCCTGCAACAAGCACAGGGAATGCCGGAGCCGGGGTGGGGAAGGATCACCGATTCACACCAGTGGAACACCTTGCTAAGTCTACATAACGCGCAGTTTTATTTGCTGCAACGCACACCAGAGGTTGCCCGCAGTCGCGCCACCCCGTTATTGGATTTGATCATGGCAGCGTTGACGCCCCATCCATCGCAAAAACAGGCGTATGGTGTGACATTACCCACTTCAGTGCTGTTTATTGCCGGACACGATACTAATCTGGCAAATCTCGGCGGCGCACTGGAGCTCAACTGGACACTTCCAGGTCAGCCGGATAACACGCCGCCAGGTGGTGAACTGGTGTTTGAACGCTGGCGTCGGCTCAGCGATAACAGCCAGTGGATTCAGGTTTCGCTGGTCTTCCAGACTTTACAGCAGATGCGTGATAAAACGCCGCTGTCATTAAATACGCCGCCCGGAGAGGTGAAACTGACCCTGGCAGGATGTGAAGAGCGAAATGCGCAGGGCATGTGTTCGTTGGCAGGTTTTACGCAAATCGTGAATGAAGCACGCATACCGGCGTGCGCTCTCCATCAAGATAAATAAACATTTGCCGCTGTTGGTCCACGCAGGCCATTTACGCGGCAAAATTCCACGCGTAATCCTGGTATAAGCACTTCTGCGTCGCGGGGAGTGAATGCGGAAATATGGACCTGGACTTCTTTACGACCGTCGGAGGGGATAATGAATCCTTTGCCGCTTTTGCGATCAAAGGTTTTGACAATTCCTGTCATTTTACGGGACAAACAAATTCCTTACTGAAAATACTGCGCTGCACTATACGGGGTTAATAAAATAAAGCCAGCGATATTTAAGACCGCCGGACGGCTAAAATAAAATTTGCTTAATCTCAATTATCATGCGTTAATAGCTGCGTCGGTTTGAAAGACAGACAGCATACAAAGTAGTTTACTAAAGCAGTTCTCATTATCAGGCATTATCCCCTTCTTTTGAGTCTCTCTCCTGAACACTAAGTAGTTTCTGTATTAAAGCCCTGTTTGCCGAAAGGCCCAAAATGAAGGAAGTAAAATATGTCTAATAAAATGACTGGTTTAGTAAAATGGTTTAACGCAGATAAAGGTTTTGGCTTTATCACTCCTGATGATGGCAGCAAAGACGTTTTCGTCCATTTCACTGCCATCCAGAGCAATGAATTCCGCACGCTGAACGAAAATCAGAAAGTTGAATTTTCTATTGAGCAGGGGCAACGTGGTCCCGCGGCAGCGAACGTTGTTACGCTCTAAGGTTGCCGTTATTACTCAACATCTCCATTTCCGCTGTCCATGTTGCCATGGTTCACAGTACCGCACATCGGCATTCGATGTGACGGAGCGAAATCCTTTAGGAGCAAAGTGCATTTTTTGTAAATCGACGATGATCACCTTTGATAACGTCGCGCTGCAAATACGCACTGACCATGCGCCGCTGGATTTCACAAAATAATATCAGGCTCCCTCGTGGAGCCTTTTTTATATCTGCCTTATTTTTCTTCAACGCTGTATGTATAGTAAGCGATAACCTGTTGATTATTGAATCTTTCGGGGAGATGGCTTATAACATTTCTTACCTGACCAGGGTACCGGGAACCAACACCTTACTGGCGTGTTGCTGTCTTTTAAGACCAGAAGAGGTTAACAGTGAATATTGAAGAGTTAAAAAAACAAGCCGAAACGGAAATCGCCGACTTTATCGCGCAAAAAATCGCCGAGCTGAACAAGAATACAGGGAAAGAAGTCTCTGAAATTCGCTTCACCGCACGAGAAAAAATGACCGGGCTTGAAAGTTATGATGTCAAAATCAAAATAATGTGATTTTGTGAACATCACCCCGTGCGAGGTGATGTTCCGCTTGTTGCTAATTTAGTGACCAATCATTGGCGATTGCGGAATTAAGCGTTGGTACAATTCCTCCGGCACCGGGCTTTGCCATACTCCCGCATAGATTGCGTAACCAATCGCCGCAAACATAATCCCCATAACCAGTAGCGTCATTAACCAGCCAGACAACGCAAAGGCTTTTTTATTTGCCGCAGGTTTTTGCAGTGAAAAGGTCAATGTTGAGGCTACCGGACATGACTCTACGCAAGTCATACAGCCGGTACATTCCACTGTTCGTACCTGAATTAATTTATCGACCGGGATCCGTGATGGGCAACTTTTTGCGCATTTGCCACAATCGATACAACTTTCGGCATTGCGACGAATCTTAAACGGCGATAATAGCGAAACCACGCCCATCAGCGCGCCATATGGGCAAAGATAACGACACCAGGCATGGCGAATAAACAGGCTGGCAATCAGCAAAACGATCATGCTGATTAATGTCGCGGTCCCCATATGACGAAAGAAATCGAGCATTTTAACGTCCATCACCACGCTGTAGGGCGACAACATAAAATAGTGAATCGCCTGAGCGGGCATCAATAACGCGATATAGAGAAAAAAACTCAACAGCAAATACTTCACGCCGCGCAGAGGAATATCCAGCCAGCGGGGAAGGACAAATTGCCGACCAAACAGTTTGTTACCGAGATCGCCGATTAATTCCGAAAGCGTACCAACCGGGCATAACCATGAACAAAAGGCCTTTTTGAGTAATAGACTGATGACGATAAAAGCGACCAATAACAGCATCGCGGCGGCGTGGACGGACGGTAACTGACCTGTTGCAAGGCTATATTTCAGATTCATCAGACCGGCAATCGGTAGCCAGCCTTCGATACCTCCCGGTCTGGCGACAAATGTCGTACTACCTGCCGTTTCGTAATAGCGCACCCAATACCAGAACGTGATGGCAATATAAATATTAATTGCCAACAGTAATAATTGCGTCGCTTTACGCCAGGTCGTGGCATTGCGCCAGTCATTCCACGGTAATTTGCCGCCCGTCGTGCCTGGCCGCCGCTGCCAGCGGGTTCTTTTTTTCTCTGCCATGATTTTGCCAGTCCGTTAAGTTGCATACCAAATGCCACTATTCTAGTTGTTCTTAACTGGCTGATATTGATTCAAATTGCGTTCAGGTCTTTCTTATTAACCATGCTTCCAGAGCGGCAACACTGCGTGTAATTTCTTCGTGTGGAAGGGGGGCAGATAATGGCTGCTGCTCCAGTTGTGCGCATTGCTGGCTGGCGCTACGCATTCCCAGACTCGAGCAACTGCTTTTTAGCTGATGTGCGGCACGCTTTATTTTCTCGTTATCCTGACTGGCGCGGGCAATGTCGATTTCATCGAGAAGCGGCAGGGCATGTTGTTTAAATAATATCAGCCATTCGTGGATCTTCTCCGCCCCCATTAAATGAGCATCTTCATTGAGTTGCGATACATCCAGTGGTTGATCGTTATTGACTTGCAGTTGGAGATAGTGCGCCAGTAATTGACCGAGCACTTCACGCGGCACCGGTTTAGGGATAATCCCGCGAAATAGCGAGCTGGTACGCTGTCGCAGTGTTTCGTCAATGACATGGGCGCTAAAGCCAATCAAAACCAGTGACGGATATTGCTGTGCCAGTTGCCGGGCAAGGGTAATGCCGTCGATATCCGGCAGATCAAAATCCACCAGTGCGGCAGCAAACGGTTCGCTATTTTGCAATGCCTCTATTGCCTGCGCGGCATTTCCTACTGCAACGACCTGCGCACCACTGGTGTTCAGCATTTCGACAGTAATTCGCTGGGTGAGCGGGTTATCTTCAATTAACAGCAAACGCAAATCGTCCAGACGTACCGCCTGATTGACTGTTTTGGGCACGGGTGCAGTGGCAATACGTAACGGCAAGCGTAAACAAAAACAGCTTCCAACCTCCGGCGTGCTGGTGGCGCTCAGTTCGCCACCCATCGCCTGGGCCAGACGGCTACTGATAGTCAGCCCCAGCCCGGTGCCGCCGCGTTTGCCGCTAACCTGAACAAATGGCTGGAAGATTTCAGCCAGTTTCGCGGGATCAATACCGCAGCCGCTGTCTTCCACTTCGACCAGCCATTGTTCGCCATCAGTGCGACTACGCAGAATAATGTGCCCTTCGTCGGTGAAACGCAGGGCGTTGCTCAACAGGTTGGTAATGACCTGACGAATACGCCGCGGATCGCCCATTAACGCAGTCGGTACATCGTCGGCAATTTCTGTTGCCAGGCGAATCGGGCGACCTTTCACCCTTCCGCTCATTAATTGCAGGGTACTTTCCAGCAGCGGGCGCGGTTCAAAGGGTTCATCGCTGACCGAAACATTCTTGCCGCCTGCTTCGATAGCCGAATAATCGAGAATATCGTTGAGGATGGTCAGCAACGATTCACCAGAGTCGGTAATCGCCCGCAAATCATCGCGCTGGGCGTTAAGTGCGGGGTTATCTGCCAGCAGTTGCGCGGTGCCGAGAATACCGTACAGCGGTGTGCGGATCTCATGGCTCATCGCCGCCAGAAACGCCGATTTTGCCTGGCTGGCTTTTTCTGCTTCCGCCCGTGCCTGTCGGTGTTCTATCACCAGTTCCTGCAATTCAGCTGTACGCGCTTTGACCTGCGCCGCCAGCTGTTCGCGGTGGCGATTCAGTGCATGAACACTGCTGCGAAACGCATCCATCAGCCGCCCGATGGTGTCCAGTTCCCGCACGCCAGCGGTTTCCGGGAAAGGGGAGTCGATATCACCATCCAGCAAGCGTTGCAGCGCCTGCGTTTGTTCTGCAAGAGGGCGCGTGACTGAGCGATAAACCACGCGCCAGAGGATCAGAATCAGTGCGCAAAGAGAAACTAATCCCAGCAATAACAGGCTGTATTGCCCGCGTGCACTGGCTTTTTCCAGATGTGCCAGCCCGTGCTGATTACGCAGCTCAATGGTGTCGACCAGCTGACTGACTTCGCTACTAAACTGCGCGAATTGGGCGATGTTATTTTGGGCGAGAGTTTGCAGGTGATTGCTGATTTCACTGTCCTGCTGATACAGCGCCAGCAAATCGCTATATTGGCTAACGGTAGTTAACGTTGTTGCTACCTGAGTACGAACACCCGGATCTTCAATGCGTATTTGCCGACGTTGCAGAATTTTCACCGCATTATTGAGCTGCTTTTCCAGCGTTGGCGCATTTTTCTGGATCTGTTCCAGCCCCAGATTCATCACCATTTGCTGCACCCGCAGGGCGCTAAGGCGCAGTTCATTCATCTGGTTAACATACTCAAGATCGATATCAATCAGCCGATCGAGTGCACTTTCTGCGGCCTGACGCTGATGTTGTTCGATCAAATCGTAAATCCCGGCCTGGGTCGCTCCGGCGGAGGTTGCCGCATTATTCGCCTGACCTTGCGCCAGGCGTGCGATTTCATCGGCGGCGGCGACTATCTGCTGACTGAGTTGCTGTTGTTGCTGGCGAAGTTGCAAACGCTGCCCCACCAGTTCCCCTTGCTGACGTAACGAACGGGAGATCTCCTGCTCCTGTTGTTCAATAGCGGTGGTGTCAAAACCTTGTTCCCGTAACGCTTGCAGCAACGCATTAATCTTCAGGCTTTGTGCGGTGAGCATTCGCCCCTGCGCCTGCCACATCTTTTCGTTATCGGCACTGGTCAGGTTCTGCGCGGCGAAAAGTTCCCAGGCGCTGGCTTCGCTCAACTGGCGCGCCATATTCATGGTAGGAATCAATGCCTGAGTGTTGTCTTTTTCCACCTGGCTGATAAAGCGCAGGTTGTACCATCCCACCAGGGTACTGGTCAGGGTTAACAGCGCCATCAGGGCAAAGCCCATCCAGAGTCTTCGGGTCAGGGTTAAATTCACGGTCGGTGCACTTTAGGTGAAAAAGGTTGAGTCGCAAAGCAGAATGCATCTAGCATAAAGCCTTATTATTGATGAGGCTATCATGCGCGTACTGCTATTTTTACTTCTTTCCCTTTTCATGTTATCGGCATTTTCGGCTGATAACCTGTTGCGCTGGCATGATGCGCAGCATTACACGGTGCAAGCCTCTACGCCGCTTAAAGCCAAACGCGCATGGAAACTGTGCGCGCTTTATCCCAGCCTGAAAGATTCATACTGGTTATCGTTGAACTATGGTATGCAGGAGGCTGCTCGCCGCTACGGTGTGGATTTAAAAGTGCTGGAGGCAGGCGGCTACAGCCAGTTGGCTACGCAGCAAGCACAAATCGACCAGTGTAAACAGTGGGGCGCAGAGGCCATTTTGCTCGGTAGTAGCACGACGTCATTTCCCGATCTGCAAAAGCAGGTAGCAAGTCTGCCGGTGATCGAACTGGTGAATGCTATTGATGCTCCCCACGTGAAAAGCCGCGTTGGTGTGCCCTGGTTTCAGATGGGCTATCAACCAGGACGATATCTGGTGCAATGGAGCCACGGTAAACCACTGAACGTGCTGTTGATGCCCGGACCCGATAACGCCGGGGGCAGTAAGGAGATGGTCGAGGGTTTTCGCGCAGCCATTGCCGGAAGCCCGGTACGTATTGTTGATATTGCGCTTGGCGATAACGATATTGAAATCCAGCGTAACCTGTTGCAGGAGATGCTGGAGCGCCATCCAGAAATCGACGTCGTTGCCGGAACGGCCATTGCGGCAGAGGCGGCAATGGGGGAAGGGCGTAACCTGAAAACACCGCTTACCGTGGTGTCGTTTTATCTTTCACATCAGGTGTATCGCGGGCTGAAGCGGGGAAGAGTGATTATGGCTGCCAGCGATCAAATGGTCTGGCAGGGGGAACTGGCGGTTGAGCAGGCCATCAGGCAATTACAGGGGCAATCGGTGTCTGATAATGTCAGCCCACCGATTTTAGTTCTGACGCCGAAAAATGCCGACCGCGAACATATCCGCCGCTCGCTGTCACCGGGGGGATTTCGTCCGGTCTATTATTATCAGCACACATCAGCGGCTAAGAAATAACCTTCGCCATGTTGTGTCACCAGTAAATCCGCGCTGAGTTTATGGCGTAAACGACGAATTAACACATCGACGGTGCGCAGGTCAGGGTTTTCCACCCGACGCGCAGAAAGCATACGCAGCAGACGTTCACGGCTGAGAATTTCGCCCGGATTAGTCACAAATGCCACCAGCATTTCATACTCTGCGCGGGTCAGTTTAATCGGCTCGCCATCCCGCTCCAGCGTATGGCGCGACACATTCAGGCAATAACCGGCAAAGCGATAGCAGTTGTCCTGAGTGTGCGGTTGCGCCTGTCGCGCGAGGTCGATTCGCCAGAGCAAATTTTTCACTCGTACCACCAGTTCGCGCAGCTCCAGCGGTTTGGTGACGTAATCGTCTGCGCCCATTTCCAGCCCAACAATACGGTCAATCCGATCGCTGCGTCCGGTAACCAGAATAATCCCCACCGTTGAGCGTTCTCGCAGGGCGCGGGTTAACATCAGGCCATTTTCATCGGGCAAATTGATATCCAGCAGAATCAAATCCACCGGCTGATTCTGCATAATTTCCCGCAGCCCGGCACCGCTCGCCGTAACGGAAACGGTATACCCCTCCTGAGTGAAGTAAGATTGTAATCGCGCCTGGGTAACCGGCTCATCTTCAACAATAACAATGTGATGTGGCATCAGAGGGTTTTACTCATTCTGTTCATATCTGTTCATATTCTGCCGTAAGCCGTTCATCCTGACCAGTGCCGCTGTTCATATTTGCTCATTAAGATCGCTTCACTAAACCATAATTTTACAGGGGCTATTATGCGGAAACTCTGGAACGCGTTACGCCGACCCAGTGCTCGTTGGTCGGTACTGGCGCTGGTCGCTACTGGGATTGTGATTGGCATTGCGCTGATTGTATTGCCACACGTTGGGATCAAAGTCACCAGCACAACCGAATTTTGTGTCAGTTGCCACAGTATGCAACCGGTGTATGAAGAATATAAACAGTCGGTGCATTTCCAGAACGCCTCCGGCGTGCGAGCTGAATGCCATGACTGTCATATTCCGCCGGATATTCCAGGCATGGTGAAGCGCAAACTGGAAGCGAGCAACGACATTTACCAGACCTTTATTGCCCACTCCATTGATACACCTGAGAAATTTGAAGCCAAACGCGCGGAACTTGCCGAGCGTGAATGGGCGCGAATGAAAGAAAACAACTCGGCAACCTGCCGCTCCTGCCATAACTACGATGCGATGGATCATGCGAAGCAGCATCCTGAAGCGGCGCGTCAGATGAAGGTGGCAGCGAAAGATAATCAATCTTGCATCGACTGTCATAAAGGTATTGCCCACCAGTTACCTGATATGAGTAGTGGCTTCCGTAAGCAGTTCGATGAGCTGCGCGCCAGTGCTAATGATAGTGGTGACACGCTGTACTCCATTGATATTAAGCCGATTTATGCGGCGAAAGGCGATAAAGAAGCGTCTGGTTCTCTGCTGCCTGCTTCGGAAGTGAAAGTCCTTAAACGTGACGGCGACTGGCTGCAAATTGAAATCACTGGTTGGACGGAAAGTGCAGGACGTCAGCGTGTACTCACCCAATTCCCAGGTAAACGCATCTTTGTTGCCTCGATTCGTGGTGATGTGCAGCAGCAGGTGAAAACACTGGAGAAAACCACCGTTGCCGACACCAATACCGAGTGGAGCAAGTTGCAGGCTACTGCGTGGATGAAGAAAGGCGACATGGTGAACGATATCAAACCGATCTGGGCTTATGCGGATTCTCTGTACAACGGCACCTGTAACCAGTGCCATGGCGCACCGGAAATCTCCCACTTTGACGCTAACGGTTGGATCGGCACGCTCAACGGCATGATTGGCTTTACCAGCCTCGATAAACGTGAAGAACGCACCTTGTTGAAATATCTGCAAATGAATGCGTCTGACACCGCAGGTAAGGCTCACGGCGATAAGAAGGAAGAAAAATAATGAACAATAACGATCTCTTTCAGGCATCACGTCGGCGTTTTCTGGCACAACTCGGCGGCTTAACCGTCGCCGGGATGCTGGGGACGTCATTGTTAACGCCGCGCCGTGCGACTGCGGCGCAAGCGGCGACTGAGGCTGTCATCTCGAAAGAGGGCATTCTTACCGGGTCGCACTGGGGGGCTATCCGCGCGACGGTGAAGGATGGTCGCTTTGTGGCAGCAAAACCGTTCGAACTGGATAAATATCCGTCGAAAATGATCGCCGGATTGCCGGATCATGTACACAACGCGGCGCGTATTCGTTACCCGATGGTACGCGTGGACTGGCTGCGTAAGCGCCATCTGAGCGACACCTCCCAGCGCGGTGATAACCGTTTTGTGCGCGTGAGCTGGGATGAAGCCCTCGACATGTTCTATGAAGAACTGGAACGCGTACAGAAAACTCACGGGCCGAGTGCCTTGCTGACCGCCAGTGGTTGGCAATCGACGGGGATGTTCCATAACGCTTCGGGGATGCTGGCGAAAGCTATTGCCTTGCATGGTAATAGCGTTGGTACGGGCGGAGATTACTCTACCGGTGCTGCGCAGGTGATCTTGCCGCGCGTGGTTGGCTCAATGGAAGTGTATGAACAGCAAACCTCCTGGCCGCTGGTATTGCAGAATAGCAAAACCATTGTGCTGTGGGGCTCCGATTTGCTGAAAAACCAGCAGGCGAACTGGTGGTGCCCGGATCACGATGTTTATGAATATTACGAGCAGTTGAAAGCGAAAGTCGCCGCCGGTGAAATTGAGGTCATCAGCATCGATCCGGTTGTTACATCCACCCATGAGTATCTGGGGCGCGAGCATGTGAAGCACATTGCGGTTAACCCGCAAACTGACGTGCCGCTGCAACTGGCGCTGGCGCATACGCTGTACAGTGAAAACCTGTACGACAAAAACTTCCTCGCTAACTACTGTGTGGGTTTTGAGCAGTTCCTGCCGTATCTGCTGGGTGAGAAAGACGGTCAGCCGAAAGATGCCGCATGGGCAGAAAAACTGACCGGCATTGATGCCGAAACCATTCGTGGGCTGGCACGGCAGATGGCGGCGAACAGAACGCAGATTATTGCTGGCTGGTGCGTACAGCGTATGCAGCACGGTGAACAGTGGGCGTGGATGATTGTCGTTCTGGCGGCGATGCTGGGGCAAATTGGCCTGCCAGGTGGTGGTTTTGGTTTTGGCTGGCACTATAACGGCGCAGGCACGCCGGGGCGTAAAGGCGTTATTTTGAGTGGTTTCTCCGGCTCTACGTCGATTCCGCCTGTTCACGACAACAGTGACTACAAAGGCTACAGCAGCACCATTCCGATTGCCCGTTTTATCGATGCGATCCTCGAACCGGGGAAAGTGATCAACTGGAACGGTAAATCGGTAAAACTGCCGCCGCTGAAAATGTGTATTTTTGCCGGAACTAACCCGTTCCATCGCCATCAGCAGATCAACCGCATTATTGAAGGCTGGCGCAAGCTGGAAACGGTTATCGCCATAGATAACCAGTGGACCTCAACCTGCCGCTTTGCCGATATCGTGCTGCCTGCGACCACGCAGTTTGAGCGTAACGATCTCGACCAGTACGGCAACCACTCCAATCGTGGCATCATCGCCATGAAACAGGTCGTGCCGCCGCAGTTCGAGGCGCGCAACGACTTTGATATTTTCCGCGAGCTGTGCCGCCGCTTTAATCGCGAAGAAGCCTTTACCGAAGGGCTGGACGAGATGGGCTGGCTGAAACGCATCTGGCAGGAAGGTGTACAACAAGGCAAAGGACGCGGCGTTCATCTGCCAGCGTTTAATGACTTCTGGAATAACAAAGAGTACGTCGAGTTTGACCATCCGCAGATGTTTGTTCGCCACCAGGCATTCCGCGAAGATCCGGATCTCGAACCGCTGGGCACGCCGAGTGGCCTGATTGAGATCTACTCAAAAACCATCGCCGACATGAACTACGACGATTGTCAGGGGCATCCGATGTGGTTTGAGAAAATCGAACGCTCCCACGGTGGGCCTGGCTCGCAGAAGTATCCGTTGCATCTGCAATCTGTGCATCCGGATTTCCGACTTCACTCGCAGTTATGTGAGTCGGAAACTCTGCGTCAGCAATATACCGTAGCGGGTAAAGAGCCAGTATTTATTAGCCCGAAGGATGCCAGCGCGCGCGGTATTCGTCACGGTGATGTGGTACGCGTCTTTAACGTTCGTGGTCAGGTGTTGGCTGGAGCAGTGGTTTCTGACCGTTATGCACCCGGCGTGGCGCGAATTCACGAAGGGGCATGGTACGATCCGGACAAAGGCGGCGAGCCAGGGGCGCTGTGCAAATACGGTAACCCCAACGTGTTGACCATCGACATCGGTACTTCGCAGCTGGCGCAGGCGACCAGTGCGCACACTACGCTGGTGGAAATTGAGAAGTACAACGGAACAGTGGAGCAGGTGACGGCGTTTAACGGCCCCGTGGAGATGGTGGCGCAGTGCGAATATGTTCCCGCGTCGCAGGTGAAATCATGACCACGCTGACAGCACAACAGATTGCCTGTGTTTACGCCTGGCTGGCGCAGTTGTTCTCCCGTGAACTGGACGATGAACAACTGACGCAAATCGCCAGTGCGCAGATGGCTGAATGGTTTTCGTTGCTGAAAAGCGAACCTCCGCTCACTGCGGCGGTGAATGGGCTGGAAAACAGTATTGCCACTCTGACAGTACGTGACGATGCCCGTCTGGAACTGGCCGCTGACTTTTGCGGCCTGTTTCTGATGACCGACAAACAAGCGGCGCTGCCGTATGCATCGGCCTACAAACAGGACGAGCAAGAGATTAAACGCTTGTTAGTTGAGGCAGGGATGGAGACCAGCGGCAATTTCAACGAACCGGCAGATCATCTGGCGATCTATCTCGAGTTGTTGAGTCATCTGCATTTTTCGCTGGGAGAGGGGACCGTTCCTGCGCGAAGAATCGACGGTTTGCGGCAAAAAACACTGACGGCTCTGCGGGAATGGTTACCAGAGTTTGCTGCGCGTTGTCGACAGTATGACCGCTTTGGTTTTTACGCGGCACTAAGCCAGTTATTGCTGGTGTTAGTGGAGTGTGACTACCAAAAAAGATAATGCCGTTTGTAGGCCTGATAAGACGCGGCAGGCGTCGCATCAGGCATTAGTGCGCAGTTGCCGGATGCGGCGAGAACGCCTTATCCGGCCTACGGGAACAGTGCTTTTTGTGGGCCTGATAAGATGCGTTAAGCGTCGCATCAGGCATTATGGCGCAGTTGCCGGATGCGGCGAGAACGCCTTATCCGGCCTACGGGAACAGTGCTTTTTGTGGGCCTGATAAGATGCGTTAAGCGTCGCATCAGGCATTATGGCGCAGTTGCCGGATGCGGCATAAACGCCTTATCCGGCCTACGGGAACAGTGCTCTTTGTAGGCCTGATAAGACGCGTTAAGCGTCGCATCAGGCAACAAACTCACGGGTGAGCCACAAACCGGGAAAGCCGCTGGCGCAGCAGGCGGTTTTCCTGCTTCAGGTGCGCAATATCATCCATTAACGTCAGCGCCACCGCGATCCCCGGCCAGTCCAGAGCCAGTTCATGACGCAGGCGTACCGCGCGTTGCACCACAATGGCGGCATGGTCGTCAAATACCCAGGTTGTCTCCTGGATCTCACTCGGTTCAACCACCCCCAAACCGACAATTTCATTCAACTCCTCTTCAGAGATGCCGGTATGCAGGCAAAATTCGGTAATAGTAAAAGTCACCGTAACATTAGCCATTATGCTTTCCCCCAATCTTTACGTGGATCAAAAGACGACTGGGCGTCTGCCAGTTGCTGCCACAGCGCGGCAGTGTTTTCATCCGGTTTCGGCGGCATCACGATTTTCAGTACCGCATACAGATCGCCGGTCTGTTTTTTGCTCACCAGACCTTTGCCTTTAACGCGCAATCGTTGCCCGGCCTGGCTGCCAGGCGGGATAGTCAGCAAAATGCTTTCTTTCAGTGTTGGAACGGTGACTTTAGTACCCAGCGCCGCTTCCCACGGGCTAACCGGCACCACTATTTCCAGATCCTGGCCGACAATATCAAACAGCGGATGTGGCGCAATGTGAATCACCAGCCACAGGTCGCCATTTGGACCGCCGTTTTCGCCCGGCGTCCCCTGGCCTTTCAGGCGGATGCGTTGACCATTGCCGACGCCCGCCGGGATCTTCACATTCAGCGTTTTCGGGATTTCCTGTTCGATCATGCCAAAGGCGTTATAAACCGGCAGGTTATAGCTGATGGTACGCTTATGCTCAGTAAGCGTTTCTTCGAGGAAAACCGCCACTTCGATTTCAATATCGTGGCCGCGTGTGGCGGGGCGTTGACGGCTCTGGCGGGCATGCTGACCGAAAATTGACGAGAAGATATCGTCAAAATCTTCGGCGTTAAAACTCTGACCGTCGCCATGATGGAACTGACGGTTAAATTGCGGATCGTTGCGATGTTGCCACATCTGATCATACTCAGCGCGACGTTGTTCATCACTTAACACTTCCCAGGCTTCAGCGACCTCTTTGAAGCGGGCTTCGGCATCCGGTTCTTTGCTGACATCAGGATGGTATTTGCGGGCCAGTCGACGATAGGCGGTCTTGATTGTCTTGAGATCGTCCGTCGGTTTCACGCCCATGATGGCGTAATAATCCTTTAATTCCATAGCGTTATCTCGCGTAAATCAACACAAATTGAAGGAACCCCTGTAAGGTAACTCCTATAAGTGTAGGGTAATCCTCAAAATTTCATATGCCAACACAGAATATGTTATTGAAATCATCGCGGAGGGGAGGTCGCCTCAAGGTGGGAGGAACATATTTTATTTACCTCACTCCTGAACTTTTGGCTCATGCTTACAAGTTAAACAATAAGGAAAGGAATGCACAACTCGACTATTTAAATCGTTATGCAATTTAATGATAAAGACATGTGCTAAAAACCATTGCTATTAGTCTCACATTCTTTTTTTATTGGTAATGGTAACGCCGCTGATTTTCTTTATAGCTACTGATGTAATCATTAGCGGCGTAAACGAGGCCGGGGCTAATCAGGCATAGTTTGCGTCAAAACTTGCCTGTTTTTAAAGGGGAATATAGAAAAACAGGCGTTCAACGAGCCATTTTGCGAACCTGTTCCCGGAAAAATGACATATTTCTGTCACACTCTTTAATTATTGATAACAAAAGAGGTGTGAGGAATGAACAAAACGCTAATCGCCGCAACTGTGGCAGGGATAGTTTTACTCGCTTCAAATGCTCAGGCACAAACCGTACCGGAAGGCTATCAGCTACAGCAAGTCCTTATGATGAGCCGTCATAACTTACGTGCGCCGCTGGCGAACAATGGCAGTGTGCTGGAGCAGTCGACGCCGAATAAATGGCCTGAATGGGACGTCCCCGGTGGGCAGCTCACCACTAAAGGGGGCGTGCTCGAAGTGTATATGGGCCATTATATGCGTGAATGGCTGGCAGAACAGGGGATGGTGAAATCAGGGGAATGCCCGCCACCGGACACCGTTTATGCCTATGCCAATAGTCTGCAACGCACCGTCGCGACCGCGCAGTTCTTTATTACTGGCGCATTCCCTGGGTGTGATATTCATGTTCATCACCAGGAAAAAATGGGCACTATGGACCCCACCTTTAACCCAGTGATCACCGATGATTCCGCCGCATTCAGTGAACAGGCGGTGGCGGCAATGGAGAAAGAGCTCAGCAAACTCCAGCTTACCGACAGCTACAAGCTACTGGAACAAATCGTTAACTATAAAGATTCCCCTGCCTGTAAAGAGAAGCAACAATGTTCGCTTGTAGATGGCAAAAATACCTTTAGCGCGAAGTATCAACAAGAACCGGGCGTTTCCGGGCCGCTGAAAGTTGGCAACTCGCTGGTAGATGCGTTTACTTTGCAATACTACGAAGGTTTTCCGATGGATCAGGTTGCCTGGGGAGAAATTAAATCTGACCAGCAGTGGAAGGTGTTGTCGAAGCTGAAAAACGGTTACCAGGACAGCCTGTTTACCTCACCGGAAGTGGCGCGCAATGTTGCGAAACCGCTGGTCAGTTATATCGACAAAGCCCTGGTCACCGATCGCACCAGTGCACCGAAAATCACGGTATTAGTTGGGCACGACTCCAACATTGCCTCTCTGTTAACGGCGCTGGATTTCAAACCGTATCAGTTGCATGACCAGAACGAACGCACGCCGATTGGCGGCAAAATCGTTTTCCAGCGTTGGCATGACAGCAAAGCCAATCGCGACCTGATGAAAATTGAATATGTGTACCAGAGTGCGGAACAGTTACGTAATGCCGATGCGTTAACCCTGCAGGCACCTGCGCAGCGCGTGACGCTGGAATTAAGCGGTTGCCCGATAGATGCCAACGGTTTTTGCCCAATGGATAAGTTTGATCGCGTATTGAATGAAGCGGTGAAATAACAGAAAACTCCCCCGCGTGAAGCGGGGGAGTCGCTGGTTAAACGTTTTTACGTTCGATGGTCTGTTCGCCCCAAAAAAGCGAATCTTTATCGGTCTTAGCAAAGGCTTTGACTAACACTTCATCGCTACCTTCTTCCCAAATCTTTTCCGCCATTTTTTCGTCGTACCCGGCGACTTCGAAAATGGCCTCGGCTATTTCCGGCGACGTATTGCGCAGAGATGCCCATTCACCGACGTGATGAGCTTTCGCTTCTTGAGTTGGCATGCGTATCCTCCTGTTGAAGATTAGCCGTTAAGTTTAACTGCCAGACCTGCGACATATTCCCCTTGATAACGAGCAATAGACAGTTCTTCCTGGCTGGGCTGGCGTGAACCGTCACCGCCTGCGATGGTGGTTGCGCCGTACGGCGTACCGCCGCGAACCTGTGAAACGTCAAATAATTCCTGCGCTGCGTAGCCAATGGGGACAATCACCATGCCGTGATGCGCAAGGGTCGTCCAGGTGGATGTGATGGTTTGTTCCTGACCGCCGCCAGTACCGGTGGAACTAAAGACGCTCGCCAGTTTTCCGTATAGTGCGCCGGAAGCCCACAGGCCGCCCGTCTGGTCGAGGAAGGTACGCATTTGACCGGACATGTTACCAAAGCGGGTAGGTGTACCAAAAATAATGGCGTCGTAATCGGCCAGTTCTTGCGGGGTTGCAACCGGTGCAGTTTGCGTTTTACCGCCTGCTTTTTCAAATAATTGCGGCGGCATGGTTTCCGGTACACGCTTAACGACAACTTCTGCGCCATCCACTTTGCTTGCACCCTCAGCAACTGCGCGTGCCATCGTTTCAATATGTCCGTACATGGAATAATAAAGCACCAGAACTTTAGCCATTTCTAACCACTCCTCGTGTTATCTCTATTCCGTAGCGATTCGCTACCACTTATTTAAAGATAAGACGTCCTTTTCAGAGTGCAAATTTCACAACCACTTATTTGATTTATAACAACTTTCACAAGCACGTAATTTTGTCGCAAAATGACACATTTTTATCTCATCGCGTTTTTTTAATCATAAGAGCGGCTTATGGATAATTATTGGAGATGATATCTATTCTCGCTAAGAAGCTGTTGCAGGATATTACCAAACGCGGGTCTGCCCGCGTCAGTTCACTAAGCTTAGTCCCACGTAGCGAAAATATGGCAGCCGCCATACGCCGCGTTAATTCTATGCAATATGATGTCTATACCCAGACGGAGGTCAGTAATGGCAAACCATCGAGGCGGTTCCGGCAATTTTGCAGAAGACCGCGAAAGAGCATCAGAAGCAGGTAAAAAAGGTGGACAGCACAGCGGGGGTAATTTCAAAAATGACCCGCAGCGCGCATCTGAAGCAGGTAAAAAAGGTGGCAAGAGCAGTCACGGTAAAAGCGACAACTAGCCGGGCTAATCAATGACGCATGCATTTTTGTCTGTAGCTCGTCAAAACGCCATCACCGCCGGTTACCCCGGCGGTTTTCTGTTTATGGCTCCTGATGAACAACTTCTGGCGGTGGAACGTCAACCAACCTTCTGCTTAACAACGCATTGAGTAAAATCGCGCCAAAGGTGGCTGTACCGATCCCTCCCAACGTAAAACCGCCCAGTGTGAGAGCAAAATCACCCGCACCCAGCACTAAGGTTACTGCGACCATAATCAAATTACCGTTCTGGCTTAAATCCACACGGTTTTGTACCCAGATCCGTGCGCCTGCGACGGCAATCAGCCCGAACACAACAATTGATGCACCACCAATCACCGCGGCCGGAATAGTATGGATCAGCGCGCCAAATTTCGGCGAAAAGCCCAACAGCATGGCGATGACGGCAGCGGCAACAAACACCAGCGTCGAGTAGACTTTTGTCACGGCCATCACACCAATATTCTCGGCGTAGGTGGTTACGCCGCTACCGCCGACAGAGCCAGAAAGCATCGTCGCCAGCCCATCGCCTACGAATGCCCGCCCCATATACGGGTCCATATTGCGTCCGGTCATCCCGGCGACCGCCTTGAGATGACCTAAGTTTTCCGCCACCAGAATCACCGCCACGGGCGCAATCAGCATCATTGCCTGACCATTAAAAGCAGGAGTGGAAAAATGTGGCAGACCGAACCAGGCAGCATGGCTGACGAGAGTAAAATCGACGGCTTTTCCCAGCCCTAAAACGTTGGTCATCACGCCATACAGCAGACAGGCGACAATTAATCCTACGAGAATCAATAATCGCTGGATCATGCCACGGGTAAATACGGCCACCAGCCCAATACACAGCACCGTCATTACCGCCATCCAGCTATCAAAGGCCGAAGCCGATACATTTTTCACTGCGATAGGCGCTAAGTTCAGGCCAATCGCCATCACTACCGCACCCGTCACAACCGGCGGCATTAGTCGTTCAATCCAGCGCGTACCGATTTTCATCACCACCAGGCCAATGACGGTATAAACCAGCCCACAGGCGATAATCCCGCCCAGCGCGATGCTGATATTCGGATTAATTCCCTGACCATTAAAGCCCGTTGCGGCAATCACCACGCCGACAAAAGCCGCGCTGGAACCGAGATAACTGGGCACGCGCCCGTCGGTAATAAAGAAAAACAGTAACGTGCCGATCCCCGACATAAAAATGGAAAGATTGGGATCCAGCCCCATCAGAATCGGCATTAACACCGTCGCGCCAAACATCGCCACCGCGTGTTGAACGCCCATTACTGCCGTCTGAGCAAACGGCAATCGTTCATCCGGCGCGACCACGCCGCTCTCTGTAGAGGTCGATTTTAACTGCCAGTGAGGAAAACCGAACATTGCCATCAGCTGTCTCCTTAAGGAGGTTAACAAGCAGGGCGCATCAGCGCGTGATAACTGCGATCGAACCACACCAGCCCGTAGGGTGTGGCGTGACGATGAATCGCTTCGATGGCGCAAAACAAAATGTCGTGGGTGCCGACGCTCACCACCTGGCTGATACGGCAGTCAAACGAAACCAGTGCCTCTTCCAGTTGCGGGCATCCGGTCACACCAGTCTGCCAGCGGGCGGCGGCAAAGCGGTGTTCCATGGGCGTTTTGCCGCCAAAAAGGTTTGAAAGCGACTCCTGCCCGGCGCTAAGTGTATTTACACACAGCGTTCGATTTTCATTGAATACCGGCCAGACGGACGCCCCACGATTCAGGCACACCAGTAATGTGGGCGGCGTGTCGGTCACGCTGCAGACGGCGCTGGCGGTGAACCCGGCGCGCCCGGCTGGACCGTCCGTAGTGATGATATTGACCGCCGCGCCCATACAGGACATCGCATCGCGAAAGGTTTGTTGATCGACAATGTTCATTGTTTGCTCCTTACAACAGCCCGCAGGCTTCTTCAAAGGACAGACGTGGCAGGCGCGCAAAAAGTTTGCTGGAATCGCCATAGCCGATATTAATCAGCAGATTGCTCTTCAGCGTGCTGCCCGCAAAAAAGGCGTCGTCAACGTATTGACGGTCAAAGCCCGACATCGGGCCGGTATCCAGCCCCAGCGCACGGCAGGCGACGATCAGATAGGCCGCCTGCATGGAACTGTTGCGAAACGCTGTTTCTTCGGCAAGTTGTGGACTGGAGGTAAACCAACTGCGGGCATCGCCGTGAGGAAACAGCTGTGGTAACCGTTCATAAAATTCACTGTCCCAGGCGACGATAGCGGTGACGGGCGCGGTCAGGGTTTTTTGCAGATTGCCGCTGGAAAGCGCCGGGCGCAGACGTTCTTTTCCTTCTGCAGTGCGGATAAACACGATCCGTGTCGGAGAACAGTTAGCAGATGTCGGCCCCCATTTCATCAGGGCATAAATCTCCCGTAACGTCTCATCGCTGACGGGTGTCTCCCGCCAGCCGTTGTGAGTGCGGGCATCGGTGAACAGGGTGCTAAGCGCACCTGGGCTAACGGCTTCGTTCATAGCAATTCCTTACAGGGCGGCTTCACGGTGATGTAACAGGCTGGCAAGCCCGTTGAGTAACAGAGCATTAAACGTTTCGGGATCGGTCACGTTGCAGGCGTGTCCGCCATAGCGCATCACCATTTTCTGGCTATCGGGCAGAGCGGCATGAAGTTCACTGGAACATGCTGATGGCACCAGCAGATCATCACTGGCGCAGATGATTTGCACCGGGCAGCGGATACGATCCGCATGGCGACTAAAGTCAGCGCGTTTGAGGGCGTTAAGTCGACGCAGTAAATTATTTTTGCCCTGAAAATGCGCCAGTGCCAGCGCGCCTTCTGCCTCAAGGCGAGGTGCGCGGGCCGCCATCCAGTCGGCGGGATAGAGGAACAACGGCTGCGCTTCCACCCATGCCTGCGCGCCGCCGCTATGTAGTAACTGTTCGCGAACCTGAAAACAGCGGCGCGTATGGGCGTTTATTCGTAGCCAGCCGTTAACGCTGACCAGCACAGTTACCGACGCGGGATAATCCAGCGCCAGCTGCATTCCCACCAGCGCACCGAGCGCATGGCCGACCACCGCGTAACGCTCAATCCCTGCGGCTACCAGCGCCTGATGCAGTTCCGCTGCCATCTGGGCGATACTGTAATCTTCTGCCAGCGTGTCGGGATTATTGCCGGTGCCGCGCTGGTCGTAACAGACTACCTGATACTCCTGATCCAGCACCGCCAGTTGCGGTAACCAGTAACTGCCGCTACCGCCAAGACCCGAAATCAACACCACTACGGGCGCATCAGCATAAGGGGGAGGTGAGAGTGAAAGTTTCATCGCGGTCTCACTTGGCGATATGCGCAATTGTGGCGATTTCCACCAGCGCGTCAGGTTTTACCAGTCCGCACTGAATGCAGAATCGCGCCGGTTTGTCACCCGGGAAAAACTCGGCGTAGATTTCGTTAATCGCGGCGTAATTTTTCCAGTCGGTAATAAAGATGCTGTTGAAGGTCACATCCGCCATCGTGCCACCCGCCGTCTCGATGACCTTGCGGATGGTTTCCAGAACGTGGCGGGTTTGCGCCTTTGGGTCATCGGCAAACAGCACGTTGTTATGTTGATCAAAAGCCAGCGTACCGGAGACATACACCACGCCATCAGCCAGCGTGCCGGGAACGAAGGGGGCCAGCGGTGCGCTGCTGCCAGCAGGAATAATTACGGATTTTGGCATCGTTAAACTCCTTAAGCGATACGAGCAAAGGACGTGGAAGAAAGCGCGTCGCAGAACGTTTCGACGTCGCTGACCCAGCCAAAAAAGGTTTCGATATTGAACAACGCGGCTTTCTGTGCAAATTCCGGCCCCGCCTGGTGTGTTGCGTCTTCCAGCACCACGCCGAAATACTCCAGAAAAAAGCCGTCGCGTAGCGTCGATTCGACGCAGACGTTGGTAGCGATACCGGTGAAAACCAGATGGCGTATTCCACGGCTGCGCAAAATGCTGTCCAGCGGCGTATTGAAGAAACCGCTGTAGCGCGGCTTCGGCAGCACAATATCGCCAGGCTGCGGCACCAGTTCATCCACCAGTTGATAATCCCAGGAGCCTTTCGCCAGCAATTTCCCCTGCAGCTGCGGCTGATTACGCATGGTTTTCAGGGCGTTCGATTTATGAAAATTCGGTGAGCCGGGGCCGCCAGCCTCGACATACTGTTCATCCCAGCCATTTTGAAACCAGATGATCAGCATCCCTGCCGTTCGCGCTGCGGTCACGGCGGTTTGAATGTTGGCAATGACCGGGCGAGTGGTTGAGACATCAAACCCGGCGAGATCTAAGTAGCCGCCTGGCGTGGCATAGGCATTTTGCATATCCACCACGATCAGCGCAGTTTGCTGCGGATCGAAGGTAATGGCTTCCGGTCGTGCGGTTAAGGTTGTCATCATGCCACCTCCTGAGTCAGCGCAGGGAGATGGGCGCGGCACAGCATCAGTGGTTGAATGCGCTCGCCGAAGGTTTCGATTCCCGACAGAAAATCATCGAAGGTCAACAGCACGCCTTCGGCACCAGGCACGTTTGCGACTTCATCTAACATGCGCGCGACACTGGCGTAAGAACCGACTAACGTCCCCATATTGATGTTTACCGCCGAAGTGGGATCGGCCATCTGACGGACGTTGGTGTCAGTACCTGAGCGGGTATCTTTCTGACTTTGTTCAGTTAGCCAGCTTAACGCCTCTTCATCCGCGCCCGCTTTGTAGTGTTCCCATTTTGCACGAGCGGCATCGTCGGTTTCGTCGGCAATCACCATAAACAACACATAAGAGCCAACGTCGCGTCCGGTTTGCTCTGCGGCCTGTTTCATCCGCGCAGCGGTCGGGGCGAAAGCCGTGGGTGTATTTACGCCTTTGCCGAAACAGAAGTTAAAATCGGCATACCGGGCGGAGAACGCCATGCCAGCGTCGCTTTGCCCGGCGCAGATCACTTTCATGGGGACACTCGGTTGCGGACTGACGCGACAATCATCCATAGTGAAAAAATCGCCTTTAAAATCGCTTTTCCCCGAGCCCCACAGGTCGCGCAGCACCTGAACATATTCGGTGAGATAGTCGTAACGACGGGAGAAATAGTCATCGCCAGGCCAGATCCCCATCTGCTCATACTCGGGCTTCTGCCAGCCAGTCACGAGGTTGACGCCAAAACGCCCGCCAGAGATGGAGTCGATGGTTGCGGCCATACGGGCGACGATTGCCGGAGGTAACGTTAAGGTGGCAGCTGTCGCGTATATCTGAATGCGTGAGGTGACGGCTGCCAGCCCCGCCATCAAGGTGAACGACTCAAGGTTGTGATCCCAGAACTCAGTTTTGCCGCCAAAGCCACGCAGTTTGATCATCGACAGGGCGAAATCGAAATGGTAGTGCTCCGCTTTTTGCACAATGGCTTTATTCAGTTCAAATGTCGGCATGTACTGCGGCGCGTGGGTCGAAATGAGCCAGCCGTTGTTGCCAATAGGTACGAATACGCCAATTTTCATCATCAACCTCTCTTCGTCTCGTAAAGTGAAAGTCAGACGGGGCGCTGCATCCTGCATATCCTTTTCAGCCGCGTAATGGCTTGTTTGCAAAGCGGATGCCAGTTTTTAAAAAGTGAATGTTATTAATGTGTTAATGTTAAGTTGTCTAAAATGCCTGAAAAAAAGTGGACTAAACGGTCAAAACAGTTGCACATAAAACATGCATTCGTGCGCGATGAGAGTGCAGAAGGTCGAGGCCGGGCGGGGGTTTTGCTATCCTGTTGCCAATCAACAAGAGGGGAGAGCGCATGACGCAAGGCGCAGTGAAAACAACGGGTAAGCGTTCGCGCGCAGTAAGCGCGAAGAAAAAAGCGATTCTTAGCGCAGCACTGGACACTTTTTCACAATTCGGTTTTCACGGCACAAGGCTGGAGCAGATCGCGGAGTTGGCGGGTGTTTCAAAAACCAATCTGCTGTATTACTTTCCGTCAAAAGAGGCGCTGTATATAGCCGTACTGCGGCAGATTCTCGATATCTGGCTGGCACCGTTAAAAGCGTTTCGAGAAGATTTCGCCCCGCTGGCGGCGATCAAAGAATACATCCGTCTGAAGCTGGAAGTTTCCCGCGATTATCCGCAGGCTTCGCGCCTGTTCTGTATGGAGATGCTGGCAGGTGCACCGCTGTTAATGGATGAACTGACGGGCGATTTGAAGGCATTAATTGATGAGAAATCGGCGCTCATTGCCGGTTGGGTTAAAAGCGGCAAACTCGCGCCGATTGACCCGCAGCATTTGATTTTTATGATTTGGGCTTCCACTCAACATTACGCCGATTTTGCCCCTCAGGTGGAGGCGGTGACAGGCGCGACGTTGCGCGATGAGGTGTTTTTCAATCAAACGGTTGAAAACGTGCAGCGGATTATTATTGAGGGGATTCGACCACGTTAAAGATGCCGGAGGAGGTTGTAACATCCTCCGGCTACCTGTTTAACCGATCGTCATTAAACTGGCGTTACCGCCAGCAGCAGCGGTATTCACACTCAGCGAACGCTCGATATACAGCCGTTCCAGAAGGATATTGCTTTCGCCACGGGCAAAACCCTGCACCGAAACAATTGCACCATCCCGCGCGGCAACGGCTTCACACAATGCGCGAAGCTGATCCGAATCACCGTGGAAGATCACCGCATCAAATGGTTGAGCGGTTATATTTTCCGCTTTCGCCAGTTGAATACGTTCGCTGACTGCCGATGGCAATGCCTTCACTAACTGACGATGTAGCGCATCATCCGGCCACAGCATCTGGCTACCCACTGCCAGCACGGCGGCGAGCTGAGTCAGCGCATCCTGTTCATCATCCGCAATACACAACACGCGCTCACGCGGCAGCAGCGTCCAGGTGTTGCGTTCACCCGTCGGCCCTGGCAACAATCGTTGTGTTCCTGCCTGCGCCAACTCGCCATATTGCGTACATAACGCCTGCAATTCTGGACGGTTTGCCGCCCATTCCCGCAGTGCATTTAGCGGCTGAGTCAATGCGGCTTTCAACTGCGCATCGACCGGATACTCCGCATCCTGACGCGCGAGCGTCACTGCCAGTGCACTTTCCGGGCGATTCGCCAGCAGACGGTAGAGATAGAGCGGACCGCCTGCTTTCGGCCCGGTGCCAGACAACCCTTCGCCGCCGAACGGTTGCACCCCAACCACCGCGCCCACCATATTACGGTTAACGTACAGATTACCGACCTGGGCCGAGCCAGTGACCTGGGCAATGGTTTCATCAATACGCGTATGAACGCCAAGCGTCAGACCATAGCCGGAAGCGTTAATCTGCTCGATCAGCTCTGGGAGCTGGTTACGGTTGTAACGCACCACATGCAGCACCGGACCAAAGACCTCTTTTTGTAATTCGGCAAAGTCATCCAGTTCGATCAGCGTCGGAGCGACAAAGGTGCCGCTTTGCCATTCACGGGCATCTTCGCTGTTTTCCCGCACCGCCTGGAACACCTGACGGCCTTTACTACGCATGGTCTGAATATGACGCTCGATATTGGCTTTCGCTTCGCTATCAATCACCGGACCGATATCGGTGGTCAGGCGACCCGGATTACCCATCCGGCATTCGGCCATTGCGCCGCGCAGCATTTTCAGCGTGTGGTCGGCAATCTCATCTTGCAGGCACAGCACGCGCAGTGCCGAACAACGCTGACCTGCACTGTCAAACGCCGAGGCCAGCACATCTATTACGACTTGTTCGGTCAGTGCTGAAGAATCGACAATCATCGCGTTCATGCCGCCGGTTTCAGCGATGAGCGGAATAGGGCGACCCTGAGCGTCCAGGCGGCTGGCGATATTGCGCTGCAGTAACGTAGCGACTTCGGTTGAACCGGTAAACATCACCCCGCGCACGCGATCATCACCCGTCAGTTGCGCGCCCACGGTTTCACCCCGACCTGGCAGCAATTGCACCACGCCTGGCGGTACACCCGCTTCCAGCAAAATGGCGATCCCTTGCGCGGCAATCAGCGGCGTTTGTTCTGCCGGTTTTGCCAGCACGCTGTTACCTGCCGCCAGTGCGGCAGCGATCTGTCCGGTGAAAATAGCCAGCGGGAAGTTCCACGGACTGATACATACCACAGGCCCTAATGGACGGTGGGTTTCGTTAGCGAAATCATCCCGCACCTGTCCGGCATAGTAGTGGAGAAAATCGACCGCTTCGCGCACTTCGGCAATGGCGTTACTGAAGGTTTTTCCGGCTTCACGCACCAGAATACCAATCAGTTGCTGCATCTGGCTTTCCATTAGCACGGCAGCGCGATGCAAAATCGCCGCGCGTTCAGCCGGAGGAGTGGCAAACCAGATTGGCGCGTTATTAACCGCACTTTCCAGCGCCTGTTCTACTTCACGCGGCGTGGCTTCACGCACATAGCCCACAATATCTTTCGGTTCCGCAGGGTTAATAACGGGCGACATCTCACCAGCCGCGACCGGTTGTTCCAGCATTGGCAAGGACTGCCATTTTTGCAGTGCACTATTGAGCAGGGCTGAAGAGAGCGAGGCCAGACGGTGTTCGTTAGCGAGATCCAGCCCTGCCGAGTTGTCGCGCCCGTGACCGTAAAGATCGCGCGGCAGGGGAATTTTCGGATGCGGTAATCCAGTTTGCCCTTCCTGTTGCGCCAGTTTTTCTACAGCAGTGACTGGATCGGCGACCAGTTCATCCAGTGGCAAAGAGGTGTCGGCAATACGGTTAACAAACGAGGTGTTAGCACCGTTTTCCAGCAGGCGGCGCACCAGATATGCCAGCAGCGTTTCATGTGTACCGACCGGAGCATAAATACGACACGGACGGTTAAGTTTGCCGTCGGCAACTTTCCCGGTGACCTGCTCATACAGTGGCTCGCCCATACCATGCAGGCACTGGAACTCGTACTGACCCGGGTAGTAGTTTTGACCCGCCAGTTGATAAATTGCCGCCAGCGTATGGGCGTTGTGCGTCGCGAACTGCGGGTAGATTAGATTTGGCACCGCCAGCAGTTTTTTCGCACAGGCAAGATAAGAAACGTCGGTATACACCTTGCGGGTATAAACCGGATAACCTTCAAGGCCGTCCATCTGTGCACGCTTGATTTCACTATCCCAGTACGCGCCTTTCACCAGGCGAATCATCAGACGGCGACGGCTGCGGGTGGCGAGATCAATCAGGTAATCGATCACCAACGGGCAGCGTTTTTGATAAGCCTGAATAACAAAACCGATGCCGTTCCAGCCTGCCAGTTCAGGCTCGAAACAGAGTTTTTCCAGCAGATCGAGGGAGATCTCCAGACGATCGGCCTCTTCGGCATCGATGTTAATACCAATATCGTACTGACGCGCCAGCAGGGTGAGTGATTTCAGACGCGGGTAAAGCTCTTCCATTACCCGGTCATACTGGGCGCGGCTATAACGCGGATGTAGCGCCGACAGCTTGATTGAAATGCCCGGACCTTCATAGATGCCACGACCGTTAGACGCTTTACCAATGGCGTGAATCGCCTGCTGATAGGAAACCATATACGCTTGTGCATCTGCGGCAGTCAGTGCGGCTTCGCCCAGCATATCGTAAGAGTAACGGAAACCTTTCTCTTCCAGTTTGCGGGCATTGGCTAACGCTTCCGCGATGGTTTCGCCCGTGACGAACTGCTCGCCCATCAGGCGCATCGCCATATCCACACCTTTGCGGATCAGCGGTTCACCGCTCTTACCGATAATGCGGTTCAGCGAGCGGGAGAGGCTGGCTTCGTTATGGGTGGAAACCAGTTTGCCGGTAAACAGCAGCCCCCAGGTAGCGGCATTAACAAACAGGGACGGGCTACGACCAATGTGTGACTGCCAGTTACCGTTACTGATTTTGTCGCGAATTAACGCGTCACGGGTGGCTTTGTCGGGAATACGCAACAACGCTTCCGCCAGACACATCAGCGCCACGCCTTCCTGCGATGACAACGAAAACTCCTGCAATAACCCCTGAACCATACCTGCGCGACCACTGGCGTTTTTTTGATTACGCAGTTTATCGGCCAGTTGATACGCCAGTTTGTGCGCCTGTTCAGCTACTGGCTGCGGCAGGCGAGCTTGTTCCAGCAGCATAGAAACCGCTTCGGTTTCCGGGCGGCGATAGGCGGCGGTGATGGCGGCGCGGGAAACCGACTGGGGCAATATTTGCTCGGCAAAGTCGAGGAAAGGCTGGTGTGGTTCCTCTGCCGGAGTCGGTGCTTCATCGCTCTCATTGGCCGCGCCAGAAAGCAGCGCTGGTAGCTCCGGGAGAGTATCGCTGTTTTCCAGTTGTTCAAGATAAGAAAAAATCGCCTGTTTAATTAACCAGTGTGGTGTGCGATCGATACGTGTCGCGGCAGACTTAATACGCTCACGCGTCGCGTCGTCCAGCTTAACCCCCATGGTGGTGGTTCCCATGCCATTACTCCTGTTGTTCTGAAAGGTGCAACTTAACGTTATCGTGAAATATCTATGATGTTGCAACTTTGTGCAACCGTGTTAAATGTGACCTGCGTAGCAAGCTTAAAAATGAATGAAATGTTAATAAACGAAATCGATATGACAGGGATTAAAAAAATAACTCAGACTTTTTCTCTGCGGCAGTTAACATTTTTGAAAGGTGCAACCGCAAAAAATGTGAGAGAGTGCAACCTGATGAAAAATAGTGTCGCTGAGCACTAAAATTTAATGTAAATGGTGTGTTAAATCGATTGTGAATAACCAGCGCTTCCGGCAGGATACGGTCGCCCTGGTAAAACATAAACTCTGTTACCCCGTTCCGGTGGCAGATATAACGGCAAGTTTCGACATTGCCGATAATAATTTTTTGGAGACTTTAGATGGCTATTAGCACACCGATGTTGGTGACATTTTGTGTCTATATCTTTGGCATGATATTGATTGGGTTTATCGCCTGGCGATCAACGAAAAACTTCGACGACTATATTCTGGGCGGTCGTAGTCTTGGGCCATTCGTGACGGCATTATCGGCGGGTGCGTCGGATATGAGCGGCTGGCTGTTAATGGGGTTGCCAGGCGCTGTTTTTCTTTCCGGGATTTCCGAAAGCTGGATCGCCATTGGTCTGACATTAGGCGCGTGGATCAACTGGAAGCTGGTGGCCGGGCGGTTGCGTGTGCATACCGAATACAACAATAACGCCTTAACATTGCCGGATTATTTCACCGGGCGCTTTGAAGATAAAAGCCGCATTTTGCGCATTATCTCCGCGCTGGTTATTTTGCTGTTCTTCACCATTTATTGCGCTTCAGGCATTGTGGCAGGCGCGCGTCTGTTTGAAAGTACCTTTGGCATGAGCTACGAAACGGCTCTGTGGGCGGGGGCTGCGGCGACGATCCTTTACACCTTTATTGGCGGTTTCCTCGCGGTGAGCTGGACTGACACTGTACAGGCCAGTCTGATGATTTTTGCCCTGATCCTGACGCCAGTTATCGTCATTATCAGTGTCGGTGGCTTTGGTGACTCGCTGGAAGTAATCAAACAAAAGAGCATTGAAAACGTGGATATGCTCAAAGGGTTGAATTTTGTCGCCATTATCTCGCTGATGGGTTGGGGGCTGGGTTACTTCGGGCAGCCGCACATCCTGGCGCGTTTTATGGCGGCAGATTCTCACCACAGCATTGTCCATGCGCGTCGTATTAGTATGACCTGGATGATCCTCTGCCTGGCAGGGGCGGTGGCTGTCGGCTTCTTTGGTATCGCTTACTTTAACGAGCACCCGGCGGTAGCAGGTGCGGTAAACCAGAACGCCGAGCGCGTGTTTATTGAACTGGCACAAATTCTGTTTAACCCGTGGATTGCCGGGATTTTGCTGTCGGCGATTCTGGCGGCGGTAATGTCAACGTTAAGTTGCCAGCTGCTGGTATGTTCCAGTGCGATTACCGAAGATTTATACAAAGCGTTTCTGCGTAAACAGGCCAGCCAGAAAGAGCTGGTGTGGGTAGGGCGAGTGATGGTGCTGGTGGTGGCGCTGGTGGCGATTGCGCTGGCGGCAAACCCGGAAAACCGCGTGCTGGGCTTAGTGAGCTACGCGTGGGCAGGCTTTGGCGCAGCGTTTGGTCCGGTGGTGCTGTTCTCGGTGATGTGGTCACGCATGACGCGCAACGGTGCGCTGGCGGGGATGATCATCGGTGCGCTGACGGTTATCGTCTGGAAACAGTTCGGCTGGCTGGGTCTGTACGAAATTATTCCGGGCTTTATCTTCGGCAGTATCGGGATTGTAGTGTTTAGTTTGCTGGGTAAAGCGCCATCAGCGGCGATGCAAAAACGCTTTGCCGAGGCCGATGCGCACTATCATTCGGCTCCGCCGTCACGGTTGCAGGAAGGGTAAGGGAAGGCGTTTTACCGAAAATTTCACGTCATAACCGGAAGCAGGCAGAGGGCAATCAGTGATTGCCCTCTGCGTTTTTTCTCAAAATATTTTTACATCTTCTCATCATTATCACTACATTCCACTTGTATTTTTCTTCATCGTAATGATAATCGCTATCACTGCGATTTACTTTTCTTTGCATAGATTGACTCAGAAAAACGTTTAAGGGTGGGTGGCATGTTTGTTCCGTTTCTCATTATATTGCGCGAAGGACTTGAAGCCGCGCTGATTGTCAGTTTGATTGCCAGCTATCTTAAGCGTACCCAGCGAGGCCGATGGATTGGTGTAATGTGGATTGGCGTGTTGCTTGCCGCTGCGTTGTGTCTGGGCTTGGGTATCTTCATTAACGAAACCACCGGCGAATTTCCGCAAAAAGAACAGGAACTGTTTGAAGGCATTGTGGCGGTGATCGCCGTGGTGATCCTTACCTGGATGGTTTTCTGGATGCGCAAAGTGTCGCGCAACGTCAAAGTACAACTGGAGCAGGCGGTCGATAGCGCATTGCAGCGTGGAAATCATCATGGCTGGGCGCTGGTGATGATGGTCTTTTTTGCCGTTGCAAGGGAAGGGCTGGAGTCGGTCTTTTTCCTGCTGGCGGCATTTCAACAAGATGTCGGGATCTGGCCGCCGCTGGGTGCAATGCTTGGTCTTGCTACAGCCGTGGTGCTTGGCTTCCTGCTCTACTGGGGCGGTATTCGCCTCAATCTTGGTGCATTTTTTAAATGGACCAGTCTGTTTATTCTCTTCGTCGCCGCAGGGCTGGCAGCTGGTGCCATTCGCGCATTTCATGAAGCCGGATTGTGGAACCACTTTCAGGAAATCGCCTTCGATATGAGCGCGGTGCTCTCAACTCACTCGCTGTTTGGCACACTGATGGAAGGGATTTTTGGCTATCAGGAAGCACCGAGCGTCAGCGAAGTCGCCGTCTGGTTTATTTATCTCATCCCGGCGCTGGTGGCATTTGTTCTGCCACCACGCGCAGGGGCGACTGCGTCCCGCTCCATGTAGCAAATACGACGCAAACTCTTGCTTAGTTACAACATACTTTAAAGGGATAGTCTCGTCATGACCATTAACTTCCGCCGTAACGCATTGCAGTTGAGCGTGGCTGCGCTGTTCTCTTCTGCTTTTATGGCTAACGCCGCTGATATTCCGCAAGTCAAAGTGACCGTGACGGATAAGCAGTGCGAGCCGATGATCATTACGGTTAACGCCGGGAAAACACAGTTCATTATTCAGAACCACAGCCAGAAGGCGCTGGAGTGGGAGATCCTCAAAGGCGTGATGGTGGTGGAAGAGCGGGAAAATATCGCCCCTGGTTTTAGCCAGAAAATGACGGCGAATTTACAGCCTGGCGAATACGATATGACCTGCGGTCTGCTGACTAACCCGAAAGGGAAGTTGATCGTCAAAGGTGAAGCAACGGCGGATGCGGCGCAAAGTGATGCGCTGTTAAGTCTTGGTGGTGCAATTACTGCATATAAAGCGTATGTCATGGCGGAAACCACGCAACTGGTGACCGACACCAAAGCCTTTACCGACGCTATTAAAGCAGGCGATATCGAAAAAGCGAAAGCACTGTATGCGCCGACGCGCCAGCACTATGAGCGCATTGAACCGATTGCTGAACTGTTCTCCGATCTGGATGGCAGCATTGACGCCCGTGAAGATGATTACGAGCAAAAAGCCGCCGATCCAAAATTCACCGGTTTCCACCGTCTGGAAAAAGCATTGTTTGGCGATAACACCACCAAAGGGATGGATAAGTATGCTGACCAGCTTTATACCGATGTGGTCGATTTGCAAAAACGCATCAGTGAACTGGCTTTCCCTCCTTCAAAAGTGGTCGGCGGTGCAGCCGGACTGATTGAGGAAGTGGCGGCCAGCAAAATCAGCGGTGAAGAAGATCGCTACAGCCACACCGATCTGTGGGATTTCCAGGCTAACGTTGAAGGCTCGCAGAAAATTGTCGATCTGCTGCGTCCACAACTACAAAAAGCGAATCCGGAACTGCTGGCAAAAGTCGATGCCAACTTCAAAAAGGTCGATACCATTCTGGCGAAATACCGTACTAAAGACGGTTTTGAAAATTACGACAAACTGACCGATGCTGACCGGAATGCACTGAAAGGACCGATTACTGCGCTGGCGGAAGATCTGGCGCAACTTCGCGGTGTGCTGGGGCTGGACTAAGCGTTATGCAGTATGAAGATGAAAACGGCGTGAATGAACCGTCACGCCGACGTTTACTGAAAGGGATTGGTGCGCTGGCGCTGGCGGGAAGTTGTCCGGTCGCTCATGCACAAAAAACGCAAAGTGCGCCGGGTACGCTTTCACCGGATGCACGCAATGAGAAACAGCCGTTTTATGGTGAGCATCAGGCAGGGATCCTGACACCACAACAGGCTGCAATGATGCTGGTGGCGTTTGATGTGCTTGCCAGCGATAAAGCCGATCTTGAACGGTTGTTTCGCTTGTTGACTCAGCGTTTTGCTTTTCTGACTCAGGGCGGAGCGGCACCAGAAACGCCAAATCCGCGCCTGCCACCACTCGATTCCGGCATTCTTGGCGGCTACATTGCGCCCGATAATCTCACCATCACGTTATCGGTGGGTCACTCATTGTTTGATGAGCGCTTTGGCCTTGCGCCACAGATGCCAAAAAAGTTGCAGAAGATGACGCGTTTCCCTAACGACTCGCTGGATGCGGCGTTATGTCATGGTGATGTGTTGCTACAAATTTGCGCCAACACCCAGGACACGGTGATCCATGCGCTGCGCGATATCATCAAACACACGCCGGATTTGCTCAGCGTGCGCTGGAAGCGGGAAGGGTTTATTTCCGACCACGCAGCGCGTAGTAAAGGCAAAGAGACGCCGATAAATTTGCTGGGCTTTAAAGACGGCACCGCCAATCCCGATAGCCAGAATGATAAGTTGATGCAAAAAGTGGTGTGGGTGACGGCAGATCAGCAGGAGCCTGCGTGGACAATCGGTGGCAGCTATCAGGCAGTACGCTTGATTCAGTTTCGAGTGGAATTTTGGGACAGAACGCCGCTGAAAGAGCAGCAGACGATATTTGGTCGTGATAAGCAAACCGGTGCGCCGCTGGGCATGCTGCATGAGCATGATGTTCCCGATTACGCTAGCGATCCGGAAGGGAAGGTGATTGCGCTGGACAGCCATATCCGGCTGGCGAATCCCCGCACGGCGGAGAGCGAGTCCAGCCTGATGCTGCGTCGTGGCTACAGTTATTCGTTGGGCGTCACCAATTCCGGGCAACTCGATATGGGGCTACTGTTTGTCTGCTACCAACACGATCTGGAAAAGGGCTTCCTGACAGTACAAAAAAGGTTGAATGGCGAGGCGCTGGAGGAATATGTCAAACCTATCGGTGGCGGCTATTTCTTTGCGCTGCCGGGTGTGAAGGACGCGAACGATTATCTCGGAAGCGCATTATTGCGGGTTTAATGTTTTTAGGCGGATAAGGCGTTTACGCCGCACCAGGCGTTCGTACACTGATGCGACGCTTGCGCGTCTTATCATGCCTACAATCGGTGCGGGTCGGTAGGCCGGATAAGGCGTTCACGCCGCATCCGGCAAGCTTTTACCAGTACTGCGAATCCTGCTGAAAGCACACAGCTTTTTTCATCACTGTCATCACTCTGTCATCTTTCCAGTAGAAACTAATGTCACTGAAATGGTGTTTTATAGTTAAATATAAGTGAATATATTGTTGCAATGAATGCGAGATCTGTTGTAATTATTAAGTAGCAGCGGAAGTTCCCGGCAGTGATAGTCAGTCACTATGGAGATCGCGGATGGTAACGTCCTGTTCTGGACAATGTTTTGTTAAGCAACGCTCCACCACTTGCGGAGATTTCTCCTCCGGTAGCAACTTCGTCACTCTGTATTTTTCTCACTTCCTCTCTTTACTCGTGTTACCGACGCCGCAAACGGTGTGCGTAGCCGTTTTTCGGCATTTTATCCAAAAGCAAACTATGGCTTACAAGGAAGCCAACCCTCTGATGTTCGTGCGCATAATCGCGCTGCCAACGGCGCGTGTGATGAATACAAACAACTCAAGGTGCTCTCCATGGGAAGACAAAAAGCAGTGATCAAAGCTCGTCGCGAGGCAAAACGTGTGCTGAGACGGGATTCGCGCAGCCATAAGCAGCGTGAAGAAGAATCGGTCACCTCGCTTGTGCAGATGAGCGGCGTAGAAGCCATTGGTATGGCCCGCGACAGTCGCGATACCTCGCCCATCCTCGCGCGAAATGAAGCGCAATTGCACTATCTGAAGGCTATTGAGAGTAAGCAGCTGATATTCGCCACGGGCGAAGCCGGGTGCGGAAAAACCTGGATCAGCGCAGCAAAAGCGGCAGAGGCCCTGATACATAAGGATGTCGACAGGATTATCGTCACCCGTCCAGTTCTGCAAGCCGATGAAGATCTTGGCTTCTTACCTGGAGATATCGCAGAAAAGTTTGCTCCCTATTTTCGTCCGGTCTACGACGTGCTGGTCCGGCGCTTAGGGGCTTCCTTTATGCAGTACTGCCTGCGACCGGAAATAGGGAAGGTGGAAATTGCGCCGTTCGCCTATATGCGTGGACGTACCTTTGAAAATGCAGTCGTCATTCTTGACGAGGCGCAGAATGTGACTGCCGCGCAAATGAAAATGTTTTTAACCCGCCTCGGGGAGAACGTGACGGTTATCGTCAACGGTGATATCACGCAATGCGATTTGCCTCGCGGCGTGCGCTCCGGATTAAGTGACGCGCTGGAACGTTTCGAAGAAGATGAAATGGTCGGGATCGTCCGATTCGGTAAAGAGGATTGCGTACGTTCGGCACTTTGCCAACGTACGCTACATGCATACAGTTAAGTGTATTATCGGCGCAGAGCCCGGGCGAACCGGGCTTTGTTTTGGGTGTTTACGCCCGGACTAGCGCTTTTTCTGAAACCACCATTTTTATTTGCCCCTGGCTGGTGAAGTGTACGCTCATCCTGTGGCTTTTTTGTAGTTGCTGATAGAGCTCATCAGGTATTGCTAAGCTCTCAGCATATTCTTGCGGCGTATATTGGTAGGCTGCATGATGCTGCTGTTTTTGAAAACGTAGCTTATTGTACAGCGCCCAGACAATTAACACGACGGCATTCGCCACTGCCAGCAAAAAATAGAACTGAAGTCGGCTTCTGGCCTCGCTTTGCCAGTAATAACCCGTCAGCAGATCCATTGCGAATAAGAATATGAACAAAGCAAATAATGTCCATAAGATGGTTGTGGCAACATAATCAACCATTAAACGTACTGGCGATTGTCGGGTCGTAATAATTAAATTGTTCATATTAACCTCTCAGAATCCCGCGATCGGGACTTACCCAACGGGCGCGTTGCTTTTTAGGCATCAACATGACTCGTGTAAATGATACCAATGTCGTTGCCAGACTCAGCATCCAGAAAATAACCGGGAACCAAATAATCCAGAAAAGCGATGAAGTCAGATTATGCTCATAGCGATTCTCGATCATCAGGCTGACAATAAATTGCAGTAAACATAACGTACACAATAATATTCCGGCAGTATGTGTCGCAGCGATATGTGTCAATTCAATATTTAACGGTACACCGGCAAGTTGGACTGCGTAAATAATGAAACCGACCAGGCAAGTGAAGGCCCATATTGTCGTCAGGCAGTATTCAAAAAACAGCGGCCACATTCGAAAGTTTTCTTTGCGCCACAACCTTGTCATATTTTTGAGGAATACTTCTGCACCGCCCTGAGCCCAGCGCAGGCGCTGTTTCCACAGCCCTTTTAACGTTTCAGGCATTAATATCCAGCACAGCGCCCGTGGCTCGTAAAAAATCGCCCACTGATTCAACTGCAGCTTCCAGCTAATATCAATATCTTCGGTGATCATATCGTCACTCCAGTAACCCACTTCTGCCAGGGCGCTGCGACGAAATGCGGCAATAACACCGGAAACGGTAAATACGTTTCCATAGATACGCTGGGTTCGCTTGATCAAACCAATAATTGAGGAATACTCGCCAACCTGAATTTTACCCACCAGGGTAGAACGTGTTCGAATACGAGGATTACCGGTTACGGCACCCACACGCGGGTTGTACAACATCGGTTCCACAATATATGCCGCCGCATCGCGGTCTAATAACGCATCGCCATCAATGCACACCAGATATTCACTTTTCGCCGCGGCAGCTCCGGTTTTAAGCGCAATGGCTTTCCCCTGGTTTTGCGCCAGATGAATGACCCGCAGGTGGGGAATTTGTGCAGCCATGCGATCCAGGATGGCACGGGTTTTGTCTGTTGAACCGTCATTTACGGCAATAACTTCAATGTTCTCATAACGCTGTGCTAAAGCGGCGTGTATGGTTTCCTCAACGTTTTTCTCCTCATTAAAACAGGGAATGATAATGGAGATAGACGGATTATCTTTCAACTGGGGGGCTGGTGCGTTTTCTCCCCACGGCCAGTGGCGTTCACGATAGACCCAGAAATAGACGCCGCCAACAATCCACATAATAGACATAAAAAACGGCCAGAAGAAAACGAACCTCATCATCAGTTCACCAGAGTGAAAGTACGCTACGCATAGGGGGATGCATAACACCAGACATAATATAAAAAACGATACGATGCGATTAATCATTTTTCGGATACCAGGCTGTTGAAAACTCAGGACGAATAACGTCTATTTCAGGTTGGTTATGCAGAAAATTGTCGGGATAATAACCATAGTTTTTCCCTCCATTCAGTTGTAATAGGCTCATCCAGTGAGCGAGTTGTTGCGAAGAAATAGCCTGATGCTGACCATTTTTCTGCCAGTTTTGTGCCTGTAATTCTAAAATAGATTTGTCTTTAGCCTGAGGGATGTTTTTAATTTGATTGGTCAATTGTATTAACCATTGGTCAGCCGATTTTTCTGCGACACCTTCCATATAAGGCATAGCCATAATAGCGGTCCAGTCATAGCTTTTTAGGAAATCAGCATAATTCTGTGCAAACCACGCTTCACTTTCAGGTTGTATTACCGGAAGTGCAAAAATATTTCGTGCAGTTTTAACATGTGGACCGCGAATGGCTTTTACGCGCGCACTAAGTTCTAAAGTGAAGTCAGTTAACGCACGACTTTTAAAGCGGGTCCACTGTTTAAATTGCTCCGGGTTTTGTCGAATTTCGCTCAGACTCCCGCTAAAGCCTGCTTGCTGATAAGCCGTGATAGCCGGTGCACTGGCATCTTCATAATCTGAAAGCAAAGCATCATCGTGGAACAATATGCCATCAAAAGCAGCATGTCCGGCAAGATCTTCATATAACATGCCAACTTGTGCTCTGACTCTGTCATCGAAAGGAGAGAGACGGCGATATTGTTCAGGATGAATTTGTGCTTTTTTCTCCCCAGTCGGTAAGTATTTTACTCGCGTTAATGTGGGATCTAAATCCCAGCTTAATACCGGCATCCACGCATAGATGTTTACACCTGAGCGGGTACGTAATTGCCAGGCAACCCGACTAAAAATATCTGCTTTCATTGGTAGCAAACGATTTGGAAACCAGACCTCTTTGACCAGCCCATCACCATCGGGATCAGCAAATGCCTGCAAATACACGGTTGATATTTGCATATCTTTCACCCGCTGAATTAGCACATCAATATTGCGATCCATTTGCTGGTGGTTTTCGTCATAAACGTAATCAAGATCGATATGCATTATCCGTTGTGGTGATTTTTCCTGTACGGTAATAATTTGCTGGGCAAACTCTTTTAATGAGGGATTATTGGCGATTAATACTCGCGGAATGGAATCCAATTGTGACGCATTTGCCAAACCTGATTCAAGGGTGAAGAACATGTCATAACCGAGTTTTTTTAATTCCTCTATCGCTATGCCATTCGCTTCGCCATAAGGCCAAACAAAAACGTGTGGATTTACCTTAGCCTTTGTACGCAGGTATTCCGTCATTTTTACAGCATCCAGACGAATTCTTTCCCGGTATTCTGCTGCGGTTTCATACCGTGCGTGGTCAGTAAAATATGCACGATTTACATATACAGGCAATAAGCTGCCGGTGGCATTAGCCTGAATACCGTAGTGAGAATTCCATGTATGAGAAGCGACCTCAACGAGCCGGGAACGCGCAACTTCTCGCACTTGTTGCCACGTGGCAAAATATTCTCGATCGACCATCTCATCGCCAAATTTTACTTGTTCATCCGCTGGCGTATCGACCCAACTGCCGACGGGGGCCCATACAGCAGGCCACTGGAAGGCCTGAAGAATTGGGAAGACGCGGGTATAAAAACTCTGGTAGCCGTCATCAAAAGTCAGCACTACTGCTTTTTCCGGTAGCGGTTTTCCTCCTCGATGTGCTTCACGAATTTGAGCAATACTGACCGGTTGATAACCGTTCTCGCGCAGCCAGGCAAATTGTTCACGCAGTGCTGATGTCCGCACTGACATAAAACGCTGGTCGGCAGCTTCGTCTTCAACGTTATGCCATGAAATCGCCACAAAACCATTATGCGGCCACGGTTGCTCGGCGAGTAAAGATTCGCGATCCTGTGGCGGTATAAATGATGTTCTTGACTGGCTAATGCACGCAGTGAGCATAATTATACTCACCAGCATCAGGATATATTTATTTCCATTACGTAACATATTTATCCTTAAAATCTGAATGTCATATCGAATTCAACGTATAAGTTGTGTTCTCTGTCACCGTCATAAGGTCGTTTTTCCCAGCGTAGCGTTGCGCCAGCATCAATCACGTCATTCCAGCTAATACGTTGCCCGTAGCCGAGTTGGGTGACGACATCCGTGCCATAATGTTTTTGCCAGGAGGCACCAACACCTGCGCTGAAGATTTGCTCCCAGCTATTTTCATAGCTTCGCCATAACAAATGACTTGCCTCAAATGCCGGAACAATATCGAACGTTTTTATAGGGTTGTAGTATGGAGTGTCGTGTTCTGTATTTTGTTCGTAATACAGATTGGGTAGGAAATCGACAATCAAATATGGTGAAGACCAGATGCGTTCCTGACCCTCAAGTGAGACTTCCTGACGCTGGTTACTGTCGGAAAAATCAGTGAAAGCCCAGGAGACACCGTACTTACGCCGCTCATTTTGATACCAGCGAACATAAGCCTGAGCACTGTTGCCTGTAACACCATTTTTCATTGCCCGTAATGGAACGCGGTGAGAGAGGCGTTCCAGTTGCGAACCAATACGCCAGTTATCATTAAAATCATACCAGCCAGACAGGCGCGCGCCGGGTTTATGCTCATGATTGAAAACGCGTTCAGCGTACTCCGCCTCGAGCCAGATATTACGTGACCGCCACTCAACACCCGCCAGCCAGTCGCGAACAATCCCTTTTCCTTCGCTAAATTGTCCATCGGCATAACCGAATCCAGCAAAACCGCGCCAGTTATCCTTCAGCGGTGGTGAATAAACGATGGTGGTTAAGTCGACATCATGTTTACCACTATCCGGGCCTTCGGCATCAATTCCTGTTGAACCAGCTATACGAAGCTCTGCAAGATTATGTACATCAACCGCACGTTTTAAACGTACAACGCCGGGATCTTGCGGTTCACGTTCGACAACATCGTGCGTTAAGACAGCTGCCTGCTGCCATTCTTGTAACGTTAATGCTGTCCATGCTTGTTCAACCTCCAGATTAATATTACGTGGCTCGATCACTTCTGCTTTTTTTAATTCATTTTCTGCTGCACGATGCCAACCGCGGGCTTGTAACACACTCGCGTAATCAATGCGCAGTCCCTGATTTCCTGGTGCGTTATAAGCAAGCTCTCTGGCTATCATTTCAGCCTGAGGAAGATCATTACTATATTTTGCTACGGTTGAGAGAAACGAATGCCCCTGTAACCAGGTATCATTCGGGATGCTCGTAGGCGTGCCCATTAACCGAAGGAAAGGCGGCGAAGTATTAATGGTATGTTGGGTGACAGTTAGCGCGCCGGGATAATTTTCACTCTCCAGGTGGCTGTAAAAGAGATCCGCAAGTTCTTCATCGGATAAATCCGGGGCAATGGTCTCCTTGTGATAAAAGAGCTCTGTCATTATTGACTGTGCTTTTTTTGGCTGCTGTTCTTTGAGATAAGCCGACGCAACCCAATATTGCGCCCAGGGCGGAATAATTTGCCTCGTATTTTTTAAACGCTGATAGTGAGAAATAACGTCTTTATAACGATCGCGAGTTAATAACGCGCCAAGATGATCAACCTGAATACGCTGGTACTGGGCAGTGCGGTCTGAGTTATCATGCCACAGAATTTCTAATGCAGCGTATTGGGCGAGGGCGCGATCGGCAATGGCATAACGTTCACTTTCACTGCGCGTAGGCATAAACGACAGTCTGACCAGTTCGGCATGAATATCAGCGCGAATATCTGGCGTTAAATTGGCATCGTCAATCGCGGCAGCAAGTTGATTATTCCGTAATGCCTGCACGTATTCTGTGGGATATTGTTGCGTTAAGGCATTTTCAGGTAATGACCCTGTCATCGCCCGTAATTCATCCTCATGCCGCCCCGCCAGTTTATAGATATAGGCTTCTGCGAGTAAATTAGCTTTGTCCGGTGCTCCAGAGTTAAGCTGCTTAAGTTTAACCAGCGCAGAATCATAGTGACCCGCATCTGCCAGGGTTAAAATTTGTCCCCGTTGATAATCCTTATTTTGCGACTCCAGAGAGAGTGCCTTTTGCCACAGTGTAAGCGAGTTTTGCCATTGTTGCAGGTTACGATAAGCGACGGCGACAGCTGCATAACCACGCGCTGGTAATTGCTGATGACGGTAGCGGTTGTAAACGGTAATAACCTGTTTATCTTGCCCGGCCCATAAGGCAATCTGTAACCAGTCAGCAATTTGGTTATTACTGAGTGCTGATTTTTGTGCAAACCATAACAAAGCTGGCTGAGTATTTCCCTTGCGAGCTTCGATAATTAATGCATCATAGGCGTTATTAACAGCACTCTTCGCCGCGGGACTCGCTGCTAAAAATGCGGCAGTAAGAAGTTTCAAAGCCCATTTGGTTTTCGGGCACCTTTTTCTGCTACTTGAATACATCCTGTATTACTCCATGTATTGCCAAAATCTCTCTCTATATCTAATTACAGGTAACTGAAAAGAAAGATATTTTTGCATCTCATAATCCGTTATTAAACGCGGAAGAGACACGTGAATTGTTGATGATGAGAAGAAGAAATGATGAGCAGATTGTCCATATAAAATCCTTTTCTCGCCCGAAAATCCATTCCAATGATGAGGATCTTCAGGAATACGGCATAAATCCCAATGCCTTTTTCAAAATAAATTAGGATTAAAATAATTAAATCAGTAAATTCCGATGCATAATTTCGGATTTTTCGAAAGTCCTGATGAAAGGCAGCGCTACTGCACTCACGAATTTAATTGTTATTCCTAATGTATCTATTAATTAATGCTTTATAATGATTTTATTATAATCCTTTATAAGTATTTGCAAGCCTGCCTTGCAGCAAAAAATATATAAAGCATTAAAGTGATAATAATTGCATTCTGCAACTATCATCATCGGTATTGTTTGTGGGTGGATTTTCATATTGACAACAGTACAGTTCTTATATCTATTAATAATAAAAAGGGATCTACAACCTACAGGTTGGTGTAGCTTTATGGAAAAAGACTATTTGGGAATTAGTAGTACTGTATTAGTGAGCTTATTGTTTGGGCTTGCATTGGTTTTGGTTAATAGTTGGTTCAATCAGCCAACCGTTGAGGAAGTTGTTCCACGATCAACCTATCTGATGGTTATGATTGCTTTATTTTTTATCGATACTGTTGCATTTATTTTTATGCAGTTGTATTTCATTTATGACCGTAGGCAATTTTCAAACTGTATACTTAGTTTGGCTTTTCTAAGTTGTTTGATTTACTTTATTAAAACCGTCATTATCATTCAGCAAATTATTGAGGGGCGTTTGACAAGCAGTGTTGTTCAAAATGACATTGCAATCTATTATTTGTTTCGTCAGATGAGTTTGTGCATATTAATATTTCTGGCATTGGTGAATAAAGTTAGTGAAAACACAAAACAGCGCAATTTATTTTCCAAAAAAATGACTTTGTGCATAAGTTTGTTTTTTGTTGTTGGGGGGCCGATAGTTGCTCACATACTTTCTAGTCATTATGAGAGCTACAATTTACACATTGCCGAGTTAACCAATGAAAATGATCAGGTGGTTTGGAAAGCCTCATATGTTACCATAATGATTTTCATGTGGTTAACCTTGCTTTCAGTTAATCTATACTTTAATGGTTTACGCTGTGATATCTGGAATGGAGTGACGGTGATTGCTTTTTGTGCCGTACTGTACAATGTCTCTCTTTTATTTATGAGCAGGTATAGCGTGTCCATTTGGTATATTAGTCGCACTATTGAAGTAGTCAGTAAGTTAACCGTTATGGTAATATTTATGTGCCATATATTCAGTGCGCTACGAGTAACAAAGGACATTGCACATCGCGATTCCTTAACCAATATATTTAACAGAAATTATTTTTTTAATGAACTGACAGTTCAATCAGCATCGGCCAAAAAAACGCCTTATTGCGTCATGATTATGGATATCGACCACTTCAAAAAAGTCAACGACACCTGGGGGCATCCGGTTGGCGATCAGGTGATAAAAACAGTGGTGAGTATCATTGGGAAAAGCATACGGCCAGATGACCTTTTTGCGCGCGTCGGCGGCGAAGAGTTTGGCGTCTTGCTGACGGACATCGATACTGAACGTGCGAAAGCTTTAGCGGAAAGGATTCGGGAAAATGTTGAGCGTTTAACTGGTGATAATCCTGAATACGCCATACCACAAAAAGTGACGATTAGTATTGGCGCTGTTGTAACGCAGAAAAATGAGTTAAACCCTAAGGAGATCTATCAACTGGCTGATAACGCACTTTACGAGGCGAAAGAGACCGGGCGTAATAAGGTGGTAGTAAAAGAGGCAGAAATTCTTATCAACCGCAAGGATGATGAATGAGTCTGTCGCTAGTTGTCGACCTCCGCCTGGGGCTTCTCATCCCCCCGGTCTATGCAATATACGAAAAAAAAGCTCGTACTTTCGTACGAGCTCTTCTTTAAATATGGCGGTGAGGGGGGGATTCGAACCCCCGATACGTTGCCGTATACACACTTTCCAGGCGTGCTCCTTCAGCCACTCGGACACCTCACCAAATTGTTGTTCCTGTCTTGCTGGAACGGGCGCTAATTTAGGGAAATCATGACCTGAGGTCAACAAACTTTTTTAAAAAATCGCGCGTTTATTCAAACTTCAATCAATATGCAGTTTTAATAAGCGAAATCTGCTTTTTTTGCCACCGACCACGGATTTGTTATGCTGGTGGCCTTTGTAGATCATAACGATAAGTGCGAATAAATTTTGCGCAACGCTTTTCGGGAGTCAGTATGGACATCATCTTTTATCACCCAACGTTCGATACCCAATGGTGGATTGAGGCACTGCGCAAAGCTATTCCTCAGGCAAGAGTCAGAGCATGGAAAAGCGGAGATAATGACTCTGCTGATTATGCTTTAGTCTGGCATCCTCCAGTTGAAATGCTGGCAGGGCGCGATCTTAAAGCGGTGTTCGCACTCGGGGCCGGTGTTGATTCTATTTTGAGCAAGCTACAGGCACACCCTGAAATGCTGAAGCCTTCTGTTCCACTTTTTCGCCTGGAAGATACCGGTATGGGCGAGCAAATGCAGGAATATGCTGTCAGTCAGGTGCTGCATTGGTTTCGACGTTTTGACGATTACCGCATCCAGCAAAATAGTTCGCATTGGCAACCGCTTCCTGAATATCATCGGGAAGATTTTACCATCGGCATTTTGGGCGCAGGCGTACTGGGCAGTAAAGTTGCACAGAGTCTGCAAACCTGGCGCTTCCCGCTGCGTTGCTGGAGTCGAACCCGTAAATCGTGGCCTGGCGTGCAAAGCTTTGCCGGACGAGAAGAACTGTCTGCATTTCTGAGCCAATGCCGGGTATTGATTAATCTGTTACCGAATACCCCTGAAACCGTCGGCATTATTAATCAACAATTAATCGAAAAATTACCGGATGGCGCGTATCTCCTCAACCTGGCGCGTGGTGTTCATGTCGTGGAAGATGACCTGCTCGCGGCGCTGGATAGCGGGAAAGTTAAAGGCGCAATGTTGGATGTTTTTAATCGTGAACCCTTACCGCCGGAAAGTCTGCTCTGGCAACATCCACGCGTGACGATAACACCACATGTCGCCGCGATTACCCGTCCAGCTGAAGCTGTGGAGTACATTTCTCGCACCATTGCCCAGCTCGAAAAAGGGGAGAGGCTCTGCGGGCAAGTCGACCGCGCACGCGGCTACTAATAAAGCATCTGGTTTCCTGCTATCCTTGGCGGGAATTGAATACAGGAGAGAGTTATGTATCCCGTCGACCTTCATATGCATACCGTTGCCAGCACGCATGCATATAGCACATTGAGTGATTACATTGCCCAGGCCAAACAAAAGGGCATTAAACTTTTTGCGATCACCGATCATGGCCCGGATATGGAAGATGCGCCGCATCACTGGCACTTCATTAACATGCGTATCTGGCCGCGAGTGGTTGATGGGGTTGGGATCCTACGCGGCATCGAAGCTAACATTAAAAATGTTGACGGTGAAATTGACTGCAGTGGCAAAATGTTTGATTCGCTGGATCTGATTATTGCCGGTTTTCATGAGCCGGTGTTTGCGCCGCATGACAAAGCGACCAATACGCAAGCGATGATCGCCACTATCGCCAGCGGCAATGTGCATATAATAAGCCATCCCGGAAATCCGAAATATGAAATAGATGTTAAAGCCGTTGCTGAAGCAGCCGCGAAACATCAGGTGGCGCTGGAAATCAATAATTCCTCTTTTTTACACTCACGTAAGGGAAGTGAAGACAATTGTCGTGCGGTAGCCGCAGCGGTACGTGACGCTGGAGGTTGGGTGGCATTAGGCTCGGATTCTCACACCGCGTTTACCATGGGTGAATTTGAAGAGTGTCTTAAAATCCTCGACGCGGTAGATTTTCCGCCAGAGCGCATTTTGAATGTTTCTCCGCGCCGCTTACTGAACTTCCTTGAATCTCGCGGTATGGCACCGATTGCGGAATTTGCAGACCTTTAATTACTAGTAATGGAAATATATTAATGAACGAGTTTTCTATCCTCTGTCGTGTGCTGGGTTCGCTCTATTACCGCCAACCGCAAGATCCTTTACTGGTGCCGCTGTTTACCCTGATTCGTGAGGGGAAACTGGCTGCGAACTGGCCACTGGAGCAGGATGAGTTACTGACGCGTTTACAGAAAAGCTGTGATATGGCGCAAGTCTCTGCCGATTACAATGCGTTGTTTATCGGCGATGAATGTGCTGTGCCGCCATATCGTAGCGCATGGGTTGAGGGCGCGACGGAAGCGGAAGTGCGCGCTTTTCTTTCCGAACGGGGGATGCCATTAGCGGATACGCCAGCCGATCACATCGGCACATTGCTGCTCGCGGCTTCCTGGCTGGAAGATCAGTCAACGGAAGATGAGAGCGAAGCACTGGAAACACTGTTCAGTGAGTATCTGTTACCCTGGTGTGGTGCGTTCCTTGGCAAAGTGGAGGCCCATGCAACTACGCCTTTCTGGCGCACCATGGCACCGCTAACCCGCGATGCTATTAGTGCAATGTGGGACGAGCTGGAAGAAGATTCTGAAGAGTAAATGTGATCTGCATCACTCATAACTGCAACAGATAATTTGTTGTTGCATAAAATGTGTGCTCGATCTCATTCATGGCCGCGTTTTCTGCTATCATGCGCGGCATGAACATACTTCTCTCTATTGCAATCACAACAGGCATTCTCTCCGGTATCTGGGGATGGGTGGCTGTTTCCCTGGGCTTACTAAGCTGGGCGGGCTTCCTGGGCTGTACGGCCTACTTTGCCTGCCCGCAAGGTGGGCTGAAAGGGCTGGCGATCTCCGCTGCAACCCTGCTTAGTGGCGTGGTGTGGGCGATGGTCATTATTTACGGTAGTGCACTGGCACCACATCTGGAAATTCTCGGTTATGTCATAACCGGTATTGTCGCGTTTCTGATGTGTATTCAGGCCAAACAGCTGCTGCTTTCATTTGTTCCGGGAACGTTTATAGGCGCATGCGCGACGTTTGCCGGGCAGGGTGACTGGAAACTGGTGTTACCTTCGCTGGCGCTCGGGTTGATATTTGGTTACGCAATGAAAAACAGCGGCCTGTGGCTGGCGGCGCGTAGTACGAAGACCGCTCACCGTGAGCAGCAAATCAAAAATAAAGCGTGAGGGGCACTCACGCTTTCGCTTAAACAGTAAAATGCCGGATTATTAATTCCGGCATTTTTATCTATCAGGATTCCGGTGGAACCGACATATGGCGGTATTTCACCAGAATGTCATTCTGCCGTTCTGCTTTGTTCTGCAAATCCCACAGACCACGGTCAATACCATCATTAATCAGGAAAATGACCCCTGTTTCGATAGCCGACATCAGGCACAGCATAACGGGTTCGTTCGAGGTGTAACCCACTTCCCCTTCCAGCAAGCGCTGGTAGTCAATAAAGCGGAAAACCCCGGCCTGAACTTCATAGGAAAGTATCGTCTTACTGGTGTTCACCGAGGAGAGGATCTCACCGGTACTCACATTGACGACACGCAGGTTCACGGCAATCTGATCAAGCTGGTATTGCGTGTCTGCACCGATCCCAAAATATCTTGCCCCAACACCGCCCGATTTAACGTTGCTTTCATAACCGATAATTGAACCTTCAACCATGATATTTGCCGCCGTTAAAGATTGCAGCGGGATTCGGTTATTAATGGCAACCGTGCCGTTTTCTTGTGCCGCACGAATAATCTTGCGCTCGTTAAGCAGATTTTGTAAGCCCTGGCGCTCCAGCGGTATAAACCAGCGAGAATCTTTCAATGCCGTGACCAGCATTGCCGTGGCGCTTTGCGGAACAGCAGTGGAGAAGTTACTTGCCGGGTAGGGTTTAAATTGCCCGGTTTCGTCCTGAATGTTGTATACCGAAACAAAGATCTTACCCGTCGGCGCTGGCAGATGGGTCAAATCTTTGTAGCTCTGAGCACGAGGCATTAATGTCGGTCTGGCGGCTTCTTTAGGCGGGGCGGTTAAGCATCCGCTCAGTAACATGACGGCAACCAAAAGAAATAAGCGCTGCATGATTATTTTCCTTATGAAGCTGGGGCTTAAAAATCGGTTGAGTTATTTTGTAAACCCGAAACCTGGATGGTCGAGGTTTGTCCGGTTTTACGATCTGTCACGTTCAACTGCAATTGACCATCGCGGTTAGCAATATCAACAATATAATCGTTGGTCACCATGCGGCCCGGTTTACCGGTATTAATATTCGACAGTAGCCCACCCAAAATTTGTGACTGGATGGCCTGAGTAAAGTTATCTAACGCCGAGGGCGTTTCAATACCAAAGTCATCGTTATAGCTCGGATCTTTATAAGAGTTTTGGGCCTGAGCGCTATTTAACAAAAAAGCGCCATTATTTGGGTTACCACCAAAGTTTGGATTACGGAACTGGAAAGTCATGGTTCCAGCCCAACTTAATGGCGAAATAAGCATGAGTAGAACTACTGCATGTTTGACACGCATTGCAGCCTCCGAACAATTTTTTATTTAAAATTCATCATGCGCCAAATCGCCCGTACTTAATAACGCCTGGTTTATCTGGCGACGATTTAGTGCTTCTTCAGTTTGAATCAGTGCAAAGACGACAGTTTTCTCGAAGTCTCTTTTCAACGGAAATAAAAAAGTCTGGAAAATAACGTCCTGATTCACCGTTATTGTGATCCAGCTTCCCCATCGTGCACTGGGCCTTTCATTAATCGTTAAGTTACCCGTATAGTCACTTTCCCATTTATCACTAAAGGCTCGGTAAAAATCATGGCCAATAGATGAAACAGTATGGTCAGTTAACAATCCCGGGACTTCTACCTCAACGGCGTGAAGATTCCCTGCGGCGAACAGAAATTCTGCCGCCACAATCCAGCGTAAATAACGTTTCATGGCTTTATCGCCTGAGGTTATCGTTTGCCCAGGAAACCGCTTGTGTCCGGTTTTTTACGGCTATCTTCTTGAAAAGATTATAAAGATGCGTTTTAACCGTATTTTCGCTGATGAACAACGAACGAGCGATCTCGTTATTAGACGCGCCGATACGCAGCTTATTCAGGATCTCTTTTTCCCGATGAGTAAGGAGGGCTGATTCCGTGCTGTTATAACGATAGTTACCTGAATGCGTAATCAGGTAACTGGCAAGCTTTTGCGTAAAGTAGCATTCGCCGCGCAGGACGCCTTGCAACCCATTGACAACACGTTCTTGATCCTCCATGGCATAAAAAACGCCGTTGATATGAGGCCAGTTTTCAATGTCGCGGTACGGGTAATCTTCAGGCGTATTTAGCAACAATATTTTGATATTGTTGTTTTTCCTGCTCAAAGTATCCTGCCAATAATGGATAAGCTTTTTATCCGCTTCCATCATATCCAGAAGAATAATAGAGCCTGAAGATATATCGTCCAGAGAACGTTGAATATTATGTAATTTTCCTGTAATTGCCAGCGATTGTTTAAGGTGCTGCAAGAGAGCTGTCGCCTGCAAAGAAGGTTTAGTGATCAACAATAATGTATGACCATGAATACTATGGACTTCATTAAACATGATGAAACCCCGCTTTTTTTATTGATCGCACACCTGACAGCTGCCTCTAAAATAGAAGCACCAGAAGTACTGACAGATGTTGCACTGCTGTGTGTAGTAATAAATCAGCCCTAAATGGGTAAAATATAAAACTAATGGATTACATCTGATTTCAATCTAGCCATTACAAATCTTAAATCAAGTGTTAAACATGTAACTAAATGTAACTCGTTATATTAAAATGTTAACCTTAAGGTTTTATTAAGTTTATAAATGATAGAAAAGTTGTACATTTGGTTTTTATTGCACAATTTTAAAAAATCATACAAATGGTGCTAACTTACTAATAATGCATATAAAAAATATTTCGCTGTAGTCCTTTCGTCATGAAAAACGTTCTTGTTTTTTCTCCATACCACCGTGGACAATTTTTTACTGCAAAAAGACGAGGTTTGTCACGGCTTGTGCGCAAGACATATCGCAGCAATCAGCGACGGGCAAGAAGAATGACTGTCTGGTGATTTTTGATAGCGGAAAACGGAGATTTAAAAGAAAACAAAATATTTTTGCGTAGATAACAGTGTATTTACGTGGGTTTTAATACTTTGGTATGAACAAAAAAAGAAAAATACAACGTGCGGGTGAGTTATTAAAAATATTTCCGCAGACATACTTTCCATCGTAACGCAGCGTTAACAAAATACAGGTTGCGTTAACAACCAAGTTGAAATGATTTAATTTCTTAAATGTACGACCAGGTCCAGGGTGACAACATGAAAAACAAATTGTTATTTATGATGTTAACAATACTGGGTGCGCCTGGGATTGCAGCCGCAGCAGGTTATGATTTAGCTAATTCAGAATATAACTTTGCGGTAAATGAATTGAGTAAGTCTTCATTTAATCAGGCAGCCATAATTGGTCAAGCTGGGACTAATAATAGTGCTCAGTTACGGCAGGGAGGCTCAAAACTTTTGACGGTTGTTGCGCAAGAAGGTAGTAGCAACCGGGCAAAGATTGATCAGACAGGAGATTATAACCTTGCATATATTGATCAGGCGGGCAGTGCCAACGATGCCAGTATTTCGCAAGGTGCTTATGGTAATACTGCGATGATTATCCAGAAAGGTTCTGGTAATAAAGCAAATATTACACAGTATGGTACTCAAAAAACGGCAATTGTAGTGCAGAGACAGTCGCAAATGGCTATTCGCGTGACACAACGTTAATTTCCATTCGACTTTTAAATCAATCCGATGGGGGTTTTACATGAAACTTTTAAAAGTAGCAGCAATTGCAGCAATCGTATTCTCCGGTAGCGCTCTGGCAGGTGTTGTTCCTCAGTACGGCGGCGGCGGTGGCAACCACGGTGGTGGCGGTAATAACAGCGGTCCGAATTCAGAGCTGAATATTTACCAGTACGGTGGCGGTAACTCTGCTCTTGCTCTGCAAGCTGACGCCCGTAACTCTGATCTGACCATTACCCAGCACGGCGGCGGTAATGGCGCAGATGTGGGCCAAGGTTCTGATGACAGCTCAATCGATCTGACTCAGCGTGGTTTCGGCAACAGCGCTACTCTTGATCAGTGGAATGGTAAAGATTCTACTATGACTGTTAAACAGTTCGGTGGCGGTAACGGTGCTGCTGTTGACCAGACTGCATCTAACTCCAGCGTTAACGTCACTCAGGTTGGCTTTGGTAACAACGCGACCGCTCATCAGTACTAATACATCATCAGTATGAAAGAAACAGGGCGCAAGCCCTGTTTTTTTTCGGGAGAAGAATATGAATGCGTTATTACTCCTTGCGGCACTTTCCAGTCAGATAACCTTTAATACGACCCAGCAAGGGGATATGTACACCATTATTCCTGAAGTCACTCTTACTCAATCTTGTCTGTGCAGAGTACAAATATTGTCCCTGCGCGAAGGCAGTTCAGGGCAAAGTCAGACGAAGCAAGAAAAGACCCTCTCATTGCCTGCTAATCAACCCATTGCTTTGACGAAGTTGAGTTTAAATATTTCCCCGGACGATCGGGTGAAAATAGTTGTTACTGTTTCTGATGGACAGTCACTTCATTTATCACAACAATGGCTGCCCTCTTCAGAAAAGTCTTAATTTGTTGAAATATCGAGCATAAGATGAACCTGGAGAGAATGGTCTGCTGCGAATCAGCCAACCTGAAAGTATGGATAACACAACCCTCAAGGATGATTAATCATTGAGGAAATAGAATAAATGTTCAGACCTTTTTTAAACTCTCTTATGCTCGGCAGTTTGTTTTTTCCTTTTATTGCCATTGCAGGAAGCAGCGCGCAAGGGGGCGTGATCCATTTTTATGGCCAAATTGTGGAACCGGCATGTGACGTCAGCACCCAGTCATCACCCGTAGAAATGAACTGCCCACAGAATGGTTCTGTTCCGCGTAAAACCTATTCCAGCAAAGCGTTAATGAGCGGCAATGTTAAAAACGCGCAAATAGCCTCAGTAAAAGTGCAGTATCTTGATAAACAGAAAAAGCTGGCTGTAATGAACATCGAATATAACTAAGTTTCTGAACAACTCACGTTGCTGAGCAGAAAAATGCGATTTAACCAAAAAGCCTGCTGTACACTTAGGAAACAAGAAGGTGTAAGGAGGCGTTATGAAAACGCGTATTCATGTTGTGCAGGGTGATATTACTAAACTGGCCGTTGATGTGATTGTGAATGCGGCTAATCCGTCATTAATGGGAGGCGGCGGCGTCGATGGGGCCATTCATCGCGCAGCGGGTCCGGCCCTGCTGGATGCCTGTTTAAAAGTCAGGCAGCAGCAGGGCGATTGCCCTACGGGGCATGCCGTTATTACGCTTGCAGGCGATCTTCCCGCTAAAGCCGTAGTGCACACCGTCGGGCCAGTCTGGCGTGGTGGTGAACAAAACGAAGACCAGCTTTTGCAGGATGCCTATCTCAATAGCCTACGACTGGTGGCGGCAAACAGCTATACGTCAGTGGCTTTTCCTGCAATCAGTACTGGGGTTTATGGTTACCCCCGTGCGGCAGCGGCTGAAATCGCAGTAAAAACCGTTTCAGAATTTATTACCCGTCACGCTTTACCCGAACAGGTATACTTTGTCTGTTATGATGAAGAAAACGCCCACCTCTACGAAAGACTCCTTACCCAACAAGGAGATGAATGATTTGCCTCAGCTGGCGAGCGCGGTGCTGCCACTGTGTTCGCAACATCCCGGTCAGTGTGGACTTTTTCCTCTGGAGAAAAGCCTGGATGCGTTTGCCGCCCGGTATCGTCTGGCTGAAATGGCAGAGCATACACTGGATGTTCAGTATTACATCTGGCAGGACGATATGTCGGGTCGGTTACTGTTTTCCGCCCTGTTAGCCGCAGCAAAGCGTGGCGTTCGCGTACGTTTGTTGCTGGACGACAACAATACGCCCGGACTTGATAACATTTTACGCTTGCTTGACAGCCATCCACGCATTGAAGTCCGGCTTTTTAATCCTTTCTCGTTTCGCTTGCTACGTCCGCTTGGTTATATCACCGACTTTTCCCGTCTCAATCGCCGTATGCACAATAAAAGTTTCACTGTCGATGGCGTGGTGACGCTGGTGGGAGGACGAAATATTGGTGATGCCTATTTTGGTGCAGGGGAAGAGCCACTTTTTTCGGATTTAGATGTCATGGCAATAGGACCCGTGGTAGAGGACGTTGCCGATGATTTCGCCCGCTATTGGTATTGCAAATCGGTTTCCCCCTTACAGCAGGTGCTGGATGTCCCGGAAGGTGAAATGGCGGATCGCATCGAGTTACCGGCATCCTGGCATGACGATGCCATGACGCATCGTTATTTACGCAAAATGGAATCCAGTCCGTTTATAAATCATCTGGTTGATGGAACGTTGTCGCTTATCTGGGCGAAAACACGTTTATTAAGTGATGATCCGGCGAAAGGGGAGGGCAAGGCAAAACGGCATTCACTGTTACCGCAGCGCCTGTTCGATATCATGGGCTCACCCAGTGAACGCATCGATATTATCTCTTCCTATTTTGTACCGACACGTGCAGGTGTGGCGCAACTCTTACGGATGGTGAGAAAAGGGGTAAAGATTGCGATCCTAACCAATTCTCTTGCCGCTAACGATGTTGCTGTCGTCCATGCAGGATACGCGCGCTGGCGCAAAAAATTGCTCCGCTATGGGGTGGAATTATATGAACTCAAGCCGACGCGTGAACAAAGTAGTACGTTACACGATCGCGGCATAACCGGTAATTCAGGGGCCAGCCTGCATGCTAAAACCTTTAGTATCGATGGTAAAACGGTGTTTATCGGCTCTTTCAATTTCGATCCGCGTTCAACGTTGCTCAATACTGAAATGGGCTTCGTGATAGAGAGCGAAACGCTGGCACAGTTAATTGATAAACGCTTTATTCAGAGCCAGTATGATGCGGCCTGGCAGCTCCGTCTGGACAGGTGGGGACGGATCAACTGGGTTGATCGTCATTCAAAGAAAGAGATTATTCTCAAAAAAGAACCCGCCACCAGTTTCTGGAAGCGGGTTATGGTCAAACTGGCGTCGATATTGCCCGTGGAATGGTTATTGTAAACGCGGCTTAACGGGCTGGTGCTTTATCGTTCTCACGCTTAACAACCGGTTTACCAGAGAACAAAAACTTCAATAATGGGATGCGTAAATGAATTTCATACAGAATTATCGCAATCCCTACTACGAATATCAGGCCACAGAGAAAACCAAGCCAGTTGGAGGTGATGTGTGGTGTAATGTATGCGCCGAAAAACAGCGTTAACGGGTGGTGAACCAGATAGATAAACAGCGATGCGTTAACAAAATAAGTCACCCGCGCTGACTGGAAGTTAAGCAAACGGTGGCCAAAGGAGAAGACCACATTCACCATCCACAGACCGAGGACCATAGTGATCACCGACTCGGTTTCATACATCCAGGCATCGCCACTGCCATAGCGCTGGTTGAGTAAATAAGCGACAAACGCCAATGCTGCTGCAAGGGTACAGCCACGAGACGGCGTGGTAAACAAGGCTTTAAGATGAGGGAAAATGAAAGCCAGTGCGCCGAGGATAAAGAACGGCAAATAAAATAACGTTTGCATGACAATAAAATTGAACATGCCGTTACTCAGAATGGGTGGATACACAATAAAAATCGTTCTTCTTATTACCGCATAACCGATGCCGAGGCACAAAAAAATCACCGATAATTTTACCATCGAGAATTTTTTATTCGTTTTATCAGAATTTTCTAAATTATTTCTGATGCGTTTAAATATCCATACGCACAGCGTCGTCATGACCACTAACACCAGTAAAAACCACAGGTGTGATATTAATTCCCAGGCCAACGTATTATATTTGTCATACAATGACAGCCCAGGCCAACTTTCCGCTTTCCCTTTGACGTATTGCAGCATAATAAATTGCGGCAATGTCAGTAAGGGGATGGCTGTTAACATCGGGATCCCTACACGTTCGACACGTACTTTCCACCATTTTTTCAAGGGATAGCGTAAAAAAAGCATGTAGGAAAAGTACCCGGATATAACGAAAAACACCTGCATGCGGAACGAGTGGATGAAGTCATTAAAAAGGGTCAGCCACAATGACGGTTCGGCGCTATTCACATGCCATGTATGGCTCGAATAGATTAAAGAAATATGAAAAGGGATCCCTAACAACATCAGCCAGGCGCGGATAGAGTCGAGGAAATATTCACGTTGCGCGGGTACTGGATTCATATATGGTTAACTAATCTCGGATTTTTCGTCTTATCCCTGTCGGGTTATGCCTTTAGGCTTGTTGCCATAGCGACACCGACCTGACCGCGCCAGGCGCAGGCTTCAAGGTTTTTATGCATAGCATCATCGCTACCACTAACCAGAATGGAAGCGTCTGTAAGACGGTTGATAAATAAATTTGCTGGCAAACCCTACACGAAGTCGATGCTTCTGTCTTTAGGAGAAGCACGGAAAGTGAAAACGGTTGCAATCAGGTGCTTAATCCATGAGCCAGTGTGCTGAACGATACCGGGATTCTGTTGTCGGAATGGCTGGTTATCCATTAAAATAGATCGGATCGATATAAGCACACAAAGGGGGAAGTGCTTACTAATTATGAAACATAAACTACAAATGATGAAAATGCGTTGGTTGAGTGCTGCAGTAATGTTAACCCTGTATACATCTTCAAGCTGGGCTTTCAGTATTGATGATGTCGCAAAGCAAGCTCAATCCTTAGCCGGGAAAGGCTATGAGGCGCCCAAAAGCAACTTGCCCTCCGTTTTCCGCGATATGAAATACGCGGACTATCAGCAGATCCAGTTTAATCATGACAAAGCGTACTGGAACAATCTGAAGACCCCATTCAAACTCGAGTTCTACCATCAGGGTATGTACTTCGATACCCCGGTCAAAATAAATGAAGTGACTGCCACCGCAGTCAAACGAATCAAATACAGCCCGGATTATTTCACTTTCGGCGATGTTCAGCATGACAAAGACACGGTAAAAGACCTTGGTTTTGCCGGTTTCAAAGTGCTTTACCCGATCAACAGCAAAGATAAAAACGATGAAATCGTCAGCATGCTCGGGGCCAGCTATTTCCGCGTGATTGGTGCAGGTCAGGTTTATGGCCTTTCTGCACGCGGCCTGGCAATTGATACCGCCTTGCCATCGGGTGAAGAATTTCCACGCTTCAAAGAGTTCTGGATCGAGCGTCCAAAACCGACTGATAAACGTTTAACCATTTATGCATTGCTTGACTCGCCGCGCGCGACAGGTGCTTACAAATTCGTAGTTATGCCAGGACGTGACACGGTTGTGGATGTGCAGTCGAAAATCTATCTGCGCGATAAAGTCGGCAAACTGGGGGTTGCACCGTTAACCAGTATGTTCCTGTTTGGGCCGAACCAACCGTCGCCTGCAAATAACTATCGTCCGGAGTTGCACGACTCTAACGGTCTGTCTATCCATGCTGGTAATGGCGAATGGATCTGGCGTCCGTTGAATAACCCGAAACATTTAGCGGTCAGCAGCTTCTCGATGGAAAACCCGCAAGGCTTCGGTCTATTGCAGCGTGGTCGTGATTTCTCCCGCTTTGAAGATCTCGATGATCGTTACGATCTTCGTCCAAGCGCATGGGTGACTCCGAAAGGGGAGTGGGGCAAAGGCAGCGTTGAGCTGGTGGAAATTCCAACCAACGATGAAACCAACGATAACATCGTCGCTTACTGGACGCCGGATCAGTTGCCGGAGCCGGGTAAAGAGATGAACTTTAAATACACCATCACCTTCAGCCGTGATGAAGACAAACTGCATGCGCCAGATAACGCATGGGTGCAACAAACGCGTCGTTCAACGGGGGATGTGAAGCAGTCGAACCTGATTCGCCAGCCTGACGGTACTATCGCCTTTGTGGTCGATTTTACCGGCGCTGAGATGAAAAAACTGCCAGAGGATACCCCGGTCACAGCGCAAACCAGCATTGGTGATAATGGTGAGATAGTTGAAAGCACGGTGCGCTATAACCCGGTTACCAAAGGTTGGCGTCTGGTGATGCGTGTGAAAGTGAAAGATGCCAAGAAAACCACTGAAATGCGTGCTGCGCTGGTGAATGCCGATCAGACGTTGAGTGAAACCTGGAGCTACCAGTTACCTGCCAATGAATAAGACAACTGAGTACATTGACGCAATGCCCATCGCCGCAAGCGAGAAAGCGGCATTGCCGAAGACTGATATCCGCGCCGTTCATCAGGCGCTGGATGCCGAACACCGCACCTGGGCGCGGGAGGATGACTCCCCGCAAGGCTCGGTAAAGGCGCGTCTGGAACAAGCCTGGCCAGATTCACTTGCTGATGGACAGTTAATCAAAGACGACGAAGGGCGCGATCAGCTAAAGGCGATGCCAGAAGCAAAACGCTCCTCGATGTTTCCCGACCCGTGGCGTACCAACCCGGTAGGCCGTTTCTGGGATCGCCTGCGTGGACGCGATGTGACGCCGCGCTATCTGGCTCGTTTGACCAAAGAAGAGCAGGAGAGCGAGCAAAAGTGGCGTACTGTCGGTACCATCCGCCGTTACATTCTGTTGATCCTGACGCTCGCGCAAACTGTTGTCGCGACCTGGTATATGAAGACCATTCTTCCTTATCAGGGGTGGGCGCTGATTAATCCTATGGATATGGTTGGTCAGGATGTGTGGGTTTCCTTTATGCAGCTTCTGCCTTATATGCTGCAAACCGGTATCCTGATCCTCTTTGCGGTACTGTTCTGTTGGGTGTCCGCCGGATTCTGGACGGCGTTGATGGGCTTCCTGCAACTGCTTATTGGTCGCGATAAATACAGTATATCTGCGTCAACAGTTGGCGATGAACCATTAAACCCGGAGCATCGCACGGCGTTGATCATGCCTATCTGTAACGAAGACGTGAACCGTGTTTTTGCTGGCTTGCGTGCAACGTGGGAATCAGTAAAAGCCACCGGGAATGCCAAACACTTTGATGTCTACATTCTGAGTGACAGTTATAACCCGGATATCTGCGTCGCAGAGCAAAAAGCCTGGATGGAGCTTATCGCTGAAGTCGGTGGCGAAGGTCAGATTTTCTATCGCCGCCGCCGCCGTCGCGTGAAGCGTAAAAGCGGTAATATCGATGACTTCTGCCGTCGTTGGGGCAGCCAGTACAGCTACATGGTGGTGCTGGATGCTGACTCGGTAATGACCGGTGATTGTTTGTGCGGCCTGGTGCGCCTGATGGAAGCCAACCCGAACGCCGGGATCATTCAGTCGTCACCGAAAGCGTCCGGCATGGATACGCTGTATGCGCGCTGCCAGCAGTTCGCGACCCGCGTGTATGGGCCACTGTTTACAGCCGGTTTGCACTTCTGGCAACTTGGCGAGTCGCACTACTGGGGGCATAACGCGATTATCCGCGTGAAACCGTTTATCGAGCACTGTGCACTGGCTCCGCTGCCGGGCGAAGGTTCTTTTGCCGGTTCAATCCTGTCACATGACTTCGTGGAAGCGGCGTTGATGCGCCGTGCAGGTTGGGGGGTCTGGATTGCTTACGATCTCCCGGGTTCTTATGAAGAATTGCCGCCTAACTTGCTTGATGAGCTAAAACGTGACCGCCGCTGGTGCCACGGTAACCTGATGAACTTCCGTCTGTTCCTGGTGAAGGGTATGCACCCGGTTCACCGTGCGGTGTTCCTGACGGGCGTGATGTCTTATCTCTCCGCTCCGCTGTGGTTTATGTTCCTCGCGCTCTCTACTGCATTGCAGGTAGTACATGCGTTGACCGAACCGCAATACTTCCTGCAACCACGGCAGTTGTTCCCGGTATGGCCGCAGTGGCGTCCTGAGCTGGCGATTGCACTTTTTGCTTCGACCATGGTGCTGTTGTTCCTGCCGAAGCTATTGAGCATTTTGCTTATCTGGTGCAAAGGAACGAAAGAATACGGCGGCTTCTGGCGCGTTACATTATCGTTGCTGCTGGAAGTGCTGTTTTCCGTGCTGCTGGCTCCCGTACGCATGTTGTTCCATACGGTCTTCGTCGTCAGCGCGTTCCTTGGCTGGGAAGTGGTGTGGAATTCACCGCAGCGTGATGATGACTCCACTTCCTGGGGTGAAGCGTTCAAACGCCACGGCTCACAGCTGCTGTTAGGGTTAGTGTGGGCAGTTGGTATGGCGTGGTTGGATCTGCGTTTTCTGTTCTGGCTGGCACCGATTGTCTTCTCGTTGATCCTGTCACCGTTTGTTTCGGTGATTTCCAGCCGTGCCACCGTTGGTCTGCGAACCAAACGCTGGAAACTGTTCCTGATCCCGGAAGAGTATTCACCGCCGCAGGTGCTGGTTGATACCGATCGGTTCCTTGAGATGAATCGTCAACGCTCCCTTGATGATGGTTTTATGCACGCGGTGTTTAACCCGTCATTTAACGCTCTGGCAACCGCAATGGCGACCGCGCGTCACCGCGCCAGCAAGGTGCTGGAAATCGCCCGTGACCGCCACGTTGAACAGGCGCTGAACGAGACGCCAGAGAAGCTGAATCGCGATCGTCGCCTGGTGCTGCTAAGCGATCCGGTGACGATGGCCCGTCTGCATTTCCGCGTCTGGAATTCCCCGGAGAGATATTCCTCATGGGTGAGTTATTACGAAGGGATAAAGCTCAATCCACTGGCATTACGTAAACCGGATGCGGCTTCGCAATAAAAACGTAGTTGCCTGATGCGCTACGCTTATCAGGCCTACATCGTTCCTGCAATTTATTGATTTTGCAAGATTTTGTAGGTCGGGTAAAGCGTTCACGCCGCATCCGGCAAAAACAACGAGCCAATAAAAATACCGGCGTTATGCCGGTATTTTTTACGGAAGAGGTATCAAATGCGTTTAATTGTGATGAGCATAATGGTGACCTTGCTGAGTGGCTGTGGCAGCATCATTAGTCGCACTTTACCGGGGCAGGGGCATGGCAACCAATATTATCCCGGTGTGCAATGGGACGTGCGTGACTCCGCCTGGCGTTACGTCACGATCCTTGATCTGCCATTCTCCCTGGTTTTCGATACTTTACTGCTGCCGATCGACATACATCATGGCCCGTATGAGTGATTAACGTTCATCCCACTCATCAGCTGCAGTGCGTCCTTCCTCGGTATCCAGCGGTGGCTCAAGCTGAAATTCCCCCTCGTCCCATTCATGTAATGTATTCTCATCTTGCCACTCCTGGCGGATCTCAATCTCATCATAGTCGCCGTCAAAGACACTTTGCGCAGCTTCACCGCTAAGCATGGGTAAACATTCACCTTCTTCCCCTTCGTCGGCAAAAAACTCAACTTGCCACATGATGTCGCCGTCCTGCAAAACGTATTTTTGGGCATTGAACTGTTGCACATTCGCGTTTTCGGCGTCGATGCCGGGGTTGTCTGCAAGAAATTCTTCGCGTGCAGCGTCAATGGCTTCTTCAAGCGTTGCGTACATGGTCATCACGATTCTCCCTTTGAGTTGATGAGGTTTCAGGGAAAAGGATAGCTGATTCTCCGCTTTTGCAAGTATGAAAGGCGAAAAATCAGTTCGATATCTGGGGGATTCGACGACGACGTAGACTGTTCCATGAATAGACTGCGTTGAATAACACTACGCCAGCGGTGACGAGAAATACCGCCCTGAAACCGTAGTTCGCTGAAATCGCTGCTCCCATCAATGGTCCGGTAACGTTGCCAATATCACGAAACGATTGGTTATAGCTGAAGATACGCCCGGCGATCTGGTTGCTCGAGTTATAAACTAATAGTGTCTGTACGGCGGGGAGTAGTGCACCATCGGCGGCACCGAGCAAAAAACGTAAAATCCCAAGTTGTAATGGCGTCTGAACGTAAGACATTGGGATCAACAGCAGTACAGAAAAGATCAGCGCCGTAATCAGGATCTTTTCGGGGCCGATTCGATCGCCAAGTTTGCCGAGTCGTGGTGCACTTAGCAGAGCCGCCACGCCTGGCACCGAGGCGATCATGCCACTGATAAAGGCGACGTTACTGACGTTACCCGCCAGTTCGCGGACATACAGCGTCAGAATGGGGGCAATTGAGCCCGTCGCCACCTGGATGATTAACGTGGTGACAAACAGGCTGAGTACCAGTTTCGGGTTTTTAAGTGATGTCACCACTTCCCGCATATGCAGCATCTCTTTTTTGCTGACCGGCTGGAATTTTTCTCTGATGCAAAACAGGGTGACGAAAAAGCAGAGTATGAGCACACTGGCGGTAATAAAGAATACCGGACGTAAGCCGTAGCTATCGGCGAGCAAACCGCCAGCCATTGGGCCGAGCAACGCGCCGCTAACGCCGCCTGTGGAGAGCGTACCCAGCGCCCAGCCGCTTTTATTACGCGGTACTTGTGTGGCGATAAGAGCATTAGCGTTGGGGACAAATCCGCCAAGTAAACCAAGAAGCGCCCGCAGGATCAAAAACTGCCAGATATTTTGTGCCAGTCCCATCAACACCATCACGATGCCCATGCCGAGAGCAGAGCGTAATAGCATGATTTTTCGGCCTTTACGGTCGGCGAGTCCACCCCAAAACGGTGAGGCGATGGCCGAAAATAAAAATGTAATGCTGAAGACAATACCGGACCACATATTCAGGGCGGAGTGGCCGGTAACGCCAAGCTGCTCAACGTAGAGGGGTAAGAAGGGCATTACCAGGCTGAAGGCGGCACCGGTAAGAAAACAGCCTAGCCAGGCGACGATCAGGTTTCGTTTCCAGTTTATAGGGGTGTCATTTTCACAGGGTGACATAGCAATCCGCTGTTGGTGCGCCAGGCGCGGTGAACATAAGAAGAAAAGATAAGCACACTAATTATGCGCCCGACTTCCAGGGGGCGCAATCCAGAGAGCTTTTATCGCTAAATCAGGGGGATTTTCTGTGGTAATGCCGGATGCCATTCTGAAGCATCCAGCATGGAAGATTTAATAGCGTGAAGGAACGCCTTCCGGGCGTGTTTTAAAGCGACGGTGTAACCACATATACTGCTCTGGTGCCATCATGATGCATTTTTCGACCACTTTGTTCATCCACGCGGCGGTAGTTTCGGCATCATCCAGCGGCGGAGAACACTCTGGCGGCAGTATAATCAACTGATACCCTTTGCCATCTGGCTTACGGCGTGGAACGAAGGGCACCAGACATGCGCCGGACATCCGTGCCAGCATCCAGGTTCCGGTCGTGGTCGCAGCCTGCTCAACGGCAAACAACGGGACGAAAACGCTTGAGCGCGGGCCGTAATCATGATCCGGTGCGTACCAGACCACTTCGCCTTTTTTCAGGGCTTTAATCATGCCTTTTAAATCTTTGCGGTCGAGCATCGATTTATTTGAGCGCAAACGGCCCCAGGTTTGTAGCCAGTCAATCAGTGGATTATCGTTCGGGCGGTAAACGCCAATCCCCGGTTCCTGCATACCAAACTGCCGCGCACCCAGCTCCAGTGTCAGAAAATGGATGCCAACTAACAGGATGCCGCGTTTTTGCGCCTGCACGTCACGAATGTGTTCCATGCCGATCACTTCCGTCCAGCGGGCGATTCGGCGGTCCGGCCAGAACCACGCCATGCCGGTTTCCATCAGGCCCATGCCAACGGATTCGAAATTCTTCACCACCATTTTACGGCGTTCTTGTTCGCTCATTTCCGGGAAGCACAGTTCCAGGTTGCGATGCACAATTTTTGCGCGTCGTTTCATAAAACGTAACGCCAGTTTTCCTAATCCACAACCGAGGCGGTAGATAACCGGGTAGGGCAATTGCACGACCAACCAAAGTACGCCAATACCCAACCAGGTTAACCAATAACGCGGATGAAGCAGTGCGGTGGAGAACTTGGGTAGATTCGTCATATCAATCCTGTTTTTCAACCTATACGGGCAATTGTATGTATTGTCGCATTTTTTCGTCCGCAACCAAAATTTGTGACTGAAGACTGGGCGAAATTGCCGCGCTTGTAAATAACAAATAATTTTTAATGCTAAAATGTAGCGTAAAATGTGTGGATGTTAATTATCGATAATTGCTATATCATGCCGCGGATTTTTACTTTCCCATCTCGCAGGAACCGTACACCATGCCAGTGTTACACAACCGCATTTCCAACGACGCGTTAAAAGCCAAAATGTTGGCTGAGAGCGAACCGCGAACCACCATTTCGTTTTATAAGTATTTCCACATTGCCGATCCTAAGGTGACCCGTGACGCTTTATATCAACTGTTTACCGCGCTGAATGTTTTTGGGCGAGTGTATCTGGCGCATGAGGGCATTAACGCGCAAATCAGCGTACCTGCGAGCAATGTTGAAACATTTCGCGCGCAGCTCTATGCCTTCGACCCGGCTTTAGAGGGTTTACGCCTGAATATCGCGTTGGATGATGACGGGAAATCCTTCTGGGTACTGCGTATGAAGGTACGCGATCGCATTGTTGCCGACGGTATTGACGATCCTCACTTTGATGCCAGCAATGTTGGTGAGTATCTGCAAGCAGCGGAAGTGAACGCCATGCTTGACGATCCCGATGCATTGTTTATCGACATGCGTAACCACTATGAGTATGAAGTGGGGCACTTTGAAAACGCGCTGGAAATACCGGCAGATACCTTCCGTGAGCAGCTGCCAAAAGCAGTTGAGATGATGCAGGCACATAAAGATAAAAAAATCGTCATGTACTGCACCGGCGGCATTCGTTGTGAAAAGGCCAGTGCCTGGATGAAACATAACGGATTCAACAAAGTCTGGCATATCGAGGGCGGAATTATTGAATACGCCCGTAAGGCGCGCGATCAGGGCTTGCCGGTGCGTTTTATTGGCAAAAATTTTGTTTTTGACGAGCGGATGGGCGAACGTATATCTGATGAGATTATCGCGCACTGCCACCAGTGCGGTGCGCCGTGCGACAGCCATACCAACTGTAAAAATGATGGCTGCCATCTGCTGTTTATTCAGTGTCCAGTATGTGCGGAAAAATACAAAGGTTGTTGTAGTGAGATTTGCTGCGAAGAAAGCGCGTTACCGCCAGATGAACAGCGACGTCGTCGGGCAGGACGTGAAAATGGCAATAAGATCTTTAATAAGTCTCGTGGACGTCTGAATACAACACTGGGCATTCCTGATCCAACAGAATAAATATCATTGCCGGATGCGTGCCATCCGGCAACATTTCACTCTTACTTCTGCTGTACGCCTTCCACTGAAATAATCAGATCCACTTCCTGAGACGCTGGACCTAAATCTGTCTTGATATTGAAGTCTTTGAGCTTAATTTTGCCTTCGGCCTCAAAGCCTGCACGTTTACCGCCCCACGGGTCGTCACCCTGACCAATTAATTTCGCTTCCAGTGTGACGGGCTTGGTTACACCATTCAGCGTCAGATCGCCGGTAATATCCAGTTCGTCACCGTCTTTCTTCACGCTGGTGGAGGTGAATGTTGCCTGTGGATATTTTGCGGTATTGAGGAAATCCGCACTGCGAAGATGTTTATCGCGTTCGGTGTGATTAGTATCGACGCTGGTGGTGTTAATTGTCACATTCACTTTATCGGCAGCTGGATTTTTTTCATCAAAGGTAAAAGTACCGTCGAAATCTTTAAAGGTGCCATATAACCAGCTATAGCCAAGATGCTGGATGCGGAAGTTAACAAAGGCGTGCTGACCTTCTTTGTCAATTTTGTAATCGGCGGCAACCGCTGAACCGGCAGAGAACATCAAGGAAGCGAAGGTTAAACCAAGCAGGCTTTTTTTCATTTTTTATACTCCATAGTCAGATGACGACTTTCCCAGCATGCGCTTCAGAGTGTCGTCTTTATCGATGAAATGATGCTTCAGGGCCATAAATCCGTGCATAACGGACAGTACTACAACGCTCCACGCGAGCCAAAAATGCAGGGCACCGGCAAAGTCAGCCTGTGCGCCAGCGTCGGAGAGGATCGCGGGGACGTCAAACCAGCCAAAAACGCTGATCGGTTTACCATCGGCAGTTGAGATCAGATAGCCGCTGATGCCGATGGCGAACAGCAATAGGTACAATGCGAGATGTCCAGCTTTTGCTGCAAGACGAGTCATGGGCGAATAACTCGGCAGCGGACCCGGCGGTGGAGATATGACACGCCACAGAACGCGAATAACCAGCCCCATCATTAACAAAATGCCGATGCTTTTATGCAGTTCCGGTGCCTGGTGATACCAGCCATCGTAATAACTGAGCGTGACCATCCACAGACCTAAAGCAAACATGCCATAGACAATAATTGCGCTTAGCCAATGTAAGGCCGCAGATATAACACCATAGCGTTCAGGGGTATTTGTGAATGACATAAGTGCATCCAAAACGAATTTGCGAGAGAAAGAAAATGGCGTGTCGGAGAATGAATTGCAACACAAAAATAACAAATTGAATGATATTTATTTTTATTTCAATAATTTTGAATTAATAATGAAAGAATCTTCATAAGTTTAGTGGGTTCAGCATCTGGAAGGTCTAGTGAGTGCTGTAGAGGCAGGAAGAATCTCATTCAATTTTTCACGCTAAATGAAAGGGAGATTAAATATTTGTCAGTTTATGTCAGTGCGGAAAAACTAAAAATAAAACACGTAGATTAGGTCCATAATTGCTAATAGTCCCCAGAGAAAAAGATAAAGCATCAGATGCTCGCGAATATTAATGAGATAGTTCACCAACCGACGCATTAAATACCCCTGTAAAAACGGCCTCATTCTGGAGGCCGTAATGATGATTATTGGAAGCGGGAAAGCCTGAATGGCGTCAAATCAAAATCGCTTTTTTTGTCTTGCGCAAAATCGGCAGCTATTTCCCCTAAAACTGACGCAAATTTAAAACCGTGCCCACTCAGGCCGGTAATAAGCAGGGTATTATCGTGGGCGGGTAAGGTATCGATAATAAAATCCTCGTCAGGCGAATTATCATAGGTGCAGGCAGCGCCGTACAGGCAGCAGCCGATACCCGGCAACACATTGCGCAAGAACGGGAAGGCTTCCGAACCATCGCTGACCACTTCCGCAAACGGAACACGTTCATCCGCTGAATGGATAACCTGGCCTCCGTTATGTTTGCCAATCTTCAACGCGTCGTTTTCTGCCGGAAAACCATAATATTGATCGCCATTGGGCAGTTCACCGGTAAACGCCGGGAATTTATTCTTCACGCTATAGCGACCATCGGCCTGATACCAGGCAAATACTTTGCGTACGGGCTGGACAGGCAGCTCCGGGAGTAGGTCTTTTACCCATGTTCCCGCGCAGACAATCGCTTTTTTCGCCTGATACTCACCGTCAGCCGTTTCAATAGTTACGCCATCATCGTCATGACGAATTGCGGTGACCGGGCAGTTGAACAGCTGCGCACAGCCCGCTTCCTTCGCCAGTTGGATCCAGGTTTTAATCGCCAGTTCGCTGCGCAAAAAACCGGAATCAGTTTCAAATAAACCGATGTAGTTGTCCGGGACGCGTATTTCTGGCCAGCGGGCCATAATCCCTTGCGCGTCGAGCTTTTCAACGTTGAGTTGCCACTGTTCGGCGCTGTGGGCGACGTTGGCGAGAAATGCGGAGTCAGCCGGACCGAGGTTAATGACACCAGAGCGTACAAAAATGGGATCATCTTCGTTGTGGCGGGAAAGTTCATCCCACAGCATTTGCGCGCGGAGGACCAGCGGGACATACTTTTCGCCTTCACCATAAGCATGGCGAATTAATCGCGTATCGCCGTGGTGGCTGCCGTGTTGATGCGGTGGCATATGGGCGTCGGTCATTAGCACGTTTAAACCGGCGCGGGTTGCATAATACCCGGCGGCAGCGCCTACGGAACCGCTGCCAATAATGATGAGATCGTATTTCATTTTTTTCTCTCTGCTCTCATGGTTTAAGCAGAGTAATTAACTGAATGCAGATATACAACCCAGAAATGGTAAAGGCACCGGTGAGGTGCCTTTTGGGTGGATGGTCATGTCATGTTAATGACGCCGATACTCGTTTACCTGGAAATCACCGGATTCAATTTTGGCGATTCCTGCTTCTAATATCGAAATAAATTGTCTGGCAACATCAGTGGTTAACCAGAGCGTCTGACCAACTTCAGTCCCTTCCTGCTCGGACTTATTTGGGGTCTGGTAGTGCAAACGCAACATCAGCGCATCATAGCTATCAACGGTGCTGATGTCCCACCCTACGAGCGGATGAGTCTGAATGACTTCATTATTTTTTTCCATCATGGCCCCCTAATTCGTGTTACTAGACAACGTTATTCGAGGTTCAATGCGTTTTTATCTGAAGCAACTTCAGTATACCAATAAGTAAGGGTATTCACCGAATTTTTAAAGGGGGGAGCAGATAAATTTCTGCTTTTAAGATTTATATGAACAATAAAACAGCATGTCATTCATATTTTTTTAGCATATTGTGCAATTATTTTGAGGAAGTGTAGAAATTTTGTACTCACAATTCGCAAGTAAAATAAAAAAGCCGGGGCGACCCGGCAAAAACAAAAATCACTGCATATTATTCGCTGACAAACCAGTCATCGGCGCTTTCCCACGTTTCCTGGAGAATTTCGCTAATGCGCTGTTTATCTTCTTTTGTCGCGCCAATAACCGATAAATTATTTGCTGCGGCATAACGTACCGATACGTGGCCTTCATTATCAGGAAACGCATACTGAATACGGCGGGAAAGTTCGCCAGCCAGGGCGTCAATAGCCCCAGCTGGCAATGGAGAAGTTTTCGCTATGGTGACTTCAATTCGCATAATAGCCCCCTGTTGAATATACTGGTTATTTATACAGGTAAAATAACCTAATGACAACAGGAAGCTACGATTTTTATTGTTTAACGGACCAGCGTACCGTTTCTCCGGCGAGGAATGGCACCAGCGTGTCATCAGTCAGTGCGATGCTTTCAGCAACCTGTTGCTCTTCACGTACCAGTTCGATGAATGTGTCGTTGACCGGCAAGCCATAGAACTGCGGGCCGTTTACAGAACAGAATGCTTCAAAGTGCTGCAAAGCATTCATCTCTTCAAAGACGGTAGCGTAACTGCCCAGCGCGGTTGGGGCGTTGAAACAGCCCGCGCAGCCGCAGCTGCTCTCTTTGCGATGACGTGCATGTGGCGCAGAATCCGTTCCGAGGAATACACGATTAAAACCGCTGGCGACCAGTTCACGCAATGCCTGTTGGTGGATATTGCGTTTGAGGATGGGTAGACAATACAGGTGCGGACGCACGCCACCAACCAGCATATGGTTGCGGTTAAACATCAGATGCTGCGGAGTGATGGTGGCAGCCAGCCGTTCATTTCCGTCACGGACATAGTCGGCAGCGTCTTTGGTGGTGATGTGCTCAAAAACGACTTTCAGTGCAGTCAGGCGCTGGCGCAGCGGTTCCATCACGCTTTCTATAAAGCGCGCTTCACGATCAAAAATGTCGATATCTGCATGTGTTACTTCACCATGCACCAGTAGCGGCATACCGATTTTTTCCATGCGCTCAAGTACCGGCATGATTGCGTCAACTGACGTAACGCCGTGGCTGGAGTTAGTGGTTGCGTTTGCCGGATAAAGTTTTGCAGCGGTGAACACGCCTTCGTTAAATCCGCGCTCCAGCTCATTAGGATCCAGCGAATCTGTTAAATAACAGGTCATCAGCGGGGTGAAATCGTGCCCGGCAGGTACGGCGTCAAGAATGCGCTGGCGATACGCCACGGCAGCCTCAACGGTGGTCACGGGCGGAGCCAGATTGGGCATTACGATAGCCCGTCCATAAATTTCGCTGGTATACGGCACGACAGTTTTTAACATGTCGCCATCGCGGAGGTGAAGGTGCCAGTCGTCTGGGCAGCGGATCTTTAATACCTGGGATGGTGCAGTCATTAATCTCTATGCTCCGGCTGAAGGGATGTTTTTGCCGGACACAAAGGATAAGCGGAAACGTTTTCCTTTGCACGAAAAATAAAGGGCGCGAATGCGCCCTCGTGATTAATCAGTAAACGGAATGACAATTTCGCCTGGCTTCACTTCAATGCCTTTCGCCAGTTTCTTCGCCATTGCTTCGCCCTGGCTGCCATCTTCGCGCAGGACGTAAGCAGGTTGCTGGTTAAAGTAATTGCGTAATGCCTGGTTTAAATAGGGAAGCAACGTTTGCATCACCGTTTGCATTTTTCCCGGTTGTACCGTCGCATCGACCACTTCCATCTCTTTCAGGAAGATCGCGCCTTTTTCTTTATCAAACACGGGCAGCGCTTTCAGCTTCAGTTTCATGGTCGCTTTCTGGCTACCGAACAGGGAGTTCATGTCCAGATTGGCGTCTCCGGTTAGGGTAACCTTATTCGGCTCTTCGCGACCAATTTGGCTGGTCAGGTTTGTCAGAACAATATGGGCGTCAGCCACGCCGGGTAAACCGATATCTTTTGAGAAATTATTATGTTTCGCAAGCGACTGGTTAATTTCTTGTTCGGTGATGGTGTATTGGGTGAGTTGATTACAGCCAACGAGCAGGCCACTGACGATCAATGCAGCGGCAAATAAAAACTTGTTCATGGTAGTCCTCGACATGAAATCTGCGTCAATATCCTGACACAACGCAGCATGTGTCACCAGCGATAAACGCGCCAGCAGAAAAAACTGAAAACGGCGGCAACCCGCGAATACAGGCTGCCGCGGCGGGTCAGGATTAAATCGCCATTGATGATAACAAATTGATTTGTGTCTGTTTCGCCATATTATCGCGGTAATCAGCAACGCGGCTTGGCCAGTTGATTCCGGCTACTAGCGTCAGATTACGCAGGAGCGGAAATAGCTGAATATCATCTTCCGAAAGTTCGCCATTCACGGCGTTCGGTTTGACGATCAGTTTGTCCAGCGCACGTAAATCATCGCTGATATTCTTAATCAGACCGTCAGAGTGGGCCAGCAGGTCGGCAAAATTACCCGCGCTGGCCTCTTTCTTGTCGACGAAATATTTGCGCGCGGCAGGAGTAGAAAACTCATCAAATGCCGATTTGGCAAAACGCGGCAACAGCAGTTTGTTGGCGTAGCCATTGACCTTGCGCAGCCACTCTTCAATGGCAGGGGAACGTTTGCCGGTCAGTAACGGTTTGCCGTCGAGTTTATCGACATAGTGAACGATGTCCATGCTTTCTGGCATATAGCGGCTGTCATCTTTTTGCAGAATGGGAACCTGTTTTTGACCGACCATCCGGGTGGGTGTTTCTGCGTCGTCGTTGAGCAGAACATGTAATTCGACGGGGATATTTTTCAGGCCGAAAATCATGCGGGCTTTGAGGCAGTAAGGGCAGTGATCGTAAATGTATAGCTTCACGTGACTCCTCCATTTGGCTATCAGTTCACTTTCAGTATGGAGGAGTCAGGGGGGAGTATCAAATCAGGCGTCGCGTTCAAGCAAACGACGCGCGGCGCGTTTCTGGCTAAACTGCCAACCCAGCGCAAGGAAAGTGAAGATGCCAATAATGCCCAGCATCATCCACGGAAGCTCTGGCTGGTGCGCCGATTTGCCCAGATCAAACAGCCAGCCGCCACCGATATAACCAATAGCGCCGCCAATCGCCAGACCCAGACGGCTAAACCCCATATAGCTGCCGCGAGCTCTTGCGTCTGCCAGCGAAGCACTTAAGGTTTCACGCGCAGGCTCGGCAATGATCGACCCGATATAAAACAGACAAATCAGGGTGAAAAGTTGTTGCAGGCCGCTGACCATGCCCACTGGCATCATGCTTAATGACATTATCAACAGCCCAGCCATTAACCGGTGTTCCAGACGAAAATGCTTTTCACTCCAGCGGGCGATAGGGTAGAGCAACGTTAACGACAGACACGCTTCAATGGCATACATCCATTTAACGGCAGAGGGCGCGCCAGCCACGTCGTTGACCATAATTGGCAGCATCAGCATCACTTGTACAGCCAGCATGTAGTAACCCGCCAGCGTCAGGACATAGGTGACAAAACGCTTGTCGCGCATCACGCGGGTCATGCCTTCGCGAACGGGCGTGCGCACGGTGGAGAGTTTCCATGCCGGTAACAACCACGCATTGAACGCTGCACACAGCACAAACAAAACTGCCCCTGTGGCGCAGACCAGGCGAAAGTCGTATTGCAACAGCCAGCTCCCCAACAATGCGCCAATGACCGCACCGGCACTGTCCTGCATCATCAACAGCGAGAAAAAACGACCACGCTGCTGTGGACGGATTAATTTCACCACCAGCGCCGAACGCGGAGGATCAAACAACGTGCCGCCGAGTCCCGAAAGCAGGCATGAAAACCACAGTAGCCACGGTTCGTGGGCGATACCCATTGTGGCGAATCCGGCGGCACGCATCAGCATACCGGTGACAATCATCGGTTTGGCACCAAAGCGGTCGGCAATTGCGCCGCCGAAAATACCCAGACCTTGCTGAATAAACTGGCGTAGACCGAGGGCAATACCGACCATGACGGCGGCCCAGCCCATTTGATCAACGAAGCGGATAGAGATCAGCGGGAAGACAACAAAGAACCCCAGCACGACCAGCATATTATCGATGAGCAGGAAATATTTACCCAGGTTCCTCGCCTGCGACACGCGGGACATTTCCCCTCCCGGGAAATAAAAGATGAGCACTTTCTATTCTGCATTGCCGCTAAGACTTTTCCCATCACTTCGGGGACAATATTTTTTTATCAAAACGTCGCTTTGATAGAGAGTTTTTATCAAATATGTGAATAATGCAGAAAATGGCATTCTGGACTTTTCACAGGGTCTGGTTGCGCAGGTATAGTAATACTTACAGCGTATTAAAGACGTTACGGGAAGGAGTAGGTATAGAATGTTTGGCTATCGCAGTAACGTGCCAAAAGTGCGCTTAACCACAGACCGACTGGTCGTGCGTCTGGTGCATGATCGTGATGCCTGGCGTCTGGCGGATTATTACGCAGAGAATCGCCATTTCCTCAAGCCCTGGGAGCCAGTGCGCGACGAAAGCCACTGTTATCCATCAGGCTGGCAGGCCAGGCTAGGGATGATTAACGAATTTCATAAACAAGGTTCAGCTTTCTACTTTGGCTTATTCGACCCGGACGAAAAAGAGATTATTGGCGTTGCCAATTTTTCCAATGTTGTTCGCGGCTCTTTTCATGCCTGCTATCTCGGTTATTCGATTGGGCAAAAATGGCAGGGCAAAGGACTCATGTTTGAAGCTCTGAGCGCAGCCATTCGTTATATGCAGCGCACCCAACATATTCATCGCATTATGGCTAATTATATGCCGCACAATAAACGCAGCGGTGATTTACTGGCGCGACTGGGTTTTGAAAAAGAAGGCTATGCGAAAGACTATCTGTTGATTGATGGACAATGGCGCGATCACGTACTGACGGCATTAACTACCCCAGACTGGACGCCCGGCCGCTAAGGAGAATCTCATGAAATATCAACTTACTGCCCTGGAAGCTCGCGTGATTGGTTGCTTGCTGGAAAAACAGGTGACCACGCCGGAGCAATACCCGCTCTCAGTCAATGGTGTAGTCACGGCCTGTAATCAGAAAACGAACCGTGAACCGGTCATGAATCTGAGTGAATCCGAGGTGCAGGAGCAACTGGATAATCTGGTCAAACGCCATTATCTGCGCACGGTGAGTGGCTTTGGTAATCGGGTCACCAAATATGAACAACGTTTTTGTAATTCAGAATTTGGCGATCTGAAACTGAGCGCCGCAGAAGTGGCGTTAATCACCACGTTGTTATTGCGTGGTGCCCAGACGCCGGGTGAACTGCGCAGCCGCGCCGCGCGAATGTATGAATTCAGCGATATGGCGGAAGTGGAGTCGACGCTGGAACAACTGGCAAATCGCGAAGATGGTCCTTTTGTGGTGCGTCTGGCCCGCGAACCGGGTAAACGTGAAAGCCGCTACATGCATCTTTTCAGTGGTGAGGTTGAAGATCAGCCGGCGGTGATGGATATGTCGAACGCGGTTGACGGTGATTTACAGGCACGCGTCGAAGCCCTGGAAATCGAAGTGGCAGAACTGAAACAGCGTCTTGATTCGTTGCTGGCCCATCTGGGAGATTAAAGTGAAAAAATTACGTATCGGCGTAGTGGGGTTAGGCGGCATCGCGCAAAAAGCGTGGTTACCGGTGCTGGCGGCAGCGTCTGACTGGACGTTACAAGGTGCGTGGTCGCCTACGCGCGCCAAAGCCTTGCCAATTTGTGACAGCTGGCGCATTCCTTATGCTGATTCGTTATCCAGCCTTGCCGCCAGTTGCGATGCGGTTTTTGTGCATTCCAGCACCGCCAGCCACTTTGACGTGGTCAGTACGTTACTCAATGCGGGGGTACATGTCTGTGTCGATAAACCGCTGGCAGAAAATCTGCGCGATGCTGAACGGCTGGTGGAACTGGCGGCGCGGAAAAAACTAACGTTGATGGTCGGTTTTAACCGTCGTTTCGCACCACTCTACGGTGAGTTAAAAACGCAACTCGCCACCGCAGCCTCGCTAAGAATGGATAAACATCGTAGCAATAGCGTCGGGCCACACGATCTTTATTTCACGTTGCTGGATGATTATCTGCATGTGGTGGATACCGCGCTGTGGTTGTCGGGCGGCAAAGCCTCTCTGGATGGCGGTACGCTACTGACTAACGACGCTGGCGAAATGCTGTTTGCCGAGCACCATTTTTCGGCCGGTCCTTTGCAGATCACCACCTGTATGCATCGCCGTGCCGGAAGCCAGCGTGAAACCGTGCAGGCCGTGACTGACGGTGCGCTCATCGACATTACGGATATGCGCGAATGGCGTGAGGAGCGTGGGCAGGGTGTAGTGAATAAACCGATTCCTGGTTGGCAGAGTACGCTTGAGCAACGTGGATTTGTCGGCTGTGCGCGGCACTTCATTGAATGCGTGCAAAATCAGACAGTTCCGCAAACCGCCGGCGAACAGGCAGTGCTGGCGCAACGTATCGTTGACAAGATCTGGCGCGATGCGATGAGTGAATAAACCCTGTAACATCTGGCGGTAGCAATTCACCATAATCCAGGTAGACTATTCGCCTCTTTCAGCGCCTGCCTTGCAGGCGTTTTGCCCGTGGGTCTGGATTAGAACACCGATGAATTTATTAAAATCGCTGGCCGCCGTCAGCTCGATGACCATGTTTTCGCGTGTGCTTGGCTTCGCACGTGACGCAATTGTCGCCAGAATCTTTGGCGCAGGGATGGCAACCGACGCCTTTTTCGTCGCTTTTAAACTTCCTAACTTGTTACGCCGTATCTTTGCCGAAGGGGCATTTTCCCAGGCATTTGTACCGATTCTGGCGGAATATAAAAGTAAGCAGGGTGAAGACGCCACGCGGGTCTTTGTCTCTTATGTTTCTGGCCTGCTGACACTTGCGCTGGCGGTTGTGACGGTCGCTGGCATGCTCGCCGCACCGTGGGTGATCATGGTGACCGCGCCAGGCTTCGCTGACACAGCTGACAAATTTGCCCTGACCAGCCAGCTACTAAAGATTACCTTTCCCTATATCTTGCTGATCTCCCTGGCGTCGCTGGTGGGAGCGATTCTGAATACGTGGAACCGCTTCTCGATTCCGGCGTTTGCTCCAACACTGCTTAACATCAGCATGATTGGTTTCGCGCTGTTTGCCGCACCGTACTTTAACCCACCGGTGCTGGCGCTGGCGTGGGCTGTTACGGTCGGCGGCATCCTGCAGCTGGTGTATCAGCTACCTCATCTGAAGAAGATCGGCATGCTGGTTTTGCCACGCATTAACTTCCACGATGCCGGAGCAATGCGTGTGGTGAAACAGATGGGACCGGCAATCCTTGGCGTCTCTGTGAGCCAGATCTCCTTAATCATCAACACCATTTTTGCCTCGTTTCTTGCTTCCGGTTCGGTGTCGTGGATGTATTACGCCGACCGCTTAATGGAGTTTCCGTCCGGTGTGCTGGGCGTGGCGCTTGGCACCATTTTGCTACCGTCGCTGTCGAAAAGTTTTGCCAGTGGCAATCATGATGAATACAACCGTTTGATGGACTGGGGGCTGCGTCTTTGTTTCCTGTTGGCGCTGCCGAGTGCGGTTGCGTTGGGCATTCTTTCCGGTCCGTTAACCGTTTCGCTGTTCCAGTACGGTAAATTTACCGCCTTTGATGCGCTGATGACCCAGCGGGCGTTAATTGCCTACTCGGTGGGTTTGATTGGCCTGATTGTAGTGAAAGTGTTGGCTCCTGGCTTTTATTCCCGCCAGGACATTAAAACGCCAGTGAAAATTGCCATCGTTACGCTGATTTTAACGCAATTGATGAACCTGGCGTTTATTGGTCCGTTGAAACATGCCGGGCTGTCACTTTCTATTGGTCTGGCGGCGTGTCTGAATGCTTCGCTGCTTTACTGGCAGTTGCGTAAGCAGAAAATCTTTACCCCGCAACCCGGCTGGATGGCGTTTCTGTTGCGTCTGGTGGTGGCGGTACTGGTGATGTCTGGCGTGCTTTTAGGTATGTTACATATCATGCCGGAGTGGTCATTGGGTACCATGCCCTGGCGTTTACTGCGTTTAATGGCGGTCGTGCTGGCGGGGATTGCCGCGTACTTCGCTGCACTGGCGGTACTGGGCTTCAAAGTTAAAGAATTTGCCCGCCGGACGGTGTAACGATACATTCCGGCCTGCAGTGCAGGCCGGAGTTAATCTTCAGATCGAAATCTTTTTACTGCCGCGATGGGTTGTTGAGGTCTGACCGTTCGCCCCATACAGCGTCGGTTCCTGATGCGGTTTCAACATTTCCAGCGCCTGTTGATTGCGTTCAATCTGTCCTTCCAGTAACCAGCCGTTATGTTGATTCATTTGGCGTAGTTGCTGCGTTTTCACAGTAATTTCCTGCCAGCGTTGACTAATATCAACGCTATTTGCTGAATTGGGTTCTTTCCTGCGTAACTGTTCGAGGTAATCCAGCGTCGCCAGCAGAGAGCTTTTTTGTTCTGTAATCCATTGCAACTGGCTGCCGTTGATCTGCCCCATAGAGAGATGTTGCTGCTCTTGATCCATTACCGTTTTGAGATCGTTAAGCACAGCGGACATCTGGTCGAGGATCTCTGCAAGACGCGTCATACGATCAGTTACTCTGCAAGTCTTGCTGCGCTTCGTTGATCAGCGCATCGGCAATTTTGCCGGTGTCCATTTTTAGTTCACCGTTACGAATCGCCAGCTTTAACGCTTCGACACGTTCAAGATTGATATCACTGCTGCCGGGTTGCATCAGTTTTGCTTGCGCGTCGCTTAACGTCACACTGGTGCTGGTGGAGGCGGTTGTTTTTGCCGCCCGGGTGTTTGTTACCGGCGCGTCAGTGGTTTCGCGCGGTTGAACGGTGCTTACGGGCTTCAGAGGCGAAGTGCGATCAATACTCATGGTTTATTCCTCATTGAGGGCGCTTTTATCATGTGTTGCTTATTTATCGGCAAGGGATGGGTTATCTTTAACAGCTTACAGGTTTATAAGAATATTCCCATCTGCATCAACAACGCCGCTGACCACCTGTCCCGATACCATGCGCACCCGCGCATTCTGTGCGACGGCAGCATTGTTCAGCGCCTGACCTTCTGCGTTGGCGCTAACCCCATAACCGCTGGCGATCACGTTGACGCGTTGTCCCGCTTTTACCCGCCATGCCTGGCGAAACTGGGTTAACTGGATAGGTTGATCGGGTGATAGATCGCGCAGGCTAACGGCATCAACAAGTTGATTGATATCCAGCACCGTACGCGGTGGCAGGGTGTCCAGCCGTCCGCGTTTCAGTTTGACATTGCCAGCTTCCAGCTTTTCTCCCCGCACAATGGGCATTGCGGCAACCACATAATTTCCTGTGGCCTGCACATTAACCTGTAAATATCGTTTGTCGTTACCGCAGCGTGCCAACACATTCACATTGCCCCACAGGCGGGAATTATTGCTCATCGAAAGCAATGGCTGCTCGCACGGCGGCAGTAGATTGGGCGCTGTACGAATAGAAACACGAACCTCATCACTTACCCCCGCGAGCTGGGCGCTAAAAAAGGTGTGCAATTGCGATGTGAGATTGCTCGCCGCACTTAACGGACTGAACAGTATCGCGATGATCGCCACGCGACGTTTTATTGCCAGCATTTTCGCCCCCCAGCCATTTCTACAACGTGAATTGTACCTGTCCGCAATGACCATCAACGGCATAAATAGCGACCCATTTTGCGTTTATTCCGCCGATAACGCGCGCGTAAAGGCATTTAAGCTGATGGCAGAATTTTGATACCTGCGGAGGAGATATGCTCGATAAGCTCGACGCCGCCTTACGTTTTCAACAAGAGGCGCTCAATCTGCGCGCCCAGCGTCAGGAAGTGCTGGCAGCAAACATCGCCAATGCCGATACCCCTGGTTATCAGGCTCGCGATATCGATTTTGCCAGTGAACTTAAAAAAGTCATGCAACGTGGACGGGATGCAACAAGTGTGGTTGCACTGACGATGACCTCAACGCAACACATTCCGGCGCAGGCGCTGACGCCTCCTACCGCAGAACTGCAATACCGTATTCCGGACCAGCCTTCGCTTGACGGTAATACCGTCGATATGGATCGCGAACGCACCCAGTTTGCCGATAACAGCCTGCAATACCAGATGAGCCTTAGCGCGTTGAGCGGGCAGATCAAAGGCATGATGAACGTTTTACAGAGCGGAAATTAACGGATGGCACTGCTGAATATTTTTGATATCGCCGGGTCGGCGTTAACTGCCCAGTCCCAGCGCCTGAACGTGGCGGCCAGTAATCTGGCGAATGCTGATAGCGTGACCGGTCCCGATGGACAGCCATATCGGGCAAAACAGGTGGTATTCCAGGTTAACGCTGCGCCAGGTGCTGCGACAGGCGGCGTAAAGGTTGCCGATGTTATAGAAAGTCAGGCTCCGGACAAACTGGTTTATGAACCGGGTAATCCGCTGGCGGATGCAAAGGGCTACGTGAAAATGCCAAACGTTGATGTCGTCGGGGAGATGGTTAACACCATGTCGGCGTCACGCAGTTATCAGGCCAATGTTGAAGTGCTCAACACGGTGAAAAGCATGATGCTGAAAACCCTTACGCTCGGTCAATAAAGGAGAAAGCTATGTCTATTGCGGTAACCACCACCGATCCGACGAATACCGGCGTCAGTACCACCAGCAGTAGTTCGCTCACGGGCAGCAACGCCGCAGATTTACAAAGCAGTTTTCTGACTTTGTTGGTGGCGCAGCTGAAAAACCAGGACCCGACCAATCCAATGGAAAACAACGAGCTGACGTCGCAATTGGCACAAATCAGCACGGTCAGTGGGATTGAAAAACTCAATACCACGCTCGGATCTATTTCCGGACAGATTGATAACAGCCAGTCGTTACAGGCCAGTAACCTGATTGGTCACGGCGTGATGATCCCCGGTACCACTGTTCTTGCGGGAACCGGCAGTGAAGAAGGGGCTGTGACCACGACCACGCCGTTTGGTGTTGAGTTGCAACAGGCAGCAGACAAAGTGACGGCCACCATCACCGATAAAAACGGCGCGGTCGTCCGTACCATTGATATCGGTGAACTGACTGCCGGAGTCCACAGTTTCACCTGGGACGGTACGTTGACTGACGGCAGCACTGCGACGAACGGTTCTTACAATGTAGCGATTAGCGCCAGTAACGGTGGTACACAACTGGTTGCCCAACCGCTGCAGTTTGCTCTGGTGCAGGGGGTGATCCGCGGCAACAACGGTAATACGCTGGATCTCGGCACTTACGGCACCACTATCCTCGACGAAGTACGGCAGATAATTTAAGCCTTCACATTTCAGGAGTCAGTCATGGCCTTTTCTCAAGCGGTTAGCGGATTAAACGCTGCCGCCACCAACCTCGATGTTATTGGCAACAATATCGCCAACTCCGCCACCTACGGCTTTAAATCAGGCACGGCCTCTTTTGCCGATATGTTTGCCGGTTCGAAAGTGGGACTGGGGGTAAAAGTTGCTGGTATCACTCAGGACTTTACCGATGGCACGACCACCAACACCGGGCGTGGTCTGGACGTTGCTATCAGCCAGAACGGTTTTTTCCGTCTGGTAGACAGCAACGGTTCGGTATTCTACAGCCGTAACGGACAATTTAAGCTGGATGAAAACCGTAACCTGGTGAATATGCAAGGTTTACAGCTGACGGGGTACCCGGCAACCGGTACGCCGCCGACTATTCAGCAAGGGGCGAATCCGACCAATATTTCGATCCCGAATACCCTGATGGCAGCGAAAACTACCACCACGGCGTCGATGCAGATCAACCTGAATTCCAGTGATTCGCTTCCCTCTGTTAACGCATTTGATGCCAGCAATGCGGATAGCTATAACAAAAAAGGTTCGGTGACTGTTTTCGATAGTCAGGGTAATGCTCATGATATGAGCGTGTACTTTGTGAAGACCGGGGATAATAAGTGGCAGGTCTACACCCAGGATAGCAGTGATCCAACAGGTACAGCTGAGCCTGCAATGACGCTGGTGTTTAATGCCAATGGCGTTCTGACCTCAGATCCAACAAAGGATATTACCACCGGCGCAATTAACGGCGCAGATCCCGCCACGTTTAGCCTGAGCTTCCTCAACTCCATGCAGCAAAATACCGGCGCTAACAACATTGTGGCAACCACCCAGAACGGCTACAAACCGGGCGATCTGGTGAGTTATCAAATCAATGATGACGGTACGGTTGTCGGCAACTATTCCAACGAACAAACCCAACTGCTGGGGCAGATTGTACTGGCGAACTTTGCCAACAACGAAGGTCTGGCATCCGAAGGCGACAACGTCTGGTCCGCTACGCAATCTTCTGGCGTGGCGCTGTTGGGGACAGCCGGGACGGGCAACTTTGGCACACTGACCAACGGTGCGCTGGAAGCGTCCAACGTCGATCTCAGTAAAGAACTGGTCAATATGATCGTTGCCCAGCGTAACTATCAGTCTAACGCCCAGACCATCAAAACCCAGGACCAGATCCTCAACACGCTGGTTAACTTACGCTAATCGCTGACGGGATAGCTCAATGGATCACGCAATTTATACCGCGATGGGAGCAGCCAGCCAGACGCTGAATCAACAGGCGGTAACCGCCAGTAATCTGGCCAATGCCTCTACGCCCGGTTTTCGCGCGCAGTTAAACGCCTTGCGCGCAGTGCCGGTGGAAGGGCTTTCACTGCCCACGCGCACGCTGGTAACGGCGTCAACACCGGGTGCAGACATGACACCCGGCAAGATGGATTACACCTCGCGCCCGCTGGACGTTGCGTTGCAGCAGGATGGTTGGCTGGCCGTGCAGACCGCTGACGGCAGTGAAGGGTATACGCGTAATGGCAGCATTCAGGTTGATCCCACCGGGCAACTGACAATTCAGGGACATCCGGTGGTAGGCGAGGCGGGGCCAATTGCTGTGCCGGAAGGGGCGGAAATCACTATTGCTGCCGATGGCACAATCTCGGCGCTGAATCCGGGCGATCCGGCAAATACGGTTGCGCCAGTGGGGCGTCTGAAGCTGGTGAAAGCCACGGGCAGCGAAGTCCAGCGCGGTGACGATGGCATTTTTCGTTTAAGCGCAGAAAGCCAGGCTACGCGTGGGCCGGTACTGCAGGCAGATCCAACCTTGCGTGTGATGTCGGGGGTTCTGGAAGGCAGTAACGTCAATGCCGTTGCGGCAATGAGCGACATGATTGCCAGCGCACGGCGTTTTGAAATGCAGATGAAGGTGATCAGCAGCGTCGATGATAACGCAGGCCGTGCCAACCAACTGCTGTCGATGAGTTAATTGAAAGGATACATGACAAGTATAAGTTGCCCTATGCGCAAGTTTATCGGGTCTATGGGGGCAATCGCAATTTATCGATTTTGCGAGCTCTTGTAGGCCGGATAAGGCGTTTACGCCGCATCCGGCAAGAAGACATATGCACTTTGTCACTAATCCACTACAGGACATTTTATGATCAGTTCATTATGGATCGCCAAAACGGGCCTTGACGCCCAGCAAACCAATATGGACGTCATTGCCAACAACCTGGCAAACGTTAGTACCAACGGTTTTAAGCGTCAGCGCGCGGTGTTTGAAGATCTGCTGTATCAAACCATTCGCCAGCCGGGGGCACAGTCTTCCGAACAAACCACCTTACCCTCCGGATTACAAATCGGTACGGGGGTACGCCCGGTCGCCACGGAACGTTTACACAGCCAGGGCAACCTGTCGCAAACCAATAACAGTAAAGACGTCGCGATTAAAGGGCAGGGCTTTTTCCAGGTGATGTTGCCAGATGGCTCATCAGCCTATACCCGTGACGGCTCTTTCCAGGTGGATCAGAACGGGCAGCTGGTGACGGCCGGTGGTTTTCAGGTGCAGCCAGCGATCACCATTCCGGCGAATGCGTTAAGTATCACCATCGGTCGTGATGGCGTGGTCAGCGTAACCCAACAAGGCCAGGCAGCTCCGGTTCAGGTTGGGCAGCTCAATCTCACCACCTTTATGAATGACACCGGACTGGAGAGCATTGGCGAAAACCTCTACACCGAAACGCAATCCTCCGGTGCACCGAACGAAAGCACGCCGGGCCTGAACGGCGCGGGACTGCTGTATCAAGGGTATGTTGAAACGTCTAACGTCAACGTGGCGGAAGAACTGGTCAATATGATTCAGGTGCAACGCGCTTACGAAATCAACAGTAAAGCGGTGTCCACCACCGATCAGATGCTGCAAAAACTGACGCAACTCTAAGGCTTAACCGGTGGCAGGTTCACCGGTTTACTGATTTTTGAAGATGATAGCCATGCAAAAAAACGCTGCGCATACTTATGCCATTTCCAGCTTGTTGGTGCTTTCACTAACCGGCTGCGCCTGGATACCCTCCACGCCGCTGGTACAAGGGGCGACCAGTGCACAACCGGTTCCCGGTCCGACGCCCGTCGCCAACGGGTCTATTTTCCAGTCTGCTCAGCCGATTAACTATGGCTATCAACCGCTGTTTGAAGATCGTCGACCACGCAATATTGGCGATACGCTGACCATCGTGTTGCAGGAGAACGTCAGCGCCAGCAAAAGCTCCTCTGCGAATGCCAGCCGTGACGGTAAAACTAATTTTGGCTTTGATACTGTGCCGCGCTATTTGCAGGGGGTGTTTGGTAACGCTCGTGCCGATGTCGAAGCCTCCGGTGGTAACACGTTCAACGGAAAAGGCGGGGCCAATGCCAGCAATACCTTTAGCGGTACGTTGACGGTGACGGTTGACCAGGTACTGGTCAACGGCAACCTGCATGTGGTGGGTGAAAAACAGATCGCCATTAATCAGGGTACCGAATTTATTCGCTTCTCTGGCGTGGTTAATCCACGCACTATCAGCGGCAGCAATACCGTACCATCTACTCAGGTGGCGGATGCGCGCATTGAATACGTAGGCAATGGCTACATTAACGAAGCGCAAAATATGGGCTGGTTGCAACGTTTCTTCCTTAATCTGTCGCCAATGTAAGTGAGGCTGTGGTGATTAAATTTCTCTCTGCATTAATTCTTCTACTGGTTACGACGGCGGTTCAGGCTGAGCGTATTCGCGATCTCACCAGTGTTCAGGGGGTAAGGCAAAACTCACTGATTGGCTATGGCCTGGTGGTGGGGCTGGATGGAACCGGTGACCAGACAACCCAGACGCCGTTTACCACACAAACGCTTAATAACATGCTCTCACAGCTGGGAATTACCGTTCCGACGGGCACCAATATGCAGCTAAAAAACGTCGCTGCGGTAATGGTGACGGCGTCACTTCCGCCGTTTGGACGCCAGGGGCAAACCATCGATGTGGTGGTTTCTTCCATGGGTAATGCCAAAAGCTTGCGTGGCGGTACGTTGTTGATGACACCGCTTAAGGGCGTTGACAGTCAGGTGTATGCTCTGGCGCAGGGCAATATTCTGGTTGGCGGCGCAGGAGCCTCTGCTGGCGGTAGCAGTGTTCAGGTGAACCAACTGAACGGTGGACGGATCACCAATGGTGCGGTTATTGAACGTGAATTGCCCAGCCAGTTTGGCGTCGGGAATACCCTTAATTTGCAACTTAACGACGAAGATTTCAGCATGGCGCAGCAAATCGCTGACACCATCAACCGCGTGCGTGGATATGGCAGCGCCACCGCGTTAGATGCGCGGACTATTCAGGTGCGCGTACCAAGTGGCAACAGTTCCCAGGTCCGTTTCCTTGCCGATATCCAGAATATGCAGGTTAATGTCACCCCGCAGGACGCTAAAGTAGTGATTAACTCGCGCACTGGCTCGGTGGTGATGAATCGCGAAGTGACCCTCGACAGCTGCGCAGTAGCGCAGGGGAATCTCTCGGTTACGGTCAATCGTCAGGCCAATGTCAGCCAGCCAGATACACCGTTTGGTGGTGGACAGACTGTGGTTACTCCACAAACGCAGATCGATTTACGCCAGAGCGGCGGTTCGCTGCAAAGCGTACGTTCCAGCGCCAGCCTCAATAACGTGGTGCGCGCGCTCAATGCGCTGGGCGCTACGCCGATGGATCTGATGTCTATTTTGCAATCAATGCAAAGTGCGGGATGTCTGCGGGCAAAACTGGAAATCATCTGATGATCAGCGACAGCAAACTACTGGCAAGTGCGGCCTGGGATGCGCAATCACTCAACGAACTAAAGGCGAAAGCGGGCGAAGATCCAGCGGCAAATATCCGTCCGGTGGCCCGCCAGGTGGAAGGGATGTTCGTGCAGATGATGTTGAAAAGCATGCGCGACGCTTTACCAAAAGATGGCCTGTTCAGCAGCGAGCACACTCGCCTGTATACCAGTATGTATGACCAGCAGATTGCCCAACAGATGACGGCGGGCAAAGGTCTGGGGCTTGCAGAGATGATGGTTAAACAGATGACGCCAGAACAACCATTGCCAGAGGAGCCCACGCCAGCAGCACCGATGAAATTCCCGCTCGAAACTGTGGTGCGTTATCAAAATCAGGCGCTTTCTCAGCTGGTGCAAAAGGCCGTACCACGTAACTACGATGATTCGTTGCCGGGTAACAGTAAAGCATTCCTCGCGCAACTCTCACTGCCCGCCCAACTGGCAAGCCAGCAAAGCGGTGTGCCACATCATTTGATCCTCGCTCAGGCGGCGCTTGAATCTGGCTGGGGGCAACGGCAAATCCGCCGCGAAAACGGCGAGCCTAGTTATAACCTGTTTGGCGTCAAAGCCTCTGGCAACTGGAAAGGGCCAGTCACTGAAATCACCACGACTGAATATGAAAACGGCGAAGCGAAGAAAGTAAAAGCGAAATTTCGGGTCTACAGCTCGTATCTGGAAGCATTGTCGGATTACGTTGGGCTGTTAACGCGTAACCCGCGCTACGCCGCCGTGACGACCGCCGCGAGTGCGGAGCAGGGGGCGCAGGCCCTACAGGACGCGGGCTATGCCACCGATCCTCACTATGCCCGCAAACTCACCAACATGATTCAGCAGATGAAATCGATAAGCGACAAAGTGAGCAAAACCTACAGTATGAACATTGATAATCTGTTCTGAATAACTCAAGTCCGGCGGGTCGCTGCCGATAATACTCTGTAATTGAAGGCTTATAAGGAACCTCCATGTCCAGCTTGATCAATAACGCCATGAGCGGACTGAACGCGGCCCAGGCGGCGTTAAATACGGCAAGTAATAATATCTCCAGCTATAACGTTGCCGGATATACCCGCCAAACCACTATTATGGCGCAGGCCAATAGCACGTTGGGCGCTGGCGGCTGGGTTGGCAATGGCGTCTACGTTTCTGGTGTGCAGCGTGAGTATGATGCGTTTATTACCAACCAGTTACGTGCGGCGCAGACGCAAAGTAGCGGCCTGACTGCCCGCTATGAGCAGATGTCGAAAATCGACAATATGCTCTCCACCAGTACCTCTTCGCTGGCAACACAGATGCAGGATTTCTTCACCAGCCTGCAAACGCTGGTAAGTAACGCGGAAGACCCGGCAGCGCGCCAGGCGCTGATTGGGAAATCAGAAGGGTTGGTGAATCAGTTTAAAACCACCGATCAATATCTGCGCGACCAGGACAAACAGGTCAATATCGCGATAGGTGCCAGCGTTGATCAGATCAACAATTACGCTAAACAAATCGCCAGCCTGAACGATCAAATCTCGCGTCTGACAGGCGTGGGGGCAGGGGCGTCACCTAACAATCTGCTGGATCAACGCGATCAACTGGTGAGTGAATTAAACCAGATTGTTGGCGTAGAAGTTAGCGTTCAGGATGGTGGCACTTATACCATCACGATGGCCAATGGCTACTCACTGGTTCAGGGAAGTACGGCGCGGCAGCTGGCGGCAGTTCCTTCCACCGCCGACCCTTCGCGTACGACTGTCGCTTATATTGATGGGACGGCTGGCAATATTGAGATCCCGGAGAAATTACTGAATACCGGGTCGCTGGGCGGCATTCTGACATTCCGTTCTCAGGATCTGGACCAGACGCGTAATACGCTTGGACAACTGGCGCTGGCATTTGCCGAGGCTTTCAACACCCAACACAAAGCCGGATTTGATGCTAACGGCGATGCTGGTGAAGATTTCTTTGCTATCGGTAAGCCCGCGGTACTGCAAAACACGAAAAACAAAGGTGACGTTGCGATCGGTGCCACGGTAACTGATGCCTCCGCGGTACTGGCGACAGATTACAAAATCTCGTTCGATAATAATCAGTGGCAGGTCACCCGCCTTGCCAGCAATACCACTTTTACGGTGACGCCGGATGCCAACGGTAAAGTGGCATTTGATGGTCTGGAGTTGACGTTTACAGGAACGCCTGCCGTTAACGACAGCTTCACGCTGAAACCGGTAAGTGACGCCATCGTCAACATGGATGTATTAATCACCGACGAAGCAAAAATCGCCATGGCGAGCGAAGAAGATGCGGGTGATAGCGACAACCGCAACGGTCAGGCCCTGCTGGATCTGCAAAGCAACAGTAAAACGGTGGGCGGTGCGAAATCCTTTAACGACGCTTATGCCTCATTAGTGAGTGATATCGGGAATAAAACCGCGACGTTGAAAACCAGTAGCGCCACGCAAGGTAATGTGGTGACGCAGCTTTCCAATCAGCAGCAGTCGATTTCCGGTGTCAATCTCGATGAGGAGTACGGAAATCTGCAACGTTTTCAGCAGTATTACCTGGCGAATGCGCAGGTTCTGCAGACGGCAAACGCGATTTTTGATGCGCTGATTAACATTCGCTAAGGGGAGATAAAATGCGTTTCAGTACCCAGATGATGTACCAGCAAAACATGCGTGGCATCACCAATTCTCAGGCAGAATGGATGAAGTACGGCGAACAGATGTCGACGGGTAAGCGAGTCGTTAACCCTTCAGATGATCCCATTGCTGCATCACAAGCTGTTGTTCTCTCCCAGGCACAGGCACAAAACAGCCAGTACACGCTGGCGCGTACTTTCGCCACTCAAAAAGTGTCACTGGAAGAGAGTGTGCTTAGCCAGGTCACCACTGCTATCCAGAATGCTCAGGAAAAAATTGTCTACGCCAGCAATGGCACCTTGAGTGACGATGACCGGGCCTCGCTGGCTACGGATATTCAGGGGCTTCGTGACCAGTTACTGAATCTGGCGAACACCACTGACGGTAACGGGCGCTACATTTTTGCCGGTTATAAAACAGAGACTGCGCCGTTTAGTGAGGCTGACGGTGATTATGTCGGCGGAACAGAAAGTATTAAACAACAGGTCGATGCTTCGCGTTCGATGGTGATAGGACATACGGGCGACAAAATTTTCGACAGTATTACCAGCAACGCGGTAGCGGAACCAGACGGTAGCGCTTCTGAAACCAATCTTTTTGCCATGCTGGATAGCGCCATCGCAGCCCTGAAAACGCCGGTCGCGGATAGCGAAGCGGATAAAGAAACCGCCGCTGCGGCACTGGATAAAACCAACCGCGGACTGAAAAACTCGCTGAACAATGTGCTGACTGTTCGCGCGGAATTAGGCACGCAACTGAACGAACTGGAGTCGCTGGATTCATTAGGTAGCGATCGCGCTTTAGGGCAAACGCAGCAGATGAGCGATCTGGTTGATGTGGACTGGAATGCAACTATTTCATCTTACATCATGCAGCAAACGGCATTGCAGGCATCGTATAAAGCATTTACCGATATGCAGGGATTGTCGCTCTTCCAGCTCAACAAATAAGCTCGCTTTAAAACATATCATGAAACTGGGTATGTTTTGTCTGCCCGCTCTGGGATCGCCGGGGCGGGCATTTTTTTGCCTATTTTGTATTGTTGGTTAGCAAGGATGCCATTTGATGAATTTTAATATGTTGACTCAAAGATGAAATAAAAAAGCCCTGGCAGTTACCAGGGCTTGATTGCTTGAGCTAATTATTACTCAACAGGTTGCGGACGCGCAGGAGCGGCGGAGGCATGATGCGTTGCCGTATGACCACCTGCGGCACCTTTGCCTTCGAAGGTAAAAGTAGGGCGCTGCCAGTCACTGTGACGCGGTGCTTCCGGAACATATTCCGGTGCCGGAGCGCGCGTCATCGGCGCGGTAGCGTGGTTATGCTCAACGGTGACCTCAGGTTCAACCGCAGCTACCGTTTCAACTTCTGCTGTGACTTCAGCGACGACTGGCGCGGCAGGTTGAGCAACAACTTCAGGTTCAGCAACCACAACCTCAGCAGTTTCGGCAACTTCTTCAATATCTGCCGTCTCTTCCTGCGGTTCAACCACCGGTTCTGCGTGTTCTGCAACTTCCTGGGCTACGGCAACATCAGATTCGGTAATCACCTGCGGCTGTTCAGTTACCGCGGCAGCAATCACTTCAGGATGCGTCGTTTCAACCACTTCCGGTTGCGGTTCGGCAACCTGAACGGGGGCTTCTACGACTTCAGCCACTTCTTCAACAACTGGCGCGCTAACAACAGGTTCGGCAGCGGCGGCGACAGGGACCTCAGTCACCATCGGCTGCACTTGTACTTCTTCCTGTTCGCGCTGCTCTTCAACCTGTACATCTTGCGGACGTACAATTGGATAGCGGATCCAGACTTTGCCAGAGGCCAGTTCCGGAGACGCGCACGCTACGGTCAACGGCATTGGCGACTGGGTTGGATAACGCTCGTCACGATAGCGACGACGACGCTGACCACTTACGCGCAGGTGACGAGGCGAGCGGCGAGAACGACGCGGCATGCCACCGTTGTCACGGTTATCAGCATTGTTCTCTTCTGGCTGTTCTGGTGCAGTTTGCGCTACGACTGGCAGCGGGACTTTCACCAGTTCTGTGCGTGGGGCTGGTGCTTCCTGAACAATTGGTTCGGCTGCGACAGTTTCTTCAACCACCGGTGCGACTACCGCTTCTTCGGCTACGCTTTGCTCGTAACGCACTTTCTGATTGAGCTGACGCTGTTTACGACGTGGCTGAACCGGACGTACACGTTCTTCCTGTTCGGTTTCCTGAACAGATTGCTCTTCAACATTCAGCGCCTTCACTTCTTGTTGCGCCTGACGTTTATCATCGTTACGGCGGCGGCTACGTTCACGACGCGGCGTTTGCTGCTCGTCGGTGGTACGCGCTTTTTCCGTTACCTCTGCCTGCTGACGGCTCTCACGCGTCTCGGCAGTCTGCTGCTGTGCCTGGCGACGATTACGACGGTTTTCTTCGCGATTATCGCTGCCTTCAGTACGTTCACTACGAGGGTCGCGGCGCTCATTACGGTCACGGCGGTTGTTCTGACGAGGCTTGCGACGATCCTGTTGACGTTCCGGTTTCGCTTCTGCTTTCGGTGTTGGTTGCTCGGACGGTTTGGTTTCTTCACCACCGCTGAACAGCGCTTTCAGTGCGCCGAAGAAGCGGCTCAACAGCCCAGGTTGGGCAGGAGCGGCTGGTGTTGCCGGTGCAGATTTAGGTGCTGGGGCTACGACAGGCGCGGCAGGTTCAGCTGGCGTTGGTGCTGGCGGCACATCCGGCATGGCAAAGGTTGCCAGCGCAGGTTGTTCCGGACGCTTACGTTCAGCGAACTCTTCTTCAGACGGCAGCGCCATCGCTTCTTCATGCAGCTTCGGCAGCATGTAGCTTAAGGTTGGGGTTTCTTCCCCTTTGCGCACGCGCAGCACATGGTAGTGCGGGGTTTCCATCTGATCGTTTGGCACAATCACACAGCGTACGCCGTCCTGACGAGTTTCAATCGCATTTACCGCAGAACGTTTTTCATTCAGCAGGTAAGAAGCAATTGGCACAGGAACAATGGCGTGAACTTCCTGGGTGTTCTCTTTCAGCGCTTCTTCTTCGATCAGACGCAGAATAGAGAGCGACAGCGATTCGTTGTCACGAACGGTACCGGTACCGGAGCAGCGCGGGCAGACGTGATGGCTGGATTCACCCAGTGATGGGCTCAGGCGCTGACGGGACATTTCCAACAGGCCAAAGCGAGAAATATGGCTGATTTGAATACGCGCACGGTCCTGACGCACCGCTTCACGCAGACGGTTTTCTACCGCACGCTGGTGGCGTACAGGCGTCATGTCGATGAAGTCGATAACAATCAGGCCGCCGAGGTCACGCAGGCGCAGCTGACGAGCAATCTCATCGGCAGCTTCGAGGTTAGTGTTAAACGCGGTTTCTTCGATATCGCCGCCGCGGGTCGCGCGTGCGGAGTTGATGTCGATGGCCGTTAACGCTTCGGTGCTGTCGATAACAATCGAACCACCGGATGGCAGACGAACTTCACGCTGGAAGGCGGACTCGATCTGCGACTCGATCTGGTAGTGGCTGAACAGCGGGATCTCGCCGGTGTACAGTTTGATTTTGCTGCTGAAATCCGGGCGGCCTAATGCAGCGATATGCTGACGTGCCAGTTCGAGCACTTTCGGGTTATCGATAAGGATTTCACCGATGTCCTGGCGTAAGTAATCGCGGAATGCGCGAACGATTACGTTGCTCTCCTGATGAATCAGGAACGGAGCCGGGCGGCTTTCAGCGGCTTTTTTGATGGCTTCCCAGTGTTTCAGACGGAAGCTTAAATCCCATTGCAGCGCCTCAGCAGATTTGCCGACGCCAGCGGTGCGCACGATAAGCCCCATGCCTTCCGGCAGTTCAAGGCTTGCCAGTGCTTCTTTTAATTCGGTACGGTCGTCGCCTTCGATACGACGAGAAATACCGCCCGCGCGCGGGTTGTTCGGCATCAGAACCAGATAGCTACCCGCCAGACTGATAAAGGTGGTTAATGCCGCGCCTTTGTTGCCGCGCTCTTCTTTATCGATCTGAACAATGACTTCCTGACCTTCACGCAACACATCTTTAATGTTGGGACGACCATGAGCACTGTAGTTAGCAGGGAAATATTCGCGGGCAATTTCTTTTAGTGGGAGGAAACCGTGACGTTCAGCGCCGTAATCAACAAAAGCAGCTTCCAGACTCGGTTCAATGCGGGTGATTTTACCTTTGTAGATGTTTGCCTTTTTCTGCTCGTGCCCTGGACTTTCGATATCCAGGTCATACAGACGCTGCCCATCTACAAGGGCAACGCGCAACTCTTCCTGCTGAGTTGCGTTGATTAACATTCTTTTCATCGTAACTTACTCATTATTCTTACATTGACGACTAAGCTGCGGGCAAAGTAACGCCTTTCCGGGTGTGAACCGATGGCCTCGTGTCTAGTCGCGTCGCCAACCTCACGGTTATCGTCAGCTCAAAGAGGCGCAGAGTGTCGGTTGCCCGTTTTTCATGCGGAAAAACAGCGCAATTATCAGAGAAACAGACTGGGTATTACTCTCCAGAAATATTTCCATCTACCGGTAAGGACTGCAACCCGCAGCCCGCTAACTGCCTGAAAGATCAATACGTCTTACGCCATTGCTGCGTGGATGATCGGTCGGGCAAAATGGGTTATTCCGTAAAATTTCTTGTTTTAACAAGGATGGACACGGAAACGGCCTCATTATTCCACTGCAAGCCTTGTTATAGCAAGATGACTTTTACCATTTATCACCCGCTTACTCACAGTTTTTTCACTTCTTGCTGGTGATTGGTTTAATAACCATCAATAAAGTGATCACCTAGTGAAGTAATAAGGTGCAAAACTAAATATAAGCATAGAAAAATGAGTGGCGCGAATCCTGTTGGCTAATTAGAATCGCCCACCATGAAAACAGAGACTCCATCCGTAAAAATTGTTGCTATCACCGCTGACGAAGCGGGGCAACGTATCGACAACTTTTTGCGTACCCAATTGAAAGGCGTACCAAAAAGTATGATTTACCGTATTTTGCGTAAAGGCGAAGTGCGGGTGAACAAAAAACGTATTAAGCCTGAATATAAACTCGAAGCGGGTGATGAGGTGCGTATCCCACCGGTTCGCGTTGCTGAGCGGGAAGAAGAGGCGGTTTCGCCACATCTGCAAAAGGTGGCGGCGCTGGCGGACGTCATCTTATATGAAGATGATCATATCCTGGTGCTGAATAAACCTTCCGGTACGGCGGTACATGGCGGCAGTGGTTTAAGCTTCGGCGTTATTGAAGGTTTGCGGGCGTTGCGCCCGGAAGCGCGGTTCCTTGAACTGGTTCATCGTCTTGACCGGGACACCTCAGGTGTGTTGCTGGTAGCGAAAAAACGCTCGGCGTTGCGTTCTCTGCATGAGCAATTACGTGAAAAAGGGATGCAAAAAGATTACCTGGCGCTGGTGCGCGGTCAGTGGCAGTCGTATGTGAAGAGCGTTCAAGCGCCGTTACTGAAAAATATTCTGCAAAGCGGCGAACGTATCGTGCGTGTGAGTCAGGAAGGCAAACCGTCGGAAACACGCTTTAAAGTGGAAGAACGCTATGCATTTGCCACCCTGGTGCGTTGTAGCCCGGTAACAGGGCGTACTCATCAGATCCGTGTGCATACACAATATGCGGGTCATCCGATTGCCTTTGACGATCGCTACGGTGACCGTGAATTTGACAGACAGCTCACTGAAGCAGGCACGGGATTAAATCGCCTGTTCCTGCACGCCGCAGCGTTGAAGTTTACTCATCCGGGGACCGGTGAGGTGATGCGTATTGAAGCGCCGATGGATGAAGGTTTGAAGCGTTGTTTGCAAAAGCTGCGTAACGCGCGCTAATACAAGCATATAAACCTGATAATGGGCGGTTGGCCTGATAAGGCGTTTACGCCGCATCAGGCCGCCAGCACCGATTGCCGGATGCGAAGTAACCGCATCCGGCGCAAAAAACTATCCCATCAGCGGGTTTTTCCCTTCCCGACGTAACATCTGACACAGCGCGATTAGCGGTAAACCAACCAGCGTGTTAGGATCACGCCCCTCTAAACGCTCAAACAGCGTAATGCCAAATCCTTCACTCTTAAAGCTACCCGCGCAGTGCAGGGGATGCTCTTTACGCACGTAATTATCAATCTCCGCCTCGCTCAGGTGACGGAAATGGACGTCAAAAGGCTCCACTTCTGTTTGTAGATGCCCATTCGCCGAATTAAACAACGCCAGTCCAGTATAGAAGGTGACGATATTGCCGCTGGCTTTGCGTAATTGCAGACGGGCATTTTCTTCCGTTAACGGTTTACCGGTGATTTCGCCATCAAGAACACATACCTGGTCTGAACCAATAATTAAATGATCCGGATAACATGACGCCAGAGATTGCGCTTTTTCTTGTGCCAGTCGAAGCACCAACTGTCGCGGTGATTCGTCGCTGCGTGGAGTTTCGTCGACCTCGGGTGCTGCACATTCAAAAGAGATTTGCAGTTTTTCCAGAAGAGCGCGACGCCAGGGCGAGGTGGAGGCTAAAATAAGTTTAGGCATATTTTTTTCCATCAGATATAGCGTATTGATGATAGCCAATTTAAACTATGCGCTTCGTTTTGCTGACTGGCAACTTTGCCAGCACTGAACGAAAATAAGGCTGTAACCCGCAATGTGTGCGAATTATTGGCAAAAGGCAACCGCAGGCTGCCTTTTTCTTTGACTATACGACGTTACGAAGTTAATATGCGCGCCCTATGCAAAAGGTAAAATTACCCCTGACTCTTGATCCGGTTCGTACGGCTCAAAAACGCCTTGATTACCAGGGTATCTATACTCCTGATCAGGTTGAGCGCGTCGCCGAATCCGTAGTCAGTGTGGACAGTGATGTGGAATGCTCCATGTCGTTCGCTATCGATAACCAACGTCTCGCAGTGTTAAACGGCGATGCGAAGGTGACGGTAACGCTCGAGTGTCAGCGTTGCGGGAAGCCGTTTACTCATCAGGTCTACACAACGTATTGTTTTAGTCCTGTGCGTTCAGACGAACAGGCTGAAGCACTGCCGGAAGCGTATGAACCGATTGAGGTTAACGAATTCGGTGAAATCGATCTGCTTGCAATGGTTGAAGATGAAATCATCCTCGCCTTGCCGGTAGTTCCGGTGCATGATTCTGAACACTGTGAAGTGTCCGAAGCGGACATGGTCTTTGGTGAACTGCCTGAAGAAGCGCAAAAGCCAAACCCATTTGCCGTATTAGCCAGCTTAAAGCGTAAGTAATTGGTGCTCCCCGTTGGATCGGGGATAAACCGTAATTGAGGAGTAAGGTCCATGGCCGTACAACAGAATAAACCAACCCGTTCCAAACGTGGCATGCGTCGTTCCCATGACGCGCTGACCGCAGTCACCAGCCTGTCTGTAGACAAAACTTCTGGTGAAAAACACCTGCGTCACCACATCACTGCCGACGGTTACTACCGCGGCCGCAAGGTCATCGCTAAGTAATCACGCGTCTGCGTGATGAAGCTTAGTGAGGATTTTCCCCAGGCAACTGGGGAAAGACCAAACCGGGCGGCGACGATACCTTGACACGTCTAACCCTGGCGTTAGATGTCATGGGAGGGGATTTTGGCCCTTCCGTGACAGTGCCTGCAGCATTGCAGGCACTGAATTCTAATTCGCAACTCACTCTTCTTTTAGTCGGCAATCCCGACGCCATCACGCCATTACTTGCTAAAGCTGACTTTGAACAACGTTCGCGTCTGCAGATTATTCCTGCGCAGTCAGTTATCGCCAGTGATGCCCGGCCTTCGCAAGCTATCCGCGCCAGTCGTGGGAGTTCAATGCGCGTGGCCCTGGAGCTGGTGAAAGAAGGTCGAGCGCAAGCCTGTGTCAGTGCCGGTAATACCGGGGCGCTGATGGGGCTGGCAAAATTATTACTCAAGCCCCTGGAGGGGATTGAGCGTCCGGCGCTGGTGACGGTATTACCGCATCAGCAAAAGGGCAAAACGGTGGTCCTCGATTTAGGGGCCAACGTCGATTGTGACAGTACAATGTTGGTGCAATTTGCCATTATGGGCTCAGTTCTGGCTGAAGAGGTGGTGGAAATTCCTAATCCTCGCGTGGCGTTGCTCAATATTGGTGAAGAAGAAGTAAAGGGTCTCGACAGTATTCGGGATGCCTCAGCGGTGCTTAAAACAATCCCTTCTATCAATTATATCGGCTATCTTGAAGCCAATGAGTTGTTAACTGGCAAGACAGATGTGCTGGTTTGTGACGGCTTTACAGGAAATGTCACATTAAAGACGATGGAAGGTGTTGTCAGGATGTTCCTTTCTCTGCTGAAATCTCAGGGTGAAGGGAAAAAACGGTCGTGGTGGCTACTGTTATTAAAGCGTTGGCTACAAAAGAGCCTGACGAGGCGATTCAGTCACCTCAACCCCGACCAGTATAACGGCGCCTGTCTGTTAGGATTGCGCGGCACGGTGATAAAAAGTCATGGTGCAGCCAATCAGCGAGCTTTTGCGGTCGCGATTGAACAGGCAGTGCAGGCGGTGCAGCGACAAGTTCCTCAGCGAATTGCCGCTCGCCTGGAATCTGTATACCCAGCTGGTTTTGAGCTGCTGGACGGTGGCAAAAGCGGAACTCTGCGGTAGCAGGACGCTGCCAGCGAACTCGCAGTTTGCAAGTGACGGTATATAACCGAAAAGTGACTGAGCGTACATGTATACGAAGATTATTGGTACTGGCAGCTATCTGCCCGAACAAGTGCGGACAAACGCCGATTTGGAAAAAATGGTGGATACCTCTGACGAGTGGATTGTCACTCGTACCGGTATCCGCGAACGCCACATTGCCGCGCCAAACGAAACCGTTTCAACCATGGGCTTTGAAGCGGCGACACGCGCAATTGAGATGGCGGGTATTGAGAAAGACCAGATTGGCCTGATCGTTGTGGCAACGACTTCTGCGACGCACGCTTTCCCGAGCGCAGCTTGTCAGATTCAAAGCATGTTGGGCATTAAAGGTTGCCCGGCATTTGACGTTGCAGCAGCCTGCGCAGGTTTCACCTATGCATTAAGCGTAGCCGATCAATACGTGAAATCTGGGGCGGTGAAGTATGCTCTGGTCGTCGGTTCCGATGTACTGGCGCGCACCTGCGATCCAACAGATCGTGGGACTATTATTATTTTTGGCGATGGCGCGGGCGCTGCGGTGCTGGCTGCCTCTGAAGAGCCGGGAATCATCTCCACCCATCTGCATGCCGACGGTAGCTATGGTGAATTGCTGACGCTGCCTAATGCTGACCGTGTGAATCCAGAGAATTCAATTCATCTGACGATGGCGGGCAACGAAGTCTTCAAGGTTGCGGTAACGGAACTGGCGCACATCGTTGATGAGACGCTGGCGGCGAATAATCTTGACCGTTCTCAACTGGACTGGCTGGTTCCGCATCAGGCTAACCTGCGTATTATCAGTGCAACGGCGAAAAAACTCGGCATGTCGATGGACAATGTCGTGGTGACGCTGGATCGCCACGGTAATACCTCTGCGGCCTCTGTCCCGTGCGCGCTGGATGAAGCTGTACGTGACGGGCGCATTAAGCCGGGACAGTTGGTTCTGCTTGAAGCCTTTGGCGGTGGATTCACCTGGGGCTCCGCGCTGGTTCGTTTCTAGGATAAGGATTAAAACATGACGCAATTTGCATTTGTGTTCCCTGGACAGGGTTCTCAAACCGTTGGAATGCTGGCTGATATGGCGGCGAGCTATCCAATTGTCGAAGAAACGTTTGCAGAAGCTTCTGCGGCGCTGGGCTACGATCTGTGGGCGCTGACCCAGCAGGGGCCAGCTGAAGAACTGAATAAAACCTGGCAAACTCAGCCAGCGCTGTTGACTGCATCTGTTGCGCTGTATCGCGTATGGCAGCAGCAGGGCGGTAAAGCACCGGCAATGATGGCCGGTCACAGCCTGGGGGAATACTCCGCGCTGGTTTGCGCTGGTGTAATTGATTTCGCTGATGCGGTGCGTTTGGTTGAGATGCGCGGCAAGTTCATGCAAGAAGCCGTACCGGAAGGCACGGGCGCTATGGCGGCAATCATCGGTCTGGATGATGCGTCTATTGCGAAAGCGTGTGAAGAAGCTGCAGAAGGTCAGGTCGTTTCTCCGGTAAACTTTAACTCTCCGGGACAGGTGGTTATTGCCGGTCATAAAGAAGCAGTTGAGCGTGCTGGCGCTGCCTGTAAAGCTGCGGGCGCAAAACGCGCTCTGCCGTTACCAGTGAGCGTACCGTCTCACTGTGCGCTGATGAAACCAGCAGCCGACAAACTGGCAGTAGAATTAGCGAAAATCACCTTTAACGCACCAACAGTTCCTGTTGTGAATAACGTTGATGTGAAATGCGAAACCAATGGTGATGCCATCCGTGACGCACTGGTACGTCAGTTGTATAACCCGGTTCAGTGGACGAAGTCTGTTGAGTACATGGCAGCGCAAGGCGTAGAACATCTCTATGAAGTCGGCCCGGGCAAAGTGCTTACTGGCCTGACGAAACGCATTGTCGACACCCTGACCGCCTCGGCGCTGAACGAACCTTCAGCGATGGCAGCGGCGCTCGAGCTTTAAAAGAGGAAAATCATGAATTTTGAAGGAAAAATCGCACTGGTAACCGGTGCAAGCCGCGGAATTGGCCGCGCAATTGCTGAAACGCTCGCAGCCCGTGGCGCGAAAGTTATTGGCACTGCGACCAGTGAAAATGGCGCTCAGGCGATCAGTGATTATTTAGGTGCCAACGGCAAAGGTCTGATGTTGAATGTGACCGACCCGGCATCTATCGAATCTGTTCTGGAAAAAATTCGCGCAGAATTTGGTGAAGTGGATATCCTGGTCAATAATGCCGGTATCACTCGTGATAACCTGTTAATGCGAATGAAAGATGAAGAGTGGAACGATATTATCGAAACCAACCTTTCATCTGTTTTCCGTCTGTCAAAAGCGGTAATGCGCGCTATGATGAAAAAGCGTCATGGTCGTATTATCACTATCGGTTCTGTGGTTGGTACCATGGGAAATGGCGGTCAGGCCAACTACGCTGCGGCGAAAGCGGGCTTGATCGGCTTCAGTAAATCACTGGCGCGCGAAGTTGCGTCACGCGGTATTACTGTAAACGTTGTTGCTCCGGGCTTTATTGAAACGGACATGACACGTGCGCTGAGCGATGACCAGCGTGCGGGTATCCTGGCGCAGGTTCCTGCGGGTCGCCTCGGCGGCGCACAGGAAATCGCCAACGCGGTTGCATTCCTGGCATCCGACGAAGCAGCTTACATCACGGGTGAAACTTTGCATGTGAACGGCGGGATGTACATGGTCTGACCGCGATTTGCACAAAATGCTCATGTTGCGCGCAGTCTGCGTGGTTATGAGTAATAATTAGTGCAAAATGATTTGCGTTATTGGGGGGTAAGGCCTCAAAATAACGTAAAATCGTGGTAAGACCTGCCGGGATTTAGTTGCAAATTTTTCAACATTTTATACACTACGAAAACCATCGCGAAAGCGAGTTTTGATAGGAAATTTAAGAGTATGAGCACTATCGAAGAACGCGTTAAGAAAATTATCGGCGAACAGCTGGGCGTTAAGCAGGAAGAAGTTACCAACAATGCTTCTTTCGTTGAAGACCTGGGCGCGGATTCTCTTGACACCGTTGAGCTGGTAATGGCTCTGGAAGAAGAGTTTGATACTGAGATTCCGGACGAAGAAGCTGAGAAAATCACCACCGTTCAGGCTGCCATTGATTACATCAACGGCCACCAGGCGTAAGTGAACATCTCCAGGCGGTCGTTCGACCGCCTGAGTTTTATCTTTTGTCCCACTAGAATCATTTTTTCCCTCCCTGGAGGACAAACGTGTCTAAGCGTCGTGTAGTTGTGACCGGACTGGGCATGTTGTCTCCTGTCGGCAATACCGTAGAGTCTACCTGGAAAGCTCTGCTTGCCGGTCAGAGTGGCATCAGCCTAATCGACCATTTCGATACTAGCGCCTATGCAACGAAATTTGCTGGCTTAGTAAAGGATTTTAACTGTGAGGACATTATCTCGCGCAAAGAACAGCGCAAGATGGATGCCTTCATTCAATATGGAATTGTCGCTGGCGTTCAGGCCATGCAGGATTCTGGCCTTGAAATAACGGAAGAGAACGCAACCCGCATTGGTGCCGCAATTGGCTCCGGGATTGGCGGCCTCGGACTGATCGAAGAAAACCACACATCTCTGATGAACGGTGGTCCACGTAAGATCAGCCCATTCTTCGTTCCGTCAACGATTGTGAACATGGTGGCAGGTCATCTGACTATCATGTATGGCCTGCGTGGCCCAAGCATCTCTATCGCGACCGCCTGTACTTCCGGCGTGCACAACATTGGCCATGCTGCGCGTATTATCGCGTATGGCGATGCTGACGTGATGGTTGCAGGTGGCGCAGAGAAAGCCAGTACGCCGCTGGGCGTTGGTGGTTTTGGCGCGGCACGTGCATTATCTACCCGCAATGATAACCCGCAAGCGGCGAGCCGCCCGTGGGATAAAGAGCGTGATGGTTTCGTACTAGGCGATGGTGCCGGTATGCTGGTACTTGAAGAGTACGAACACGCGAAAAAACGCGGTGCGAAAATTTACGCTGAACTCGTCGGCTTTGGTATGAGCAGCGATGCTTATCATATGACGTCACCGCCAGAAAATGGCGCAGGCGCAGCTCTGGCGATGGCAAATGCTCTGCGTGATGCAGGCATTGAAGCGAGTCAGATTGGCTACGTTAACGCGCACGGTACTTCTACGCCGGCTGGCGATAAAGCTGAAGCGCAGGCGGTGAAAACCATCTTCGGTGAAGCTGCAAGCCGCGTGTTGGTAAGCTCCACGAAATCTATGACCGGTCACCTGTTAGGTGCGGCGGGTGCAGTAGAATCTATCTACTCCATCCTGGCGCTGCGCGATCAGGCTGTTCCGCCAACCATCAACCTGGATAACCCGGATGAAGGTTGCGATCTGGATTTCGTACCGCACGAAGCGCGTCAGGTCAGCGGAATGGAATACACGCTGTGTAACTCCTTCGGCTTCGGTGGCACTAATGGTTCTTTGATCTTTAAAAAGATCTAAGTTGTCATTTCCCACCCTTATAAAAGGTCCGCTTGCGGGCCTTTTTTCTTAGCTTTTATTCCGACTTGTTCCGTAGTGAACATGCTGCCACACTAACAATTCTCTGATAAGGAGCTGGTATGTTCTTAATTAACGGTCATAAGCAGGAATCGCTGGCAGTAAGCGATCGGGCAACGCAGTTTGGTGATGGTTGTTTTACCACCGCCAGAGTTATCGACGGTAAAGTCAGTTTGTTATCGGCGCATATCCAGCGACTACAGGATGCTTGTCAGCGGTTGATGATTTCCTGTGACTTCTGGCCTCAGCTTGAACAAGAGATGAAAACGCTGGCAGCAGAACAGCAGAATGGTGTGCTGAAAGTCGTGATCAGTCGCGGTAGTGGCGGGCGAGGGTACAGCACATTGAACAGTGGACCGGCAACGCGGATTCTCTCCATTACGGCTTATCCTGCACATTACGACCGTTTGCGTAACGAAGGGATGATGTTGGCGCTAAGCCCGGTGCGGCTGGGGCGCAATCCTCACCTTGCAGGTATTAAACATCTTAATCGGCTTGAGCAAGTATTGATCCGCTCTCATCTTGAGCAGACAAACGCTGATGAGGCGCTGGTCCTTGACAGCGAAGGGTGGGTTACGGAATGCTGTGCGGCTAATTTGTTCTGGCGGAAGGGCAACGTAGTTTATACGCCGCGACTGGATCAGGCAGGTGTTAACGGCATTATGCGACAATTCTGTATCCGTTTGCTGGCACAATCCTCTTATCAGCTTGTCGAAGTGCAAGCCTCTCTGGAAGAGGCGTTGCAGGCAGATGAGATGGTTATTTGTAATGCGTTAATGCCAGTGATGCCCGTACGTGCCTGTGGCGATGTCTCCTTTTCGTCAGCAACGTTATATGAATATTTAGCCCCACTTTGTGAGCGCCCGAATTAGTCATGAAAAAAGTGTTATTGATAATCTTGTTATTGCTGGTGGTACTGGGTATCGCCGCTGGTGTGGGCGTCTGGAAGGTTCGCCATCTTGCCGACAGCAAATTGCTTATCAAAGAAGAGACGATATTTACCCTTAAGCCAGGGACCGGACGTCTGGCGCTAGGTGAACAGCTTTATGCCGATAAGATCATCAATCGCCCACGGGTTTTTCAATGGTTGCTGCGTATCGAACCGGATCTTTCTCACTTTAAAGCCGGGACTTACCGCTTTACACCGCAGATGACCGTGCGCGAGATGCTGAAATTGTTGGAAAGCGGTAAAGAAGCACAGTTCCCGCTGCGACTGGTAGAAGGGATGCGTCTGAGCGACTACCTCAAGCAATTGCGTGAGGCTCCGTATATCAAGCACACGCTGAGCGACGATAAGTACGCCACCGTAGCGCAGGCACTTGAACTGGAAAACCCGGAGTGGATTGAAGGTTGGTTCTGGCCAGACACCTGGATGTATACCGCCAATACCACCGATGTCGCGTTACTCAAGCGAGCGCACAAGAAAATGGTGAAAGCGGTCGATAGCGCCTGGGAAGGGCGTGCGGACGGTCTGCCTTATAAAGATAAAAACCAGTTGGTGACGATGGCATCAATTATCGAAAAAGAAACCGCCGTTGCCAGTGAACGCGATCAGGTTGCCTCAGTATTTATCAACCGTTTACGCATTGGTATGCGCCTGCAGACCGACCCGACCGTGATTTACGGGATGGGAGAGCGTTATAATGGCAAACTTTCTCGTGCAGACCTGGAAACGCCGACAGCGTATAACACCTATACCATTACCGGTCTGCCGCCAGGTGCGATAGCGACGCCGGGGGCGGATTCGCTGAAGGCTGCTGCGCATCCGGCAAAAACGCCGTATCTCTATTTTGTGGCCGATGGTAAAGGTGGTCACACGTTTAATACCAATCTTGCCAGTCATAACAAGTCTGTGCAGGATTATCTGAAAGTGCTTAAGGAAAAAAATGCGCAGTAAGTATATCGTCATTGAGGGGCTGGAAGGCGCAGGCAAAACTACCGCGCGTAACGTGGTGGTTGAGACGCTTGAGCAACTGGGTATCCGCGACATGGTTTTCACTCGGGAACCTGGCGGTACGCAACTTGCCGAAAAGTTAAGAAGCCTTGTGCTGGATATCAAATCGGTAGGCGATGAAGTCATTACCGATAAAGCCGAAGTTCTGATGTTTTATGCCGCGCGCGTTCAACTGGTAGAAACGGTCATCAAACCTGCGCTGGCTAACGGCACCTGGGTGATTGGCGATCGCCACGATCTCTCCACTCAAGCCTATCAGGGTGGAGGACGAGGTATTGACCAACATATGCTGGCAACACTGCGTGATGCTGTTCTCGGGGGGGTTCGCCCCGACTTAACGCTCTATCTCGATGTTACCCCGGAGGTTGGCTTAAAACGCGCGCGTGCGCGCGGCGAGCTGGATCGTATTGAGCAAGAATCTTTCGATTTCTTTAATCGCACCCGCGCCCGCTATCTGGAACTGGCAGCACAAGATAAAAGCATTCATACCATTGATGCCACCCAGCCGCTGGAGGCCGTGATGGATGCAATCCGCACCACCGTGACCAACTGGGTGAAGGAGTTGGACGCATGAGATGGTATCCATGGTTACGACCTGATTTCGAAAAACTGGTAGCCAGCTATCAGGCCGGAAGAGGTCACCATGCGCTACTCATTCAGGCGTTACCGGGCATGGGTGATGATGCTTTAATCTACGCCCTGAGCCGTTATTTACTCTGCCAACAACCGCAGGGCCACAAAAGTTGCGGTCACTGTCGTGGATGTCAGTTGATGCAGGCTGGCACACATCCCGATTACTACACCCTGGCTCCCGAAAAAGGGAAAAATGCGCTGGGCATTGATGCGGTACGTGAGGTCACCGAAAAGCTGAATGAGCACGCACGCTTAGGTGGTGCGAAAGTTGTCTGGGTAACCGATGCTGCCTTACTAACCGACGCCGCGGCTAACGCATTGCTGAAAACGCTTGAAGAGCCACCAGCAGAAACGTGGTTTTTCCTTGCTACCCGCGAGCCAGAACGTTTACTGGCAACATTACGTAGTCGTTGTCGGTTACATTACCTTGCGCCGCCGCCGGAACAGTACGCCGTGACCTGGCTTTCACGCGAAGTGACAATGTCACAGGATGCACTACTTGCCGCATTGCGCTTAAGCGCCGGTTCGCCTGGGGCGGCACTGGCGTTGTTTCAGGGAGATAACTGGCAGGCTCGTGAAACATTGTGTCAGGCGCTGGCATATAGCGTGCAATCGGGCGACTGGTATTCGCTGCTGGCGGCCCTTAATCATGAACAAGCTCCGGCGCGTTTACACTGGCTGGCAACGTTGCTGATGGATGCGCTAAAACGCCATTATGGCGCTGCGCACGTGACCAATGTTGATGTGCCGGGGCTGGTCGTCGAACTGGCAAACCATCTTTCTCCCTCGCGCCTGCAGGCTATACTGGGGGATGTTTGCCACATTCGTGAACAGTTAATGTCTGTCACAGGTATCAACCGCGAGCTTCTCATCACCGATCTTTTACTGCGTATTGAGCATTACCTGCAACCGGGCGTTGTGCTACCGGTTCCTCATCTTTAAGAGAGACATCATGTTTTTAGTCGACTCACACTGCCATCTCGATGGTCTGGATTATGAATCTTTGCATAAGGACGTGGATGACGTTCTGGCGAAAGCCGCCGCACGCGATGTGAAATTTTGTCTGGCAGTCGCCACAACATTACCGGGTTATTTACACATGCGGGATCTGGTAGGCGAACGCGACAACGTCGTATTTTCTTGTGGCGTGCATCCACTCAACCAGAATGATCCCTACGATGTAGAAGATTTACGTCGTCTGGCGGCAGAAGAGGGCGTTGTAGCGCTGGGTGAAACCGGGCTGGATTATTATTACACGCCGGAAACTAAAGTACGTCAGCAAGAGTCCTTCATCCATCATATCCAGATTGGTCGTGAACTGAACAAGCCGGTTATCGTCCACACCCGTGACGCCCGCGCCGATACGCTGGCAATTCTGCGCGAAGAAAAAGTGACGGATTGCGGTGGCGTACTACACTGTTTTACAGAGGACAGAGAAACGGCGGGCAAATTACTGGATCTCGGATTTTACATCTCCTTTTCCGGCATTGTGACCTTCCGTAATGCGGAGCAACTGCGCGATGCTGCGCGTTATGTCCCCCTGGATCGGTTACTGGTGGAAACTGACTCACCTTACCTTGCGCCAGTACCGCATCGAGGAAAAGAGAATCAACCTGCGATGGTTCGTGACGTTGCAGAATACATGGCTGTGTTGAAAGGTGTTGCCGTTGAAGAACTGGCGCAGGTAACCACCGATAACTTCGCCCGTCTGTTTCACATCGACGCTTCCCGCCTTCAATCCATCCGTTGAATGAGTTTTTTTAAAGCTCGTAATTAATGGCTAAAACGAGTAAAGTTCACCGCCGAAAATCGGGCGGTGAATAACCACGTTTGAAATATTGTGACATATGTTTTGTCAAAATGTGCAACTTCTCCAATGATCTGAAGTTGAAACGTGATAGCCGTCAAACAAATCGGCACTGAATTATTTTACTCTGTGTAATAAATAAAGGGCGCTTAGATGCCCTGTACACGGCGAGGCACTCCCCCCTTGCCACGCGTGAGAACGTAAAAAAAGCACCCATACTCAGGAGCACTCTCAATTATGTTTAAGAATGCATTTGCTAACCTGCAAAAGGTCGGTAAATCGCTGATGCTGCCGGTATCCGTACTGCCTATCGCAGGTATTCTGCTGGGCGTCGGTTCCGCGAATTTCAGCTGGCTGCCCGCCGTTGTATCGCATGTTATGGCAGAAGCAGGCGGTTCCGTCTTTGCAAACATGCCACTGATTTTTGCGATCGGTGTCGCCCTCGGCTTTACCAATAACGATGGCGTATCCGCGCTGGCCGCAGTTGTTGCCTATGGCATCATGGTTAAAACCATGGCCGTGGTTGCGCCACTGGTACTGCATTTACCTGCTGAAGAAATCGCCTCTAAACACCTGGCGGATACTGGCGTACTCGGAGGGATTATCTCCGGTGCGATTGCAGCGTATATGTTTAACCGTTTCTACCGTATTAAGCTGCCTGAGTATCTTGGCTTCTTTGCCGGTAAACGCTTTGTGCCGATCATTTCAGGCCTGGCTGCCATCTTTACTGGCGTTGTGCTGTCCTTCATTTGGCCGCCGATTGGTTCTGCAATCCAGACCTTCTCTCAGTGGGCTGCTTACCAGAACCCGGTAGTTGCGTTTGGCATTTACGGTTTCATCGAACGTTGCCTGGTACCGTTTGGTCTGCACCACATCTGGAACGTACCTTTCCAGATGCAGATTGGTGAATACACCAACGCAGCAGGTCAGGTTTTCCACGGCGACATTCCGCGTTATATGGCGGGTGACCCGACTGCGGGTAAACTGTCTGGTGGCTTCCTGTTCAAAATGTACGGTCTGCCAGCTGCCGCAATTGCTATCTGGCACTCTGCTAAACCAGAAAACCGCGCGAAAGTGGGCGGTATTATGATCTCCGCGGCGCTGACCTCGTTCCTGACCGGTATCACCGAGCCGATCGAGTTCTCCTTCATGTTCGTTGCGCCGATCCTGTACATCATCCACGCGATTCTGGCAGGCCTGGCATTCCCAATCTGTATTCTTCTGGGGATGCGTGACGGTACGTCGTTCTCGCACGGTCTGATCGACTTCATCGTTCTGTCTGGTAACAGCAGCAAACTGTGGCTGTTCCCGATCGTCGGTATCGGTTATGCCATTGTTTACTACACCATCTTCCGCGTGCTGATTAAAGCACTGGATCTGAAAACGCCGGGTCGTGAAGATGCGACTGAAGATGCAAAAGCGACAGGTACCAGCGAAATGGCACCGGCTCTGGTTGCTGCATTTGGTGGTAAAGAAAACATTACTAACCTCGACGCATGTATTACCCGTCTGCGCGTCAGCGTTGCTGATGTGTCTAAAGTGGATCAGGCTGGCCTGAAGAAACTGGGCGCAGCGGGCGTAGTGGTTGCTGGTTCTGGTGTTCAGGCGATTTTCGGTACTAAATCCGATAACCTGAAAACCGAGATGGATGAGTACATCCGTAACCACTAATCCGTAAGACGTTGGGGAGACTAAGGCAGCCAGATGGCTGCCTTTTTTACAGGTGTTATTCAGAATTGATACGTGCCGGTAATGCTGAAATTACGCGGTGCGCCGTAGACGATAGAACCTTCCACGTTGGTATCGTAGGTTTTGTCGAACAGGTTATTGACGTTCCCCTGTAACGAGAAGTTTTTCGTCACCTGGTAGCGGGTGAAGAGATCCACCAGCGCGTAGCTACCTTGCTCGGCGCGGAAGGTGCCATACGGTGTCACGGTGTCGGTATACACGCGATTTTGCCAGTTAACACCACCGCCGACCGTCAACTCTGGCATGACAGGCAACCGGTAGCTGGTGAACATTTTAACCGTGGTGCGTGGCAGATTAGGATTAACGGCGTTTCCTTCGTTATCTTCTGCAATATAGCGCGTTGCGCCAAACGTCAGCTGCCAGTTGTCGGTAATTGCGCCGTTGAGTTCAAATTCCACACCTTTACTGACTGTCCCATCCACCGCTTTATAGGCGGTTTCGCCGTTGCTGCCGGGGATAGGTGTACCGGTGGACTGAGCGACATTATCCTGCTCAATACGGAAGATGGCTAACGTGGTGGTCAGACGGCTATTCATCCAGTCCGATTTCAGACCCAGCTCGTAGTTGTTACCGGTGATTGGAGTCAGATATTTGCCTGAACTGTCACGATCATTTTGCGGCTGGAAAATAGAGGTATAGCTGGCGTAGGTCGACCAGTTGTCATTGATGTCAAACACCAGACCAGCGTAAGGCGTGGTGTGGTTTTTCTCCATGCTGTAAGTCAGCGTATCAACCCGCCAGTTGGTATAACGTGCGCCGAGGATCAGATGCAGCGGATCGGCAAGGGTGACACGAGTGGCAGCATATAACGATTTCATATGTGTGGTATCGTCCTGCGCCAGGCTCTGTGGTGACCAGTCGGTTTGTGGGAAATTGCCATTAAAGTTGTAGAAACTGCCAATTTCATCCGGGAAGATGTTGGCCCATGAACTGAAGTAACGATTGTTTTGTTTGCTGTAACTGCCACCAAACATTAGATTGTGCTGACGACCAAACAATTCATAACTACCGTCAGCGAACAAATCCAGCGCATCAACTTTACGTTTGCCGCTGTTCCAACCGGTGCCGCCGACATAATCAAAACCAGGTCCATAATTACTGTATGGCCCAACCAGCATACCATCCGCTTTGTTTACATAGGCATCGACATACATCATTTTGCTGTCAAATTCGACTTCAGAGTGGGTGGCATTCAGCGTCGCTTGCCAGGTATCAGCAAACCGCTGCTTCAGGGTCATAAAGACCTTGTTGATCTCTTTATCGTTGTACGCCCAGTCAGGTGCGGTACTGCGTGCGCGATCGTAACTGTTGCTGCTGCCATCAGTATTCCAGCGCGGTAAACCACCCCAGGTTGGGCTATTAACATCAATACGCTGATATTCGTAACCGGCTGAAAGCATCGTAAGATCGCCTAAATCAGCATCGACAATGCCGGAGAAGAAGGTCTTTTCACTGTTGTAGCGGTCCAGCCATGAGTCGTTATTCTGGTAGCCGCCGACAATTCGTGCGCGGATTTTACCATCTTCGGTGAGTGGGCTTTGTAAATCCGCCACATACCGTTCTTTGTTCCAGCTACCGTATTCCGCCGAGACATCGCCTTTAAATTCACGACTGGTCGCGTGTTTTCGAACCATATTAATTGCCGCAGATGGATTACCCGTCCCGGTCATGAGGCCTGTCGCGCCACGCACTACTTCTACGCGTTCAAACAGTGCCATATCAGAAAGTGCGTCGCCCAGATTCCAGCGCGATTCAAAATAGGTGGGGATACCATCAACCATATAGTTATCGATCTGGAATCCGCGGGAATAATAAAGAGCACGATCGGAATCCGCCTGACTTTTGCTGATCCCCAGCGTGTTTTCCATCACTTCGCCCAGCGTTTGTAACTGCTGATCTTCCATCCGCTGCTGGCTAACAATAGTGACCGACTGAGGAATATCACGTTGAGTCATCTGCATTTTTGTACCCGCAGAGGTAGACGTTACGTTGTAATCATTTTCGCCATCATCTGGGGCTGTGGCTGAACCCTCAACAATCACCGTTTCTTCAGTGACTGGTGCAGCAAAAGCGGCGGAAGGTAATAGTGCCAGTGCTATGCAACCGGCAAGGAGTGACGGTTTGATGATAGCTTGATGTTGATTATCCCTGTTAAATTGTGTCGAAAGCATTTGAAATCTCTTGGTTTATGTTGGCGTCAGGCTCATGCCGGAGCAGGGTGATGAGCGGTTATATTTAGTGTGCGAATAATTTTATATGTAAATGCAAATGAGAAATATACGCATTCATATTTAGTGTGTAAACCAAACAGAGAATGTCTTTTCAGCGCATTCGCAGGCAGAAATGGGAATAATGGCGATATATACGGCAGCAAAACGATTTTTTGCTTAAGAAATCGTTAGTTAAGGTTGAAAGAGCAGGTTTAACTCGACCATACTCTATACTCGCAGTGTGGCGCGGCGTAGCATGGCGCAACGCATGGCTATTTGAAAAAGGAAAATGTCGTGGCAGAAGAAACTATATTCAGCAAAATTATTCGTCGTGAGATCCCCTCCGATATCGTCTACCAGGATGATCTGGTAACGGCGTTTCGCGATATTTCGCCGCAAGCGCCAACGCATATTCTGATCATTCCGAATATCCTCATTCCGACAGTGAACGACGTGTCAGCTGAGCATGAGCAGGCGCTGGGACGCATGATCACCGTAGCGGCAAAAATTGCTGAGCAAGAAGGTATTGCCGAAGATGGCTATCGTCTGATCATGAACACCAACCGCCATGGCGGACAAGAGGTTTACCACATCCATATGCATTTGTTGGGTGGCTGTCCGCTGGGACCAATGCTGGCGCATAAAGGTCTGTAACGATGAGAAAAGGATGCTTTGGGCTGATGTCTCTGGCGTTGTTAGTGCTGGTGGGCTGTCGTTCACATCCGGAAATTCCGGTGAATGATGAGCAATCGCTGGTGATGGAGTCATCTTTATTAGCTGCGGGCATCAGTGCAGAAAAGCCCGTCCTTTCGACATCTGATATTCAACCTTCAGCATCCTCAACGCTTTATAACGAAAGGCAAGAACCCGTTACCGTTCATTATCGTTTTTACTGGTATGACGCCAGAGGGCTGGAGATGCATCCTCTGGAAAGGCCACGCAGCGTTACCATTCCCGCACATTCGGCGGTCACGCTGTACGGCAGCGCCAATTTTCTGGGGGCGCACAAAGTCAGACTTTATCTATATTTGTAAGGGGTGAATCTTGATGACAAAAATGAGTCGCTACGCCTTGATTACCGCGCTGGCGATGTTTCTTGCCGGGTGTGTGGGGCAACGTGAACCTGCACCGGTAGAAGAAGTGAAACCAGCGCCGGAACAACCTGCTGAGCCACAACAGCCTGTCCCCACAGTGCCATCGGTGCCGACGATACCGCAGCAGCCAGGCCCAATTGAGCACGAAGATCAAACTGCACCGCTTGCGCCGCATATTCGCCATTATGACTGGAATGGCGCAATGCAGCCGATGGTCAGTAAGATGCTTGGGGCTGACGGCGTGACTGCGGGTAGCGTCCTGCTGGTTGATAGCGTTAACAACCGTACTAACGGTTCGTTGAATGCCGCAGAAGCGACCGAAACGCTGCGAAATGCGCTGGCTAATAACGGTAAATTTACCCTGGTTTCCGCCCAGCAGCTGTCGATGGCTAAGCAACAATTAGGTTTATCGCCGCAGGACAGTTTAGGCACCCGTAGTAAAGCCATAGGCATTGCCCGCAATGTTGGCGCTCATTACGTGCTGTACTCCAGCGCCTCTGGCAACGTTAACGCTCCGACCCTACAAATGCAGCTGATGCTGGTGCAGACGGGCGAAATTATCTGGTCAGGTAAAGGTGCCGTTTCGCAGCAATAATCCCCTCACGCGCGACGAATTGCTGTCGCGCTTTTTCCCGCAGTTTCATCCCGTCACGACGTTTAATAGTGGGCTTAGTGGCGGGAGTTTTCTCATTGAACATCAGGGCCAGCGTTTTGTTGTGCGTCAGCCGCACGATCCTGATGCGCCGCAGTCCGCGTTCTTGCGACAGTATCGGGCTTTATCACAACTACCCGCATGCATTGCACCGAAGCCGCATTTATATCTCCGTGACTGGATGGTGGTTGACTATCTGCCCGGCGAGGTAAAAACGTATTTGCCGGATACCAACGAACTGGCAGGCTTGCTGTATTATCTACATCAACAACCGCGTTTTGGCTGGCGAATAACGCTGTTGCCGTTACTGGAACTGTACTGGCAGCAAAGCGATCCGGCGCGGCGGACAGTGGGTTGGCTGCGAATGTTAAAACGTCTGCGCAAAGCGCGGGAACCACGGCTTTTACGCTTAAGTCCATTGCATATGGATGTCCACGCCGGAAATTTAGTGCATAGCGCGTCAGGGTTAAAACTCATCGACTGGGAGTATGCCGGAGATGGTGATATCGCGCTGGAACTGGCGGCGGTGTGGGTGGAAAATACTGACCAGCATCGGCAATTGGTCAATGACTATGCCACTCGCGCGAAGATTTATCCGGCGCAATTATGGCGTCAGGTCAGGCGATGGTTTCCCTGGCTGCTGATGCTCAAAGCAGGGTGGTTTGAGTACCGCTGGCGACAAACCGGCGATCAACAATTTATCAGGCTGGCCGATGACACCTGGCGGCAGCTATTAATAAAACAATAAGGAGAGCAGTGTGGGTCCAGTAATGTTGGATGTCGAAGGTTACGAACTGGACGCGGAAGAGCGTGAAATACTGGCGCATCCGCTGGTGGGAGGGCTGATTCTCTTTACGCGAAACTATCATGATCCTGCCCAGTTACGTGAACTGGTGCGCCAGATCCGCGCAGCATCGCGCAATCATCTGGTGGTGGCGGTAGATCAGGAAGGTGGACGCGTGCAGCGTTTTCGTGAAGGTTTTACCCGCTTGCCAGCGGCACAATCATTCGCTGCGCTGTTGGGAATGGAAGAAGGCGGAAAACTGGGGCAAGAGGCAGGTTGGTTGATGGCCAGCGAAATGATTGCTATGGATATTGATATCAGCTTTGCGCCAGTGCTGGACGTCGGGCATATCAGCGCGGCGATTGGCGAGCGTTCTTATCATGCCGATCCACAAAAAGCTCTGGCAATTGCCAGCCGTTTTATTGATGGTATGCATGAAGCGGGAATGAAAACTACCGGGAAACACTTCCCAGGTCACGGTGCAGTAACGGCAGACTCACACAAAGAAACACCGTGCGACCCACGTCCGCAAGCGGAGATTCGCGCTAAAGATATGTCGGTCTTCAGTTCCTTAATCCGCGAAAATAAACTCGACGCCATTATGCCTGCGCATGTGATCTACAGTGATGTTGATCCGCGTCCGGCGAGCGCTTCTCCCTACTGGCTGAAAGCCGTTTTGCGTCAGGAATTGGGTTTTGACGGCGTGATTTTCTCTGACGATTTATCGATGGAAGGCGCAGCGATTATGGGCAGTTATGCCGAGCGTGGACAGGCATCACTGGATGCAGGTTGCGATATGATCCTGGTCTGCAATAATCGTAAAGGGGCCGTCAGCGTGTTAGATAATCTGTCACCGATCAAGGCAGAACGTGTTACACGTTTGTATCATAAAGGTTCATTTTCGCGACAGGAACTGATGGACTCGGCTCGCTGGAAAGCGATCAGCGCCCGTCTGAATCAGTTACATGAACGCTGGCAGGAAGAGAAGGCAGGTCATTAACCCTGGCTTATGTGAGGAAGCGATGATTATCTATTTGCACGGTTTTGACTCTAACAGTCCGGGTAACCACGAGAAAGTCTTACAATTGCAGTTTATTGACCCGGATGTACGGCTAATAAGCTACAGTACGCGGCATCCGAAACATGATATGCAGCATTTGCTCAAAGAAGTGGACAAAATGTTGCAACTGAACGTCGACGAGCGCCCGCTCATTTGTGGTGTTGGTCTGGGCGGTTATTGGGCTGAGCGGATTGGTTTTCTCTGTGATATCCGCCAGGTGATCTTCAACCCCAATTTGTTCCCTTATGAGAACATGGAAGGGAAGATTGATCGCCCGGAAGAGTATGCCGATATTGCCACTAAGTGTGTGACCAACTTCCGTGAGAAGAATCGCGATCGTTGCCTGGTGATTTTGTCGCGTAATGATGAAGCGCTTAACAGCCAGCGGACATCTGAAGAGTTGCATCATTATTACGAGATTGTCTGGGACGAAGAGCAGACGCACAAATTCAAGAATATCTCCCCGCATTTACAGCGCATTAAAGCGTTCAAAACCCTCGGGTAAATGCCCTCGTCGCATCAGGTAACCTTGCCGGTACCTGATGCGCTCCGGATTCTGTGGGTTGGATAAGGCGTTCCGCCGCATCCGACAGTCGAGCATCAATGCCTGATGCGCCTCTTATCAGGCCTACCGAATGCCCTCCATACACACCTCACTCTATATCACTCTCACAAATCAGCTCAAATAATAAACAACAAACTCTGTTTTTTGATCTCACCCGGTAAAGTCGCCTATCTTTTCAGCAACAAAACTTGATTAACATCAATTTTGGTATGACCAATGCACCATTCATGTTATTCTCAATAGCGAAGAACATTTTCATTGCTGTAACCTGTTGTTAATTAAGAGCTATGTTAATAACCATTAATTAACAATTGGTTAATAAATTTAAGGGGGTCACGTTGACTACGCCATTGAAAAAAATTGTGATTGTCGGCGGCGGTGCTGGTGGGCTGGAAATGGCAACACAGCTGGGGCATAAGCTGGGACGCAAGAAAAAAGCCAAAATTACGCTGGTCGATCGTAACCACAGCCACCTGTGGAAACCGCTGCTGCACGAAGTGGCGACTGGCTCGCTTGATGAAGGCGTCGATGCGTTGAGCTATCTGGCCCATGCGCGCAATCATGGTTTCCAGTTCCAGCTGGGTTCCGTAATTGATATTGATCGTGAAGCGAAAACAATCACTATTGCAGAACTGCGCGACGAGAAAGGTGAACTGCTGGTTCCGGAACGTAAAATCGCCTATGACACCCTGGTAATGGCGCTGGGTAGCACCTCTAACGATTTCAATACACCAGGTGTCAAAGAGAACTGCATTTTCCTCGATAACCCGCACCAGGCGCGTCGCTTCCACCAGGAGATGCTGAATCTGTTCCTGAAATACTCCGCCAACCTGGGCGCGAATGGCAAAGTAAACATTGCGATTGTCGGCGGCGGCGCGACGGGTGTAGAACTCTCCGCTGAATTGCACAACGCGGTCAAGCAACTGCACAGTTACGGTTATAAAGGTCTGACCAACGAAGCCCTGAACGTAACGCTGGTAGAAGCGGGCGAACGTATTTTGCCTGCATTGCCGCCACGTATCTCTGCTGCGGCCCATAGTGAGTTAACGAAACTTGGCGTTCGCGTGCTGACGCAAACCATGGTCACCAGTGCTGATGAAGGCGGCCTGCACACTAAAGATGGCGAATATATTGAGGCTGATCTGATGGTGTGGGCAGCCGGGATCAAAGCGCCTGACTTCCTGAAAGATATCGGTGGTCTTGAAACCAACCGTATCAACCAGCTGGTGGTGGAACCGACGCTGCAAACCACTCGCGATCCAGACATATACGCTATTGGCGACTGCGCGTCATGCCCGCGTCCGGAAGGGGGCTTTGTTCCGCCGCGCGCTCAGGCCGCACATCAGATGGCAACCTGTGCAATGAACAACATTCTGGCGCAGATGAACGGTAAGCCGCTGAAAAATTATCAGTATAAAGATCACGGTTCGCTGGTATCGCTGTCGAACTTTTCCACAGTCGGTAGCCTGATGGGTAACCTGACGCGCGGCTCAATGATGATTGAAGGACGAATTGCGCGCTTTGTATACATCTCGCTGTACCGAATGCACCAGATTGCGCTGCATGGTTACTTTAAAACCGGATTAATGATGCTGGTGGGGAGTATTAACCGCGTTATCCGTCCACGTTTGAAGTTGCATTAATCGGCTTGTACTGGCGGATGCGGCGTAAACGCCTTATCCGCCCTGGACAAATGGTACGAGCGGTAGGCCTGATAAGACGCGTTAAGCGTCGCATCAGGCATTCCTTCAGACTCCTCCGAATCCCTAAGTATTTCCAGCCATTCCCGCGCTTTTCATCTTCTGTCTGATAGCTGCTTTTCTCCTTCGCTTGCATGATTGGCATAACAGCAAAGAAGGAGGTATTCCCGTGAATAAGTCAATGTTGGCGGGTATCGGGATTGGTGTCGCAGCTGCGCTGGGCGTAGCGGCAGTGGCCAGTCTGAACGTGTTTGAACGTGGCCCGCAATACGCTCAGGTTGTTTCTGCAACCCCAATCAAGGAAACGGTTAAAACACCGCGTCAGGAGTGTCGCAACGTCACAGTGACCCATCGTCGACCGGTGCAGGATGAAAATCGCATTACCGGGTCGGTGCTCGGCGCTGTTGCTGGCGGCGTGATAGGGCATCAGTTTGGTGGTGGTCGCGGTAAAGATGTCGCCACTGTTGTGGGGGCGCTGGGTGGTGGATATGCCGGTAACCAGATCCAGGGCTCTCTCCAGGAAAGCGATACTTACACGACTACGCAACAGCGTTGTAAAACGGTGTATGACAAGTCAGAAAAAATGCTCGGTTATGATGTGACCTATAAGATTGGCGATCAGCAGGGCAAAATCCGCATGGACCGCGATCCGGGTACGCAGATCCCGCTAGATAGCAACGGGCAACTGATTTTGAATAACAAAGTATAACAAGGCTGTACTCTGCAATTTGGCCCCTTATTCGCTCAGGCTGAGGGGCTTTTTTTGCGACTTATTTCACCAGTTCGGGCCATAAACGCAAAGTCGTTCCGGCAATCTGCATCAGTTTTTCCAGCGATGCACCTTCGCGTGCGCTGATCGACATCCCCTGAATAATACAATTAAGGAATTCTGCCAGATGCGTCACGTCACAGTGGGTCGGGATTTCCCCGCGCGCTTGTCGTTGACATAAAAACTGCTGCAAAGTGCGCTCTTGCATCGCATGGCGTGATTTCAGCGTATTGGCGATATCTCCTGAATCCGGGGAGAGGGTGGTGCAGTTGTTGATCATGAAGCAGCCTGCCGGGGTGTCTTTGCTGGTAAAGCAGTTGGCGATGGCAGCAAAATAGTCAGCCAGCGCAGACTCCACGCTTTTCTCTTCACAAAACAGCTGTGCTTCATGCTTAGCGGCAAAGCGATCGATATAACGGTCGAGTACGGCGCGAAATAACCCCTCTTTGTTGGTAAATTCCGCGTATAGCGTGGGCGCTTTGGCTCCGGTCGCTTCGACGAGGTCCGCAAGAGAAGTCGCTTCATAACCGTGCTGCCAGAACAATTTCATGGCCTTATCAAGCGCGGCATCCCTGTCGAACACTTTTGGGCGGCCGCGGCTTTTTTTTACACATTGTGTTGAGTCAGTTGCCATGATGCCGTTGTACCTGGTGACTGTGAATGAAAGGTTATTATAAAAATAATCATCTCCGTTCACCAGTCCACAAACCATAAAAATAATTGCTTTCTATTTAACTGAAATTTAAAGATTTTTAAATTAATTAATGATTGTTATAAAAAATATCTTGTATGTGATCCAGATCACATCTATCATTTAGTTATCGATCGTTAAGTAATTGCTTGCGACGTCATTCATCTGCATAAGGCCACTATTATGAAAAACGTAAAAACCCTCATCGCTGCGGCGATTTTAAGCTCAATGTCATTTGCCAGCTTTGCGGCTGTCGAAGTTCAGTCAACGCCAGAAGGCCAACAAAAAGTCGGTACTATCAGTGCTAACGCGGGGACAAATCTGGGATCGCTGGAAGAGCAGCTGGCGCAAAAAGCGGATGAGATGGGCGCAAAATCTTTCCGTATTACTTCTGTAACCGGTCCGAATACCCTCCATGGAACAGCAGTAATTTATAAATAAGCATTAACCCTCATTAATGCCTGCTACTGCTGATTTTTTCCCCGCGACATGCTGTGTCGCGGGGATTTTTTTATCCGAGCTTTACAGAGTTTGTGGGCTCACTTGATGACGGCGGACATCCACCGGCATCCCGGAACGGACATCCATCACATGTTGCATCACTTCAGCGTCAGTTTGTGCTGCATCTTTAAATGATTGCATTGCGCTATTCAGCGTAATTGGCAGCAGCTGCGGATCGTCATCAATCTTCTCTGACAGCGGCTGATGTACTTCAACCAGACGCGCACCGTTTGGTTCGGCAGAGATTTTAATCGGGGTGTTGATGATATTCACTTTGGTGCCTGGGGTGACCTGGCTAAAGAGTGTTTTGATATCGTCATCCCGCAGACGAATACAGCCAGAACTTACCCGCATGCCAATGCCGAAATCAGCGTTCGTACCGTGAAGCAAATAAACGCCGCCATAGGCCGCCAGACGAATCGCATGATGGCCCATTGGGTTATCCGGTCCAGCCGGAACTACCGCAGGCAACTCAATTCCCTGTGCCTTATACCGCGCGCGAATGTTTGCCGTTGGCGTCCAGGTTGGGTTTGCACGCTTGTCAGAAACAGTGGTCACCATTGTCGGTGTCAGCGTGTCACCACCTAACTGACCAATGCCGATGGGATATACGGTTACCGAATTTTTTCCCGGCGGATAATAATAGAGACGCAGCTCCGCAATGTTGATCACAATGCCTTCGCGCGGCGCGTCTGGAAGTAGGGTTTGCAACGGGATCGTTAACACGCTACCCGCGCGCGGTACGTAAGGATCAACGCCGGGGTTAGCCTGTAACAGAGCGAGAAAGCCGACGTTATATTTTTTGGCGATCGCTTCCAGAGAACCACCGTCATTTTCCACCACATGAAATTTGTTTTCACCAACCAGACGACTGTCCGCTGACGGCAGCGGCCAGGTGTTGGCTTTTGCCGGTAGCGCCAGCGCCACGGCAGCGGCGAACGTAAAAAACGTTAGCCAGCGAGAAAAACGCGTTTTGATCATCACCAAAGTCAATAATAAATATAAGGTTATTGTAATAAAAAAGTAAGTCTGAATTATGGAGGGTGACAGTGTCGGATAATGCAGGGAAGTGCAAAGAATTTGTAAATATTGCAGATGGGGGCGCAGAGACGCCCCCGATTTACCATCAAGCGATCGCGTTCTCTTCCAGTTCACGCATAAACTGGCGTACCCATTCGATACGCGTTTTCCGCTCGCTCAAATCCTGAATAAACTTCAGACGCGTCGGACCATCAAGGCGGTAATGCTGCGGCTGTTTTTGCAGCAAACCAATCAACCAGGCTGGATTAACGTGATTCTTCTCGGCAAATTCGATCACGCCGCCTTTCTCATTACCTTCCAGCTTCCTGATCCCCAGTTTCTGCGCTTGCTGGCGCAGACGGGCAATATCCAGCAGGGTACGCGCCGGATCCGGCAGCAGGCCGAAGCGATCGATAAGCTCGACTTTGATCTCTTCCAGTTCGTTTTCCGTTTTGGCGCTGGCAATACGTTTGTAGAACGACAGACGCGTGTTCACGTCAGGGATGAAATCATCTGGCAATAGCGACGGCATCCGCAGGTCGACTTCTGTTTGCTGGCTGGTGAGATCTTCCAGCGACGGCTCGCGTCCGGCTTTCAGCGCATCGACGGCGTTTTCCAGCAACTCCATATACAGCGAGAAACCGATGGTTTCCATTGAGCCGCTTTGTTCTTCGCCAAGCAGTTCACCTGCGCCGCGGATCTCCAGATCGTGCGTTGCCAGCGCAAAACCTGCACCGAGATCTTCCAGCGAGGCAATCGCTTCAAGACGTTTTTGCGCATCGGTAGTCATCGCTTTTGGATGCGGCGTCAGTAGCCATGCATATGCCTGGTGGTGAGAACGCCCGACGCGACCGCGCAACTGGTGCAACTGTGCCAGACCGAAGTGATCCGCGCGTTCAATGATAATGGTGTTGGCGGTAGGAATGTCGATCCCGGTTTCGATAATGGTGGTACAAACCAGCACGTTGAAACGTTGATGATGGAAATCATTCATCACCCGTTCCAGTTCGCGCTCACGCATTTGCCCGTGACCGATGGCAATCCGCGCTTCAGGTACCAGTTCTGCCAGCCGTTCGGCGGCTTTCTGGATGTTTTCCACATCATTGTAGAGATAATAAACCTGTCCTCCGCGCAAAATTTCACGCAGGATCGCCTCCCGGACCACCAGACTGTCATACTCACGGACAAAGGTTTTAACTGCCAGACGACGGGCGGGCGGCGTGGCGATAATCGACAGATCGCGCATTCCGCTCATTGCCATATTCAGCGTACGTGGGATCGGCGTTGCGGTAAGCGTCAGAATATCCACGTTCGCGCGCATCGCTTTAATGCGCTCTTTATGACGCACCCCGAAGCGGTGTTCTTCATCGACAATCAGCAGGCCTAAATCTTTAAACTTGACGTCACTTTGCAGCAGTTTGTGCGTACCGATCAGAATATCGATTTTCCCTTCCGCCACTTCCGCAAGGATTTGCGTCTGCTCTTTGGCGCTGCGGAAACGGGAGATCATTTCGATACGTACCGGCCAGTTGGCGAAACGGTCGCGGAAGTTGTCGTAATGCTGCTGCGCGAGAAGGGTGGTAGGCACCAGCACCGCCACCTGTTTGTGGTTATCTACCGCCAGGAAAGCGGCGCGCATCGCCACTTCTGTTTTACCAAAGCCAACATCGCCGCACACCAGACGATCCATTGCCAGCGGCTGACACATGTCGCTAAGCACCGCATTAATGGCCTGCGCCTGATCCGGCGTGGTTTCAAACGGGAAGCTGTCGCAGAATAACTGATACTGCTCGCGATCGTGTTTAAACGCGAAGCCCTCTTTGGCGGCGCGTTGCGCGTAGATATCCAGCAATTCCGCCGCCACATCACGCACTTTTTCCGCCGCTTTCTGCCGTGCGCGTGACCAGGCATCGCCACCAAGTTTATGCAGTGGTGCGTTTTCTTCTGCGCCACCCGCGTAACGGCTAATCAGATGCAGTGACGACACCGGAACATACAGTTTGGCGTCGTTGGCATAGGTGAGCATCAAATACTCGCCAGTAATGCCTCCAGCTTCGAGCGTGGTCATTCCGGCATAACGACCGACGCCGTGCTCCAGATGGACCACCGGCTGACCAATATGCAGCTCCGCAAGGTTACGGATCAGTGTATCGGGGTTGATGGCGCGGCGAGAATCCTGACGACGACGGGCAACGCGTTCACCGAGCAGATCGCTTTCGCAAATCAGCGCCAGGTTACGCATCGTATCGACAAAACCATGTTCGGCAGCGCCAATCATCAGATAACGCCCACGGTCGCTGGCTTCATCAAGACGCATAATGCGTTGCGGAGCAATTTTAATTCGCGCGAGCAGTTCACCCAACGCTTCACGGCGGCCTTCACTTTCTACCGAGAACACCACCGGACCGTCGAAAGACTCGAGGAACTTACGCAGCGCATCCAGCGGCGCTTTTTGTTGTGCCTGAATGGCCAGGTCTGGCAGTTTCTGGAAACCTAAATTGGCATTCGCTGCTTTTGTCGGTAAATGTTCAGTTTTTAGCTGCACACGGGGCCAGTTTTTCAGCTCTGAGAAGAGCTCATCCACCCGCAGCCAGAGCGATTGTGGTGGCAACAGTGGGCGCATTGGGTCGACGCCGCGATTCTCAAAACGCGCCAGCGTGTCAGCCTGGAAACGTTCGGCACTGTTTTCCAGATCGCCAGTATTCACCAACAGCGTATTGGCAGGGAAATAACTGAACAGTGGCGGCAGCGGTTCGCTGAAGAATAGCGGCTGCCAGTACTCGATCCCGGCAGGTAATGTGCCTTTACTCACTTGCTGATAAATATGTTCCGGGTCGCGCTTCACTTCGAAGGTATCACGCCACTGGCTGCGGAACAGTTCAATTGCCGCTTTATCGGTAGGAAATTCGTGCGCGGGAAGCAGATTGATCTCTTCTACTTCCTCCAGCGTGCGCTGGCTATCGACGTCAAACACCCGCAGGCTGTCGATTTCATCATCAAAGAAATCAAGACGATAAGGCAGCTCACTCCCCATCGGGAAGAGATCCAGCAACGCGCCGCGCGTGGCGTATTCGCCGTGCTCCATCACCTGGTCAACATGGCGATAACCGGCGCTGTCCAGTTGGGTTCGTAATGCATCTCGTGACAGGCGCTGACCTTTTTTCATCACCAGCGCATGACCGTGGAGAAAGCTGTGCGGGCAAACGCGCTGCATAAGCGTATTCACCGGAACAATCAGTACGCCACGCTGCATGGTCGGTAGCTGGTAAAGGGTGGAAAGACGCGAGGAGATAATGTCCTGATGAGGCGAAAAACTGTCGTAAGGGAGGGTTTCCCAGTCCGCCAGATTCATCACCATCTGATCGGTGAACTGGCTGATTTCATCATGCAAACGCAGAGCATTTTGCATATCTGGTGCAATGAGTACCACCGGACCGGCGTGACGTTCGGCAATTTCCGCTACCAGCGTCGCGCAGGCAGCGCCGGTTAACTCGCCCAGCAGACGCTGCTCACCCGCTTTGACGGGCAGCGTATAACGATATTGTTCAGGCATAACGGTTGTCAGATTCTCGTTAGGATATGCCTCAACATATGAGGGCATATCTCTGATAAGCAATGCTGTTCATTATCCGTAATCGGCATGGTTTAGCAAATTGAATCGCCCCGGCTGGGGCGATGGCTTAGCGGGAGTAACTGACGGTAGCGGGCAGAGAAGGCGGGGAGAACAACAGATCGCTGAATGCGCGCTGTGAAAGTTTTCTTACCAGCAAGCCCGCAACAGTACAAATCAACAAACTGACAAAGGGGTAAATCAGCAGGAGCGTCAGTTCGACTTGCGGCGACCAGCGTACCGCGTTCATTTGCGGAATCAGGCTTAAGCTGAATATTTCTACCAGAATGCGATGGGTGGTATAGATAGCAATGGTGTTGGAGCCAATCACATTCAGCAGGCTGGAGGAACGCATACCGAAACGCTGCTCGTACTGATAAAATAGCTTCATGATTACCACAATCGATACCAGCGACAACAGCAGCGAGATATTAAACAACCAGGCACCGACCGCCAGAACGGTCAGCAAAGAAGCCATCAGCAGATGGCGGCGCAACGGTACCGCTTTAACACAGGTCATTAATGTTGCGCCAAACCATGCGCCAAGGCTGTAATAAGGCAAATTGCGGATCACACTGTTCATTCCCCACCACGGTGTGGGTACGAAATTAACAGCCACACTCATCAGTACAAACAGAACAAATAACGGCAGGGCCAGGCGGTTAAAAATTTTACATATCACGAAATAGACAATTAACGCATACAGATACCACAAGCTGGTGCTGGCGGTGATCATCCCGTGCAGGAACTCACCGGTGGAATCGGCATAAGCGGCATTGGAGGCATTGCTTAAATCGCGCTCAGGTGCCAGCCACTGGTTCAGCGCACTTAACGCCAGCCACTGCACCACGCCCCAAAGCGCCAGCACCCAGAAGATGTTCCAGATGCGTTTATCGAGACAATTTCCCCACGGTACGCTGTCGATATAGCGGCGAATCAAATAGCCAGAGATAAAGAAAAAAACCGGCATACGAAAGGGTGCAAGGTAAAGATTGAAATAGATCCAGCATTTGCTCAGGACTTCTGATAACGGATGCTGGAAAGTGGTCAGATGCGGATAAAAGGTAATGACCGAGTGATAAATCACCACCAGACAAATACATAACCCTTTGATCTGGTTAATCCATAGCTCTTTTTGTTTCATCAGGACAACACGCTCTTTTTATTTAACATGCGGTTGATCCTGCGGGGCGAGTCGCGTGGTGTAATGCGTATCTGTCTGTATTTGGTTATTTTTCAGATAAAGATCAGGCCACATGGCCGATGATAAAATGAGGCACTTTAGCCGATTGATTTGCCGGTACTTTTCAGATTAGCCCTGACGATCACTTACAGTTCAGACGTTTACCCATCCTGCTTTCGCTTATATACTCGTGTCTTTGCTACAGCAACCAGACGGATTTCATGTACCAACCTGTCGCTCTATTTATTGGCCTGCGTTACATGCGTGGGCGTGCAGCGGATCGCTTCGGTCGTTTCGTCTCCTGGCTTTCTACCATCGGCATTACCCTCGGGGTGATGGCGCTGGTCACAGTATTGTCAGTGATGAACGGCTTTGAGCGCGAGCTGCAAAACAACATCCTTGGCCTGATGCCACAGGCAATTCTCTCTTCTGAGCATGGCTCTCTTAACCCGCAGCAACTCCCGGAAACGGCCGTCAAACTGGACGGCGTTAATCGCGTCGCACCTATTACTACCGGTGATGTGGTACTGCAAAGCGCGCGCAGCGTGGCGGTCGGGGTGATGCTGGGTATCGACCCGGCGCAAAAAGATCCACTAACGCCGTATCTGGTCAATGTGAAACAAACTGACCTCGAGCCGGGGAAATATAATGTCATCCTCGGTGAACAGCTTGCCTCACAGTTGGGCGTCAATCGCGGTGATCAAATCCGCGTGATGGTGCCATCTGCTAGCCAGTTCACGCCGATGGGGCGTATTCCAAGTCAGCGCCTGTTCAATGTGATTGGCACTTTCGCCGCCAACAGTGAAGTCGATGGCTATGAAATGCTGGTGAATATTGAGGATGCCTCGCGTCTGATGCGTTATCCGGCAGGCAATATTACCGGCTGGCGTTTGTGGCTGGATGAGCCGCTGAAAGTCGACTCATTAAGTCAGCAAAAACTGCCTGAAGGCAGCAAATGGCAGGACTGGCGTGACCGTAAAGGCGAGCTGTTCCAGGCCGTACGCATGGAAAAAAATATGATGGGCTTGCTGCTGAGCCTGATTGTCGCCGTTGCGGCGTTTAACATTATTACCTCGCTGGGGTTAATGGTGATGGAGAAGCAGGGCGAAGTGGCCATTCTTCAGACTCAGGGGCTGACTCCGCGTCAAATCATGATGGTCTTTATGGTGCAAGGGGCCAGCGCTGGGATTATCGGTGCGATCCTCGGAGCGGCGCTTGGCGCACTGCTTGCCAGCCAGTTGAATAATCTGATGCCGATAATCGGCGTCCTGCTTGATGGCGCGGCGCTGCCGGTCGCTATCGAGCCTTTACAGGTCATTGTTATTGCGCTGGTGGCGATGGCTATCGCGCTGCTGTCTACGCTTTACCCTTCCTGGCGCGCTGCCGCCACTCAACCCGCTGAGGCTTTACGTTATGAATAAGATCCTGTTGCAATGCGACAACCTGTGCAAACGCTATCAGGAAGGCAGTGTGCAAACCGATGTACTGCACAATGTCAGTTTCAGCGTGGGCGAAGGTGAAATGATGGCGATCGTCGGCAGCTCTGGTTCCGGTAAAAGCACCTTGCTGCACCTGTTAGGCGGGCTGGATACGCCAACCTCCGGCGATGTGATCTTTAACGGTCAACCGATGAGCAAACTGTCGTCGGCGGCCAAAGCGGAACTGCGCAACCAGAAGCTGGGATTTATTTATCAGTTTCACCACCTGCTGCCGGATTTTACCGCCCTGGAAAACGTGGCTATGCCGCTGTTGATTGGCAAGAAAAAGCCCGCTGAAATCAACAGCCGTGCGCTGGAGATGTTAAAAGCGGTGGGGCTGGAGCATCGTGCGAATCACCGCCCATCTGAACTTTCTGGCGGCGAACGCCAGCGTGTGGCGATTGCCCGTGCGCTGGTCAATAACCCGCGGCTGGTACTGGCGGATGAACCTACTGGTAACCTCGATGCACGTAACGCCGACAGCATCTTCCAGTTGCTTGGGGAATTGAATCGCTTGCAGGGCACCGCCTTCCTGGTGGTTACTCACGACCTGCAACTGGCGAAACGTATGAGCCGCCAACTGGAAATGCGTGATGGACGTCTGACGGCGGAACTGAGCCTGATGGGGGCGGAGTAATGGCGATGCCTTTATCGTTATTGATTGGCCTGCGTTTTAGCCGCGGACGGCGACGCGGCGGCATGGTGTCGTTGATCTCCGTCATTTCTACCATTGGCATTGCCCTCGGCGTGGCGGTATTGATCGTCGGCTTAAGCGCGATGAACGGCTTTGAACGCGAACTGAATAACCGCATTCTGGCGGTAGTACCGCACGGTGAAATTGAGGCGGTAGATCAGCCGTGGACCAACTGGCAGGAAGCACTGGATAACGTGCAGAAAGTGCCGGGCATTGCCGCCGCTGCGCCGTATATCAATTTCACCGGGCTGGTGGAGAGCGGCGCGAATCTGCGCGCAATCCAGGTGAAGGGCGTTAACCCGCAACAGGAACAGCGTCTGAGCGCATTACCCTCGTTTGTTCAGGGGGATGCCTGGCGCAATTTTAAAGCGGGCGAACAGCAAATTATCATCGGCAAAGGCGTGGCGGATGCGCTGAAAGTGAAGCAGGGCGATTGGGTGTCGATTATGATCCCAAATTCGAATCCCGAGCATAAACTGATGCAGCCAAAACGTGTGCGTTTGCACATTGCCGGTATTTTGCAGTTGAGTGGTCAACTCGATCACAGTTTTGCCATGATCCCGCTGGCCGATGCTCAGCAATATCTTGATATGGGTTCCAGCGTGTCAGGTATTGCCCTTAAAATGACGGATGTTTTCAACGCCAATAAGCTGGTACGCGATGCGGGGGAAGTGACCAACAGCTATGTTTATATTAAAAGCTGGATTGGTACTTACGGCTATATGTATCGCGATATCCAGATGATCCGCGCCATTATGTATCTGGCGATGGTACTGGTGATTGGTGTGGCCTGTTTCAACATCGTCTCCACCTTAGTGATGGCGGTGAAAGACAAGAGTGGCGATATCGCAGTATTAAGAACGCTGGGGGCGAAAGATGGTTTAATTCGCGCCATCTTTGTCTGGTATGGATTGCTGGCAGGGCTGTTCGGCAGCCTGTGTGGTGTGGTTATCGGCGTGGTGGTTTCACTTAAACTTACCCCGATTATTGAGTGGATTGAAAAGCTGATCGGTCATCAGTTCCTCTCCAGCGATATCTATTTTATTGACTTCTTGCCATCGGAATTGCACTGGCTGGACGTCTTCTACGTACTGGTCACAGCATTGTTGCTGAGTCTTTTGGCAAGTTGGTATCCGGCGCGGCGCGCCAGTAATATTGACCCTGCGCGAGTCCTTAGCGGCCAGTAAAGGCAGTACATTAAAACAAGGAGCGGCAATGTATTACGGGTTTGATATTGGTGGAACAAAAATTGCGCTTGGCGTGTTTGATAGCGGTCGGCAGTTGCAGTGGGAAAAGCGGGTGCCGACACCGCGTGACAGCTATGACGCATTTTTAGATGCAGTGTGTGAGCTGGTAGCTGAAGCTGACCGGCGTTTTGGCTGTAAAGGTTCTGTCGGCATCGGTATTCCGGGAATGCCGGAAACAGAAGATGGTACGCTGTATGCCGCCAATGTCCCTGCTGCCAGCGGTAAACCGCTGCGTGCCGACCTGAGCGCACGTCTTGATCGCGATGTACGCCTTGATAACGATGCCAACTGTTTTGCCCTTTCTGAAGCATGGGATGATGAATTTACTCAATATCCACTGGTGATGGGGTTGATTCTCGGCACCGGCGTTGGCGGCGGGCTGATTTTCAACGGTAGACCAATTACCGGTAAAAGCTATATTACCGGCGAGTTTGGCCATATGCGTCTGCCGGTTGATGCGTTAACCATGATGGGGCTGGATTTCCCGTTACGCCGCTGCGGCTGTGGTCAGTATGGCTGCATTGAAAATTATCTGTCTGGTCGCGGTTTTGCGTGGCTGTATCAACACTATTATCATCAACCGTTGCAGGCTCCCGAAATTATTGCGCTTTATGATCAAGGCGATGAGCAGGCAAGGGCGCACGTTGAGCGTTATCTGGATTTATTAGCGGTTTGTCTGGGAAATATCCTGACCATTGTTGACCCTGACCTGGTCGTCATTGGTGGTGGCTTATCGAATTTCCCGGCAATCACAACGCAACTGGCGGAAAGGTTGCCTCGTCATCTCTTACCTGTAGCTCGTGTTCCGCGCATTGAACGCGCGCGCCACGGTGATGCGGGAGGAATGCGTGGTGCGGCCTTCCTACATCTAACCGATTAAACAACAGAGGTTGCTATGCTGTCGCGTCGGGGTCATCGGTTAAGTCGTTTTCGTAAAAATAAACGCCGCCTGCGCGAGCGTTTGCGTCAGCGTATTTTTTTCAGAGATAAAGTGGTGCCGGAAGCAATGGAAAAACCAAGAGTACTCGTACTGACAGGGGCAGGGATTTCTGCGGAATCAGGTATTCGTACCTTTCGCGCCGCAGATGGCCTGTGGGAAGAACATCGGGTTGAAGATGTGGCAACGCCGGAAGGTTTTGATCGCGATCCTGAACTGGTGCAAACGTTTTATAACGCCCGTCGTCGACAGTTGCAGCAGCCAGAAATTCAGCCTAACGCTGCACATCTTGCGCTGGCGAAACTGCAAGATGCTCTCGGCGATCGCTTTTTGCTGGTGACGCAGAATATCGACAATCTGCATGAACGCGCAGGCAATACCAATGTGATTCATATGCATGGGGAACTGCTGAAAGTACGTTGTTCGCAAAGTGGCCAGGTCCTCGACTGGACCGGAGACGTTACGCCAGAAGATAAATGCCATTGTTGCCAGTTCCCGGCACCCTTGCGCCCGCACGTAGTGTGGTTTGGCGAAATGCCACTCGGTATGGATGAAATTTATATGGCGTTGTCGATGGCCGATATTTTCATTGCCATTGGTACTTCGGGGCATGTTTATCCGGCGGCTGGGTTTGTTCACGAAGCGAAACTGCATGGCGCGCACACCGTGGAACTGAATCTTGAACCGAGTCAGGTTGGTAATGAATTTGCCGAGAAATATTACGGTCCGGCAAGCCAGGTGGTGCCAGAGTTTGTTGAAAAGTTGCTGAAGGGATTATAAAGCGGGAAAAATTGCCTGATGCGCTACGCTTGTCAGGCCTGTGAAGGGGCGCAATTAATTGAATTTGCGGGTTTTGTGGGCCGGATAAGGCGTTCGCGCCGCATCCGGCATAATACATGCGAACTTTACTGCCTCTTTTACCGTTTACTCGTCCATAGTAACGCGGCAATAAACGTACAGACACCAATCAGCCCTGCCCAGAGTGGCGATATTCTGGTAATCGCAAAGCTGTTATCGATATACAAACATAAAGCCTGATACCCCATATTGGCAACAGCCATCGCCACTGCAAATTTTAACGCATAATAAAGGCGCGTTGTGTAGTTAAAAAATGCAGCAAAGACGATGAATGCAACTGCCCAGGCAAAAAGGCCTAATGTCGTGGTACTGCCGGGTGGATCATTTTCATGCTGTTGTCCGGGATGCGGATAATATGTCAGTGGTGGCGTCGGTTGTTTTAATATCTGTGCTTGTAAAACAGCCAATGCATTATTGATACCCTGATACCAGAGATCCGCATGTAAATAAGCCAGCGTGTGATTTTCTACCAGAAGGCCGAGATGTTTATCGTCCATACTGCTTTCGACCTGGCCGTTGGTTATCATAATTAACCGTGGCTCGCGGGTAGTAAAGAGTAACAGAACACTTCCTTTTACATTACTCATTGAAGATGCCGCATGCGCCAGCATCGCTTTGCCATTTTGCCTGAGACTGGCTTCATTATTAATGTCGGGTAAAACCACAATAAACGGTGCAACTCCGGTTTGTTGGCGAAAAAGTTCGGCTTTATGCGCGATCTCTTCAGCATCTGGTACAGTACCGGTAACATCTGTAAAAAGAGTCTTCATTATTGGAATTAAGGGCTTACTGATTGCCGTCAGAGGCAGGAACATCAGTAAACTGAGCAGTATCATGATTTTTTTCATGGGCGGGACTTCCGTTTCCTGCGTGTCTTTTTAGAGGAGGGCATACTGATTAATAAACCGACGGAGATAAAAATAACGCCCATAATGCCGATAAACCCCCATTTAAAAAAATTAACCCACGGGTTATTTATCTCAGCCTTTTCAGGATGTCCTGGAGAATAATAAACATTAACTTTATCGCCTTCGCTGTCTTCATAAAAATCGCTGCCGATACTCGAATTGAAAATTAGCGTGTAATCTGGCGTCGGTCGAAAGGCAACGACGGGATACCACGAACCATTTTTACCCGTGCGATGAGAATGACTGGAGTGCCAGACGGTATCAACAATGACGCCTTCAGTATGAATCGCGTCTTTGCTATAGGTGAACTGGTTATAAAAGATAACAACAGAAATGAGGATCAGTACCAGACCGATACCGAAGAATATACGAAAGAAAACTCTACTGTCCTGGCTCATTAGCCACATCCTTGCTAAATAAAAAACGGGCGGTAATACCACCGCCCACTTGCTGAATTAACGTCCTGCTTTCAGCTTCTGATAATACTCTTCATAAATGCTGCTGGCGGAGCCTACGTCATTTTGCCATTCACCATTTTTAATGGTTTCAGCATCCGGGTAGAGCGTTTTATCGTTCGCCACTTCCGGACTTAACAGCTTACGCGCCGCAAGGTTTGGCGTTGGATAACCGATAGTTTCAGCAACCTGTTTTGCCACATCCGGGCGCAGCAGGAAGTTGATCAATTTCAGCGCGCCTTCTTTCGGCCATACCACATCAATTGGCGTACCCGCCTGGCGTGCAACGAAAGCAGAACCGTTCCAGATCATGCCGAGGTTAACTTCGCCTTCCATATACGGGTTAGCGGGGTTATCGGAGTTAAACGCCGCGACGTTTGGCATCAGTTTTTTCAGCTCGTTGTATGCAGCTTCAATCTCTTTCGGATCGGTGGTGTTACCGGAGTAGCCCAGCTTACGCAGCGCCATCTGGAACACTTCACGGGCATCGTCGGTCAGCAGCAGGCTGCCTTTGTACTCAGGCTTCCACAGATCGGCCCAGCTGGTGACAGATTTCGGATCCACCGCATCACCGTTAACGCCAATCGCCGTTGCACCCCAGATATACGGAATGGAATAGTCGTTATTCGGGTCAAACGGCTTGTTGAGCATGTCTGGATCGAGGTTGCTGAAATTGCTTAACTTCGACTTGTCGATCTTCTGGATCATCCCTTCTTTACGCATTTTATCGACGTAATAGGTTGAAGGAACCACCAGGTCATAGGCACCGTCTTTGTACGTTTTCAGCTTCGCGTACATGGTTTCGTTCGACTCGTAAGTCGAATAGATAACCTTAATACCGGTTTCTTTGGTGAACTGTTCAAGCAGTCCTGGCGGCACGTACTCGGTCCAGTTGTAGAAATACAGCGTGTTGTTGTCATCGGCGTGAGCGGCGCTCATGCCCAGTGCCAGAGCACCCGCCGCGAGCAGGTGGCGTGACCATTTTTTCATTTAACGTCCCCTGTGTTACCTTTCGTTTTATCACGAGCAATAAGCTGGCTGGCAATTACCATCACCAGCGACAGCACCAGTAATATGGTTGCCAGCGCGTTAACTTCCGGCGATACGCCGACTTTGACCATCGAATAAATTTTTAACGGCAGAATTTCATAACTCGGCCCGGTGACAAACGAAGAAACCACCACGTCGTCCATCGACAGGGTAAAGCTTAACACCCAGCCCGCCGCTACCGCTGGCATTGCCAGAGGCAGAATGATTTTTCGCAGAATGGTAAATTCGCTGGCACCGAGATCTTTCGCCGCTTCCAGCATTCGCACGTCAAAACCTTTCAGGCGCGAATACACTGTCACCACCACAAATGGCAGGCAGAAGGTGATATGCGAGAACAGCAGCGACCAGAAGCCAAGCTGAATACCCAGCAGCATAAACAGCACCAGCAGCGAAATCGCCATCACGATATCTGGTGACATCATCACCACAAACAGCATTCCGCTAACGAACGGCTTACCACGAAAGCGATAACGGTACAGCGCAACTGCCGTCAGTGAACCGATAAGCGTAGCAAACGTCGCCGAAAACACCGCCATTGTTAGTGAATGCTGCGCTGCCTGTAACAGGCTGTCGTTGTTCATCAGCAGGCTATACCATTTGGTGGTAAAACCCTGCCAGTTGATGCCAAAGCGCGAGCTGTTAAAGGAGTTCACAATCAAAATAATGATTGGGATATACAGGTACGCGTAGATAGCGGTCATAAAACCGCCGCGAAGCAGTCGACCGATCATTCGAGTTCCACCTTCTTATTCATAAGGCGGGACACTTTCAGGATTTTGAATTTATTCAATTTTTTCCTTTCTCCAAAATCTCTCCAAAACGTTTCCCCAAAACTAGGCCACGCATTTTACAACACTTTTTTCCTGAGATGGTGACGGATATTCCATATGGTGTTTATCAAATAACCAACTTAACCCATTCCTGACCTCGAGTATCGTTATAGCGATCGGTGGTTGCCTGGACTTTATGTCCTAGTAATGTTTTTGTATCAATACCCTGTGCACGGTACAGCCGTTCTGATAGAGAGCGTTGTTCATGAAATGTTGGCGGAGTTTTTCCTGCTGGTGGAATTATCCCAGCCAGATCCCGTGCTTTGGCAAAGTAGTCGCTCAGGTTGTCTTTACTCATCGGCTTCGGTTGTTTCTGGTGCCGACTATGGATTAGATATGGACTTAATATTCTGTCTCGGCACCCATCAATAACTTCTTTTAACGTTATCCCAATGGCATCACAGCGTAGTGTAAGCGGTAACGCCAGACGCATTCCGGTTTTTCCCTGGGTGATATGCAAGTGTTCGTTCCACACATCTGAAAAACGCATGTGGCAAATGTCATCACGGCGCTGACCAGTAACAATCGCAAGAAGCATTGCGTTACGGATAAAGTGTTTTTCAGGCGTTGCATTGTAAATTTTTTGCCAGTCTTCCATGGTGAGCCTGGCTCTGGTTACTTTAGGGATCGGTTTACGGGTAGCCTCCGGAGGATTCCATCCAGGAGGAACTTCCCCTGCATGCTGTGCTTCTTTATAAATATCAACCCATAATCCACGATTTACTCTCGCTGTGCTGACCATGTCTTTATCCAGCCACTCATCCAGTATTAATGCAAAGTCTCTTACTTCCAGTTCTTTCAATGGGTGGTTTCCCAGACGGGAAACCAGGTATGCAGCCATTCGAGTTTTTTCTTTGTGAGTTGTAGCTGCAATATCTCCATTTTTCAGTCGCGTGTCCTGTATTTTCAGATATCGATCAACCCATGCCTTTAATCTGATACCCCGACGTTTTGTTGCTGACGGACTTTCATCAATTTTGCGCATGAAATATTCAGCTTCTGCTGCAGCTATTCGCTGATTGGCTGTGGAAGCGATTTTTTCTGCCTTACCTTTGTCTGTTCCGAGTCCGTGAAATTTTCCAGTCACAGGATTTTTATACTGGTAGTAAACTCTGCCAGTTCTGCGATCAAACTTTTCGTAAAGACCGGCTACGTCAGTGCTGTTTTTTCGTGGCCTCGGTGACATGAGTTAAAATCTCCTTCAGTGCATCATCATCGCCAGTATGAATTTCCGGCGCAATTCCCGTTTCACCAGGCCCAACAAATACTGCTCGGCGATCTATCAGCCAACGCCCACGAATTTTTTGTGGTCTTGGAACGATGTATCCTAGTTTTCCGTATTTCACCAGGGTAGTGTTTGTTATTGGGAGACTGAACCGTTTTGGTTTCCACTCGTCGAGCGTTATCAGGTACTGTTCGCTCATGGCTATCACTCCGGAACGCGCCAGTTGCAGAATATCAACGACAACTGGCGACGGTTGAACATTAAAAATCAGCCTGACTCGGGATCAGTTTTTGCCAGATAACTGAAACGTATTTTGCCTGGTAACGGGCGTCATCAAGTGCATTATGGCGCTCACCTTCGAATGGAATAGCCGTTCTGGCATCGAAGTCCATGGCTTTTCCCAGCTCAACGATTGTGCGTACATCGCGATCGTTGTAGTAACGCCACGGGCAGGGGATCCCCTGCCGTTCGTATGAACGGCGCAAAATCGTGTTGTCGAAGTTGGCTCCATTTCCCCAAACCTGAACAAAAAATTCACCGGAGTTTTCGTCGATAAATTCCCGCAATTGTAACAGTGCATCATCTAACGGGATTTCATCGGTCATAATGGCAGATTGCGCTTCGCGTGATTGCTTAAGCCACCATTTAATGGTGTCCCGATCAATGACTCCGCCAGCAGTTTCCAGATCGATAGTCTTACTAAATTCCGGTCCCATATCTCCGGTTTGCGGATCGAAAAATATTGCACCTATTGAGATAATCGGGGCATCAGGATTTTTTCCCATGGTTTCAAGGTCGATCATTAGATGGTCACAAGTCCTGCTGGTGGATGTGATAACGTGATGACCGTTCACCGTAATTAAGGGATCTGCCATCTCGCCAGTTTCACTATCGCTGGCGTGGTCCTGAGCGCTGCCAGCATTCTCCTTGTGTGGATGTTCAGCGCCTTCCATTTTCTCCGAATCGTCTTCCTGAACTTCAACCTGGTTCTTGTCATCGAATGTTTCCTGGTATGTTGCGTCGCCCATCACCGCACCACAATCAGGGCAGTTGCCACCACCGCTCTGACCGCAGGCGGTGCAGATTTTTTCCGGTTCCTGTTGCACTACTGGTTCAGGTTGTTTCGTTTCTGGCTCGTTTTGTTGCGTATTTGGGCTGTTTTGTTCCGCTTTCTGGTCGTTCTGTTCCGTTTCTTGCTGGTTCTGGTTCACAGTATCGCGGGTCTGGATCCCCTTAACCCATTTCGGATCATTCGGGTCGCTAATCCCTTCAATAAATTCACCACGTGATGCAGCAAGCAACTTATCGGCGTCAGGCTGGCTGATATTGGCTGCCTGCATAATTTTGTTTACTTCGTCAGCGGTAACTTTTACCGGCTCTGGTTGTGCGGTCGTGTCAGATGCACCAGTATTTTGTTGTGAACCTGAGTATGTACCGTTTTTGCGGGCGAAATATTCTTCTTTCGTGATTTCAGTAGCCCCTGCAGCCAGTGCCTTATCCAGACCAGAAAGTTTGTTTGCGCGACCGTATTTTTCGCCATCCTTGTCGGTGAAGAGGAAGTAGAACGGCCCTTCACGCTCTACAGATGGTTCGACTTCCACTTTGCATTCGGTTTTTTCGTTGTCCGGAATTGCCGTTTCCACTGCATCAGTTTCTGGTACTGGCGACGAGAGAGTATCAGTTGCGCTCTGATTTCTTCCTTCATCTTCAAACACGCCCTTTGTAGTCAGGTATTCAGTAATGTATTTGTTCAGTGCCACAGGGTCTTTGTGAATGTCGATCGGACGTTCACGGACAAGGCCAAAAATAGTCTGGCGGTCGTAGCGAAGGGCATCAGGCTGTTTGCGCATTGATGCCGAGATACGCTTCCAGTCTTCGCGGTCGTTGTCGATAACTTCATTTTTTGCCCAGCGATGGATGCTGCCGTCAATGTTTCCGGCATCCACATCACCAGGCCAGAGAGCGTAGGCCAGTTCGTCATCCAGTGTTTTCCATGTCTGCTTGTATTCGCGATGAGTGGCAGCAATGACCGGGCTGATTTTTCCTGTTGAATTTTCAGTGTTCTGTTGATTGGCTCTGGCGCGGGCGAGATCAACAACAGACGTGTATTTTCCGGTTTCCTTGCGTTCACCTTCGCGACGTTTTTTCCAGATGCGCATCTCTGCCTGAATTTCGGGCCATTTGGCACCAGGTTTACATTTATGCTTAACCCACCCGATGGCATGCAGCTTAAGCTCCGGATACATGGCGTTAACTTCTGGCATTTTCATCAACGCTTCAACGATATGTCCGTCGAATGTTGCCATGTCTTCCTGCAACAATTCCTGCGCGCTAATCACCATATCAACGGTGATGTTTTCACATGTGTCGAACTTAACCATGACAGCGTTCTGTACTTCAGGGGCCAGCTTGTCAAAAGTGACGTTCATCAGATCGGATTCAGTCTCAACCGGGACAAAAGAAGCAGAATCCTCATCCCAGCGGTTTTCCTGCATATATTCAGCATCCCATGAATCGAGGGCAGGGCGGGGTATGCCAGGTTTATCCCCGCAGATAATAAATTTATAAGCGCAGTCCTGAGCAGCCGGATAATGTTCCAGGAATTGCCAGTGAAATTTTGCGCGGGCGCGACGTTCATCACCGGCTTCAATGGCAGTGGCTACAGCGACTGCACCTTCTTCCTTTATTGCCTGTTCGTCCGGAATGGCGGCGCAAATAAAGACTTTACTCATTTTGTTTTACCTCATTACAGATTTAAGGGTGAACAAATCCCTGCCATTGCTGGCATATAAGAATGAAATCGGATGTTTATTACGGAACTGTTTTAAAGACCTGCCGGGATTTCGTTATTATCCTGGTGAATAACTTTATCGACCGGGTAACAGTTACCGGGAATTTTCTGTTCGGTTGCTGCAGTCACACACTCCTGCATTGTCCTGTGAACACTGACTGCAATATCAACTGGCTCTCCGGAAACAAGAAAAACTGTCAGAACAAGTGCAAATGCTGTATTCATTGCCAGCATCCTTTTTGTATCGGACGTAAACGGGCCAGCATTGAAAGAATGCATATTTTATTTAATAGCTCCCGTTCGTGTTTTCTCTTGTTAATGGCATCTTCAGTAAATACAGGGTTACTGATAGTGACACCAATTTCAAAACAACCTTCAGACGTATTAACGTTTGGTAATAACGTTTCCATTATCGCGTCCTCAACAATGAATTTTGTGATGCGGTGCCTGGTGCCTCCAGGTGACGTTAACCAGTTAACAATTAACGCCGGATACAGAGAATCCACCCATAACACTGTTTTTGGTTTTAACTGTTCCGCGTGCGCTCAGCCGCATTCACCGCATCACAAAATTCACTTTAAAAAGGGCGGCAGAGCAGTCACGGAGTAAAACTGATACCGCCAAACGTCACCAGAAAATTGATAACAGAGGGCGTTGCAGCGGGGTTGTCACTTAAGCGTATGGTCAACCTGACAACCCGGTGTCCTCAACGGGGGAAGGAATAACCCCGCCATACTTACCGCCGCGCCATTTCGCGGATTGCCACAACCGGAAGCGCACGGTCGACGAAAATTTAACGACAGGCTATCTATGAACCAGCTACCTCGCTGTGCGCTTTCGCGTTATGGTCTGACTTTTCAGGGAAATATCCTTTCAGTAAACTGTCAGTGCCGGATGCTCACCCGTGTCCGGCGCACGCACTCCACCTCACCTGTGAATAAATTAATGATTAATTGATATTTTGTTGTTTGATTCAACTTTCCCATCGGATGTGTGATGCTTTAAATCACAGGAATTAATACTGCTTGCTGTAAAATGATTTTCAAGGGGAGCTATTCGAATCCCTTTCTTTTTCATTAACAAGCCAAATCCTTTATTAATGATGTCCATTAATTCCAGAAAGTATTTTTCATGTAAATCCTGGTTATCAGAGAGCTGCTTCTCTTCGTACAGCCCGATAAAGGCTCGGCGTACGTTACCGGATATATTGTCGATGGTTTCTTTTTCTACGGTACTCAGGTCAAGAGTCGCCAGTTGAGAGCGAACCACATTCGATGCCATTTCCTGGAATGGTACTGGTAAATCTTTAAATTCCATCGTCAACCTCATCAGTCAGTGTTTCTGGTTAACCAGCGACGCGCGCCAGCTTCAGTTTTAAACGTTTTGCTTCTGGTATACGTCATCGCGGTAAACGTACCGTCCTGGTTGGGGAACACGCCACATACCAGAGATTCGCTGTTGCCAAGATCGATAGTATCCATGCTGACCTCATTTCCCCTTAACGCCGGGGTAGCGGAACAAAAACCTGCTGCATAGTTATTAAAGTTGAACCCTGCCGTCATGTTCTTACGCATCGGGCTGGCTACTTAACCCCTGACCACTGCCTGGTAACTCGAGGTATTGCCCTGTATTGTGTGGGACGGGATGGGGTGGTATGGGAAAACTATAGGAAGTGCCTAATTACTTGTCAATAGGCTATGCCTAATAATTTGGGCGCGACCTAATAGGTGATGGTTTGTGGGAGAGGTAGTAGGAGTTAACTAACGGGAACTAGGAATTTCCCGTCGGACCATATAAGTTTAAGTTCCTGTCTTGGTGATGTTCTGGCTTTTCCGTTTTGATTCTTGATTTTTCAGATAGTTAGCTACCTTCATTTCCATTGCGGCAATGTAGGCGCGAACGTCATGATCAACCCAACTAGGCTCCGTAGCATTTCCAGATAAGAGGAAAGCCACAATTGCTCTTTTTTCATCAGAGGCGGCTTGATAAAGGCTGTTTATGTCTAAAAGTTCACTTTTTGTATCTGAAGTGGATGGGGTTGGTATGGGGTATTCGTTAAGCCCCCAATGCTCTGGACCAACCACATCAGAAAAGAAACGCCATAGTTCTGGAAGTTTGTCTTTACTTATCGAACCTTTCTTAATCCAGTCATGGATTGATGGTGGTTGGACTTTGAAATGACGTGCGATTTCCGCCTTTGATTTGACGGCTCCTGATGCAATTTTTTTGTTAATGGCCTGCTCTATCGCTCGGCCTAAGTCTTTACCACTAAGCATTGCTTAATAGTCTCCTATGCGCATCGCGTTAGGCAATCCCTACTCTCGATGTATTAGGCATAGCCTATTGACAATTGCATTAGGCTAAGCCTAATATTGTTGCGTGTTTTTTGGAGTTCATTCGATGAAAAAAGATAACTATTCATTCAAACGAGCTTGTGCTGTTGTCGGTGGGCAATCAGCAATGGCTAGGCTTTTAGGTGTATCTCCTCCAAGCGTAAATCAATGGATCAAAGGTGTACGTCAGTTGCCTGCTGAGAGATGTCCTGCGATTGAACGAGCAACAAAAGGTGGTGTCCTGTGTGAAGAACTTCGTCCTGATGTTGATTGGACATACTTACGACGCTCGTCATGTTATTCGCAGAATATGTCGATGAAGCAACCAAATGACGAAAACGATCATACCCGAAGCATCAAGAGGCAAATGATTCATGAAAATCAAACATGAGCACATCCGCATGGCGATGAATGCCTGGGCGCATCCAGACGGCGAGAAAGTACCGGCTGCGAAAATTACCAAAGCGTATTTCGAACTGGGAATTACGTTCCCGGAACTGTATGACGACAGCCATCCGGAAGCCCTGGCTCGCAATACCCAGAAAATTTTCCGCTGGGTGGAGAAAGACACTCCTGATGCGGTTAAAAAAATTCAGGCGTTGTTGCCTGCGATCGAAAAGGCAATGCCGCCTCTGCTGGTGGCCCGAATGCGCAGTCACAGTTCAGCCTGGTTTCGGGAGCTGGTGGAGTCGCGGGAACGGCTGGTGAGAGACGCCGATGATTTTGTCGCAGTGGCGATCGCTGGCTTCAATCAGATGAATCGTGGTGGCCCGGCGGGAAATGCCGTGGTGATGCACTAAAAGCACGGTGTTCGGGGTTTTTTATGAGCAGTAAGCTTCATGGTCTTGTCTGGGAAGGGTGTGCCTTCACAGGCATGATCTTATCCAGAGTGGCAGTAATGGCTCGCCTTGCAGACTACAGCAATGACGAAGGTGTGTCATGGCCTGCAGTGGAGACCATTCGTCGTCAGATTGGGGCAAAGAGTGAATCAACGGTTAAAGCTGCGATAGCTGAACTGGAAAAGAACGGCTGGCTGACGAAGGAGGAACGTAAGGTCGGTGGGCGTAATGAAAGCAATATCTACCGTCTTAATGTGGAAAAACTCGAAGCAGCAGCAGCGGCGGCGCGTGAGGCATATAAACCGAAAAGAAAAATTAACCCGGCAAAAAATGACCCGCTAACCGTTGACCCGTCAAATATTGACCCCTCAACGGTTGACCCGTCAAATTCTGATGGATCAACCGTTGATAAAAAACAGCCGGTTAGGGGGGCGATGGTTGGCCCCGATCCGTCAGTATTAAAACCTGATCCGTCAGATAAAAGATCTTCTTGTCCGGAAACTTCGCAACCGGACGAGAAGACAGCTGAACAGGCGTTTTTAACCCGTCATCCTGATGCGGTTGTGTTCAGTGTGAAAAAACGCCAGTGGGGAACTCAGGAAGATTTGACGTGTGCGCAGTGGATCTGGTGGCGAATCGTGAGTCTTTACGAACAGGCTGCCAGCGATGATGGCGAGATTACGCGACCGAAAGAACCCAACTGGACCGCATGGGCCAATGACGTGCGCACAATGCGGATGCTGGATGGCAGAACTCACAGGCAAATTTGCGAAATGTTCAGTCGGGTACAACGGGATCCATTCTGGGTAAAAAACGTCATGAGCCCGTCAAAGCTTCGCGAAAAATGGGATGAGCTGGTTATTCGTCTGGGACGTTCGCCTGTACAGCGTTGTGTGAATCACATTTCTGAACCGGACACCGAAATTCCGCCAGGGTTCAGGGGATAAGTTTGGTTTGAGATTGGTAAATGATTTTAACGGGAGAAATTTTGATGAAAACGTTGATTGATACGTTAAAAGCGATGCAAAAGGTGACGTGCACCGAGCTTGCTGCCAGTTTGGGCATTGAACCTGCAGAGGCGATTAAAATGCTGAGGGAGTACGAAGAGCTGGGAGAAGTTGTGTCGGTTAATGGTTACTGGTCTGTTTCAGAACGACAAACGGGCGTGAAAGAAAAAAAAGTAACGGTGTGTAAAGTGGAAAGAAAATCCCATCCGGTGGTCAGCAGAAAAGAGCGTGAGCCACTGAAACGCTGCGACATCCTGTCCACACTTGTTCATGGTGGGGCAATGACCACCGCTGAGATTGCAATTGCTGTGGGGCGTGCTGATTGCGTCAGGTCGCTGGTTTCTGCGATGGAAAAGCTTTGCCGCGATGGCATGGCGATTAAGCTGGGACAGGGGAAGGGGTGTAAGTGGATGCTGGTAAAAGAAACCGGGGAAAATTTACCAGCAGAGCCGAAAGTTGTATCGGTAGCGAAAACACCTGGTAAAGCCTTTTCTCAGCCAGCCGGTGTTGCGTTACCAGTACAGGAAGCGGCAACACAGGAAGAAATTAAAACAGATACTGTGGGGGACATTGTGCAGTCGTTGCCATCGTTTACTGAAACGCAAGCGGATAACCTGATTTTACCATCGCTGCATATGGCAAACCGTGAACTGCGTCGGGCGAAAAATCATGTCCAGAAGTGGGAGCGAGTCTGCGCCGCGCTGCGGGAGCTGAACAAGCACCGGGATATTGTTCGACAGATTACTGATTCTTCCCGCCGTGTTGTATCGGAAAAGTGATTGCCGGAGGCGCTTATGGCAAAAGTATTTACACAGGAAGAGCGGGAAAAAATTAAAGGGCTGGTTGTTGAACTCGTACGCCAGAGTGGACGCGAGACGTTACGACAACTGGAAGCTAAAACTGGGGCAACAAGATATCTGATGAGCGTTCTGGCCAGAGAGCTGGTTGCCAGTGGCGATGTATACAACTCTGGTTACGGGTTATTCCCGTCTGAACAGGCGCGTAAGGATTGGTAAAATGCCCGTAAAAAGCTCTCAAGGGCAAAGCTGAAGAAACCATCTGCGGTTGATCCGGACCTTATCTGGTCATTACCTGATGGAGAAATACGTCGTTACGACAGGCGTCAGAACATGATTTGCCGTGAGTGCCGGGAAAGCGAAGTTATGCAGCGTATACTAACGTTCTATTGGGGAATATAGCCACTAAATAAGGTAATGAACCAAATGAACACGGAAAAAGCGAAAACGCAGCTCAGGATAATGCTTGCCGGTCCGGCTGCGAGTTATACGACACATTCACCAGCCATCAAAAAGGTTCTTGATGAACTGGAAGCCAAAGACAAGCGCATTGCAGAACTGGAGGCAAGGGAAGTCCAGCTACCGGCTGGCTATGAACTTCGATATGGACACCCGATAAATGCTGATGAGCGCCATGTCATGATACCTAAGGTGGCTGATTTAGAGCGCGCACTACGTGTTGCTGGCATTCGCATCAAAGGAGAGTGACGTGGAAATAAAACCAGAAGATGAGTTAAGTAATATTGTTTTATTTCCGGTAAAAGAAGATGACCCACGTAATCAGGTTAATTTTCTTTATGAGCCATCGGAAAGACCATATTGCCATCACGCTTCTGTCAGGGTTGATGAAAAAGAGCGTCAGGTCCGCTGTAAAATCTGCGGTGCAGTTGTGTAGCCGTTTGACTGGATGCTCTCTGTGGCGAAAAGAGAAACCAGACTGGCAGATGATGTAAGGCTATTGCGTCAGGAGGAACGGGAAAGGCGGAAAAATATAGAAAAGCTAATTCAGATTGAGCGTAACGCAAAAGCGCGGATACGCAGAGCGACAAAATCCAGAACTGAATAATTAAATTTAGCACTGTTAAAAATTTAATCCTTAACCGGAGGGATTTCTGCACCCTCAGAACATCAGGAGGCCGCCCGAAAGGGCGGTAATGAAAAATGGCTGAATTAACCAAAGAACAATTAATCGAAGAGGCCAAATTAAAAATAGCGATTACGAAATGTCACCCCAATTCAGGGATGGCACGGATAGAGGGTGAGTTATTCAAAATTGCACTGGCATCGCTGGAAGCTGAGCCGGTGGCGTGGAAGGCAACCTTCACGCAAATTGACCATGAATATAATACGTTCACCGCTATGTATTCTGACAAAGCAGAAGCCAAACGGTGGGTGCGACTGCATAAAGTAGGTGACTTTCGGGCAGAAATAACACCACTTTATGCAGCATCGCCAGCGCTGGTAGTGCCTGATAAGTTGCCGCGTGAATACATAAGAGGTTGGCCTCTTGCGTATAGTGATTATGCTGAAGGATGGAACGATTGCCGCGAAGCCATGCTTCAGTCAGGAAGCTTTCGGGAAAACAAGGATTCGTCAACCAATAATTTTCGGAAAATCTCGGAAACGTCAACCAACTCTCCGGTAATTCCTGGTGAGGTGTTGTCTGCAATCCTGAAGTTTGCCAGGGTTCGCGCCGATTTCGATGATTTTGACGGTGACAGGCGAGGTATCAGTGATTGTCTTGATGAGGCTGAGCAAGAGCTGATCGTTACCATTAACAAACATGCCAGTCAGATTGCAGCAAAACCGTCGCAGGAGGAGAAGAGTGGGAACGCCGACTGTACCGCCACTTCTGGTAAAACTGACAATCCACAAGCATCCGGAAAACAGGTTAACGAATTAACAATGTTGGTTAAGCGATTAGCCAGTTCGTTAAAAAGCGTCAATAAATCAAGCAATCTACCTGATAAGGCGATGGAATATCTGAAGCAGAACGGACTGGTTGGTGTGGAGGATGTTTTACGATGACCTGGCCTGAGGCATTTACAACGGCAGGAATCGCAATGGCTGTGGCGCTGGTGGTGTATTCGATTTGCCGCTGGGGATAAATCGCCGAAAAAAGATCCCGGCACAAACATGAGCCGGGATCTTTGATTTATATAGCCTACGAATCCGCCAGTAAGAGAGGGGGCGGACGGTTTATTCTAACACCGGAATGATGTGGGTAAAAGTTTATAAGAAATCGGTTTCATAACTTTGCCCACCATGATAGATACCGACAATAAAGACTTTTCTGCCATCAACGGCAAAAGCAATAATCGTTCTGTGGCGGAAATGAGTTACCCGCATCCCCTGGCGAATATCATCGCGTTTATTGCCCCGATGCGGGAATGTAGAAAACCCATCAAGATAATCAAGAAGCGCATTGGCATAATTGTCAGCAATGACGCTTCCTGCTTTCTCCGTTATATATCTGTGCAGGTTGATTATTTGTTGTTCGGCCTCAGGAGTAATGATGACTTCATATGTCATGCAGATTACTTCCCGGATCGAATCGCGGCGCGAACCTGTGAAATGGAGCGTCCGTTGTTTGGATTTTCGCGGATAGAATCAAGAGAGGGGGCGGCTGAATGCGTTAACCACGCTTCGATTGCTTTATCGCGCTCATTCAGTGCGCGAAGCCCTTCACGAATGACCTCGCTTTCTGAAGCATAGGCACCGGAAGCCACACGGGCGCGCACCATGTCAGCCATCTCGTTAGTTAATGTAATGCTGAATTGTTGGGTTGTACGCATGGTAAACCTCACGGAGTAGGATAGAACACTATTCGATGATAGCACGCTGCCTGTTGACGACAACAGAAATCAGAGACAATATTGCCGCACGCCAGCCTGAACAACTGGCACCTGCTGCGCCAGCAGAGAAAACAGATGGCGCACAAGACCAAATTTCACAATTCTGATAACTCAGCCGACCCTGCCATCCGGTACGGGCGGCGTTCACACGTCTTTAAAACTGACTGGTACCAGCATGATCCGTGCACTGAAGAACAGGCCGAATGGCTGATTCAGTGTTATCGCAGGCGCGGTCGCGAGGTCAGGAAAGACCTCAGTCTTGACTTACGACACTGGATAATTTCCGTCAGGCTTCCTTATTCCGAACGCCCACCGCGCCCATCCCGCACATACCAGCAACGGATCTGGAGGTAACGTGCGGATATTACTTCGACCTGTTCTGGTACCGGAACTCGGGCTGGTGGTCCTTAGGCCGGGCCGTGAATCCATGCAAGTATTTCATAACCCTCGAGTGCTGGTGGAGCCTGAACCGAAAAGCATGCGCGGTCTGCCGTCCGGAGTCGTCCCTGCCGTTCGCCAGCCGCTGGCGGAGGATAAATCATTTCTGCCATTTTTCAGCGATGAGCGGGTGATTCGTGCTGCTGGCGGCGCTGGGGCACTGTCTGACTGGCTGTTGCGTCATGTCAAATCCTGCCAGTGGCCTCATGGTGACTATCATCACAGTGAAATCGTCATACATCGTTACGGTACCGGCGCGATGGTGTTGTGCTGGCACTGCGACAACCAGTTGCGTGACCAGACATCCGAATCACTCGGGCAACTTGCTCATCAAAACCTGTCAGCATGGATGATTGACGTCATACGCCATGCAATGAATGGCACGCAGGAGCGGGAATTGTCGCTGGCTGAATTATCCTGGTGGGCGGTCTGCAATCAGGTGGCGGACGCGCTTCCGGAGGCAGTATTACGTCGTTCTCTGGGGTTACGTGCGGAAAAAATCCGCTCCTTGTACCGCGAAAGCGACATCGTACCGGGAGAGCAGACCGCCACCAGCATACTGAAGCAGCGCACAAAAAATCTTGCGCCGTTGCCTCATGCCCACCAGCAACAGAACCCACCACAGGAAAAGACGGTGGTATGCATCACCGTTGATCCGGAGTCTCCGGAATCTTTCATGAGGCGACCTAAACGTCGCCGCTGGGTTAACGAGAAATACACACGCTGGGTGAAGACACAGCCGTGTGCGTGTTGTGGTAAGCCAGCCGACGATCCCCATCACCTGATTGGTCATGGTCAGGGCGGAATGGGGACAAAATCTCACGATATTTTCACGCTACCGCTGTGTCGGGAGCATCACAACGAGCTTCATGCGGATCCGCTGGCGTTCGAAGAAAAGCATGGTTCTCAGGTTGATTTAATTTTTCGTTTTCTTGATCACGCCTTTGCAACTGGCGTGCTTGGGTAAAAGAGGTGACTGATGCTCATAGATTTGGTTTTACCTTACCCGCCGACGGTGAACACTTACTGGCGACGCCGTGGCAGCACATATTTTATCTCGGAGGAGGGAAAGCGTTATCGCCGGGCTGTGGCGCTTATTGTTCGCCAGCAGCGGCTGAAATTAAGCCTGTCCGGAAGGCTGGCGATAAAGGTGATTGCAGAGCCACCGGATAAGCGTCGTCGCGACCTGGACAATATCCTGAAAGCACCGCTGGATGCGCTGACGCATGCGGGAGTGTTAATGGACGATGAGCAGTTTGATGAAATCAATATCGTTCGTGGTCAGCCAGTATCTGGTGGACGTCTGGGTGTGAAGATTTACCCCATAATGCATGAAGAGCAGGTCAAAAAATGAAACTGGAAGATTTACCGAAATACTACTCCCCAAAATCCCCTGTCCTGACCGATGCATCGGCCTCAACGTCAAAAGATGCGCTGAGTATCACTGATGTGATGGCCGCGCAGGGCATGACACAGAATCGGGCTGAGATGGGTTTTTCTGCGTTCCTGGGGAAAATGGGCATCAGTATGAATGACAGGGCGCGGGCAACAGAATTACTGGCAGATTATGCACTCAGTCGGTGCGATCGTGTGGCGGCGTTGAGAAAACTTCCGGCAGAAATAAAACCGGTAGTGATGCGCATTATGGCTTCGTATGCTTTTGAGGATTATGCCCGCAGCGCAGCGAGTAAAAAGCAGTGCCCCTGTTGCCGAGGGGAAAAATTTATTGAAAGCGAAGTTTTTACAAACAAGGTTCAGTATCCGGATGGCAAGCCGCCAGTATGGGCAAAGTGTACGAAAGGTGTGTATCCGTCTTACTGGGAAGAATGGAAAAAAATCCGGGAGGTGGTGAAAGTTTCTTGTCCTGAATGTAAAGGGAAGGGGGAGATTTCCACTGCCTGTAAAGACTGCCGTGGGCGTGGTGTTGCCATTCATCGTGAAGAGTCGGAAAAACGGGGTATGCCTGTAATCAGGAACTGCCAGCGTTGTGGCGGTCGGGGCTATGAAAGACTACCATCAACGGAGGCATTTAATGCCATACGCAAAGTGACGAGTGCTATCACGCTTGATACGTGGAAAAAATCAGTGAAACGCTTTTACGATACGTTGGTGGTTCGGTTTGACATTGAAGAGGCATGGGCGGAGCGGCAGTTAAAGAGGGTAACGCGATAGTGTTGTTGATTTTTCCCGAATCTGTGGTAAATTTGCTCTAACGATGGGCGTTTTATGCCTGACGTTAGAAGGATTTTTACAGCCCGCCATCGAGCGGGTTTTTTATATCTGGAAAGCGGTGCATAACGTTAAACGTGATGGCGATTGCGCAATGAGTTTCTCCTGCTCTGAAGTCTCTTGACTGCATGGAATCTCCTTTGTTATGTAAGGTGAGTTGATGTTTTAAAATTGTTAGAGAGATGGGTATGGATGACAGCACTCTGCTGAGGAACTCTTCACTTTTTATTGCTTATATGGGCTGTCTTGGATGGGGAAGCGCTTATTTCTATGGATGGGGGACTTCCTTTTACTATGGCTTTCCATGGTGGATCGTCGGGGCTGGCGTTGATGATGTGGCCCGAAGTTTGTTTTATGCTGTGAGCGTTATCGTTATATTCCTTACTGGATGGGGAGTAGGTATTGTTTTCTTTTTAGGCATAAAACAAAAAAACAATATACAGAATTTGAGTTTTATCAGACTTTTTCTGGCAATATTGCTGTTTTTTATTCCGCCTGTTCTGGAGTTTTCGGTAATTCATCAGCACGTTGAGCCAGATGTGCTGTTTTTTTGTGTTATTGCTGCCTTTACAATTACGCTTTTTGTCAGGTCAGGAAGAAGACTTATTTCAGTCAAATGTTTTTCGGAAGTGTCTTTTATTCGCCATCACCGAATTGAGTTTATTATGGCTGGATTCATGATTTATTTCTGGACATTCTCTCTTATTGCCGGTTGGTATAAACCCCAGTTTAAGAGGGAATATCAGACGATCCACTATGAGAATACTTGGTATTACGTTCTTGCACGCTATGATGATCGTCTGGTTTTATCGAAATCGTACAGTAATGGGAGTTCTGCATTCGTTATACTTAATAGCGGGCAGATTGATGACTTTGAAATTAATGTCGTCAGAGTTCGTTAATATTGCCTGAGTAACTTTCTGTTGACCGCTCAGATTCTTTTATCATGTGTAGGCCAATATGCAGGATTTAATCAGGGTAGGGTATTGCAGAGCTAAACTGGCATAAGTATTATTCCGCATATGGCCCTTTAGCTCAGTGGTGAGAGCGAGCGACTCATAATCGCCAGGTCGCTGGTTCAAATCCAGCAAGGGCCACCATCACATACCGCCATTAGCTCATCAGGATAGAGCGCCAGCCTTCGAAGCTGGTTGTGCGGGGTTCGAGTCCTCGATGGCGGTCCATTATCGTTATTCAGCGTTGCTAGCTCAGCCGGACAGAGCAATTGCCTTCTAAGCAATCGGTCACTGGTTCGAATCCAGTGCAACGCGCCATATTTATTTACCTGGCTCGCTTTTGCGGGCCTTTTTTGTATCTGCGTTACACCATTAACTAATAAATCGAGTGCTTATCAGGAGGCTATGTGAAAAAACTGATGGTGACGATTGGTCCGTTCGAAACAGAAGTTAGTTTTCGTGTTGTTCAGGGGGAGAGTGTACTTGTTGAAGATGTATTTCATGGAAAATCAACAGGTCCTTATGTAAAAGAATATCTTATCGACGCCACGGATGAAAATATTGAGGTGGTGTACGATTCCGTCAATCACCCTGATTTGATCATTAAGGCAAAATTGAAGCCACTTTATTGATCTGACCGGGAGCAATCATAAAATATCTCTGGGTACCCACAAGGAGATAAATATGTTTGTTTCTGAAGTGTTAATGGAAGATAAGGACAACAAAGGATGGGTTAAAGGTTGGGCTGTGGTAAGAAGCTCGCCCTGGCATCTTGTTGGGGTTTTTGCGACAGAGGAAGACGCAGAAACGGAAGCAAGAAAGATGGGGGATAAGTACGAGGTTCACTATGGCTTGCATCGAACAGGAAGTGATGATTTTGTCTGGGGGAGTAACAGTCGTTTAACCCCAGAATAATCCCGTAACTGAGGTCGCTATTGGCGGCCTTTTTTGTATCCGCGCCACGCCCGGCGCATATCAACCACAGAGCCTTTCGGGGGTGAGCTTACGGAGTGGTCAGTGTGACTTTCTCTGTAGGCAGATCGCTCCCGGGCGTTGGCTCACCCACCCAAAGGAACGTCACGATGTTTGGAATCTTCAAAAAGAAAACCCGTAGAGCGGCAGCGGAAATTAAAAAGTTCGAAAAACGCGATCTGGCCCAGGCGGTGATTAACGCCGCATACCTGGTGGCTTATGCCGATGGTGAATGTGAGGCTTCCGAGAAAGCGAAGATCGAACAGGTATTACGTAACCAGCCCACCTTGTCCGCGTTTACGTCAGAAATTAATGCGATTAGCGCAACCATTATCGGTCAGCTGGATACGAACTTTAAAATTGGTCGTCGTGCGGCGTTACGGGAGATCGAGGATGTGAAACACGATACGCATGAAGCGGAAGATGTGCTTGATGTGGCGGTGGCCATTGCCGAAGCAGACGGCGAAATAGAGCCGGAAGAGCGCAAGGTGCTGGAAGAGATTGCCGGTGTTCTGGGCCTTCGTCTGGAGAATCATCTGTGACGGTAAAAATGCGTCTGGCTGTGGTTGCGCTCCTGCTGTTTCTGGTGGTGATGGTGGACTTCAGCAGCCGGATAATGTCAGTGCTGGCTGACGGTGTGCTGGTGGCGGGTGTGGTGGTTGTTGCTTTCCCGTTGCTGAAAAAGAAAACGCCGGACTGTTAGCCGGGTATCAGTTATCTGGAGAAATTTTTAAATACCTCACAATTCAGGCGGTTGACTGTTGTCTGGTTTGCGGGGAGTTTGTTAAAAGAAACTGGCATGGTGAATCCCCCTGTGCGGAGGGGTAATCAGCAACTGGTGTTTTGTCACCGACCCTTATCCTTTCTGTGCGGGTTCAGGTGCTGATACTGAACTCACCGGGAGGCACCCGGCATCATGCAATGGCACATAGCGCCACTCTCCAGCCCCTCTCCGGAGGGGCTTTTCTGTGCCGGATACATCACAGTTTCTGGAACCTTGGGTACTACAGTATCAGTCAGGGTGCTATATTTTCAGATGTGATGAAAGCCTGTCAGCAGGCAGGGCGTATCGGAAATGACCCAGTAGAGAAAACGTTGACTCAGATACCGGTGCTGAGTTACCGGGAAACCGGCATCACATGACCGCTATCCTTCCAGGCCCATCCGCTCCGGTGGGCCTTTTTACTGCAGAAAACAGGTTCCCCGTTAAATGCTATGTTGCTCACAATTCAGTAAGTTGACAGTTGCCTGTCAGACTGGGCATTTGTTAAAAAAATTTCGCATGGCGAATCCCCCTGAGCGGAGGGGCGACTGGTGACGGTATAATCTCTGATTATCAAAACGAGAATGACGCGGGTTCAGTGTCACCGGGCTGAACTCACCGGGAGGCACCCGGCACCATGCAATGGCACATAGCGCCACTCTCCAGCCCCTCTCCGGAGGGGCTTTCTTGTGGGCAAAAAAAGCCCGCGCTGGGAGACGCGGGCGGCAAGGAATAAACAATAAAACGTGAAGTAATATTTCAGCTGACGAATAATACCCCATAGTAATCACTCTGCGCAACTGCGCGGTCTTTTTCGAATTGCGGGCTGTCGTCTCTCTTCTGCCATTGTCCTGTAACTTCCGGACTTCAGCCCGCTCCTTATTTTACTCACAATATTATCCCGGCCGGGAGGATTCATGGCATTTAAACACTATGACGTGGTCAGGGCGGCATCGCCGTCAGACCTTGCGAAACGACTGACACAAAAACTGAAGGAGGGGTGGCAGCCATTTGGCAGTCCGGTGGCCATCACGCCTTATACCCTGATGCAGGCCATTGCGGCGGAAGGTGATGTCACCACACCTGTGGTGGTGAAGCCGTCGGATGGAGAAGGCGCAGTTATCAGCACCACCAGCAACCCGGAGTATTACTTTGTTGTTGCCCTGGCCGGGCAGTCAAACGGTATGGCGTATGGTGAAGGGCTTCCGCTGCCGGAGACATATGACCGTCCGGACCCGCGTATTAAACAGCTGGCGCGTCGCAGTACTGTCACGCCGGGTGGTGCGTCCTGTAACTACAATGACATTATTCCTGCGGACCACTGCCTGCATGATGTTCAGGATTTGAGTAAGTTTTCACACCCGAAAGCCAGCGCAGCTCAGTATGGATGCGTGGGGCAGGGATTACATATCGCGAAGAAATTGTTGCCGTTTATTCCGGCGAATGCCGGTATTCTTCTGGTTCCGTGCTGCCGTGGTGGTTCTGCATTTTTGGCGGGCGATGAAGGTACCTTCAGCGAATCCACCGGCGCAAGCGAGACCTCGGCACGCTGGGGTGTTGATAAGCCACTGTACAAGGACCTGCTTACCCGTACTCAGGCCGCACTGAAGGCCAACCCTAAAAATATTCTGCTTGCAGTGGTCTGGATGCAGGGCGAGTTTGATTTGAAACAGGGTGCATACGCCACTCAGCCGGGGCTGTTTGATTCCATGGTGGAAAAATATCGTTCTGACCTGTCGGAATTCGGAGGTCAGTGTCTCGGGGGCTCTCCGTCATCAGTTCCCTGGATTTGTGGCGACACGACCTACTACTGGAAGCAGACTTATTCTTCGCAATACGATGCGGTGTATGGTGCATACAAGACGAAATCCGCAAAAAAATCTTCTTTGTGCCGTTTATGACGGATGAAAACGGGCGAAATGTGGGTACCAACGAGCCGTCAGAAGATCCGGATGTTGCGGATATTGGGTATTACGGAGCCGGTGGTCGAACGGACGCCAAAACCTGGACGACGGCCGACCGTAAAACGCATTTTGGATCATGGGCACGTCGTGGGATTATTTCCGACCGTCTGGCAACGGCGATTCTTGTGCATGCCGGGAGAACCGCTGAATTCATTACCGGAAAACAGCCTGATACGGTGAAGCCCACCGGACCTTCCGGTGAAGGTACGGAGAGAGAGCCGGACGCCCCGGTCAGTAACCGAACCCTGATGAGTCTGCTGGCGTCCGGCGAAGACCTGACATCACAGGGCTGGCGCTATTATCACAAACCGGCGAGCGGAGACAATGTTAACAAAAACATTGCTGAAGCGGTGGTCAGTGATGCGGGGGCTACGGGAGGTAAGGCTCTGCAACTGAATAAACCGGAAAACCACATCTGGTTTCTGGAGCATGATGCAGCCGGACAGGGAGTGGAGTTACTGAAGAAGGGGGGGACGTGTGAGCGTACGGTTTAAGTTGCCGGGTTCACTGGTGCCGAATCAGTTTGCCCTGGGCATTTACTGGCAGTTGTCGTCCCTGCCGGAGGGAGTGACGCTGGCAGAGGAAGGCAACGACATGCTGATGTCCTTCTTCCTGCAGACGGATGCGACGAACCTGAACGCGATGCACCACAAGAAGCCGAATGCGAAGCTGGATACGTTCGGGGTCTTTGATAACGGATGGCACACACTGGCTTTTGAGTTTGCCGGAAACAACAGCATTCAGGTGACGCCGGTACTGGATGAGAAACGGGGGACGCCGTTCACACTGGTGAAATCTCCGGCATCAGGGGCGGCGGACAAACTGCAACTGACAGGCATATCAAAGGTGGCGACATATACGCTGCTGATTGACAGTGTGAAGGTGGAAGTGAACAACGCGGATGCCGCGGCATGATAAAAAAAGGCCGCCAGCAATGAAGGAAAGGGATGAACTGTGTCCACTACATGAATGCTGGCGGCTGGTAAAACGACCATGATGACACCGAAGTTTGCGATATTTTTCTACAAAAATAAGTAAATCATGTCAACTATCACGGTGAGAAACCATGACATTTCTGAACCAGTTAATACTGTACTTCTGTACGGCAGTCTGTGTTATGTATCTTTTTTCGGGTGGGTACAGGGCAGTGCGCGATTTCTGGCGCAGGCAGATTGATAAAAGGGCCGCTGAGAGAATCAGCGCCAGTCAGTCAGCCGGAAGCAAACCCGAAGATCCGCTCATTCCGTAGTCACTTTCTTGACAACACCTTTCAACGAGAAAATCCCATGTCAGAAATCACATCCCTGGTCACTGCTGAGGCAGTGAAGGAAGTCCTGCGCTCTGAAGAAGTCCTGAGCGCACTGAAACAGAAACTCCGCCAGAACCTTGAGTCGCGTCTTGATGCAGAAGTGGATGCCATTCTGGATGAGCTGCTGGGCGTATCAGCGGTTCCGGAGCCGGAAGGTATCGCGGGTGACGGGAGTGCTTCAGATGGCGGTGAACCCACACCTGACAGCGACATGATGATGTAAGCCTGCGCAAGGGACCATCGGTGTGTGCCGGTGGTCTTTATATTGTTGTGAGCTTCCGGATAACGGGAGACGGGGTATGTACCAGATGGAAAAAATCACAACAGGTGTGTCATACACCACGTCAGCGGTGGGAACGGGCTACTGGTTCCTGCAGTTGCTGGACAGGGTTTCCCCGTCTCAGTGGGCGGCAATAGGCGTGCTGGGGAGTCTGCTGTTTGGGCTGCTGACATATCTGACTAACCTGTATTTCAAAATCAAAGAGGACCGGCGTAAGGCCGCTCGGGGAGAGTAAATAATGAACCATGAAGAAATGAATCAGCGCTTCAGTCGCCTGGAAAATGAAATTGCTGAACTGAATAAAAAACTGTCGGCGCTGATGCCTTCTGAAGATGAAAAAAAACGCCGCGATGAGCAGTTTGCTGCGTTTGACGATTATTGTCGGAAAGTGATGAGCAGAAATCTCGCAGAGTGTTTCAGTATTCATAATGATAATTTCAGTGAGCTGGAATGGGAGTGTAACCGGCCATCCTTTGTTGTATCCGGTGATGCTGGGAAAATAACCATCTCAGAAAATGGGAAAGTAACACCGCCATCGCACCAGCACAGTGAGGAGCTCATTGAATTTGCCATTGATTACCTGAAGAACAATAAAAAGCAGGGGCTGATGAAGTGCATTGGTCGTTGCATGGGATATCTGCAGGTAGCTGCTGAGATTGAAGCGCTGGCCAGTGGTGCGGACAAGGATGCAGTTGTGCGGGAGGCTCTTCTTCGTGATTTTGATAATCCGCCCTTTAAAAAAGTGCCGGCTTACTGGTTTCATCCAGGACTGACTTATCTTAAAGGACGTATATAAGCTGGCTCGTTATCTGTTGCCGATAAATCCTGATAAATATCCATGAACACCAAAATCAAATACGGCCTGTCGGCTGCCGTTCTGGCGCTGATTGCCGCTGGTGCGCCTGCGCCTGACATTCTCGACCAGTTTCTGGATGAAAAGGAAGGTAACCACACCACGGCATACCGTGATGGTGCGGGGATCTGGACCATCTGCCGTGGAGCCACCCGGGTGGATGGTAAGCCTGTAATTCCTGGCATGAAGCTGTCGAAGGGAAAATGCGACCGGGTTAACGCCATTGAGCGTGATAAGGCGCTGGCGTGGGTGGAGAAAAACATCAGAGTGCCACTGACCGAACCCCAGAAAGCGGGGATCGCGTCATTCTGTCCGTACAACATTGGTCCCGGTAAGTGTTTCCCGTCGACGTTTTATAAACGAATTAATGCAGGCGATCGCAGGGGGGCGTGTGAGGCGATTCGCTGGTGGATTAAGGACGGTGGCAGAGACTGCCGTATTCGCTCAAACAACTGTTACGGTCAGGTATCCCGTCGCGACCAGGAGAGTGCGCTGGCGTGCTGGGGAATCGACAGATAAGCAGAATATTTTGCTGAAAAACGACGTTGACCAACGCGGACGGATAACACGAAATCCTGCAAACTGGCAAAATGTAAGTGAATAAAGTCAGGAAGATTGTTTCACGCAGAGGCACTGTAATGGTGCCTCTGTCATTTCTGCGCTTCGCACAAGCGTAAATAAACCAAAGAACCTTTCAGGATGAGCCCTGGTGGATAACCGGCAGTGGTCTGGTTAACCCTCTTTGGGCTGGTTATTCCTGTGCGCAGGGTTCATCACTAAAAGGAATCAACCATGAAAGAGATGATTTCTGTCGATCGTGAAATATCCATGAGTAGTCTGGATTTTCTGAATAACATTATTAATCCAGCCCGGGCAGAAGCCGGAGAAGTCCCTCATGAACCGCGTAAGTTTCTTGCAAAAATTGAGGATGAGCTAGAGCTTGATGGAACCGGAAAAAAATTCCGGTTAAACAATAACCAGACAAGAACGGCATACTATGATCTGGATTTTGACCAGATGATGCTCGTTGGCATGAGAGAGTCAAAGGCCGTTCGTCGTTCTGTGCTGGCAAGACTCAAAGCAATGCATGGTATTCAGATCCCCCAGACTTTACCTGAGGCGTTGCGATTTGCGGCAAAACTGGCAGAACAGAAAGCAGTGCTGGAAAATCAACTGGCAATAGCAGCGCCGAAGGCTGAATTTGTTGATAACTATGTTGAAGCATCTGGTCTGATGGGATTCCGGGAAGTTGCTAAGTTACTCGGTATCAAAGAAACCGATTTCCGGCTGTTTTTGTTGGAGAACGGAATAATGTATCGCCTCGCTGGAAAAATGACGCCTTACTCGCATCACCTGGATGCGGGGCGGTTTAGCGTGAAAACGGGCGAGGCGGGCAATGGTCATGCTTTTACGCAGGTTAAATTCACCCCAAAAGGTGTTCAGTGGATTGCTGGTCTGCTTGCTGCATGGAGAGCTACCGCAGCATGAAGATGATAAAAATGGACTGGAAATTTTTGCTGGTCTGGCTGATTCCGTTTTTATGGGTGGTTGCCCGGTTAATTACTGCTATTAAGAGGTAAAGATGTCAGACAAACTCATAATGCTGGCGAAGGGCCTTTGTGTAATCGTCGGTATTTCATTTTCACTAATGCTGGTTGCTCTTTTTCTTTCCATAACCTGGATGGCGTTGACTTCGGCAGGGCTGGTGGGGTGAGCATAAACCGAATGCTTTCCGCGTTTACCGTTATTCTGCTGGTGGTCTGTGGTGTGCTTAGTCTGGGGCTGAATCATTACCGCGATAACGCCATCACCTACAAAGCGCAGCGCGATAAAAAAGTCAGTGAGCTGAAACTGGCGAATGCCACTATTACTGACATGCAGCAGCGCCAGCGAGATGTCGCTGCGCTTGATGCCAGATACACGAAGGAATTAGCCGATGCGAGAGCTGAAATTGAAACTCTGCGCGCTGATGTTGCCGCTGGTCGTAAGCGCCTGCGGGTCAACGCCACCTGCCCCGGTACCGTGCGTGAAGCCACCGGCACCTCCAGCGTGGATAATGCAACCGGCCCCCGACTGGCAGACACCGCTGAACGGGATTATTTCATCCTCAGAGAACGGTTGATGACAATGCAGAAGCAGCTGGAAGGGGCGCAGGAATATATCCGCACTCAGTGCACTAAGCTGGCTTTTTATTATCCGGAGGATACATGAAGAAATTACGGGTAACCGTAGAACCTTTTCAGGGAACAATTCCGTTCCGTATTTTGCAGCGTGGTCGTGTTCTTGTTGAAGGTTCGTTCAGTGGTAAATGTACGCAATTACACTCCCGGACCTTTCAGGTGAATGCCACGAATGAAGAGCTAACCGTGGAGTGTACGATGAATGCCGCTAAATGCCGCATGGTATCCGCTGCATTACAGCCAGTGTGTTGAGCGACCTTATTATCCATGCGCGGTATTGTCGCCGTATTCTTGCATTAACAGAGACCGCAGCCCGACAGGGAGACTCCTCTGCGCGAGTGTGCGGGGATAATCAAAAACGATACACACCGGGGTTTACCGCGTTAACGGAGCGCGGCGTTGTCCCCTCATAGTCGCCTGTCCGGTGCGATGGTGGAAGAAGCCGGATGTTTATCACTATTAATTGATGACACAGAAATGGATTCATTGAATTTCAGCACGTTTTTGTATTCGTGTTATTGAACATCTGTTTATTTTACTTTTAACATATTGATAATAAAAAGAGCTGTAAATCTTTAGATGAGTCGATTTTGTCCGGGGAAGTTCAAATGGATTTTATGCTGACGGTTTCTGGTGTGGTTATCCTGTCCATTGCTTATACTGCAGATAAATATGGCTGCCATTTGTTATCACGTATTGGCGCTTATTGTTCGTTGATGCTGATTTTCTCGTCGCTTTTTTTTGAGTAAGTTATATTAATTATAACAAATAATTTTCTGTGTTATTTTTTCAGGCTATCCCGTCAGAGGGGAAGCCTGTACTGCCGGGGAGCGAATGGAAAACTGATGTGTCCGGTAACTGCGTGTTCTGTGAACACCATGTTACTTAATTATGTAATTCATACCCGAACTCTCTGTTGACAGCCTTCTTCTGCAGGCTTCAATAACCCACGCTGAAAAGTTTCCTGAACCTTTCAGATCAAGAGCGATGTTAATTTGTTCAATCATCTGGTTTGGAAATCGGATGTTGCGGGTTGTTGTTCTGCGGGTTCTGTTCTTTGATGACATAATGTTTCCCCATATTCAGTGTTGCTGATTTGTATTGTCTGAAGTTGTTTTTACGTTAAGTTGATGCAGATCAATTAATACGATACCTGCGTCATAATTGATTATTTGACGTGGTTTGATGGCCTCCACGCACGTTGTGATATGTAGATGATAATCATTATCGCTTTACGGGTCCTTTCCGGTGATCCGACAGGTTACGGGGCGGCGACCTCGCGCGTTTTCGCTATTTATGAAAATTTTCCGGGAACCATGTCCGGTTTCTCTTCAAGTTAACTATATGAAAAATAAAAAAAGAGGTCTTCTGTGAACCGGACATGCACAAAAAATAGACATGTAAGCCGGACATGACCGGTTTTGTTGTGATTGTGAAGTGAGAGTTTTTGCGAGGTGAGGAGTGGCTACGCAGACTGAAGTTGCCAGGCATTTAAGTCTGACCGATCGCCAGCTTCGCAGATTGCAGAAATTGCCGGGTGCCCCGATATCGAATAAGCGAGGGCAACTGGATCTGGATGCCTGGCGCGATTTTTACATATCGTATCTGAGAAGAAGTAAAAACGATGTGCCTGATGGCGATAGCGAAGACGACTATGAGGAGAAATTGCTTATTGCCAGATGGGAACTGACAGCAGAACAGGCTGTTACACAGCAGTTAAAAAATGAGGTGTCAAAAGGAAAACTTATTGACACCGGGTTCTGTATTTTTGCCCTCAGCAAGCTGGCAATGGCGTTATCCAGTACGCTTGATTCCATCCCTTTATCCATGCAGCGACAGTTTCCTGATTTAACACCGCGCCATCTTGACCATCTGAAAACCCTTATTGCGAAGGGGGCAAATCAGTGTGCGCGGGCGGGGGATAAATTACCGGATTTACTCGATGAATATATCAGAGCAACAACTGAATAATATGATGAGTGCTGTCACAACAGCATTACAGCCCCTGATAAGGGCATTGCCGGTGACGCCAGTTGAATGGGCTGATCAAAATTATTATCTGCCTAAAGAATCTTCATATGGTGAGGGAGAATGGAAAACGCTGCCGTTCCAGATCGCCATCATGAACAGCATGGGGAATGATCAGATCCGGACTGTTAATCTGATTAAATCTGCCCGTGTTGGCTATACAAAGATGTTGCTGGGGGTGGTCGGGTATTTTATTGAGCATAAATCCCGAAACAGTCTGCTTTTTCAGCCCACGGATTCTGCCGCTGAAGATTTTATGAAGTCTCACGTGGAGGCGACGATTCGGGATGTGCCATGTCTGAAAGACCTTTCTCCATGGCTGGGGCGTAAACATCGTGACAATACTCTCACGCTGAAACGCTTTTCATCGGGTGTGGGCTTCTGGTGCCTGGGCGGCGCTGCCGCCAAAAACTACCGTGAAAAATCCGTGGACGTGGTCTGCTATGACGAACTTTCCTCGTTCGAACCGGATGTCGAAAAAGAGGGTTCGCCAACCCTGCTTGGGGATAAACGTATTGAGGGCTCTGTATGGCCCAAATCCATTCGCGGCTCGACGCCTAAAATCAAAGGCACCTGCCAGATCGAAAAAGCGGCCAACGAGTCGGCGCATTTTATGCGTTTTTATGTGCCCTGCCCACACTGTGGGGAGGAGCAGTATCTGAAATTTGGCGATGAATCCACGCCTTTTGGCCTTAAATGGGAGAAGGACAGCCCCGAAAGCGTTTTCTACCTCTGTGAACATCATGGCTGCGTGATCCATCAGTCTGAGCTTGACCAGAGCAACGGGCGGTGGATCTGTGAAAACACGGGGATGTGGACCCGTGACGGTCTGACGTTTTTCAGCGCCGCGGATAATGAAATTCCGCCGCCGCGCTCCATCACGTTCCATATCTGGACAGCGTGCAGTCCGTTCACCACCTGGGTACAGATAGTCTATGACTGGCTGGATGCACTGAAAGATCCCAACGGCCTGAAAACCTTTGTGA